>Ga0302325_10026199_pt1 | contig 12111 bp, 7 predicted proteins | sample Palsa_T0_2_FD_201948 | JGI IMG/M metagenome (GOLD analysis project Ga0302325, IMG submission 201948) | Peat permafrost microbial communities from Stordalen Mire near Abisko, Sweden - Palsa_T0_2 | ecosystem: Environmental > Terrestrial > Soil > Palsa > Peat permafrost | place: Sweden: Abisko...
CCTGTGGTTTCGGTGGCGACATTCGTGTATTTGCGCAATTCGATGTAGCCGTCCGTGCCCAGGATGAATGTGCGGCCATCTCCCCACGTATGCAGGCCCGCCGGCGTGAGCCAGTCCACACGGATGTAGTTCGTTGCGCCATTATCGGCGAGCAGGCTGGCTTCGCCGAAATCCTCCAGTTCGGGGTAATCCGGGTTATGGTAATTTCCGACTGTCGCGCTGATCACGCGCGCATCCTTGGCCCCGCTGTAAGTGAGAAACTGCTCGAACTGGTGGCTCCCGATGTCGCAGAGAATCCCACCGTACTGTTTCCTTTTGAAGAACCAATCGGGCCGCGAGGGCTTGTTGAGCCTGTGGGGCCCGAGCCCTACGACCTGGACCACTCTGCCGATGGCCCCGGTTTGAACAAATTCGGTCGCATACATCGCCGATTCGACGTGAAGCCTCTCACTGAAATAGACCATGTACTTGCGCTTGGTGGCGGCTGTCACGGATTTTGCCTTCTCAAGCTGTTCAAATTCGGTGAACGGAGTCTTGTCGGTGAAATAATCCTTCCCCGCTTCCATCACCCGGCAGCCGATATCACAGCGATCGTTGGGGATCGCCGCGGCCGCGACCAGGCGTATGCTCGGATCGCTTAGGATTTCGTCGAATGAGCGGGCGACGCGGACACCGGGGAAGGTCTTTTGGAACGCTTCCACTTTCGAGGGATCGGGATCGTAGACCCAGCGCAATTCGGCCCCCGCCTCGATAAGGCCGTTGCATTGCCCGAATATGTGCCCGTGGTTGAGATAAGCGGCCGCAAAGGGAAATTCTCCGGCCCCCACCACGGGACTGGGCTTCCCTTTGGGGGCGTAATTCATTCCGTCGGATTTCTGGGTCATGAGGAGGTCGAGGAGGGAGCCGTTTGCGTTTGGCGGGCGAGAGCCTTGACGGTGGCGTCCAGTTCGGCGCGGACCTTTTTATCCATACGATCGATGAAGAGCACGCCGTTGAGATGATCGACCTCATGTTGGAGGCACCGAGCGAAGAGTCCGTCGCACACCAGCCTGTGGGGGATCCCTTTGTCATCCACATACCGGGCCGTCACGGACTCGACTCGACTGACGTCGCCTCGAATGTCTGGGAACGACAGACAGCCCTCTTCGGACGAGACCTTCGGCACTTCGGGCGTGATCGTGAGCTTGGGGTTCACAACGATCAAGGGCATGATCAGCTCGAGAGGCGGCCGGGCACCGTCCAACTCGAAAGTGAAGTCCGCCTCGGCTTCCCGCAGGTCGATGACGCAAAGCTGGATCGCGCGGCCAACCTGCTGGGCCGCCAGCCCGATTCCGTGAACTTCGTGCATGGCATCGATCATATCTGCCGCAAATGCCTGCAATTCTGGTCCAAAGGCGGTGATTTTCTCGCCTTTTTTCCTCAAAACCGGTTCGTTATAATGAACAATTCGGAGGGCCATTGGTCGGTGTCACCATGGTCCCGGCCGGCCTTGCTCGCAAATCAATACTTCTCACTTCGCCCGAAGGAGATACCCTAGGACGCCGTTGAATGTAGGCCCCTCCAATAGCAAGACACCACCTGCCGCTCCGGCGTTGATTCTGGCGGGCTTGGCGATCGCGGTTCTCGCGTGGCTTCTTCCGGTCAGCCTGAAGTCCATTAGCCCCGGATTGCTCAAGGCTGCGGGGCAGGGAACCCCTTCGCTCGCATCGTATGGGCGCGACTTGGTCGATACGGAAAAGATTGGGCCGGCGAGCTTTCTTCTTTCGGCCTCGCGTTTGGTCGGCGATCCGCGGGCACCCGCGCTGCAGCGCTCCCTCGAGCAACTATCCTCGCAACAGCCGTCCCTCGTCGCTTGGGGCGGGTGGGACCCTTTTCTCGATCCACTGTTCAACCTGCGTTCGCCTTCGGGGCAATCGGAGAGCACGCCCATTCTCCGGTTTTTCATTCCGGAACATGCGCGCCACACCTTGCACGCCTATTTGTCCAACTCCGGCTCGCTGGGAGTTCAAGCCGTGCTTCGGACCCACGATATTCCGGGGACAGGCCGTTTCGTCCCAGCCAATCGACCGGGAGGCCAACCGCTGGATGCCGTCATTCTCCTGACGGCGCTCCTCTACCAGGGCGAGCACATGTCCTCCCAGCTTCAGCGTGAGATTCGCGGTCTGGCGGAGACGGCTGTGGACCGTAAGCAATTGGGGGCCCTTGAAGGTTTCTACCTCGACATGCTGTCATTGGGCAGGCGTTTCGACTGGACCGAGCTCAGCGAGCTCTTGCGGCGCGCCGACAGTGTCAAAACGGTGGGCGAATTCGCCCAGCTTGCCCGTGTAGCCCCCGATCAAATGCCTTTCATCTACGCGGCGGCGCTTTTTAGCGACTCCGCGGACCGAGTGGCCGATTATTTGATCGAATACGGTAAAACGGGGGCCGACGACCTTCGCTCGGCGCTCGCCGAAGGGCAGGGGGCTGTCAGGCTGCTCTTGGAACGGCAGGTGCCCGTCAACCGTTCGGGCGGCCCTTCTCTAAGTGCCGCAGGGGCGCTGGTCTTGGAGCAACCCCGGCTCATGCTTGCGGTCAAATACCTCGGTTATGTCCTCGGCATCTTTCTCATCCTCAGGGGCCTTGACCTCTGGGTCGTCGCTCCCGGGCGCGATTCGAACCGGCCGGGTGCCGGGCAGCACGCCCGCGCAGGGGCTCTTGCCCTCGTTCTGTCCGCGTTGGTGGTCGTCTCTACGGAGCCTTTTCTTCTTAAAGCTGCCCCACCTTCCGAATATCAGCTTCAACTCCACCTGCCGGTCCTCGTAGCCGGGATCGCTCCACCCGTTTCGTCCACAATCAAAACACCGTTAGCCATGGAAACTTCCACGCTCGTCTCGATTGGCGTATTCGCTGTCCTCCAAGTCGTGATGTACCTGATCTGCCTTAGGAAAATCAACGAGATCGACGAACAAGACCTCCCGCCGCTCCTCAAGCTCAGGCTCATGGAAAACGAAGAGAATCTCTTCGATAGCGGCCTGTACGTCGGCATGATGGGAACGGCGGCGGCGCTTGTTCTCCAGGTCCTCAAGGTCATCGAACCGAACCTTCTCGCCGCCTATTCGTCGAATCTCTTCGGCATCATATGTGTGGCGATCGTCAAAATCCGTCACGTGCGCGGTTTCCGGCGCCGGCTGATTCTGCAGGCGCAGGCGGCGCCCGTGGCTGTACCAGGACCGGTCGCCTCCGTCGCTTCCTGACCGGCGGCGTTCCCACGCCATGAACAAGACGCTTCTTCTCATCATCGTCGATTTCCTGTTCCTGAATCTGATCGCATTGACGCGATGGGAGCGTTCGGAGCCGGTTCGCACGGCTCAGCCCCCGGTGCCCCAACTCTCCGCGAATGCAGCCACCAAGGATCAGGATCTGGTGGCTACTATGCGTGAATCGCTGAGCGATGAGCAGACCACGAGACGCCAGCTCGAGAGCAAGCTCGCCTCCGACGACCAGGCCCTTTCGGCGCGCGAACAGAGCGTCAACCAGCTCCAATCCGAGCGCGCCAAGCTCAGCGCCAATCTTGTGGATTCGCAGAAGGCCGCCGCCGATCTGAATCAGCGCTACACGGCCGCCTCCCAAGAGGCGGCGATGACCAAGGACCAGCTTGCCCAGTTGCAACGCGAGCTGGACGAGCGCCGCGCGGAGGCCGACAGGCAGAAGCGCGCGCTTGCGGAATTTGAAAGGCAGCAGGCCACCTCACGCAAACAGATCGAAGGCCTCACGATGGCTGTTGTTGTGGGTGAGCAGGAAAAGAAGCAGCTTCAGGCCCAGGCGGCGCAGCTCCAGGACCAGGTCCAAACGGAGCGGACCGAGCGGATGAAGGTCGAGCAGGCAACGACTCAGCTCGCTGAGGGCGTGGGGCAACTGGCCGTAAATTCGGGACAACTCACCAAGGAAATCCGCGACAACCGCCCCATCAGCTCAAACATTCTCTTCAACGACTTCCTGGCCAATCGCGTCCAGATCACATTTGCCGTCGCTCGCAAGGGACTCTTTGGAGAAAAGAATCGGGACAAGGAGTCTAAGACGATTTTTGTGACCGACGGAAAACAGGTCTACGCGCTTCTCGATGTCGAGGACACGATCTTTTCTTTCAACGCGATCGGAACGGATTGGGAGAAGTTCAAAATAGCATTCGATCGCCCCCCGTCCTACCACTCCGATGGCGGCAAGATGGAGTTCATGGCTTTTGATACGCGGGTGGTCGCCATTCCTGTGGACCCGCGCCAGGTCTCGGCCCTGGGGGCCAAGGTGTACCCTCTGGCCATCGATCCCTTTAAATTCCCGGAAGCGCTGCTGATCAGCGGAGGGGGAAAGGGCTACGGGGACGTCGGTTTCAAACTGGATTCCGCGCACCCCGGATATGTCCGGGTGGACAACCGTTTATTGAAGCGGATCTTTGGCGACTTCGCTCCATCGCGGGGCGACCTCGTCCTCAGCAAGGCCGGCGAACTCTTGGGGATCATGGTCAATAGCGACTACTGCGCCCTAGTGAAGGATTTTGCACCGGCCGAGACCTTCACGACGGGCGACGATACCGTGGGCCAACACATGGGCGCGGTGATCGATTCGATGTCGGCAAGCGTTCACGCGCTGCCCTTCGAACTGCAGTAAGAGGATCACCGCTGCGCCCCGGGGCGGCTGAAGACCGCGCTCCGAACGAGTCCCCCCTGAAACTCCTGCGCCGCCTCGAGGCGCCACCCAGCGGCTAGTAGGATGGCTTCGGAGGGCGGCAGAGCGCGGGCGGACAGGCGCGTGCGCCAGCGGAAGAACGCATAGAGGCCGACCAGCCAGGCTTTCGCCCGCCAGCGCCGCCAGCCCGCGGCGGGGAGGACGAAGTCGGCGAAGAGCCAAAGGGCTTTGGGCTGCATCGCAGCGGTGACGCGCGCGACCACGGGCTCGGCTTCCGCCTCAGTGAAGCAATCCAGGAAGAACGGAGTGGTCACGGCATCGAAGGCGTGCAGCGCAAGGTCGCAGGTGCGCGCATCGGCACGAAGGAAAGTGACGCGGTCGCGAAAGGGTGCCAGCCGTCGTTCGGCGGCCGCCGACATTCCCGGGCTGGCGTCGAGATAGAGGAGACGGGCCTCTGGCGCGAGCGAGGCGATCCGGAAGGCATTGCGGCCGTCTCCCTCACCCAGGAGCAGGATGTCGTGGCAGTTGCGGAGGCGATCCAGGAAGCAGAAGCGGGCGCGCTCCAGATCCCCGCCGAAGGCTGCGAACTCGAGCGTTCGGTACATGCGCGCGAGACCGCCAAACCCATCCCGCGGGGTGGCTCCTTTGCCGAGGGGACTCATGGAAACCAGACACGCGAGAGAGGAATGAGCGGTGTGAGGAGGGCCGCGTCGACGAGTACGCGCGCCGCGCGCCGTCCCCACCTTGCCTCGGCCAAATCCACACCACCCATGAGTAAGGCGCTCGCAGCCGCGCAACCAGCCGCCGTGCGCGCGTCGGGCTGATGCGTCCATCGGGCGGCAACGACCGCTGCAAGCGCCACCGTGGCGAGGGTCCATGGCAGCAGCCGAGTCGGAAGCCCCGCATGGCGGAATTGGACGGCGAGCGATACCTGCCCCTGGCTTAGGTCTACCTCGCGCTCCCAGCGGGAAATGAGGGCGCAATTGGCGAAACACAGCAGGGTAAAGAGTGCGAGCGGACCGCAGAACGGAAGGCTCTCGAAGCCGGGTCTGCTCACAATGAACACCGAGACGCCGCCGCAGAATAGGCCCGCAACGCATAGCTCCTTCGGCGCGCGCCACCGTCGGTCGCGGTGGAGGAACTGGTGGGAGAGCACATACAGCAGGACGGGAATCAGGAGCACGCATCCTGCGCGAAATTCCGGAACGGAGAGCCGTGTGAGAGAGACGGCGAGGTCTGCGGCGAAGACAAGGACCCAGCAGGCGGCGAGCGGGACGGCCGCGCGCTGATAGAATCGGTGGCGGTGCGTCCGGATGCGCTCAGGGGCCACTCGCCGGCCTTCAATCCACCGGTCGGCGGCATAGGCGAGCCAGACGGAGCAACCGAGGACCACCGCCTCGGCCACTCCGGTCCCGGCGTGTGCGGCGCGCGCGAGCAGGGCCTGCCAACTGACCGCGACCAGCGGCGCGTCGAGCGAGAGCACCGTCGGCCATTGCCACCATTTCGGGGAATCAAATACCAGGCCCCCCACCGTCCTCGGGGCGTCTAAGGGAGGGACAAATGCGGGGGTCATTGCGCGGCAACGGCACTGAACCATGGGGGCGGCCGGACCGCAACCCGCATGGCTCCTCGCGCCGAGCGCGCTTGCTCCCGCGCCCCGCCGTACCGTGAAATGGAGCCGATGCCGCCGAATATCCTCTGGATCCTCACCACCCAATGGCGGGCGGCGGCCTTTGGGTTTGCCGGGGATGCCAACGCAAGGACCCCCCACCTGGACACGCTGGCTGCGGCGAGCGTCCGTTTCACGGAGGCTGTGACGCCTCATCCGTTTGGACCTTTTGCCCGGGCGGCGCTGATGACGGGCGTTCCTTCGCCGCTGAACGGTGTGCGCGACTACTACGATTCCCTGCCGGAAGGGACGAGAACGGTGGCCCACGCGATGGAGGAGCGCGGCTACGCGACCGCATTTTTTGGCAAGTGGCATCTGGCCAGCCGCGATCGCGACGTTCCCGTGGTCGGCGACGCGCATGCCCGGACGTGGGTCCCGCCCGAGCGCCGAGGGGGATTCCGTTTCTGGGAGGGTTTCGAGAGCGGCTTCGTCCTCAATGATCCCTGGTTGCATGGCACGCGCCTCGCCGAGCCCCAACGCTTCGCGGGCTATCAAAGCGATGTGCTCTGCGCTCGCGCGGCCGAGTTCCTGGAGTCGTGGCCGCGCCCGTGGTTTTGTTGCGTCAGCCTTGAGGCGCCCCATCCCCCTTATGGAGCGCCCGCCGCAGGGGGCATTCCACCGCCGCCAGCGAGCCTGCGTCTCCGGCCAAATGTGCCCCTGGGCGGCGAAGTGGAGTCACGCTGCCGCCGCGAATTGTCCGGCTACTACGCGCACATCGAGGCCACCGACCGAGCAATCGGGGCGCTCATTGAACGGATGCCTCAAGACGATACCGCGGTCATTTTCACTTCGGTGCATGGCGACATGCACGGCTCCCACGGGCTCTTCAGAAAAGGCTGGCCCCACGAGGAGAGTGTGCGCGTTCCACTCTTGGTTCAATCCCCACGCGTATCACGAGGCAGCGAGGCAACCCTGCCTCAAGGCGCCACCACCGATCGCCGGCCCATCTCCCTGCTCGACCTCGGTTCGCTCACCGAAGCGCTGGCCGAAGGTCGGCCTTGGGAATTGGCCGCTTCATCCGCGGCCATATCGATGCCGAGCATCGTCCCCTTCGCCGATCAATGCGACCGCATATGGACCGGATGGCGCAGCCCCACCCGAAAAGCCATCTTCAACGCCGACGGCTCTCCCTGGCTGGAATTCGATCTAGAGCACGACCCCTTGGAATTGAACCCTCTGACCCCGAAATGATCCAGGCCACGCCGCTCTATCCTAACCGGCGCCACTGGGAACCCCTTTAGCTTTCGCAAGGCCCTGTCCTGATTTGCGGGGGGGGGCGGGCTTGCCGAGCGGCATCGCTGGCCTCCTCGCGGGCTCTTGGACGGCCCGAGAGCCGCCGGAGATTTGCCGTAGAGTTCCCGGCGGTCGATGGGCGTCCGGTATGCCCGCGATCCGGGTCTCGGCCAGCACAAGCCGCGAAGCAAGCCCGCCCCCCCGCAAATCAGGACGCCGCCGCTCAGACGAACGGATGCGACGTCGCCGGCGCTCGTTTCCCAAACTGCCGCTGGATCGCCGCCGCAATCTCCGGCATCTTGACCGGCTTGGAGATGTAGTCGTCCATGCCCGCCGCCAGGCAGATCTCCCGGTCCCCCTGCATCGCATTGGCCGTCAGCGCGATGATCTTCGGCTGCCGATCGGCCGGCAGCCGGCTGCGGATCTGACGGCTCGCCTCCAGGCCATCCATTTCCGGCATCTGAAGATCCATGAGAACCAGATCGTAGTGCCGGTTTTCGAGGGCATTGACCGCCTCCAAGCCATTTCCGACGGCGTCCGCTTGATAGCCGAGCCGCTCGAGGAAGCGCTTGGCGACCTTCTGGTTGACCGGATTGTCTTCGGCGAGAAGCACGTTGAGCGGGAATTCTTCTGCGAGCAGACGGTTCTGGCTCTTGGCCGCCTCGGCCGCGCCTCCCGAAGCGCCCGGATTTGCCATCGTTGCCAGCGCATGGATTAGCGAGGCCGTGCGAATCGGTTTGGACACGGTGCCGAACGGCTGATCGTCTCCAGGCGCCCGCGGGGCGAGCTGACCAAACGGGAACAGGATCAGCCGCGGGCAGGCGATGCGCCGCAAACTCTCCAGGATCGCGGCTCCGTCGGATTCGGACCACGGAAGGATCACCAATGCAGGAGGGACCGGCAGGGCGCTCGCCATCAGGACCGCGGAGTCGATGTCGGTCGCATAGGCGCAGGTCGCGCCGAGGGATTCGATGATGCCGCGGATATGGCTGCGTGTGACGGGATGCTGTTCGAGGCACATCACAAGCCCATTGCGCAGCGGCGCGGCCGCTCCCGCCGTCGCGTACGCGGCCGGTGCGTCGACGGGCCGCGGGGCCGCCTCGGTGACGAAATTCAGCGTGAATACCGAGCCCTGGCCGATTTTGCTGTCGGCGCGGATCCCGCCGCCCATCAGCTGGCAGAGCCGCTGACAGATCGCCAGTCCGAGACCCGTTCCGCCGTATTTGCGGGTCGTCGACGAATCCACCTGGCTGAACGCCTTGAAGAGCCGATCGATGCGGTCCTGGGGAATGCCGATTCCGGTATCGGTGACGGTGAACTCGAGCCGCACGTGGTTCGCTGGGAGCGGCCGGCCATTGTCCGTGGAGATCCGGCGGCCCACGACGGAGATGCTTCCGCTCGGGGTGAACTTGATCGCGTTGTTTACCAGGTTGACGACCACCTGCCTCAGGCGCGTCACGTCTCCCACGATCCAAGCGGGCACGTCGGGCGCGAGATCGTAGCCCAGCTCCAAATTCTTCGAGGAGGCCTGCAAGGCAAAGAGATCGAGCGCCTCCTCGAGGCAGAGCGACAGGTCGAACGGCAGACGCTCGAGCTCCATCTTGCCCGACTCGATCTTGGAGAAATCGAGGATGTCGTTGATGATCGTCAGGAGCGCCTCTCCGGAGGTGCGGATCGTATTGACGAAGTCGCGCTGTTCCGCGGTCAGCGTCGTCTCCATCAGCAGGCTGGTCATCCCGATCACGCCGTTCATCGGCGTGCGAATTTCGTGGGACATCGAGGCCAGGAACTCGCTCTTGGCGCGCGAAGCCGCGTCCGCATCGGCCTTCGCCCGGCGCAACTGGTTCTCGGTTTCGACGCGAGCCGTGATGTCGGTCGCGATCGCAATGAAGTTCTCAACGGAGCCCGACTGATTGCGGACCGCCTGGACCTCCAGATGGACGTAGAATTTGCGGCCCGATTTGGAGTAATAAACAATCTCGGTGCTCATGCCCTGGCCGCGGAGCAGTTCCATGCGGATCTGCTCGTTCACATGGGCGTCGGTCTCGGCTCCCGAAAGCAGATCGGAGGGGCTGCGTCCCACGACCTCCTCGAGGGCGTACTCCATCACGCGGCAGAATGCGCTGTTCGCCCATTCGATCTTATAGTCGGCCGAACCGATGATCACGAGATTGTCGGTCTTGGAGGCGACCAGAGACAGCTTGCGCGTCTCCGCCTGGCTCTCACGGAGGGCCTGCTCGGCTTCGCGCCGGGGCGTGATGTCCTGCACCGTGCCAATGATGCGGGTCGGCCGGCCATTGGGCCCGGCGAGAACGGACTTGGAGCGGACGTAGACCCAGCGCCAGTCTCCGCTGCGGGAGCGGACGCGGTATTCCGGATCGATGAAGGTTGCGACGCCGTTCAACTGCGATTCGGTGCGCCGGCGATAAAGCGGCAAGTCGTCAGGATGGATGAGGGACTGCCAGGCCTCCAGCGTCGAAGGCATCCGGGTCTGCTCGTAGCCCAGAAGGGCCCAAAGGCCCGCGCTGTAATACACATTTCCGCCCGGCACATTCCACTCGAAGATGCCGATCTGGGTCGAGTCGAGGGCCAGGCGCAGGCGCTCGTCGGAGACCTTCAGGCGCGCCTCCACCCTCCGGCGCTCTTCGTTCTCGGCGATCAGGCGCTTGTTGGAGAGTTCGGCCAGATGCTGGCCGGCTCTCGCGCGCCGCCCGAGGTGGACGCTCAGCCCCAGAAGCAGCGTGATGCCAAATCCGGCGCCCAGGACCAGCTGGGGAAAGAAGCGGCGGTCCTGGGCCAGCGCGAGATCGGTGGGCGTCAGGCTTAGATGGATACGCCGGTCGTAGATCGGGTACACGTGGTCCCTCTCGAGGGCTCCGTTGTGGGGTTCGCCCAGGGGATTTGTGCTGAACACCGTTTCGCCGCCAATGCTCACGACGACCGTGTAGTCTTCGCTGATCTTGATCCGGCGCATGATGATCGACTCGAAGAGCGGCTGATAGAGGAACTCGGCCGCCACATAGCCGGAAGGCCGCCCCGCCAGAAGGATCGGCGCATAGATCACAAAGCCCGCGTTCTTCCGGCCCTGGATATCGGTGGTCGCCGAGACGGCGGAAGCGCCCTTGGAGCGCGCCTCCTCGATCGCATCGCGCCGGCGCGGATCGGACAAGTGATCGAAGTTCAGCGCGCCTTCGTTGCCGTGATCAGGATAGATCCACCGGGTTCTTTCAGCGGTGTCCACAAAGGCGATGGAAACGCATCCAAGGTCCTTCGATTCTCCCTGCGCGTCCGAAAATTTTTGCGCCGCCGCCGCCTCCCAAAGGGCGTGATTGTCCGCGGAGCCCTCGGACCAATCCCGGGCCATCCGCTCAAACGCCGTTCGTTGCAGGTCAATCGCGGAATGAATTTCTGTGGCAACCCGGTCCATCGCCGTCTGCGTGCGATTCTCCAGGTAGGCCCGCTCGCGCTCACGAAGTCCAATCCAAAGGATAAGGGTCAAGGTGAGGCATCCGATGACCGCGGGCATCGGTGCCCAGGCGGGCGGACCCCCCTCGTTCTTAACGCTCTCACGCCACGCCAAAACCAAAAGCGCCGAGCCCAGCAGAAAGAGGGCCAGCGCCGTCAAGGGCGGCGTCGCTGTGTTGGTTCCCCAATTGTAAACGGCCGGCAGGCTCGCGACGTAGCCGAGAAGGGTGGAAAAGCCGACCGACGAGAGGAGCGAGCCAGCCACCGCCTCGGCGAACAGGCGGGCGCGGGCCCCCTGATTGGTCACCCTCCAAAGCAGGGTGATCGCCGCGAGCAGCACGCAGCCGGCGGCCATGACCGAGGTGCGCCCGGGCATCGATGTGTCGATCAACAAATGGTCTCGGGCCAGCGCCTCGTCGATCCCCAGATTGCTGTCGAGCAGATGTTCAATGACGGTGAGGCCGCCGATCAGCGCCGGGGCCACCGCCACCCAAGCGCTTCGATCCCAACCCAGCTCGCGCCCCAGAAGGACCGCCCCCAACAGGACGAAGGCCAGCGCTTCGTTTGCCTTGATCGGGGAGTAGTGCGGCAGCGTCTCAACGATGAAATCGAGCCCAAACCACCACCCGGCCAAAGCGGCTGCTCCAATGACAAGGAGCACGCAGGCGAGGGCCAGCGAAACGCGCTCGGTCCAAGAACGGCGCGGCAGTGTCGGAAGATGATCCATCACGGACGGCTGCAATCAAGCCTCCGTAGCCCTCCGGCGCAATGTGTTTCGGACTACAGCGGGAGGCTAATGGGGAGTGGTCTCGGAACTCGTGGCGTCGGCGGCGGGCGGCGGTGGCGCCGTGATGGCCCCCCCTGACTTAGCGGCCGCGTTGCGAAGCAGATTGAGGGGACCATAGGCGAAGCCCCAATTTGCTTTGTCCAGGGTTCCGGTCACCCGCACTTGGAGCACCGAGGAGAGGGGCGTTGTCAGGACATTGAAGAGCTGCAGCACCGATTTGCTGTCCTGGAACGGGTAAACCTTGGCGTTGAAGTCGAGTTCGCGGCTGTCGAGTGCGTAGGTGCCTTTTGCCTGG
>Ga0302325_10026201_pt1 | contig 12110 bp, 9 predicted proteins | sample Palsa_T0_2_FD_201948 | JGI IMG/M metagenome (GOLD analysis project Ga0302325, IMG submission 201948) | Peat permafrost microbial communities from Stordalen Mire near Abisko, Sweden - Palsa_T0_2 | ecosystem: Environmental > Terrestrial > Soil > Palsa > Peat permafrost | place: Sweden: Abisko...
GAATTCAATATGCGGTACCACGGACGTTTTGCGGGATGCGGCGTGAACCATTCGGCGAGATCTCCGGCGGAAATTTCGTCGGCGCTGAGGTCGAACTGAAACACGCAGCTGGAAGCGACGTTGGCGGCGGCGCCCGGAGCCGTACAATGCCGGGGAGCCCGAACCTCGCCGCTCCAGTGAGTGCTTCCGGTACGGGCGGAAATCTTCTCCATTATCACGGCATCCGGGGTGAGAGACATGGTCGCCGTGCCAATCTCGATCGGCGTGTTCAGGCCGCGCATCTCGGCGCGCACGTTACGCAGTTGAGCGGTGCCGGCGGTAACGGCAGCCGCGAATCCCTGCCACGGTCCGGACACACTTACATCCAGTTTGGCCGAACCTTCCGCCGCCGGGCGGGTGACCGGCAGGCCGAGAATGTCTTCCAGGCGAAACAGGTCTTTCAGGTCGACGTCGCCGCGCAGAACAAAACGATATTCGGCCGTGGACATCCAGCCGCCCACATCCACCGGCGCGGAGGCATTCATCGCCAGTGAAACCGGGCCAATCCGCAGGTGCGCCTCCGCGGGCTCCGGTTCCATTTCTTTTTTTTGCGCTCTCGGGTGACCGTGTCTGCTCCCGAGCGAATCCGTCTCCGAAGCCGCGGCGACCAGAGTCAGTGGAATGGTGCCAAAGGCAACCTCATTCTTTCGTGTGCTCGCCGCATTTCCCGCGTTCGATGACAGGCGGACGTTGGTCGCCGAGCCGGCGCCGGTCCATTGCAGCAACGAGTCGTTCCCCGTGTTTTCAGAAACATTGCGCGTGGCATGGAACTCCGCATTCAGCAATCCTGCAGCGGTGACGTCGCGCGGAATCTGCCTCTTCGCCTGGCGCAGCAATCGCAACACGGACGCGAGCGGAACCTGCTCGGCCTCGAACGTCAGATCGCAGGTGAGTGGTTGCGTAGCCAGGGCGAGGTCTCCGCGAAGGCGAAGCGTTCCGCCGCTTACCGGCGATTCGCATACCAGGTTGCCCAGTGCGCCGGTGACCGCGTTGTAGCGTCCCGAGCAACCGGCGGCCAGGCGCACGCTCTCGCTGCCAACAATGTCATAGCGATGGAAACCTTCGATGGCGGTGCGGCTCTCGATCCGAAGCGCTTCGGGAGTACCGGTCAGGTTCGCCGCGAAATCCAATCCGCCGCGCCATCCCCGGTCTTTTCCGGTCAGCAAGGTTGTGATCTGTCCCAGTTGTCCGTTGCGCCACTGCACGGCGAGCTGCAAGGGAGTCAACCGCAAACTGGACGCGCGCTGCCAGGTCGCGTTGATCTGGAGCAGCCCGGTATCGGTAAGATTAAAATCGGTGCGCACCGGCTCCGCCTTGATGCGCGCGCTCCAGGAATTTTCTGAATCCTGCCAGAGTGCGACGTCGGCATCCATCAGGGCATACGATTTCTTCGTCTGTTCAATCTTGAAATTGACCCGAGCGCTGGTGGCTTCGAGGTAAGGGAAGGCGGGGCGGCGCTCGGAAGAGCGTTTTGAAGTCGGAGCCGCGGGAATTTGCGCGTTGCGCTCGAGCAGGCTCGCGAGGTTCCATCGGCCCTGGTTGTTACGCACCAGGTTGATGCTCGGTTCGGTGGCGCTCAGAGTGGCAATCTCGATCCGCCCGCGCAGCAGCGGACGAAAGCGGATGGCGGCGGAAACTTCCTGCGCGCGGATCATCGGCTCCTCGCTGAAGGCGGGATCGTCATAGATGACGAGGCCCTCCAGATCAAAGCCCGGCCGCGGCAGCAGGCGCAAGCGCACATTGTCGAGCTGCACGCGCCGCCCCAGAGCTCTTCCGATGGAGTTGGCAATCCGGTTTCGCAGCTGGTGCACACCCGGCCTGAACAGAAACAGGATCAGCACGAGAGCCGCGCCTACCGCCAGTCCACGCCAGGACCAGAGAAATTTGGATCCCGGAAATTTCACTGTATGACCTTGAGGGTGCGCGACCAGCGCGTTTCATCGAAGAAATGAATGATAGTGTGCGCCAGAAATCCCAGCCGGTCGCCCACGCCGCGGAGCTGATACTGGTAAGGCGGAGTAATAAATGACCAATAGATGAACAACGGCCGTCCAATCACGTTTTTGCGCGGAATGAAGCCCCAATAGCGGCTGTCTTTGCTGTTGTCGCGATTGTCGCCCATGGCAAAATAGCTGTCCGGCGGCACGACAATGTCGGAGCCATCCACATACGACGGCAGCGTCAGTTGCCAGTCCTGGCTGGTCACGCCTGCCTCCTCCGACGGAGGCACGGCGGGAAAGTTATCGCGATAGGGATCGTAATTCGCCGCTTTATGTTGGGCGTAGGGCTCAACCAGCTTTTCGCCATTGCGATAGACCGCGCCATCGCGCAAATGGATGCGGTCTCCGGGGACCCCCACAACCCGTTTCACAATGAACAGTCCGGGCTCTTCCGGCGACAGGAATACGACGATGTCGGCGCGGTGGATGTCGCGATAGGGCATTAGCGGCCCCATCCAGCGCGTCGGCGGCGCGAATTGTTCCCGGTTCACGAAGACATGATCGCCGATGAGCAAGGTGTCTTCCATGGAACCGGAGGGAATTTCAAAATTCTGCAAAATGAACGTCATGATGAACAGGACGATGACGAACAGTTCCGCTATCGAAGCCAAAAATTCAACGGTCGTCTCGCGTGGCCGTTTGTCATCGACGACTTCTTTTTCCATCGACGCACTTTGCGTCACATTTTGCGATGCGTTTTGCGGCACGGTCGAAATCCATTTCCGAAAATTCTTCTCAGCGCACCAGCTTAAACGTGCGTTTCCAGAGTGTTTGATCAAAGAAGTGAATGATAATGTGCGCCAGGAACCCCAGCCGGTCGCTCACGCTGCGCATCTGATACTGGTCGGGTGGAGTGATAAAAGACCAGTAAATGAACATCGGCCGCCCGATCACATTCTTCCGAGGGATAAAGCCCCAGTAACGGCTGTCGTAACTCACGTCGCGATTGTCGCCCATGGCAAAGTAGCCGTCCGGGGGCACCACGATGTCGCCGCCCTCGACATGCGAAGGCAGTTCCTGCGTCCACTTCTCATTTCTTACTCCGTACATCTCCGAAGGCTGCACGGCTGGAAAATTGTCGCGATAGGGATTGTAGTCTCCCATTTTGTGCTGCGCGTAGGGCTCAACCAGCTTCTCGCCATTGCGGTAGACGGCGCCATCGCGCAGATGAATGTGGTCGCCGGGGACGCCTATGATGCGCTTCACGACGAAAAGGCCCTGTTCCTCCGGCGAAAGGAACACGACAATGTCGTTGCGGCGGATGTCGCGGTAGGGCAGCAGCGGACCCATCCAATGCGTCGGCGGCGCGAACTGTTCGCGGTTCACGAATACGTGGTCGCCGATGAGCAAGGTGTCCTCCATGGAGCTGGAGGGAATTTCAAACGCCTGCAGAATAAATGTGATGATGAACAGGCCGGTGACCAGCACTCCGGCCAGCGAGGCCAGGAATTCCACCGTCGTCTCGCTCGGCTTTTCACTGGTTTGCACAACGACTTCTTCTTCTTTTTTCTTAGGCACGTTTGATATCCGTTTCGGAGGATTCTTCTCGGAGCATTTTCATCAGTGCACCAGTCTGAAAGTACGTTCCCAGCGCGTTATCTGGTACAGATGGCTTACCGCGTAGGCAAGGTGATAAAGTCTATCACCCACGGTTGGCGAGCCGGGAAGATCATTGTCCAGACTGCCCGACGACCAGTAAATCAAGAGCGGGCGTCCGATGATATTTTCGCGGGGCACGAATCCCCAGTATCGGCTGTCCTGGCTATCATCGCGATTGTCACCCATAACAAAATAGTGGCCTTCGGGGATAATTAACTGATGGTCTTCCACCAGTTTCGGCATATCTTTCCACCATTTCGCATCCACTCCGAAGACAGGAGAAACAGTCTGAGGAAAGTTGTCGAGATAGGAATTGTGCACTCCCTCGATGTACTGCACGTAGAACTCTTGTTGAGGAGCCCCGTTGACGTAGACGCGCTTATTGATCAGGCGCAGCCGGTCTCCGGGCAGAGCAACCACTCGCTTCACAAAGTCCTGAGCGGGATTTACTGGATAGTGAAAGACAACGATGTCACCGCGCCGGACATTGCGATACGGCAGCAGACGGTTCCACCCGGTGCTGCCACCGTAGCAAAACTTATCGACCAGCAGGTAGTCGCCGATGAGCAGCGTTTTCTCCATGGATTCCGAAGGGATGGTGAACGCCTGCACGAGGAAAGTAACCACAAAAACGGCGATCACAACCGTTCCCGCGACCGACTGAACGGTCGCAGGCCAATCACCAACGGAAAACTTTTCACTCCAGGACATAAACTCCAGGACATAAGAGGAACATAACCACGATGCAGGCCGACATAACTTATGATGCAATCCTAACCACGATCCGGTCTCTACGCTAAATCAGATGCTCGGGGGCCTGGGCCCGGCCAGCGTGGCCAGATGCTCCAGAACTTGCCGCGCCGCTTCCTGTTCGGCCCGTTTCTTGGTCGCGCCCTGCGCGCGCCCCACGAATTGCCCGAGCTCGGGCTCCGGCAGTCTCACTTCGACGGTGAAGGTCTTCTTGTGTTCCGGACCCTCCTCCTTCACCAGCGCGTAGACCGGTTGTGGTCCACCCCGGGCCTGCAGCGCCTCCTGCAAGGCGGACTTGAAATCCATCACTGGAATGGATCGGGTCTCAAGGTTCATGTGGGCCAGTTCCGGCTCCACGATCACGCGTACGATAAAATCTCGCGCCACCGTCCAGCCGCCGTCGAGGTAGAGCGCCGCCAGGATCGCCTCCAATGCGTCCACCAGCAGGTTTGCCTTGTTGCGGCCGCCGCTTTTTTCTTCGCCGCGGCCCAGATGCATGTATCGGCCAATCTCCAACTGCTCGGCCACCCGCAGCAGATGCCGCTGACCGACCAGATGAGCCCGCAGCTTCGAAAGTTGCCCTTCCTGGAATGCGGGGAAACGATGGAACAGCGCTTCACTGGTGACCAGGCCCAGCACTGCGTCCCCGAGGAATTCAAGCATTTCGTTGTCGCCATTCGCCGAACCGCCGCCGGGCAAACCACTCCCCGCGCCCAGCGCCTCCACCTCCCGCGCTTGCGAGCTGTGGGTAAGCGCCTGATCGAGCAGTTCGCGGCGCTGGAACCGGTGACCCAGGCTTTCTTCCAGTTCCATGATTTCGAGTGACTTCATCACAAATCGGGGCCCGACCGAAGCTGTAGAGACGCGGCGTGCCGCGTCTGGGACGAGGCAAGCCTGAGACGGGGCAAGCCGCGTCTCTGCAAAGCGGCGGTCAGTTCTTGGGCGGGGTCTGCGGTTGGGCCGGGGCCGCGCCTCCGGTGAGCTGTTGCAAGCGGTCGCGTTCCCGGCGAGCCGGGGTTCCGATCGCGGTGTTGTCCTGCGTCAGTTCCACGGCGCGGCTTGCCACCTTGAGGGCTTCCGGATATTTCTGCTGTTTATCGAGCGTCAGCGCCAGACGAAGAACGACTACTGGATCGGGCTGGCTGGGGAACGCGTCGATCGACTTCTGCAGATTCTCCTGCGCTCCTGTGAAGTCCTCTTTCTTGAAGTCGATCGTACCGAGAATCGAATAGGCGTTCGAGCGCAGCAGCGATTTGTAGCTGTCGATCTTGTCTTGCGGCGTGCCCGTCGGTACCTGGACGTCGGTCTCCACGGTTTGCGTTGCCTTCTTCGCCATGGCGATGGCTTCACCGTAGCGCTGATCCTTGTCAATATCGGAGTCGCGCGTTCGCTCGGCGATCACTTCGGCGACGATTACCAGCGCCTCGGGATCGTCCGGGTCAAGGCTCAGCACTTTGCGGCCCATGGCGTCGGTCTTCTCGGCATTGTTGGCATTCTGGTAGAGCCGCATCGCGTTCTTGTACAGCAGCACTCGAAGTTCGCTGTCCGGGAACTTGGCGGCAAAATCGTCAGACGCCTTTTCGAGCGCGGCAGCGTCGGTACTGGTCGATGCCGCCTTCCAGGCATCGAACTCCGGCTGGGTCTTGGCTTGCGGTGGACGTTTAGCCGCGGCTGCCGTGCTTGGAGTTGTCGCCGCCCCCTGCGCTGGCGCCGCCTGACCCGCTGCCGGAGTCTGCTGCGCCGGTGCCGGGCTGTTCTGGGCCTGGCCCCAAACCGCGATGCTCAGGATCGCTAAAATGACTGCTGCTCGCTTCATGCTGTCTCCCGTGGTGCAAATTTCGGATGTGCAAAATCAGACGGTGCAAATTTCAGATAGCGCAAAATTTTAGCGCACAATTTCAGGCGCCAGATCGAATCACGGAGCGACAGCCGCCCTCGGCCGTCCGCTCACAGAGGTCGTGAAGCATCCATTTTCAAACACGCAATGATATCTCAGGCGTGAGCTAAACTCCGATTGAACTTGAAAATTCTTGAAGCGTCTAGTCCGGCTGCTTTTCCTCCGGAGGCTTCGGCTCTGCCTGCTTGGGCACCGGAGGCTCGTACGGCTGATCCAGCCCTCGTTGCGCCGCCAGCTTCGCTTCCGGAACCGTTTTCCCGGCGGCGTCCATGGCCGCCCGATACTGATCCACGGCGGCGAGCCGATCCTCTTTCAAATCAAAGATGCGGCCCAGGTAAATATGCGACCAGGCGATCAACTTGGGCTCAGTTGCGGTGTGCAGCGCCCGTTCAAAATAGGTGCGCGCGCCATCGATGTCGCGGTCGGCGCTGGCGACTTCCGCCAGAATGAAAAGCGCGCGGCCCGAATCTTCGTCCTGAGCGTCGAGCGCCTGCTGCGCCAGTTTCTTGGCGGTTTCTTTATCGCCCGCGGCCAGCCGTCGCTCCGCATTCAGCAGAAGGTGCTCGTCCGGGCGGCCAGCCAGGCGCAGCAGTTCCGGCGCCGCCTCAGTCGAGAACTGAATCTGCGATGCCCGCTTCATTTCTTTGCTCACTTCAATCGAGCCGACCAGGCCCGCATACTCATTGCGCATGCCGGCTGGATCTTTTTCAAATTTGGAGAGCGCGTCGTAAAAATAGCGGGTCAGGACGTACCCTTCTTTGTCGTCCTGGGCGATGGCCTGCGCTCGCTCCGCCTCGGGAACCTTCGTCAATCTTTCTTCAACCGCCCGCACCAGGCATTCCGTCACCAGCAGCGAAATATTGTTTTTGAAAGCTTCATCCATCGGCGCGTTCTTTACATCTTCGAGCAACGGTTCCAGGCGCTTGAACGAGTCGCCGTTTTTCAAAGCCAGCGGATCCAGAAGATAATGCAGGTAGGTATGCCGGATCTGCTGCATCTTGATCGCCGTGCCCGGGGTCGGTGAAATCACGACGTAATAATCCGATGCATAGTTGCGCGCGTTGGTCTGGCCGGGCGCACCCATCGCATCCAGATAGACGGTGAACTGCCGTCCCAGGTAGCCGGCCGACGGCATCTTCAGATAAATCTCGGTGTCGAATGTCATCTTCGCCAGCGGATCGTGATAGATCTCGGTCAATTCCGCATAACGCTTCCGGTGCCGCTCCCAGATGGCGTGCAGACCGATCTTCTCGTAGAACGCCTGCAGCAATGGGACCATGTCGGCCGCCACCGCGGCATCGGGAGGCAGTTCCGCCGGCTTCACCTTTAGATTGAAAGTCGGCGGATCCTCCAGATACAGCGCCAGCGATACATATTGGGCCAGTTCGTGGGTGGGATTTCCGACCTGGTGCTTGCGGTAAAGCGCGCACATCGGAGCAATCACGTCCTGCCCGACGGTGGTATTCTCCGCCGACCGGGCAACTTCTGAGCGGATCTGCGTCCGCAACGGGTCGGAAGCGCTCAACTCCTGGTCGTAGCCGCAGGTGTTGATGGCGGTCAGCACCGTGAAAATCGTCTCGCTGGTTTCGAGCGACACATTCGGCCGATTCTGCGCCAATCCGGAGGCCACGAGCAGCACGCTCAGAGCAAAGGCCGGCCCAACGCATTGTCCCAGGAAGACTTTTCGGAAATCAGGCATAGAGGATGAGCTTTCAATTAGTGTACGAACTGCTCAATTCGCGGTCAAACCGATTGCGGTCAAAGCGATCGCAGTCGAACCGAATAGTACCGCAGATGGTGGATCCGTTTTGCGGAACCTGACAGGGTGTGATGTTAGAGAGGGGACTCGCCCTGTCTCGGGCGCCCGTGAACTTCGCTGGAACGACCGTGATATGTAATCCCGGTTTGCCGTCCCCCGATCCGGCAACGGATTACGCTCGTAACCCTATGCGCTAGCGAGGATTACAGAAGTATTACAAAGTAGTGCGCGGACTCTTGCTATGGTCTAAGGAGACCCAGACCAACAGATTGCGGGAGAAGAAAGTCGATGAGCCAGATTACGCGCGAAACAATCAGCGAAGCAACCAGCCAGGCAATGAGCGAGACCGGGGAAGGCATCAATCGTCGCGAGCGGGCAAACCGCGATGGCTTCAACTGGGGCACGGCGATCGCCATGGGCCTTTTTCATGTCGGCGCAATCGCGGCATTATTTTTCTTTACCTGGCCCGCATTTCTGGCCGCCATTTTCTTATGGTGGGTCTCCGGCAGCCTCGGCATCGGGATGAGCTATCACCGGCTGCTGACTCATCGCGGATACAAAACGCCGAAGTGGGTGGAATATTTCCTGACCTGGTGCGCGACGCTGGCGCTCGAAGGCGGCCCGATTTTCTGGGTAGCGACGCACCGCATTCATCATCAGTTTTCCGACGACGACGGCGATCCGCACTCCCCGATCGATGGCAAGTGGTGGGCTCATATGGGCTGGATCCTGATGGGCAAGTCGATGCACCACGACACTACGACTCTGGCCCGCTATGTCCCCGACCTGACCAAAGACAAAGTGCACGTCTGGCTGACCAAGTATCACTGGACCTCGAACATTATTCTCGGCGTGATCCTGTTCGCAATTGGCGGATTGCCCTGGCTGCTGTGGGGCGTATTCGCGCGCGTCGTTGTCGGACTGCATGCCACCTGGATGGTGAACTCGGTTACGCACCTGTGGGGCTCGCGGCGCTTTGCCACCAAAGACCTTTCCACGAATAATCTTCTGGTGGCGCTGGTCACGTTTGGCGAAGGCTGGCACAACAATCATCATGCGCATCCGGTTTCCGCGCGTCATGGCCTGAAGTGGTACGAGATCGACATGAACTGGTACGGCATCTGGGCGCTGAAGAAATTAGGACTGGCGCGGCACGTCTACAAGGTCGATCTTGATCGGCTGCCGCCCAAACCGGCGCTTACGCGGGATGTAAAGGCAGAAGCCGTCCTGGCGGCGGCTGCGGGGAACGACTAGAAACGTCTCGGGTGTGAGGTCTGAGGCAAGGCAAGACCTGTAGAGACGCGGCTAGCCGCGTCTCCTGTCGTCGCCGTCAAAGACCGCCATCCGAAACCACGGCCCGGAACACCGCCGCACCCCCTGCCCGATTTTCCTGACACCTTCCCCCTGTCTCGCTACAATCTCCCTGTGCGCATCATCAGCCGCCAGAAGGCGATCTATTTTTTCCTTTCGCTGGGGGTGTGCCTGGCGGCCCTGGCCATTGCCGTCGGCAGCGGCTGGATCATCCTTAACTGGCGCGAGGGCATCCGGGTTTTTCTGGGCATCATTTTTTTTGGCGCCATCGCCGCCGGCCTCGTTCTCAATACGATCTTTCTGATTCGCGAAATTCGCCGCAATGAGCAGCACGACAGCTTCATCAACGCGGTCACCCATGAGTTGAAGACGCCGATCGCGTCCATCCAGCTATACCTTCAAACCCTGCAGAGACGCGAGATTCCAGAAGCGCAGCGGCGGCAGTTCTACCAGGTGATGCAGGTGGATACCGAGCGCCTGCTGCATACCGTGGAACAGGTGCTGAAGGCCGGTGAGGCGGCGCAGAAGAAAAGCCCAGCCCAGCGATTGCCGGTGGAGTTCAACACCCTGGTGCTGGAGTGCATAGAACTGGCGCGGGTGCGCCATCATTTGCAGCCCGCGGATCTCGAATACCGCGAGGCTGCATCTTTGCAGAACGGCGATGGAGCGCGCGTGCTGGGCGATCCGGAGGAGTTGCGGACCGCGATTTCGAACCTGCTGGACAATGCGGTGAAGTACTCGCCCGATGGCGTCCACATTTCGGTGGACCTGGAAGCTCCGGATGAAGACCGCGTGGTGCTGCGGGTGCGCGATCAGGGCGTGGGAATTCCGGAGCAGGAGTTGAAACGAATCTTCAAACGATTTTATCGGGTGACGCAGCGCTCGCTCTCGCAAGTGAAGGGCACCGGCCTCGGATTGTTCATCGTGCGGTCGATTGCGCGCAAGCACGGCGGACGGGTTTTCGCGCAGAGCGAAGGGGCAGGGAAGGGAACGACGGTTACTCTGGAATTGCCGCGGAGAGTGGCATGAGCCGCGTGCTCGTGGTCGAGGACGAGGCGCACCTGGCGCAGGGCCTGCGCTTCAACCTGCAAGCCGAGGGACATGAAGTGGAAGTTGCCGGCGACGGCGAAACCGCCGTGGAGAGGCTGGTCGAAAAAAGCGAACGCTTCGACGCGGTGGTCCTCGATGTGATGCTGCCGGGGAAAAGCGGTTTTGATGTCGCGGCCCTGCTGCGCGAGAAGAAAAATTATGTGCCGATTCTGATGTTGACGGCGCGCGGACGTCCGGAGGATGTGCTCGAAGGATTTGCCGCCGGGGCGGACGATTATCTGCCCAAGCCGTTTGAGCTGGCGATTCTGATCGCGCGTCTGGACAGCTTGCTGCGGCGCAGTGTCTGGCTGAAACACGGCGACGCGGCGAGCGCTGCCGATGACGCGGAGAAGCCGGCCCCGGTGGGCGCGCCGGAGGCGGGCGGCGACACCTTTCATTTTGGCGGCAAGTCCATTGACTTCGCGGAGCTGGAGCTGCGCACGCTGGGAAATACCATCCATTTGACGGTGATGGAGGCGGAGCTTCTGCGCTATCTCGTGCGCAGCCAGGGGCGCGTGGTGTCGCGCAAGGCCATCCTGGAAGAAGTTTGGGGATTGCACGAAGACACGGATACGCGCGCCATTGATAACTTCATCGTGCGTCTGCGGCGTTATATCGAAGAGGATCCGTCGACGCCGAGACATCTGCAGACGGTGCGGGGAGTGGGGTACCGGTTTGTGGCGGAGCCGGAGCCGAGTTAGTCGCGGTTTCGGCTTGTCCCGCGAAATCGACAACCACCAAGGCCACGAAGGTGCACCAAGGAAACTCGCTGGGCTAGAAGCCTTCGTGATCCTTCGTGCCCTTCGTGGTTTTGGGGAGTGGGGTACCGGTTTGTGGCGGAGCCGGAGCCGAGTTAGTCCCGGTTTCGGCTGTCCCGCGAAATCGACAACCACCAAGGCCACGAAGGCGCACCAAGGAAACACGCTGAGCCAGAAGCCTTCGTGATCCTTCGTGCCCTTCGTGGTCGCCGGAAACTTTCACCGCCGATTCCACCAATCCGAACCGCCGCCATGATCGCGGTTGGTGTTCATGACCACCGTAACCGCGCGTTTTGTGGAAAGTTTGCGGCGCCCTCTTATGATGACCACATAGGACTCCTTAATGGAGATGGACTTCTTCAGCGAGCGAACACGGCGCGTCGCCACCTGGACGTTATTCGGGCTGGCATTGGCGTATGCGTTGGTCAGCGGTTTGCGCACCGTCGCTGACTTCGATGTGGGATGGCTGCTCGCGACCGGCCGCTATTTCGTGAGTCATCATGCCGTACCTCGCACCGATGTGCTCTCGTATACGGCATACGGTGTGCCCTTTATCTATCCGCCGTTCGGCGGGGCTTTGTTCTATCTCGTCTATACCGTCGGCGGTTTTGCGGCGCTGTCGTGGATCGATGCCCTTGCCTGCGCGGCCACGGTTGCCATCGCCGTCGTCGTTGCCGGTGGCAGGCCGCGAATCCTTACTTGTGCGCTGGCTATTCTCGCCGTGCCTTCGATTGCCTTTCGAACCGCGCCCCGGGCGGAGCTTTTCACGACGCTCTTTTTTGCGGCATATCTGGCGCTGCTGTGGAAGCATCGAGGAGAAGCCGGGCGCGACGCAGTTCGCGCAAGAAAAAGCCGCCTGTGGCTGCTGCCGTTGATCATGTTGGTCTGGGTCAACGTTCATCCGGGAT
>Ga0302325_10026202_pt1 | contig 12110 bp, 10 predicted proteins | sample Palsa_T0_2_FD_201948 | JGI IMG/M metagenome (GOLD analysis project Ga0302325, IMG submission 201948) | Peat permafrost microbial communities from Stordalen Mire near Abisko, Sweden - Palsa_T0_2 | ecosystem: Environmental > Terrestrial > Soil > Palsa > Peat permafrost | place: Sweden: Abisko...
CGGGGACCTCCGTTGAGAACGAGGTATACGACGGTGTCGCGACGCACGTCGTGCGAGATCAACAGCCCCGCGCGCACGCAACGGAGGAGCACGTCGAGCCGCCCGCTCGATCCGGGCAAGTCGTCGAGCGAGAAGTCTCCGGATGCCGTCGCCGTCTGCCCGATCACGACGAAACGGCGCTGCATCACGCTCCGTGGCACTTCTTGTATTTCTTGCCGCTGCCGCAGAAGCACGGATCGTTGCGGCCGAGCTTCACCTCTTTTTTTGCGGGGGCGAGCTCGAGCGACACCGTGTTGGCGAAACGGGCCGCGTGCTCGAGCGTGTCCTCGGGTGTCCAGTCGGCGATGACGCGACGCGCGAGCTCCCGGGGAAAGTAGAAGTCCTCCACGCGCGCCTTCGCGGCGAGGGCGGTGGCCGCGAACGTGAAGCCCACGATGTCGGGGATGTGCCAGTCGACGTCCAAGTTGAGCGCGGCGGTGATCGCGAGATCCTCCGGCACCGCGGCCTGGTCGGCGTAGCGGAACGGATCACCCTCGGGCAGGCCACGCGTCTCGTGCAAGAGGAACTCGCGGCCGACCGCGATCGCCGGCAGCCGCCCGTTCTTCTCGGGGTCATCGAGGATGACGAGCGCGTTGTCACGCAGCGACATGCGCGTTTGCGTCACCCGATCGTCCGTGTGCGTAGGAATACCCTCGAGGATGCGTCGTGCGTCTCCCCGCACGCTCTCGCTGCGAATCCCGATGGCGAGCACCGCCAAGACCGCGTCGAGGATGGCGTGACTCGCGTCGGCGTTGGCGAGCACACGCTTGTACATCGGAAGCGAGTGCTTTCCGAGGCGCGCCGCCGCCCACGCCCCGCGAAAGAGCATCGTCGTCGACGTGAGCGTGGCGCAGGGCACCGTGACGCTGAGGCCGTGGCCGCGATGGTCCTCGAGCAAAGCATCGAGATCGGCTCGCTCGCCCATCATCGTCAGGAGGATGCAGTGGCCGACATGCCAGATTTCGTTGTGGAAGAGCTGCGCCTTCTCACGCATCGCCGGGCTCACCTTCTCGAGCCCGGAGAACGACCGCAGGTTGTCGAGGACGAACTTGATCGCCGAGAGCAGCATCGCGTAGAGGCTTCGCCCCATCAGCGGCTGGAACGCGGAGAACGCGATGAATTCCTCGCGGGTCAGCGCCCGTCCGCGCTTGAACATTCGGATGAAAAACTCGTGGGTGCGCTCGTTCTTGCGCTGCTCCGTTGCCCGCGCGCTCTCGCGGCCCTTACGGTCGCGGTGTTTTCTGAGCAACGCCTCGAGGCGCTCGCGGGGGATGATCGGAAGGGCCCCCGTCGACATCCCCTCACCGAGGCACGTGACGAAGTGACCATTGCGCGCGAGCACGACGTAGGGGCCTTTGGTCGGTGGACCGAGCGAGAGCGCGACGCGTTCCACGCCTTCCGCGAGGGCGAGCTCGGCGAGGATGAAGCCGACGGCCTCGTGGTCGCGGTAGAGGCCGAGGGCCGTCTCGACGTGGTCGGTCTCGACGCGGTCGAGCCGCTCTAAGAAGTGATGATCGTGGCCCACACCGCTACCATCTACTTGACGCGCGGCCCGGTGTGCGGAAGAAAGCGCTAGGGCTCGCGGTATGGATCAGCTCAGCGCAACACTCGATCGGGGATGGGACCTTGCGCAACGGGGCGACGCGGGGGGCGCGGCGGCCTGCGCGAAGCGGGGGCTCGAGCTCGACCCGAAGTCGCCGGAGGTGCACAACCTCCTCGGCTACAGCGCCGCGATGGGCGGTAACCCGGACGAAGCCCTCGAGCACTACAAGCAAGCCATCGCGCTCGACGAGACGTACTTCGAAGCGATGCTCAACGCCGCCGAAGTGCTCATGCACCCACTCGCTGAATGGGAAGACGCCGTCACGATGTGCGACGACGCGTACGCGCTCGCCGAGACGGACGAAGAAATAGCCGATTGTTTGCTGCTCAAGGTCGATGCGCTGATGAGCAAGGGAGCGATGGACGAAGCCATGCGCGTGATGCGACTGATTCCGGAAGGCCCCTTCGAGAGCGCGAGCTACACGTTTCTCATCGGGCGCGCGTACTACGAGCTCGGCGACTACGAGCGCGCTTCGCCGCTCATCGAAGAGGCCGCGCGCAAGGATCCGATGCACGCCGACGCGCAGTATTACCTCGGCCTCGTGCGTGACGAGCGCGGCGACGGCCGCGGGGCGACCGAGGCGTTCTTGCGCACGCGTTCGCTCGACGTCGGCCGTGAATCTCCTTCGTGGACGCCATCACCCGACGCCTTCGGGACGCTCGTCGAGTCCTGCGTTCGCAAGCTCGACGCGCTGCTCGGCCGCTACATCCACGAAGCCGAGGTGTTCGTCGTCGACGTGCCCGGCGCCGAGCTCGTGGTCGACGGCGTGGATCCGCGGGCGCTCATGATCATCGACTCGTCCCAGCTCGCCCCGGTCGACATCGAGGCTGCGCTACGAGATCCGAAGCGTTGTCGCATCTTCGTCTACCAGCGCAACGTGGAGCGTGCGGCGGGGACGTTCGAGCAGCTCGAAGACGAAGTCCTCGCGGCTCTCGAGCGGGAGATCACGACCGTCTTCCTCGAGCCGGATGCATCGGCCAAGAAGGAAGCCCGTCACCTCAATTGAGGATCCGCCGTAGGCGGGACGACAGCCCGAAGGGCACTCAATCAGCGCCACACGCCGATGCTCAAGCCCCAGTTCGTGTAGCGCGGCGCGAGGTCCGTCGCGAACGACAGCTGCCACTCGGTTTTCGCGAGCAGGCCGAAGGCGTTCCACTGGAAGAGCTTGAGATCGCCGCCGAACGTGAAGTGTTGGCGGGCTGACCCGCCGTCGAACAGCGACGGCTCGAGATACGTCCCGAACCGAAGGCGAAAGCGGTCCACGACCGGCTCCCCTTCGAGCCCGAGCCGCGGCGAGATCGTCCACGAGCGGCCGTAGCTCTCGAGCTGCTGGTTGAAGAAGCTCGACACAGCAACGGCATTGCTGACGGGCACGGTGATGACGGCATCGAGCACGAGGAGCAACTTCGCGCGCGGCCAATTCGTGTAGCGCGCCCCGTGGTCCGCCTGGATTCGTTTCTCCTCGGCATCCACACGCACGTCCTCCAGACGGCGGATCGCTCGCTCGTTGGCGTCGAGCTCGCGACGAAGCTTCGCGCGCAGCGGGCCGGCGGGCGTGCGGGCGATCTCATCGGCGTCGTGCTTGGCTCGCTCGATCCGCTGGTCCTCGATGGTCTGCCGAAGAGGCTCGAGCTCGCCCGACGGGTCGAACCACTTGGGGTTGAGGGGCCGCGGCCCGAGCTGAAGTGCGAACCCGACGTCGATCTGGGCCGGCAAGACGACGCTCGTCGGCAGGATGTAAGACTGACCGTTGCCGGTCGCGCTCTTGACGCCGTCGGCCGCTGTCGTGACGTCACCGCCGATGCCTCCATTGACGGGTGCGCGGGCGCTCACGCCGAGGCGCCAGGGTTGATCGTCGAGCCGGAGGAGCAAACCGGCCTCGGGCCCGATGCCGCTCGGCGGCGCGAGCGGCAGTGCGTCCGCTCCGAGGCTCATCGCCACGCCGCATACACCCACGCCGACCACGAGCTGGTAGTTCATGAACGCCCACCCGACGATGGCGTGAGCACGGACGATCGCTGGGCTTCCAAGGACGTGGAAGTCGAGCCCGTTCTGGTTGGTCGCGAGCGTGTAGCTCGACGCGTCGATGGTGAACGCCGCGCCGAAGGGCCCGACTTGAAGGAGCACTCCGGCGTTTCCGTAAATGAAGTTCGAAGCGCTCGACGTCTGCTGCCCCGTCGGGACCGAGCCGCGATTCTCGAAGTCCGTGCTCGAAAAGGACCCCGGGATCGAGACGCTCGCCGTGAGATCGTAGTCGACGTGGTGGGAGCTGTACGGCGCCCGCACGGCTGGCGCAGCCACGTTCGAGGCCACGCCGTCGACCCCTTCCGCGACGCCTGCGTAGGCGCCCCCGAGCCCGAGCAAGCGCGAAGGCCCGAGGACCGGACCTTGAAACACCTCCACGTTGTAGGCGTTGTTCGTGATCAGCGGAGGAGTCTGCGCGGAACCGTCGCGGGCGGACAGAAGCGTCAGCGCACCGCCGAGTGCGATTGCGAGCGCCCGAGGAGAAAGCGCACGAGCGGCTCCGCGTCGACCTTGGCGGTCGACAAGAGCGCGTCGAGGAGCTTCTTGCCCAGTTTTGCGAGATCGAGGAGCTGGCCGATGCGTTGCCGCTGGAGCTCGATCCGCTCGAGCGTTCTCGCGTGCTCCTGCCCGCGCTTGCCCGAGATCTGCTGCTTCTGTCGATCGAGAGAGGCGAGCGCTTCCTCGAAGGCTTCGATCGCCGCATCGATCTCTGCCTTCTCCCGCTCGCTGAACACGCGCGAGATCATTTTCCACAGCTGCACCTCGGCGACGTAAAAGTCCCTGCGCTCACCCTGCACCCAGACACGGCGCACGATGCCCCATCGAAGCAGCTCGTTGAGCGACATGCTCACCGCGCCGCTCGAGAGCTTCAAGAGATGGCGCAGGTCTTCGGCGCTGAGCGCCTCGGGCGACAAGTAGAGGATGCCCCAAAGACGCCCGAGGTTCCGCTTGAAGCCCCAGAACTCGATGAGACGCCCCACGACGTCGCTGACGATCACTTCGCTCGGCGAGAGCACCTGCGTCACGACGCGACCATAGCGCGACGCGGCGCTAAAAGGCACGCGCGGTGAGCTCCGTCGCGAGCGCGGCGAGCAGGTCTCGCGCACGCGACGCGGGGAGCGTGCCGAGAGCGTCGAGCGCTGCGCGCGTGTGACCTTCAGCGCGCGCGCGGGTGCGCTCGGCGCCGCGGGTTTTGCCGACTGCGTCGACGAGCTCCGCGGCGGCACCGTCGTCACCGGCGCGGGCCCGCTCGACGACGCGCCCGAGCTCGGGTCGCGCGGCGACGGCGACAAGCAGCGGCAACGTGATCTTACCTTCGCGCAGATCGCAGAGGAGATGCTTGCCGGTGTGCGTAGGGTCACCGCGGTAGTCGAGCGCGTCGTCGACGAGCTGGAACGCGATGCCCACGTTGCGTCCGAGCTCACCGAGGGCAGCGATCTCGCTGTCGCTCCCCCCTCCAGCGCGGGCACCGGCGCGCGCCGCCCACGAGAAGAGCGAGGCCGTCTTCCCTTCGATGATCGAGAGGTAGATCGATTCGTCCGCTTGAGACGACGTACGAAAACGGAGCTGGATGACCTCACCGTCGACGAGGCGGCGCAACGTCGCGAGGAGCTCGCTCATCGTGGGGCCGGGCGCGACGTGCGCGGTGCGTTCGAGCGCGTGTGTCAGGAGGAGATCGCCCGCGAGCACGCTCACGGCGTTGCCCCAAACGCGGCGAGCGGTGACGGCTCCTCGCCGGACATCCGAGTCGTCCACGACATCGTCGTGAAGCAGCGTCGCGAGGTGCACGAGCTCCGCGACGACCGCAAGCTCGCGCGCTGCAGCGTTCGGCTTCGTCGTGAAGCACGCCGCCGCAAGGAGCACGCACAGGGGTCTCACGCGCTTGCCACCCGCCGCGAGCAGATGCCGAGCCGCGTCCGTCGCGGGGGCCGTGCCTTCGGACGAAGACCGGTGGAGCTCCGTTTCCACGTAGGCGAGATCAGCCCCGAACGCGTCACGGAGCTCGACGAGGCGTGAGGCCGCGCGCTCCCCTACCCGCTCGGGTAGCGCGACTTCGTAGAGCTGCTGGGCGGCGATGGAGGCGTCCATGAATGTTTCAAATACTTTTGAAGAATATGTAGGACCATGGGCCGTGCGGTCAAGCTTGCTTCGCTGCCCCCACCCGAAGACAGTACGGTCATGAAGAAGAAGCAGGCACGAGCCTGGATGGCGAGGGCCATCATCGTCATTGCGCTCGTCTTCATCGTGGTGTCGGTGTCGCAGATCATCCGCGCGGTTTTTGGCGCTCCGCGCGCAGAGGCCGCCACGACAGAGGACATCGCCTGCGGGGCCAAGCTTCGCGTGCTCGAGGCAGCCCTCGAACGAGCCAGCGATGCAGCCGCTCGCGCTCCCGAGACCTCAGCTCGCACGACGTTCGACCAAGCCGTTTCACCCGAATGGGACAACCCATCATCGACCGAGCAGTCGTGCGCCTCGACACCTCGGAGCCGTGACGCGTGGACGGCACTTCTGCGACTTCGCCGCACCCTCGAGGGCCGAGCGGAGAAGGACGCGCGCGAGGTCGACCCGGTCCGGCGTGATTTCGAGGCGCGACTTCCTTGAGGTTTCGCGCTATGTGACCCCATCCCTTTGGACGAGGAAAAGCCGCAACCACTCACATTCGACGTACTTCCACTTTCACCCGATGTACGCGCCGCCGTCGACGCGCTCGGTTATGTCGAGCCCACCCCCGTTCAAGTAGCCGTCTTCGGGCCTGCGGCCGCGGGCAAGAGCGTCGTCGTTCAAGCCCGCACGGGAACCGGGAAGACGGCGGCGTTCGGCATGCCGCTCATCGATCGCATCGTCGCGCGTCACTTGCACAAGCCGCAGGCGCTCGTCCTCACCCCAACGCGCGAGCTCGCGCTGCAGGTCACGCGCGAGATCGAAGCGCTTGCCAAGACGCGCGGGACGCGCGTGGCGTGCATCTACGGCGGGGCCTCGATGGGCAAGCAGGTCGATGCGCTCGCGGCGGGAGCCCAGATCGTCGTCGGCACTCCGGGGCGCGTGCTCGACCACATTCGCCGCGGGACGTTCGACACCTCCCACGTCAAGACGCTCGTGCTCGACGAGGCTGACGAAATGCTCTCGATGGGCTTCGCGAAGGAGCTCCACGCCATCGCTGACTCCCTTCCGCGTGATCGTCAGGGGATGCTTTTCTCGGCGACGCTCCCGCCGGACATTCTGCGCCTCGCTGAAACCCGCCTTCGCGATCCCGAGTTCATCACGCTGTCGGGTGATGCGATTGGCGCGCTCGAGGTCCGCCACTTCGTCTACGTGGTCCCGAGCGGAGACAAGCGGCAAGCGCTGCTCCGCGTGATCGAGGTCGAGGATCCCGAGAGCGCCATCGTCTTCTGCAACACCAAGGACGAGACCGAGCGCCTCGCCGAGCTCCTTCAATCTCGCGGCTACGACGCGGCTTGGCTCAACGGCGATCTCGAGCAAAACGAGCGCGAGCGCATCATGCAGCGAACGCGCGAGGGCAAGCTCCGTTTCCTCGTGGCGACCGACGTGGCCGCGCGCGGCATCGACATCTCGCACCTCACCCACGTGATCAACGCCGACCTGCCGGAGACCCCCGAGCAGTACGTCCACCGAACGGGACGCACGGGCCGCGCGGGCAAGACGGGCACGGCGATCTCGCTCATCGGGCCGAAAGACGTCGGCAACCTCTACTTGCTTCGGCTGACGTACAAAATCAGGCCCATCGAGAAGCAGCTCCCGAGCGCGACGGAGGTTCGTACGCGCGAGGAGGCCGACCTCGTGACGATGTTCGCGGAGGCCTACGCGTCACGCCCGGTTCACCCGGAAGATTTGTCGCTCGCGCGCCGATTGCTCACGCACGCGTCCGCGGACGCCATCATCGCTGGGCTCCTGCGCGACCACCTCGGTGCGCGCAAGGAAGATCCCAAAGCCGCTGCAGCCGAAGCGCGGCGTGCGAAAAACCCGCCAGCTATTGAGCCGCCTCCCCCGCTGCCCGCAGTCACCGCGCAACCACTACCGAGCGCCCGGCGTGAGGCTCGAGGCGAGGCCAGAGCAGAGCGACCGGGAAGGCCCGTCGCGGCCTCAGAGCGACCGGGAAGGCCTCCGAAGAAAGTCTCCAGCTACACGAGCTGGGAGCCGCCCATCGAAAAGGACGATGACGCGCCGATCCTCCCCGGATTCACGGTGACGGGGGGTGCTTCGAGCGAAACACCAGACGAGCCCGAGCCCGTCACGATTCCCATCCGGAAGGCGGGCCCGGCCCCATCGCCGCGCGGTGCTCCAGCGCGCTCGGACGCCGAAACGGAAGAGCCAGGGTTCACCCGCATCTTTCTCAACGTTGGGCGGCGTGACGGAGCGCGAGCCCAAGACCTACAGCAGCTCCTCACCGACCACGCCGGCATCGCGCGGCACGATACGGGGCGGATCCGCATTCGCGACCGCGTCACGTTCGTGAGCGTCCGCCAAGATGACTTGTCGAAGGCCATTTTGGCGCTCGGAGGGCGAGTCATTGGGGGGCGGACCGTGATCGCCGAGCCCGCAAAGAGCAAGCAGAGCGCCTGACGTACGCGCACACTGGAACTTTCGCGACTCGTTGACACCAACGACGAATAAACACGGCGCGTCTTGAGCGATCGGGGTCTCGTGCCGTATTCTCGACCGGATGACGACTGCGACCGTGCCGCGCAGCTCCCCAGCCGCGGTGATGATGGTCTCGTTGCGGACGCTGATTGACCAGCGGCTCGCTCAGGGACGCCGCTTTTCGCTGGATGAGTCCATCGCGATCATCGTCCCGCTGTGCCTCGATCTGAAGCAACGGCACGAGCACGGCGAGCAGGTCTACGTTCACCCGTCGTGCATCGCGCCGGGGGCGGACGCCCTCGCCAGGCTCCAGCCGCAGCTCGCGATCCTCCCCACGAACCCCCGCGACCGCGCCTGCCTCGCCCCGGAGCTCCAGCGCACGCTCGCACCAGGAAACTCTCGGGCGAGCGTCTTCTCGGTGGGTGCCATCCTTTACGAGCTCGTCACTGGGTCTCCGATTGGCCCTGCGATGCGACGGCCGAGCGAAGTCGACCCGAGCCTTCCCCAAGGCCTCGAGGATCTCCTCGCGAAGGCGCTCGTGGGTAACCCCGCGCACCGCCCGGAGGACCTCGGCGCGCTCGCCGCGGCGATGCACCACATCGCGCCGATGAAGAGCATCCCGCCGCCCGACGCCGACACGTCGACGCTCGACCACACCGACTCGTTCGACGTCGACGTGCGCTTGTCGATGCTGCCACCCTCCGAGATATCGGGGGCCGTACCGATCCCCAAGGTGGCGCGAGAAGCGAACGTAGCCGTCGCGCCCTCCGCGCATTCTTTGGCGAACGGGGACGGCGATCCATTCGGCCACGTGGTGCAGTCACCGTCGCACCCGCCCGCCTCGCGCAACGATCAGACGCAGCGGCTCTCGGCTCTCAAGGAGCGGCTCGAGTCCGACCCGCGCCCTCGTTACGTGGTCAACAAGGACAAGATGGACCACGGCCCGTTCACGGCCGTCGAGCTCCTGCAGCAGATCACGTCGAACACCTTCAACCTCGACCACACGCTCCGTGACGAGATCTCCGGGCAGGCACGGCCCATCAAGGAGTGGGACGAGTTCTCGCCGTTCGCCGAGCAGGCCGCGCTTAAGCGCGAGATCGTCGCCGAAAAGAAGGCCGTGGCGCTCGTCGTCGAAGAGGAGAAGAAAGCTGGCGTCGCGAAGTCGACGTTCGGCGTGCTCATCGTGCTCGCGCTCGTCGGTGTCGGCAGCATCTTCGTCTACAAGAAGGTCGGCCATCGCAACGATGGCGTGAACATCAACGACGACAAGGGCGGCTTCGTCGTCGATCCCGCGGGCAGCATCCGCGGTGCCCATCAGGCAAAACACACCGGTGGGGGCGGCGGCGGTGGATTCGCCGGTGGCCTCAGCTTCGAGGAAGCGTGGTCGCACGCGGAGCAGAAAGTCACGATCGGCGGGGCTCAGACCCGCGATCTGACGGCGCAAGAGCTCGGCCGTCCGTTCGAGAACGCGGCGTTCATCAGCGGGTGCGGCGCACCCGACAGCATGCACGTCACGATCCTTGCGGCGGTGCAGAACGGCCACGCCGTCGGCGTGAGCGTCTACACGACGCCGGCCAGCGGCGGCGTATCCGCGTGCGTCGCGGGCGCCGTGCGAAGGCTCCAATTCCCCGTCAGCGCCAACATGGACAAAGTCACGCAGCAGTTCTGAGGTGGATCCTTTCCGCGACGACGATCACGCGGCGTTGATTCGCGCAGCCCACCTCGAAGAGGAGAACGAGCGGCTTCGTCGCGAGCTCGAAGAAGCGAGGAAGCCCAAGCCGCGCGCGAAGCCACCCACGAAACGGCCCCAGCCCGTCGCCATCATCATGGCTGCAGGGCTTGGGTTGGGCGGGGCAGCCGTGGCGACCTTCCTTGGACTTCATGCATCACCGACCCCGGTAACACCGTTCGAACGCAACATGCTCGAGGTGCCCGCTCCAGTGCCCGTGCCGACGAAGGCCCTCCCCGCCGCGCCCGATTGGGCGGAGTCGACGAGCATCCCTTCGGTTGATCTGCTCGCGTACGCACAAGGCAACGTGCCTGCCGTCGGGTACGCGGTCGGCAAAGGTGGCGCGATCTTTCGCCACTACGCGGTCGAAGGCAGCGCGTGGACGGTCGAGGCGAGCGGAACGACGCGCGATCTCTACAGCGTCGGCGAGATGCTCGGCGTCGTGTGCGCGGTCGGCGCGAAGGGCATCGCCGTTTGCTCGCGTGATCCGGCGAAGGTCGCGTGGAAGGCCGAGCCAACGGGGACGCACCAAGATCTTCTGGGTGCGCACGGCTTCGGCGAGCTCACCGCGGTCGGCCGCAACGGAACGATTGTGTATCGCGACGAGCAAGGCTCGTGGAGCACCGAGGCGAGCGGCACGAAAGCCGATCTCTTCGCCGTCACGAGCCGGGTCGGGGCCGTGTATGCCGTGGGAGCAGGTGGCGTCATCGTTCGCAGCGATGGCGGTGCACCGAAATGGACCCTCGTCGCGAGCGGGACGACCGAAGATCTCTTCGGCGTGGCTGTCGAGGCGGAGGAAGTGGTGGTCGTTGGGGCGCACGGAACGATCTTGCGCCTTACCGATCCGCGCGCCGGCTTTCGACGGGAGTCGAGCGGGACGACCAGCGATCTCTACGGCGTCGCCCACGGCGACCGGGGCTAAACTGGCGGAGGCTCTCACACGCTCCGCGCCGTGCTCGGCTCGATCCCGACCATGTTCATCGTGGGCGACGGCGGCACCGTCCTGCACCGCCCGTACTGATGCGAAAGGCGCGCTAATGTCCGAATCGTCGTCCGCCGAACGCATGTTGGGGATCGCAGCCGCGTGGCTGACGCTCATCGCCCTCCTGACCGGTATCTACGCCGCGGCCGCAATGACGGGAAAGCTCCACGTCGACGGGCACACGGCGCTTGCATCGCACCTCAGCGCGCTCATGGGCACGTTCCTCCTCGGCGTCGTCGGTTGGACGATGCCGATGCTGTCGTATGGGCCTCGTGGCAAACGCATTCTCGCGACGGTGCTCATCGTGGCGTCGTTCGCGAATTGGTTCATCACGGCGGTGAAGGCCGCGCTCTTCGTATCGGGTATCGAGGTGCAGGGTCACCAGGCGAACGACGCGGTGTTCGTCGTGCTGCAGATCTTCGTCGTCGTCCCGATGATCGCGGCCGCCATCGCGTGGATCATCGGGTTCCGCAAGCGGAGTCCGTGACCGCGCGTTACATCGAGAGGCCGGCGACACCCTTGGGTAGGCACAAGCCCGTTCCGGTGCACACGTTGCCGGGCGTGCAGTCCACCTCGCTGCGGCGGCAAGGATACGCGCACTTCCGGTAAGCCATGTTGCAGCGACCGACGCCGCATTGTGCATCGGTCGAGCACGGGTAAGCGTTCTTGTCGGGGACGGCCATCGTCTGCTGCGGCGAGGTCATCGACGTCGCCATAGGTGTGGGAGGCGGCAACGCCTGAACGCCGAGGGGGACGGGCGTAGTCTGGACCTGAACGGGCGGCGGCGTTTGCCAGTTGTTCACGGGCGGTGGGGGCGTCACGGTGGAAGGCTGCTCGACCATCACCTGCGCCTGCGGCGTGACGAGCGGGGTATACGTCACGGGGGGCGTCGTCAGGGGCTGCTGCGGGTAGCCCTGTTGAAGCGACGTTTGCGGACCGTACTGCGGCGTCGTTTGGGCGTAGCCGTTCTGGTAAGTCAATTGCGACGAACTTTGCGGCGGTGGCACGTCGCACGCGAGCGCGATGGCCGCCACACCCAAACACCCTAACCTGATCATGACTCCTCCAAAGCCCGGCACGGCGATGATAGCACGCAGCCTCATGATCGCGATGGCGATGGGAGCGTGCTCGCG
>Ga0302325_10026203_pt1 | contig 12110 bp, 9 predicted proteins | sample Palsa_T0_2_FD_201948 | JGI IMG/M metagenome (GOLD analysis project Ga0302325, IMG submission 201948) | Peat permafrost microbial communities from Stordalen Mire near Abisko, Sweden - Palsa_T0_2 | ecosystem: Environmental > Terrestrial > Soil > Palsa > Peat permafrost | place: Sweden: Abisko...
TTCGCCCTTTTGACCTCTTTACCAACTTCGACTAGCCTTTGCCTTACTCCATTTTATCCTCCATTTTATCCTCCATTTTATCCTTCACACTTCACCGCTTCCACTTTCTCACATTGGCATACTTTTCCTTTTTAGGATAAAGAGGGTAGTAGGACAAGGAGGTTGACCGTTAGCTAAATGCTACCGAATGCCTTATAAGCCACCCTAAGCCGTAAGTATAGCAGCTATTCTATCGTGTGACATCCTATGATTGCTTAGGAGGGCAAAAGCGGAGTAATAACTAGGTAGCTAGAGGCAAGGGGGGATGCTCGGTTTGACAGATCCTTCGCGCCTGGTTAGTAATCCTTATACTAGACAAGCATTGTAAGGTTAACCGAGCGTATAAGAAGGAGGCAAGTCTAAGTATAAAATGCATAAGCACTAGGCAAGGCAGTCTTTGCATCGTTAGCTTAAACATTTGAAAGTATAAAGAGCTAGCCCACTTTACTTATCACCCTCTCCTTTATACCGTCGCCTTCGTAACCGGCCCACATCTATTATTACTTTTTCTAACTTCTTGCTAAACGAGATAGGATAAGCGTACTACTTCTAGCCGGGGCAGGACTTATTTTAGGCGGTGGAGCCTTTTACGTATGTTTAAAGACACCCCTTAGCTAGAAATAAATATGTTAATAGGAAAGATCCCCTTTAAGGAAGCCTTTTATGCTATAGAGACTCTATTAGAAATAGAGGAAGCTACACCACTAGCCTTAAAAGAGTAAGCCATCTTTGCATAATTTGATATTCCCGAGGAGAAGTGATATTAACTATAGCTATTTATAGTATAGAGAAACTCGAGGTCGCTGCACTATTACTGGGTAGTGGGTTTGAAATTGCTATTAATCTAGTTAATAATTTGTTTAACCTTCAAGTATTAATATATAGCTTAATATTACCCTTAAAACTCGATACAACTGCCATATATTAGGGACAACGCTCGACTTACCTAGCTTTATAGTGAGTTTGCCAAATTGCCTTTCCGAATTCTATTGATAATAGAGATATTTATATGCTATTTCGAAAATGGGCATAGGAATCTTTTAGCTCTAGTATTAGAATTTTTAAGGAAACTCTCCGCTTTTTACCTGGAATATTGCAAGTTATAATCCGTGAGTTTTATCTTTAACTAGATATTGCTAAGCTTACTTTATATATTGGAATTTTTCTAAGAGATATAAAGATAAAACGAACGGTTATAAGGAGCCTAAGAGACCTTACTAGCAAAGAGACGACAGATGGATGGTAAGTTAAATATATGTTGCATTTTAAGTTCTTATTAATGAGATGCATAGCACGTATAAGTTCATTCTAGAAGGACAATAAGACGTTTTAAGGTACAAATACCAAGCCTTAGAGTAATCTAGTACTTTTTAGCGCTAATACTTGATTAGATGCTAAGCGGAGGTATAAAGGTAAGTACTTGTGTATTCATTTGATTTGCTTTATCTATTAATATCGTATAGATGAAATTGATATTCTAAAAAGGGACATCCTTAAACCAGAGGAATTATATGCAAGCACAAAAGCACAAAAAGACAGCTTAGAGGAACAACTCAACGAGAATAAGCCTAGAGCAGCTTTAGACCGTGGTACGGAGGGCTCGAGCAACAAACGCCGTCGTGAAGAATGATCTAGCAGCAATAGTTCGTACTAATAAGGGGGCGATGCTTTTTCTGGTGGAAGAGTGAAGCGGGACTAGCGTGTGGTTCCAAGAATTCTGAAATATTCTATTTAAAGGAGGTATAAATGCAATAGTTTTTCTGGAAGCTTTTGTCCTGGCTACTGCTTTTAAGGGGATCCTATTTTTATTCTACTGTGATGATAGGTTTCACGGAACCACTTTTGGATCTATTCTCGCTTATACGCAACTGCTCTTGAACGTCCGCAGGTGTAAAGTCGTCCGTGGTAAAGTTTCTCGGCTGTTGCTCGCTGGCAACTTCTACACGGCTGCTGCTTTTGGACCATGCACATCTTTTTGCTTTAGTGAGGGGCCGCACCTGGAAATAAATAAGCTGGGATCCATTTCTATATCCTTGTCGAACCAGTACCTTTCGACGGAGGAACACCTACTTATACACCACCAGAGTTCCTTCGTACTAGTAAACGAGGGCGCCCTGCTAATGTTTGGGGTTGTGGACTCGTTATGATGTTTGTTCTAAGCATATGGCCACTACTACCCCCTGGTAAGTGGACCATCGCAAATATTCGTTGCGAGAAGGGGGATGCCGCTACAAAAATGCTCGAGTGGTTTGACGAGGTCGAGACGAGCAAGGAGAGAATACTAGACAAATATTCTCTACTCCTTAAAATGCTTGCCATAAATCCAAGCCACCGAATTACATCTTCAGAGCTAGTCAAGAATTTGCGTGTGCTACCGCAAATTGAAGCTCTTATTGGGGAACTCCTTCTCTAAGCGGAGGGGGTCTTTAAATTTCTTTTCGCAAATTGTCTCGAGTTTTTTATAGTTTCTTTGCCCGAGGAATCCTCACTTTAAGTTATTTCTGACAAATATCTACTTCTAAGTCAACGTTACCGTTGTAGTGCTTTGTCCAATATGTGTAAAATATTAGATGCAAGTTTTCTCTAGAACAGATCTGCAATTTGTGCATCTCTGCCTCTTTACTGCTCAAGTCCAAAGACGGAAATGGACTTTGGTGAGGTCGGTTTTTGTCGCAGACTAAAGAGGTTGGGGGAGCGCGAAGGGAGCGTGCTACGTGCTAGAAAGGGTCTAGGGGGAAACTACACAATGCAACAATGCCAGGGATGCCAATAAACGCGCGATATATAGTATAATTCACTAATTGTTTCCGAAAAGACCTTACGCCTCATGTCTCCTTCCGATAACAACCTCTCCATTTCCTTTTGTGGTAAGTTATTCCACATCCTGCTGCCTCTCCCCCTCATCAAAGGCATCAATATCGAGTACAGGGCGAACCAGCTCGTATTCATCTGGTACGCTTCGACCGGTATGATGGCAGCACAAAATGTCCAAAGCAAGGACGCAGGCCTGCCTACCTGTACCAGGTCACCACCTGTACCTTTATTCGGAGCCAGCGCGTACGGGCTGCTCTCAGGCTGGCTGGAAATTGGCCAAAGATCCACTTCTAAGGCTTTCCCTCCTTCATATACGCCAGAAAGCGCTGCTCATCTAGGCTATGCATCCCACCTCCAAGTCCCGTGTTCTAATCCTTGGCCTTCGTTTCTGATTGTTTGAAGGTGACGGTGGTATGATTGTTCTTCCGCCAGCCTCGTGGCTGCTCCGTGTGACAGGCATCAAACCCAGTCCTTAGAGCAGAAAGGAGCGAAGAATGATCGTGGACTTATTATTACAGTAACAAAAGCATCATACAAGTAGCCGCAAAGCTGGTCTGCCGCTTTTCTTCAGCAGCTTAGCAGGTAGGTAGGAATCATCAAAGGTATTATAATAGGGCCAAAGACTGGCTCGCAACCCCTCATCACTCGAGACCGCTGGCGCTTCAGAGAATTAGGAAGGTGTACTGTGCGGGACTTCGGTGTCTCGTGCCCACCCCTACTCCCTCTCCTGGCGCCGTTGCCTTGACCCTTCTTGTTCCTCACCAAATCAGCAGCTAGTGACCTCACACCTGGTTCCTAGGCCGGCCTCGACGTTGCCTTTGCTGTGTCCCACCCGTGGCTCCATATCCATTTGATCGGTTATCCCCGTGCCCCTTCCCCCCTTCTTTGTAAGATTGGCATCGAGCTTCGAAGCTGCTAATTAGCGGCTGCGCTTGCGCTTTCCGCAATATATAGCCTTGTACTAAGGTGGGAACCTAGTCTACTATGTAGTAAACCTCGCTATTAATATACTCCTTGCTAATAATATTGTGAAATTCCCGGTTATGCTAAGCGTCTTTAACTTGCGCGACGTAGCAAGGTCTTGCAAAGCCTAAGAGGTTACTGTCACTATTGCTCTTAGCAGGGCTTAGTCCGAAGCGGTACTATGACAGAGAGTGGCAAAGCTTGTTATTAACATTATTGCTATCGAGGTCGCTATCGTCAATCTAGGGGTCGATATCGTGAATAGGATTAGAAGTGCTGCTAAGTCTAATTGCAGTGCTCTTATTCTCTTGTTTAATCAAGTTTGCAATAGGGACCGGATAATGGGTATTAAGGTGCTTGCCGGTTTTTGCGACGCCTCCCTCGACATCGCTAAAATATATAGACGAATCTAGGATGCGCGTTAGTCTTGCCTATTCTCCTTCGTTATTTATATACTCTTACTTGGGCTACTAGTTAAAGACTTTAGTTTAAACCGTTTTAATCGCCTAACTTCGAATATACTCTCGTCATCGCTCTCGTTTAAGGTTCCGCTATTGCTACTACTGCCGTTCACAAATACGGACAAATTATTTGCAACTTATTAGATGTATACTTAGTATTAAAAAAAAATGTTGCACTAACCTTCTTCCCTTCTCCGTTTAGTATTAGTTCTCTACTTCGAAAGTTGAGAAGAGCAAGGGCTAGGCATATTAGTCTCTGCAAACTCTATCTTTGACGCCAAGTTGTCGGCCTAGCCGGCACACGTATCCGTATACGGATTAGTAACATGACCACTATTGCATTTAATTATAAAACTGACTTCTTATTCTTCGAAAAGGGCATCGATATCGCCAAAGATAAAGTCGAAGTCGAAGTCGAAGTCGCTCGAAGGATTAATATCGATAATACTGTTATCTGCAAATACTAGTTAGCTAAACGCCTCGATCTTGCCTGCCATGTGATTTAGCTTACCCGTGAATTCGACCTAGCCAAAGTCAGTCTCTCTACCAAGACTGTCTTAATCTGCAATAACGCCGCTAAGAGAGACTTCGGCGTTTAAGATAAATGCAAGATCTTAGATCCCTCGCCTCGCCAATTTATTTGCAATCGCCTCGTGGACATTGTCATGCCTACTCTTCTCACCGACTCCACGAGCATTACTAGGACTTTTTACAACAAGTGATTATAGCGCTTTCTTTGGCAAAACGCCTAGCTTGCTTTGGTGCGTGATATAATATATACCAAGATACTTGTCGACGCTAAAGCGTTAGTTGTTATTGCTAAGCCGCTACTTTGTAAGAACGTAGTTGTAAGAGATGACCCTCAAAGGAGCCATTAAAGGTAAGAATAGAAGTAGAATAGAGACTTTTAAGTAATAAGCTCTACAGATTCTCTCGTTTAAACTAATAGTAGCAAGTGGCTCTTTTATATGTGTCTTTTGAAATAGCTCCTCCGTCAGTTCTCCCAACACTTAAGCGGTTCCTGCAAAATCCTACTCTGCCTTAGCAGCCCCTCCTAGCCGCGCAAACCGTCTAATCTGCCCAACATTCCCTTAGAAATGACTCAGTCGTCGTGTAATCCACGGAAATAACTACATTGCATAATCTAGCTTTAGAAATCCCACATAACGCCTGCAGGATTATCGCTTGCAGAGCCACTACTCCCGCTCGACCTCCATCTCGGCTCACCGATCGCATTATCACCTCTCGATTGTTAAGGAGGTAAAAGGAGACGCTAACAAGCAAGGGCTACGTAATCTTAAGAGGAGATATCACCGGATATTAAGCTATCTGCGAAAGTTTTAGTCCAAACAAATATGCAAAAGGGAAGTTACACCGGCTTTGCCGCAAATCGTACTCGGACGCTTTAATGCTAAGACCTTATAATCCCGCGAATCAAGCCCACATAGCTAGTGGCACCGTCGAAGCAGGGTTTGCCGGATCCTAAAACAGGAAATACACCTCCCTAGTCCAACAATCCTGCGTTATATGTGCTAGCTAAAAATTCCCGCAAACGACATCCAGAATAGCAGTAAGACTAAGCTATTTTATGCACAAAAGGCCAGCTAATTAAGGACCTCGTGTTTTAACGAGCTCTTAATCCTAGACCAGCTAAACCGGATCCTGCCCAACCGCGCTAGCCTATCTCTACTATATCCTCCCTAATAGGCAGCAATGCTCGTCACTTGCGGTCTTGCGACCTCCGAGGTTGCACTACCGTCAAAGACCGGCGGCTAGTTAGTCAGATGAGGCAAGCTAATAGTCCTCTAGACCGGCAAATCTAGCTAGATGCTCCCACTTATGCACACTAAGCCCAAAATGCCCTCGCCCCATTTGCATAGCCGCATTATCACATGGATCCGGCCCTGCCGCAGTCGCAGTCGCAGGGATGCTTAAGGATCCCACTCAACTAAACTCTCGTATTGGGATTTCTCGACGCCGTCCAATCCAGGCTAGAGAGCAGCCGCCAACACATGTAGGGAGCCTTGTAGGGAGCCCGCGCAGTGTACGCAGGATTCTGACTGTCGGCGGAGGATAGAGACCTTGCGGACGAAAGGCAATGCATTACGAGCGAAGACGACTGGATCTCGATTAAGGGAGAGCTAGGCCGTGCTGCAGAGCAGTCACGCTGCAGGGCGCGTCGGCGACGCCGAGTTTAGCTGGGCGAGGATCGTTAGTAACAAGGCAGAGTTTAATCCTAGCAAGTGGAGAAGAGAGGGGAACTCACAAAGCTGCGAGCAAATCGGAGCGCAGGTCGAGCCCTGCAAAGGGGGATTTGAGGGAGCAATACAGGCATTAGCGTCGGATCAAGGTAAGGCGGAGAGAGCATAGCCGCGGCAGTGGTCGGGGTTCGAGAGCTGGGGTTTGATTGGGAAAAATTGAAACGTGAGGGAGGAAGGAAAGAGCAGCGAGAGATGTGGGCAGCAGTGCTAGATTTATACCTGAGCTTGGAGGGGTCAGGCGCTAGCGGCCGCGCGGCTGTGGGCGCAACAGCGGCCAGGGCGGTAAGCGAGGAATTCCCTGTTCAAGCAACCGCGGTTTCCTGTTGCGGAATCACCGACATGAATAATACTATAATAGCAATTAAATAACTTAAAACGAGGAATTAAATACGTAAATTTAAATTTAAAGCATATAAAGCTATTTGTATTTGTCGATAGATTATTTGCAAATAACAAAGATTTAAGCTTTTAAATTAAATATAAAATTATTTTTACAAACGAAACTATAAATATAGCATTAAACTTTGTTAGAAATAATGGTATGGTGGCACGTGAATTGCCGCTAGGGCCCGCTAGGTGATCCTGTATATATATGGTGTTTGCACCCTACTTAACTTTATCATCTATACAAAATTTACATTATACAAACATCACTGCAATCCCTTTACAATTGCATCCATTTATACGATTATTCCGCTGCCGATTAAGCTCATAACTTGACAGGTTATAAGCTCGGAATCGAACGCAAAACTATAAATCGTACAATCCATCTAGAGCTTAGATATACCTCACTAACGCACACTTTACTATTGCAATGGCCTCATTAAACAATTCCACCATAGCTAAGGCTGAAATTACCTACTATTAGAGCAAGCAAGGAACTATTACTATTTTGACTTTGGATAATTATCCTTAGTTTAAAGTTATAGTTGTTTTAGCTCTTATAGCAAGAGGTTAGTAGAGGATCTTTACTAGCTAATAGACTTGTATAGACGAAAATCAGGATTTGTGGGATTAAGAAGCCAGCAAAGCAATAAGATTACTTAACAATTGCGTTATTTTTGCTATTTGTTTAACATTTTAGCTATTTTTGATTTTAAAGATAAATCCGATTAGTTTATAGGATTATCTCAAGTTATATGATACCACAACAAACCCTATATTAGTCAACAATTTACATATGGAATTCGACAACTTCTCGTTCGATAAGTCAAAGGTTAAAATTATAAATAAAGTCTTAAAACTTTAACGATTGCAAACACTACTCTCACAGTTTACTAAGAAGGTAACTAATAAGGAGCTAAAATCGAAGCTTTTATCGGCATTGCCTAGTACTAATTACTAGCATAGAGTAAAGGTTAAAGCAACGGAGGATTAGAAGGATTTACGGGCTACAATTACCTTATTAATAGCGTATTAACGCCCGAAGCCTATTCCTACTACAGCTAGTGCTTCTACTAGTAGCAAAGATAACACTAATAAGGCTTAAGGCAACCGGAATGCTCGGAACAATTAACGAGGGGGTCGATTAAGAGGTAAAGGGGGTAGAAATCGAGGTAGTAAAGGCAAAGGACGTGGCTATAGGGGCCAAAACGAGTCACGTGAGGACCACAAGGACTTAAAGGTCTAGAAGGACTATACTAAGGATAAGTTATTAGCTAATTAGTGTGCTTTTTGCCGCAAGAAGGGCCACTATCAAGCTAATTGTTATATGTATAAGAGGCTCTAAGCCTAATATATGAAAGAGCAAGAAGATAAGGGCAATAGCAGGGCCTAGGCCTAAGGGAAGGCCTAAGCAAATGTAGCTATTGCTACTCGTATATCGTACAATCAAATTAAGGATGCAGGTTTCCTATACTTCACTGTTCCGTATATTTCACATGCTATGCCATTAGTAACTAGTTATAAATATGCACTACGTACTATAAACAAGGTTTAGTTGTACCTTAATTTAGGGGCTACGCGACACTTTAGTGGCATAAAATCAGATTTCACCTAGCTAAAGCATTAGTCGGAACCTGAAGTCGTACACGTAGCAAATGGCCAAATAACGGAAGCTATAGGTTATAGTACAATTCAGTTGCAAACAAGCTATAAAAAGCAACAATTCAAGAACGTATAGTATGTTCCGGGCTTTAGCAATACCCGATTAATTTCTGTTTAGGAGCTAAATAAATCCGGTATATCGGTCGAATTTGAGAACTATATTGCTATAGCCACTGTAGCTTGTATAAGAGAAACGTTCTTCCGAGCTATTGCGTACGAGGGTCTATATACACTCGAATCGCACCCGAAAGCAAAGCATGCCAAAAATACGCAAAATGCGCAAAATAATCCGCAAAACAGTCCGCACAACGACACTTTACCCGCAAATGACACATTACTAACTTACGATAAAGGGGAGAGTAAAGAATAGAAGATTTTGCATCGTAAACTTGGTCATATGAGCTATAAGAGGATTAATTAATTGCTTAATAGCAATTCTATTAGTTTAATTAAGCTAAAGGATAAAAGGAAATAGCTAAAAGGAGAAAAGCTTTATAAACTATGTTTAGCGGGTAAAATAAAGGAGTCATTCAACAAAAAGACCGATAAACGCGAGGGTAAGAGGGTAAGAAGGTTGCATGCTAACTTATCCGGATACTACTTACTATTTATACGAGGCTTTAGATATTTCTTGGTTATTTCGTGGGATGCAAGTCGAATCGTATAAGTCAAATTGCTTAAAACGAAAAGCACTAAGGAGGTTTACCCTACTTTAGATGAAATTAGGAAACGCGCGGAACGATTTACGGGTAAGAAATGCGTATATTTTCGGGCTAATAATAGTACTAGCGAATTCGGCTATATATTCCAGGAATTGCTTGTTGTTAATAGAATATAATTCGAGCCTAGTCCGGCATTTAAACACTCACTTAATAGTGTAATCGAATAGGCTATTAGAATTATTGCAATTATTGCAAAGTCTATTATATATAAGGCTAAATTACTATACTAGATGTGGGATTACGCAATAGAATATGCCGTTTAGATCAAAAATAGGGTTCTAACTATAGCTTTGCCGTTCGGGGATAAGGATATAAATGTTGCAACTAGCATTACCCTATATAAAGCATTTACTAGCGATTATCCCGATTTTGACAAATTACAGGTTTTTAGATGCAAGGCAGTTTTATATAAAATTAACATTAATTACTTGACGACTTTTAAACCCCGAATTAAGGATAGAACCTGGATTTTTATTAGAATAGAAGGGAATAGCATTTGGAAGGTGCTAAATGTTAAGACGCTAGCTGTAGCTAAAACAATAGACGCTCGTTTTAATAAGTATTCCTTCCCTCTAATCACTTCTAAAAAGATTTAGGAATTAGAATAAGAGGCTATTCAAGCCAAATAAGACGCTAGAGCTACGCGCAAATAGCGATCTAAAAGGTCAAATTGTACGAATCCGGATGATTATATTAAGTAGTCTACTAGGGACGCTCGGGTTCTACAAGACCCTAATTTTGCTCGCTTTACTAAGGAGGCTAGAGCAGATGACCTAGCTCGCCCTACTAAGGAGGCTAGAGCTCTAGAAGTCGAAGGAATCGACTTTGAAAACACTATTATAGTAGATATCCCTAAAGGGAGCCCTATAAAGGGCAATAGTTGTACGATTCGGCGTATAGACTATACTACTTCGCGCAATAAGGATTGGATTAAAGCTAAGAAGGCAGATAGAGCAGAATTGAGGGACTAGCCACCCCGAGCTTCTATAGAATCGCCCTACGAGCTAAGATCTAAATTGAAATCAATAGTCAAGAGGACTAAATTTAGTGATACTATTGTGAAAATAGCAAAAGCAATGCTAGTTGCAAAGGTAAAGGAAGAACTAGAATAGGGGGAGTTCCTTAGCTAGCCGGAACCGGAGGTTATTACAATTTTATAAGCTATGCGGGATAATCTGCAAGAATAGCAAGCAAGTTTACGTTCTAAATTAGAATCGCTAATTAAAGCAAGAACGTTTAAAATCTTAAAAGGACCCTCACCGGCAAGAGTTACTCCTCGATCCTGCAAAATCGTATTAAGGAACAAAATGCATACCGACAATACAATCGCGCGCTATAAAGCTAAGGTTGTTATACGAGGTTTTAAGCAATAATACAGAATCGATTATTAAGAGACATTTGCATTAGTTGTATAGTATGATACGCTAAGGGCACTTCTAGCAAAAGCAGCAGTTAAGGATTTGGAAATCGATTAAATGGACGTGAATACGGCATTCTTAAACCCGGACTACGAGGAGGAGATATATATGCAAGTCCCGGATTATTTTAAGCTAATTATGCCGGGCATTACTAAACACACCCACTACCTCCAGCTTTTAAAGTCCTTATATAGACTAAAACAGGCCCCTAAGGCTTAGTTCCAATTAGTTAAGAAGGAATTTAGCAAATTGGGCCTAAAACCTGGCGATTTGGACCTAAATCTATTTATTAGCAAAGGAGTATACTTACTCCTATTCGTTAATGATATGCTAATTATTAGGGACTATAAACCAGTTAATAATATAAAGCGCGAAATCAATAAGCTCTAGAAATGCGAGGATCTCAAGGCTGCTAGCACATTTGTAGGATTCTAAATCGAATAGGACCGCAAAAATCGTACGCTACAAATTTATTAGTCTGCGTATACTTTATAGTTGCTAGAAAGGCTAGGAATGGCCAATTTTAATCCGCGGGACTTGCCAATTCCCGCAACTGTTTTACGGACTATAATTTAGGATAATTTCGATAAATTGGATGAGGATTAAGCTGCTATATACTATACAATTGTTAGTTATGCGATTTACTTGTCGAATATTACCCGGCTAGATATTGCGTACGCAACTGGCCAATTAGCCCGAATAATGGCTAAACCGAATACGAATCACCTCTTAATAGCTAAAGGCTTGCTACAATATTTGAAGGGGACAGCTATAGCTAGAATCACCTATAAACCTACGCAATTGGGGGACGATTATACAGTTTAGTCGGATGCCATATGGGGTATAAAGGACGATCGGAAATCGTTTTAGGGCTATGTTCTAGTTTAGCATAAAGGATTAATCAGTTAGACTGCAAATCGGCAAAAGAGTATTACGCAAAGTACTATAGAGGCTAAGATTTGTGCAAGCAGTAAAGGTGCACGCCAAGTAGCTTAGTTTGAAAAGCTAGTAAAGGACTTGGATAAGAGGACAAATACTCCGATTTTAATAATCGATAATGCTACCGCTAAGGAATTAGCTAAAACCTAAAAGTCACATAGCAAGGCAAAGCATATTAAGATCAAGGAGATGTTTATACGAGATGATATAGTATTGCGCAATAGGCTAGTAGTATAGCATACGCCTAGTACGGAGAATATTGCAGATGCCTTGACAAAACAACTCCCGAAACTTACATTTATACAGCATTTACAAGGAATGGGTATAAGAATATATTAATAAACCCGTAGCTCGTATACCTCGTATTCGTATTCGGGTCGGCTCGGTACGGCCCGTACGGCCCGGCCCGCATACCCTAGCTTGTGTAGCGAGCACGCATAGCAAGGG
>Ga0302325_10026204_pt1 | contig 12110 bp, 13 predicted proteins | sample Palsa_T0_2_FD_201948 | JGI IMG/M metagenome (GOLD analysis project Ga0302325, IMG submission 201948) | Peat permafrost microbial communities from Stordalen Mire near Abisko, Sweden - Palsa_T0_2 | ecosystem: Environmental > Terrestrial > Soil > Palsa > Peat permafrost | place: Sweden: Abisko...
TCCATGAGACGGCCGCCTCTGGCACTAGGAGAAAGAGTGCGTGCGCGGCGACAGCGCTTCCGGCGAAGACTCCATCGGATCGTGTCGCAATCGCGAAGCTGCCTGTCTCAGCTGCATTCAGATGGGTAACGGAGATATCGCCAAGCGGCAACGTGTCCTCCGCAATCGCTGCTTCGACTGCCATCTGGATCGCCGCAAACGGCGCATCGTACGGCGACGGAATCCAATTCGTGTTGTGCGTTGCTATCACCATTGTGGAAGTCTGCACCTTACGCGTGGCGCGCGCCACTGACTAATGACTTGGACAGGAATCGAAGATAGTCCGGCAGTTCGCGGCTACTTGAACGCCACGTACGCCTGCTCAGTGCGCAAGCTGGAAGTCGGCATGCGGAGCCGACTCCCTCGCGAAAGGCAGCAATGGCCGAAAGGATGAGGCGCGAAACCGCAGAGTTGGTTTAGCCAAAAGAACGGTGTGATGTGCGAGCGGACCATTTCGTTGCCCAGGCGTTGAGGGGTTCAAGGGCTGCACCGAGCGACGCGCCGAGGTCGGTAAGCACGTAGACGTCTCCTCCGCCACCTTGGACGAGATTTGCATCGGACAACTCCCTGAGACGCTCATAGAGCACGCTCGACGACATCTGGTCGCAGCGGTTCTGAAGCGCCCGGGCCCCCATTGGACCCTGTCGCAGCTCCCAGAGGATCCGCAGGGCCCAACGACGTCCTAATAGGTCCATGGCCGCCATGATGGGCCGTCCAGTTGATGACCCCCGAACAGGCGACCCCGGTCGAGGCGATGTCGATGGCATGAGGCTCCCTTGCCGTTTCGCAATTCGAACATTATCGTACCCCTCAGGTGTTTCGAAAACAGAAACGAGGCAGAAATGAACCGAGTCGATCCTGTTCAACCGCCGTATGCACCCGGCGTCGCTGAGCGCCTCGAGGCCATGATGCCGCCGGGCGTGCCCCCGATCTTGTTGTTCCGCACGTTCGTCCGGAACCTCCCCATGGCAACGGCAATGGGGAGCTGGGGCAGCTACGAGCTCAGCAGGCACCTCTCGCTGCCCATGCGCGCCCGGGAAATCGTGATTGACCGCACGTGCGCGCGGTGTCGCTGCGAATACGAGTGGGGCGTCCATGTGGCCTTCTTTTCTGAGCGCGTCGCATTGTCGACCGATCAGGTGGCCTCGCTGACGCACGGTAATTCTTGGGACGAGTGCTGGACTGACGACTCCGATCGACTGCTAATCGAAGCGGTCGACTCCCTCCATGGCAGCTCACACATCAGTGACGGGCTATGGGCTCGTCTGGCGGAGCAGTTCGACGAGTTGCAATTACTCGACCTCCTGCTACTCTGCGGCTGGTATCACGCAATCAGCTTTGCTGCCAACGGCGCGCAGGTGGCGCTAGAACCGAACGCGCCTCGCTTTACGGACGTTCCTCATCCCCGATGACTTCGAGAGCCGCATTCCCGTAAGCGGATCCCCTGCGGGCACCATGAGCCACCGCTCGAACGGGCTGCCGGTCTGTCCGTATCCCGTTCCGCTTGCGGGACGGTCCGACGAGGCTGCACGACCGGTGCTCGCGTAACCCGTTCGGTGCGCGGGAGAGCACGAGTAGCTCTTGGCGCGGGTATTTCTGATTGCACAATCGGTAAGATCCGCGAATAACAAGTACTGCTTGGATCGGGCCGCAGATACTGCGACCCGGTGCCGGCTGAAGGGGGACACCGTAGGAACCCGGACTCGGACTTCGACAAAAGGTCGAAGAGTGAATCTCACTCTGTCTTTAAAAGACTGGCCGGGTGTGATCGTGAGGCTACCAACGCCGGCCCGATCGCTAGCACATTTGCTATTAAAACGGTCCCTACTGCCACCGCCGCAATGACCCAGACGATTACGACCGGCACCGGCACAACGCCGAGATTGTTGGCAAAGACCCGCCAGACCAGGCGGCCGACGGCGATACCGGCCGGCACCCCAACGACGATCCCGACGAGGGCGACGGTCGTCGTCTGCCACGACACCGAGAAGACCACCTGTCGGCGAACAAACCCGAGGGCCTTGAGCAGCCCTACCTCTCGTCGCCGTCTGACCACACTCACCACCAGGAAATGCGTGAGGGTCGCCGCACCGAACAGGATGAGAACCGCTCCGAAGATGAGCGGGAAGTTCACCGCCTCCCCGAAGTTGACCAGGTTGGTAGGGGGGCCGGGAAAGGTCACCTCTGAAGGATAAGCCCGGGCAAGTTGGGTGAGGCTGGCTCGTCCCGCCGGGCCAGGTGCGGCGCGTACCACAAAGGCACCTCCGGCTCCGACGACCGTTTGGATAACACACGCCTTCTGTTTCGGACCTGCGGGGCAGGGGCCACTCAACAAGGCGCCAAGGTTGAACACCGCCCCGGTGCCCAACCCACCGGTGCCGCTGTAGGGCGACAATACGACCGTCCCCACCACTCGGAACAGCGAGGTGGGGAATAAGTGATTCTTCCCGGTGGGCATCACGCGTACGAGTGACCCGACGTGAGCCCCTAGCTGGCGCAAAGTGGTAGCACCCATCGCGACTTCATCATGGGCGGTTGGAAGCCTCCCGTTGATCGTCGTCGCCAACAACTGGCCTCGGACGCTATAACCAGCGATGACGGGAATAACTTTGCCACTGATGATGAAGTCTCCGCCGAGACCGGCGGTGATGTCAGGCATCGCGCTGGCGCGTTCGAGATTGGGAAGTATCTGGTTGTTCGGCGAATTCCCGGTTCCATTTACGGAAAACGACAGGTCGTATGGCTGTCCGTAGAGTGCAGGCGTACTGGTCAGATGGGTCAGGCTGGCACCAAAGACCGCCGTAGCGCACAGTGCCGTGACGGCCAGGATTGCCCCTAGCATCGCCGAGCCGATCGGTACCGCATTGCGACCGCGGCCCCTCTCGAGAGCATGGCGAACGCCGATCAACGCACTGGGCGGGGCACCGCCGCCGGCGAGAAGCGCCACGATGAGGGACGGCCGCACCACCCGCGCATATTCGCCAGAATTGTGCATTCGAGTGGTTCGTATGGCCGGCCACAGACCCAAGGCGAGGACGATGACGATCGCCACCAATGCGCCGACTAGGAAGACGAGAGAGTCAAAGGCGAAGCCGGTAGAGGGATCGGCCATCTTGGCTTCGCCCACCAAGATGAGCGGGGAGAGCAAGAAGGCCAAGACCACACCGCCGAGGACGCCAACGGTACCAACGATCAGCGTCCTGACCACGGTGAGCACCACCAACTGGCGCCGCGAAACTCCTATGGCCTTCAAGGTGGGATAGTCGTCGGCCTCGACGGTGGCCTGGCGGGCCAGCGCTTGGGCAACCACGACGATTCCAACCAGTGCGGCCAAGCCGGCGAGTATCCACCATCCGACTGCCAGGGGCTGGATCGATGACTCGATTGTGTTTGCTGCCGTGTCCAGGTCGGTCACCGACAGGCTCCCAAGCGCTTTTGCCTGGATTTCGAATCGGGAAAGATCGGCTGAGCCGTGGCGAAGTCGAATGAAGTAGGCGTAAACGAGAACTGTCTTGGGATTGACCGTCCTGGCGAAAGCCTTGGTGGTGTAAAGGTCATAGGAGGGACTGGCGGAGACCGGAAACTCCGACTCGCCGGCTTCGATGCCCACCACGTGCAGGGCGACCGTCGGGCCCTTTGGTGCCGGAAGAGTGGCGTCGTTCAACACAGCTCTTCGTTGTGATGCGGCGAACAGGGGAACGCGGATTACCGTGCCGATGTGCACGCCGTCGTCCTTTTGCAGGGTGAACGACGCCAACACCTGGTCCGGGTCCGACTGGTTGGGCATCCTCCCGGCCTCTAGTTTGACCATTCGGGGCAAGCTCTTCAATGGAACTTCGAACAGGCTGAAGTCGCTGTTGTTGATCCGACGTGAACAGGCGCAAGTCGGAGTCCCGGTCGTGGGGAGTTGCACCTCTGTGGCCGACTCGACCTCGGGAAGGTGGGCGACTTTGGGTATCGGATTTGTGCCGTAGAAGAATGCGTCATACCCATGCGCGGCCTCGTACCCGGGGAACGCAGAAGAGGTTCGACGACCGGCTGAGGACGCAGACAAGATCAATCCGCTCACCAGCGCAATGAGCAGACAGAGCCACAGCCACGATCGCCATTTGCCGCGAAAACTGGTAAGAAGTAACAATCCTAGAACGTCCAACATGGCCTCCTCGCCAGAGTTTGGGCGCTTTGTGCAGAGGCGGCAAGGGCGTCACCAACCAAGGTGGCCATGGTGGTAGCACTACCCCCAAAACAAGCATGTGCGAGGGTCTTTCCCAGCTTTGAGTTGACTCAGCTTGCTGCATTCTCAGGGGCATTCGCGATGCTGGTGACCCTTATATTCGACCAAAAGGCAGTCGCAGCGGCGTCGGTTGGAGGACCGTTCGATCCAGATGAGGATCGGCTTACGGGCACTCGACCAGCGGTCTGATGATCGAGCTGGATGTCGCCGAAAGCCGTTCGGCTTCCAGGAAGAGCCCGCGGGCTGGATCAGCGATCGGAGTGCTCTCGCTTACGAAGGGCGGAATGGAGTGGGGCTCGATCGATGGAGGCGGTCCTCGGTCGGTATGGAGCCGGGTGACCCAAAATCAGGTTGGCCACGAAGCGTGCTTGAATTGGGGAATGACGGTGGGAGGTCAGGACTGGTGGGAGTGGCACAAGTCGATGGACGATCCGACATCGGCATTGTCTCGTCGATTGATCGCCGTGCAAGAAGCTTTCAGAAGAGGGTTGGACTGTTGCCCTCAGGGCCCAATTCGCGTCATAAGTCTCTGCGCAGGGCAAGGGAGAGATCTGATAGAAGTCCTTTCTGAGCACCCTCGCCGAGCAGACGTGCGGGCACGGCTCGTCGAGATCGACCCTCGGAACGTCACATTCGCTCGCGCCAGCGCCGACGCCGCGGGCTTAGCTGACGTCGAGATTGTTGAGGCGGATGCTGGGATGACCGACGCCTACGCTGGAGCGGCCCCTGCCGATATCGTCCTCTGCTGCGGCGTCTTTGGAAACATCACCGGCCGTGACATCGAGCGCATGGTTAACGCCTTCCCCACCTTGTGCTCGGCTGCGGGACTCGTGATCTGGACGCGAAATCGACTGCCCCCCGACCTCACGCCCAAAATTCGTATCTGGTTTCAAGAGGCTGGCTTCCAGGAGGAATCGTTCAGCATTCCTGCTGGCACCGTATTCGCCGTCGGAGCGCACCGATTTGTGCGGGACCCACGAGACTTCACACCTCGATACCGACTCTTCGATTTCGTTGGTTATAGACAGATCCTCGGCAAACCAGACCGATAGCTCACACGGGCCGCGGCGCGACTGTTCAGCCGACGAAGCGTTGTTGGGTCACCTCACGAGGTCACCTCACGAGGGTCGCCGCCGAAGTGCCTGGGCTAACGGGCGCAACGACCAGCGTGACCACTGAAGGCTGGTCGGGCGAGTGCGCAGTGTGCCGCAAGGCGATCGTCATACGTTCGCATGCCGAGCTCGTAGCGGACGAGGCCTGAGCCCACTCAGGGGGCGACGAAGCTGGCCAGGTCCGCGGGCCCGATCGAGGAGCGGCCCGTCGTGCGCTGGTAACGGCGGACGAGGTGTCGCTGGCGCGTCGATCGGAGAAGCGACCTGGCGCCCCGAAGCATCGAGGAGCGCTGAGGCGGGGGGAACGTTCGCTCCAGGTCTTGGAGCAGTCCACGGCGATCGGTCCCGAGCTGGACGAGCACCCAGTCGACCCCGGGATCCAGCGAGGCGAGGACCATTGCCAAGTGCTCGGGCCGGTGGCGGCGCTCACCGCGGGCCAGCGCCAGGCGGAGCGATGCTTCGTAGGCGCCCTGCGCGTCGAGGCCGAGCGGCGGGTCCCAGCTGGCACAGCGCCGGCGGGCCGAACCGCTCCCGAGGGGAAAGAGGGGTTGGCGTCGAACTAGGCGGTCCAAGGACCGAGGCTCCCCACTTAGGAGCAAACGGTCGAGGTCGACACCGATCAGGGCCAGTGACTCGGCGTCGGCGGCTGCGCCCGCACCCAGGGGCGCCGCAGCGCGGGCGGTTTCCTCGAGCGCGTCGGAGGTTGCGCCGTGGCGGGCGAGCACCTCGGCCAGCACGTCGTCACCGCCGGCGAGGCCGACGAGCAGGTGCTCGACACCGACGCGGGGATGACCGAGCCGGCGAGCAGATCCGACCGCCCGTCGAAACACCATCCCGACTGCAGGTTCGTCGCCTTTGAACATGGTCACTGTCTCCCTTCGCGGTGGCGGTACTTGCGGTGGACGGTCTGCTTGGTCACCCCGAGCCGCAACGCGATGTCCTGCCAGGTCCAACCTGCCCGGCGCGCCGCTGCCACCTGGTCGGCTTCCAGCTGCTCAGCCAGCCGCCGCAGCCGGGCGACAGCACGCAGTCCGACCTCGGGATCAGCGCTCGTCGAACGTTCTGCCTGGGCAGCTACTTCGTCAACCAGCACAGAGTCAGCATAGGCTGCCGCCAGGAAAGTCAACATCTGCTGACAGTGCTCCCAGGTCGTCTCACTCACACTGACGGATCGGCTATTGGACAGCTATGACTTCCAGAGAGCGCTCGAAGATCGTCCATTGGGAGCCACGGCGATGATCGCACTGACCGTGGTGAAGGCATTCCCCGCGTCCGTGTCTATGTAGATCGTGCCGCCCGGTGCGGCGGCGACGCCATCACCCCCAATGAACTTGTTGAAGAGGACGGATCCTGCAAGAGTTCTGGATCCCGGGCCTGTCATCCGCCCGAGCGGAGCGTTTACGTCAGCAGGAACTGACGTGATCTTCCCAGAGGGATCGAACACCGACAAGCCATTGCGAGCAGAAAGAATCACATTGCCGTTAGGCGACTCCGCTAACGAGCCCCAGTAGCCGTCTCCGCGGAAGTTCTCGATGAACACGAGGGCGCCAGAAACCGTCTTCTCGTAGAGGCCGTAGCCACCACCGCCAGCCACGAGCAGATCCCCTTTTCCATCGAATGCGAGCCTGATCGCCGGGAAGAAGTCCTGTTCGATCGCTGGGTTGCTGTAGACACCGCCCCATCCTGCCGGCGTTCGTGCGGAGTTGGGGTCACCCACTACCCATTGGAGATTCCCGTCTGCTGTAAGGCGATAGACCGATCCTGCGCCGATGTACAGCTCGCCGTCCGGCCCGATCGCCAACCCGGCTGGGGCGTTCTGCCCGAAGGTGGCCTTAAGCGCGGGCACAGCGGTCGAGGAGAGTGGCACCGTTCCGCCGCCGGCGACGGTTGTGATGATGCCATTCGGCGCTACCTCTCGGACCTGGCCGTTACCCGAATCCGAGAAATACACCGCACCGTCGCTCGCCACCACGATCCCCGAGTTTGGCTGGATCGCGATATGTGCTCGGGTGGCGGACCCACCGTCACCAGAGAATCCGCTTGTGCCGTTGCCGGCGAACACCTGGAATCTGCCCGAGGGCAGCCGACGGAGAATCTGGTCCCGCCCGGTGTCGAGGACGTAGAGCGTGCCGTCGGGCGCCACTGCGAGGCCATAAGGGTGTTCGGGGGCGAGCAGCGTTACCGCTCGGTCAGCCTGTTTGCTCGACGAGCGCGGGGCCGATTGTGAGGACCGACGTGGGGCTTTACTACTGCTCGCAGCGAGATAGCCGCCCAGCACAGCACCCAGGACTACGAAAACGGCACCGATACACGCAAGACGACGGATTCGACGCCGCCGACGCGCCTCGCGAAACAGTGCTTCGGCTTCAGCTGATTCGGCCGACATCGGGGGCAGCACACCACCCGAGTTGGGTTCGAGCGCCTCGCCCGAAGGAGCTGGTGGCTTGAGGAGCACCTTCATTGAAGCTACTATCACTAGTGTTATGGCGTCTGTCAAGAGTTCTTCCGAATCCGACGGCGATCTCCTCAGTAACTTCGCGGTCGACCGCAACGACGCAACATTCCTGCACGATCAGGTTGCGGCTGAGATCCGGAGAGCCATCGCCGACGGTGAAGCGGCACCGGGCGAGCGCATACCTCAGGCCAAGGATCTCGCGGCCGTGCTCGGCGTGAACACGAACACCGTGCTCCGTGCCCTTCGGATTCTTCGCGACGAAGGCCTCCTCGAACTCGGTCGTGGTCGAGCGATAACCGTGGCAGGAACACCCGAGCGTGGCGCAGTCGTTTCGAAGATGAAGGAGCTCATAACACTCGGACGCAAGTGCGGATACAGGCGCGATGAGCTCGTGGCGATGTTGCAAAATCTCTCTGGCTAGGCGGTATCCGACAGAACCGTATAATTTCTACGCAAAGGTTTCGTTACCTCTTCGACCGTTGGCAATACGCGACCGAATGACCGCGATCGCGTCCCTGTGAAATCGACCGTCTCCGGTAGGCCGGGTGTACCGAACGAGGATCGGCTTGCGGTGACTCCATCTCAACGTGGACGGTCGGGGACGATTCCGATCACCTCTTCTACCTGTCACGGTGTGCCCCAAACCGAACCGTGGCTCTGATGATGCCCACTCACATATGACGTAAGACCTTCAAAAAGCTCGCTGGCCGAGGCGGAAGCAGGCGGCTAGAGGCACTGAGCGGGTCTCAGGAGCCGTTCTTGGCCACTCGAATGTGGTGGGAGCTAGCTGCCCGATGTTGGAGCTGTCGCCGGGACGGAACTTACGACGTGGATAGCCATTCGAGCATGAACCTTGGTGCCCGGAGCTGGGCTTTGCGAGATTATGTGGCCTACGGGCGTGGAAGCCGAATGTACATAGGTGATCTCACCATTCAGGCTCACTTCGGACAGCGCTCCCATTGCGGTCGGCAGGAACATTCCGACGAGGTTGGGTACAACTTCCGTCGTTGTCGGGCAAGCGATGGTCGAGGTTGTTGTTGTCCCACCGTCGGAACTGATCGTGTACTCGTTGACGCAAGGCTGGTCAGAGGGTGATGTCCCAACGGGAACAAATCCGATACCCGGATATTCGTGGCCGATCAGTGTCTTGAGGTTGCGGGCATAGACCGGACCCACGGCGCCGAGCTTCGGTGATACTGGCGAGTTGACTGGAGACGAAGCGGACGGGAAAACGAACGCTCGTGGCTCGTAGCCAACGAGCTCTCCTCCACTCGAAACCTTTACAAAATCAGGAACTGCCCTCAGATCGATCTGCCCATTTTTTGAGGGCTGAACTCCGCCCACAGTCATGGCCGATCCAGTGTGAGCCGGTGTGCCGGGAGCAAACACACCTGTGATGAGTGCGACCGCACCGACAACGACCAACACAGCCACAAAGGAAGTGAGGACGGCCAGACGACTCATCCTAAGAATCGCCCGAGTTCTTTCTGCGAGTGCTGAGGCCAGCAAGCCGAGCACCAGGCGTGACCTCGTCGTCTCGTGAGCGGTTAGGAGCTCTTCGGAGAGATCCAGAAGTTCCTGGCCGTAACGCTGACGCCACGCCCGAGGGTGTAGTGCGAGCGCCCAGCGAAGCGGGCGAGCTTCCATCTACACAGCTCCTGCAATTCGTTTCAGCCCGATCTTGGCAATCCGAGCAGACTCTGACAGTCGCTCCTCGACGGCGTAGATCCCCGACTGGGTGATCCGATATGGATGCCGTCGAGCCTCCGAGGGGAGCGCCTCGACGAGCCCAGCCTCTTCGAGCTTGGCCAGGCATCCGTAGAGGGTCCCCGGACCGAGTTTGACGCCAGCGAAGTCTTCGATGTCCTTGATGAGGGCGTAACCGTGCTTCGGGCCACCGGCCAGGCTAGTGAGCACGAGAATACTGCGATCTGAAGATCCACGAATCCCATCCGTCGTCATGGATACCTCCCTTCGCCTTGTTGCTCGCTCTAACGACGATAGATCGGATAGTGTAATAAGGCAAGTGGGACGCTCCGGGTCATCTTCCGGACGCCCAGCGCTCCGACGTTGTAGGGAGGGAGCCGTGCGTCGCATATCGTCGAGCCTGAATCGGTGGGATCGTTGGCTCCTCTCGGTCGCTCTGGTTCTGTTTGTTGCCGCATTTGTCGTATGGCGGAGATAGCCCGAGCTAAGCGTCGAGCGAGGCTGGCTCGGCGAGTTCAAGTACTGCGGTCGAGCTAGCGTCTTGCACGATCATGGCGACCTCGAGAGTCTGCGCAGGAACACTCCGAGTTGCTGCTTCAGTGGTTGCGGCAGTGATCGCTGGGTTGATTTGTACGTCGCCGACCGATGCGAGCACGTCGCCTAAGGGTCCACCAGGGGATCCCAGCGGCGCTATCCTTCGCGAGTTGAAGACCCTGAGGCAAGCCGTGCCGAAGGCCACACACTCCGTGAGAGAAATCGCATTAGAACCGCATCTCACCAAATCATGCACATCGACCATCCCCGGGGTTCAGGTCGACATGAGCTTCACCTCGCGCGACTCGGTCGAGCGAATGAGCTCACTTGTAGCCAAGTCCCTCAAAGCCATTGGATGGACGCATTACTCGTCGAGTGGGCCCGCCCAATGGTACGACATCATTAATGGGCGACAGCAGCTGGCAAACAACTACATCTACCGGTGGCAGAAACATCTTCCGCAGGGCACGACGGCAGGAGCAACCTTGCAAGTGGGCGTTCCGACCGCTGGCTGGATCCCAGGAGCGCCCTTGGTCTGGAATCTAGGGTCTTCTGCACGGGGTGTCGATGAACCAGCGATGCATTGCGGGTCAGGTTAAGCGGAGACCTCCCGACACCGAACCGATGATATGGGGCAGGCGGTAGCCCGCCTATGTAGGGACTTTGAACCCGGCGGCCTCAATCTGGTCCGTGATCGACTTGAGATCCTAGGAGTCACGCCACCGCTTGATTCTCCCGTCAGCGTCGATTTCGAATGCGGCCATGACCACTCCCGGACCCCTGGGCCGAGTATTCCAATGGTGCCGATCGGCCAAGCACCGGACCGGCATTTGGAGGCACGCGTCGACCATTAGTGGACACGCTGATCTCCAGATCCAGTTCTCCGGTCAGACTTGGTAGGTAGACCCATTTCTGCTAATGGCACTTGATCACGACCAAGGGAGAATGAGACATGACCGTCATATTTGTCACCGGAGCCAACAAGGGGCTCGGGTACGAGACCGCCCGCCAACTGATCGAGCGGGGGCATACCGTGTACATGGGGGGGCGCAGTACCGAACGCGGCGAGGCGGCTGCAACCGAACTGGGCGGCCGGTTTGTGCAGCTGGATGTGACCGACGACGCTTCAGTCGAGGCCGCCTTTGGTGCCGTCGCCCAACGCGAGGGCCTCCTCGATGTCCTCGTCAACAACGCCGGCATCAGTACGGCGACCGAGGTCAACGGCCCAGAAGCGCTCAAGGTGTTCGACACCAATGTGATTGGCCTGATCCGTGCTACCCAGGCCGCACTTCCGCTGTTGGAGAAGTCCGACAATCCGGTGGTGGTGAACGTCTCGAGCGCACTTGGCTCCTTCTGGGCCGTGACCAATCCGGAGCGACGCCAGTTTCACTTCCCCTCCATCATCTACGGCTCAAGCAAAGCAGCCGTATCTATGCTCACCGTTCAGTACGCCAAGGCGCTGCCCAACATCAAGTTCAACGCGGTCGAGCCGGGCTTCACCGCCACCGACCTCACTCCTTTCAGCGCGGCCGGCCAGCCGGTCGAAATGGGTGCTGAGGTTATCGTGCGCATGGCCACCATCGACAAGGACGGACCCACGGGCACCTTCCAGGAAGGCGAGAGTGAGCTCGGCTGGTGACGCCCAACTGCGGCGGGATCACCGAGACCTGGAACGCCCCCAGATCCGGCGGTACGGGCGCCCTCGGGTACCGCTGGCGGTGAAGGGGGCAGGCTGCGGGGAGACGACTTGTTTAGGCGTCATAGGCTGACGCGCCGTGATCTCTAGCGGTCGTTACCGGCGCTACTCAGGATGGACATTTCTGGTGTTCCTCATAGCGGCGTTGGTGGCTGGATGTAGCTCGGGGGCGGTGGCCACAAGTAACCACGCCAAGCTCTCGGTGCCTGTCCACCCGGTGACAACCACCACGACGACCACCACGCCCACCACGACGACCACCATGCCCACCACGACCACGACGACCACGACGGTCCCTCCGTTCTCCTCCAGAGTGTCATTGGTTACCGCTGC
>Ga0302325_10026206_pt1 | contig 12109 bp, 7 predicted proteins | sample Palsa_T0_2_FD_201948 | JGI IMG/M metagenome (GOLD analysis project Ga0302325, IMG submission 201948) | Peat permafrost microbial communities from Stordalen Mire near Abisko, Sweden - Palsa_T0_2 | ecosystem: Environmental > Terrestrial > Soil > Palsa > Peat permafrost | place: Sweden: Abisko...
CAGGCGTTCTTCCGCAAGTACCAGCCCCCAACCCTGATTGTCTGGGGCAAGAATGACACGGTATTCCCAACGGAAGGCGCCATCCCCTATCAACGTGATCTGCCTAACGCCGAGATGCATCTCATCGACACTGGGCACTTCGCACTGGAAACACACGGTCAAGAGATTGCTTCCCACATCGAGAGGTTTTTCTCTCCTGGTGACTGATGGACTAGTCATGCAGGCCGGCCTGAGTGCGCCGGCCCGCATGAATGGGGCTTGAGGAGGCCAGAACGATTTTCGGATCATTCGCAATCACGCCTCTTGGCGGGAAGCAGCGCGAGCGCTATGGGGCCGTCAGCGGTAGGAGCGGATGGAGAGATTCGCGGGGTCATTTGCCACGATACCTGCCGTGCGCATCAGGGCTTCGAGCATGACGACATGAGCGTCCTAGTCATCGGATCCCGCATCGTTGGGTATCGCCCTATTTCTTTAAGCAATGCGTGGTCGATTTGTCAACTTGTCAACCGCTTTCCATTGAAGCCCTTTGGAATTTAAGGGTGCACTCTCGCCATGCGCCGTTGGCGTTCACGGCCTCCTCGACGCTGTGTTTCCAACGGTACTCAGGGGCTGCGCTCCGGATGAACGAATTACTGAATCGTGACGGCGATGTTGGCGCTGCTTTGATTGCCGAAGGCGTCCGTGGCGGTTACGGTCAGCGCGACGTTTGCAGACACACTGAGCATCGTTACCGCGGAGCTGGAAGTGTCATACGCTGAATCGCCGCTATAGGTGGCTATGACGGCTTGTGATCCTAAGGGGAGCAACTTGGTGGCGAAGGTTGCCGCTCCGCCCGTCAGGGGTGAATCGCCCAGCCTTGCGGTTCCTGCGGCGAAAGTGACGGTGCCTGTTGGGACTCCCTTTCCTGATACCGGTGTCACCTGAGCTGTAAAAACGGTCGAGCTGCCCGCAACCGGCGTTGTCGAGTTTACTGACAGAACGGTTGTGGTCCCGGTGAGCGATGGTTGTGAAACGGATGAGGAGTGGATTGCGGAGCTGCAGCCGGCCGCGAGCATCAAGCCCGATGCCATGACTAAGCCGAGTGAAAACAGACGGTAGTTCCGGCGCCGTTTGGGAATCATAAGCAACAGAAATCCGGCCAGGCCGCCGGCGAGACTCATGGTGGTGAGTTTGGCGCCAGGACTGACTGCTTTCGGTGCGGCAGCGTAGGGAGACGATGGCGCCAGTTGCACGCTGAGGGTTGAGGTAAGTGCGCCGCTGCTGGTGACAACGTTGGGGCTGAAGGTGCAGGTCAGACCGACAGCCGACGGGCAAGATAGTACGATGCTGCCGGGGGCAAGTGGCGTTGAGCCGCTGGGCGTCACCGAAACGGACAAGGTGCCCGTGCCGTTGGTGAGGGTTACCGAGGGCTGGCTGATGGTTGTCGTGAACGCCGCCTCTGCATCGGTTACGGTCGCTGGACCTGCCGCCGCTCCAAGATAGTTGCTGTCGCCGGAATAGGACGCTGTGATGGTGTTGGCTCCAGATTGAAGCTGGCTTTGCGGCACGGTGGCAAACCAAGTCGAGGTGGTAATTCCGTTAAACGTCGAGCTCTCGGGGAGCGCCTCGTTGAGCAGCGTTGCGCCGGTCGTGGTGTCCGTGAAGACGACTGTTCCGGTGGGCGCAAATCCGTTCAAGACACTGCTGGCGGCGAGCGAGACTGTGACGTTCTGACCCGGTTGCACTGACGATAACGTTGCTGTCAGGGCGGTCACAGCGGGTGCTTTGGTAATTGTGACCGGTATGCCCTTCGACTTGCTCGGAGCGAAGGTTGCATCCCCGGCATAGTCGCCAAAGAGCATATAACTTCCGGCAGTTACCGGCAGTGCGGCAACCGTACCCTGGCCATTGTTGAGGGTGACGTCAATGAGCGCAGCGCTGTAGAGTGCTGAGTCGTTCGAAATGATACCGACGTCTCCGCTGGGCACACCCGCAGCATGGGCAACTGGCGCGACAACGACCTTAAGGTTGATGTTCTGGCCATAAACCGCAGTTGTGGAGCTAGTGGCATCCAGAGTGGTCGTGCTGGGGAGAAACTTCGATGATGCACTCTCCCAGTTTTCCACCAGGTTGTAGGCGTTGACTGAACCCAGACCACTGGCAAGGTCATAGCCCGAGTTCGTGGAGTATCCGGTGAGAATTCCTATTTGATTGACTTGGTCCCCAGTGTCGCAGTCCACTGAAAAGACGAAGCAAGGAGTGGCGTTTGTACCCTCAGTTATGTCGTAAAAGACACAGGAATTTCCCGTGGTAACAGTGGAGGAGGAGCAGGAGGTGGAGGAGGAATCTGCGTACTCGGTGCTGCCGAGTTTGTAGAGGACATAATTGATGTTGCCAAGCGCAGTCCCTTGCTTCTGCATGACCAGAGCAAGCATGCCGGCGAAGATAGGACTCGCAAAGGATGTGCCGCCGGCGGCTGCAAGTGAAGTAGTTGGATTACACGCCTGTTGAGTGTAGTCCGTGTCGCAGAAAAGGTACAAACTTCCCCATTCACCGTTCCCGGCCATCAACGAGACATCTGGAACATCGCGAGCGCCATCCCCAGGGATGCCATTGACCCCGCTCTGCCACGCCGGTTTCGGGTAGCCGGAGACGCATGGATGGGACAGATCCGGGCCTGTCACTGCGCAGTTGCTGGCCCCGCCTCCCCCTCCAACGGTATTAAGAAAATAGGCTTGTTCCGCGGGGTCATTGCAGAGGGAAAGAAGTGTTGGATCGGAAGTGGCTCCCTCCGACTGCAACGCTGCCAGGATCAAGGGATTGGCGCAGCTGTCGTTCCAAGGCGATTCAGGAATATAGGAAATGGCCGAAGCTTGAGTTACTGGGTTGTTGGTGGAACTCCAGTACTTGCTGGTTGCGGGAAAGTTACCGGAGAAATCAGTTCCCCCAACGGCAACGTCGTATGGGGTGGAGGCGAGGCCATTGACGGCGTCGCCATTGTAGGCAACTGCATTACCGCGATCACAGGTGGCCGCGCCTGAGTCGCCGGAGGCCACAAGAACCGTAATCCCTTGCGAAGCGGCCTGTTCCCACATGACGTTGATGAACTGGTTGGTGGCGGTTGCAAACACTTGTTCGCAGGCAGCGTAACTCACGTTTAATAGCGGAGCGAGATTGTTGCTGATGGCATATTCGGCAGCACCGAGGACGCCGTCCGAGGCGGCTGAGTTGTTTGCCACTACCAGGTCGATTGTCGCATTCTTGGCGACGGAGCCAGACCATTCTACGTCCAGGTCGGCTTCAGACTCATCGCCGTTGAAGCCAGGGTCTGGACCATAGTTGATGATGTTGAGCTTCTTGGCCGGGAGGTCGAATATAGTGCGCCAAGCATCGACGTCGGCGGGATGAATATCCGAATCGCTCACAATGGCGATCGTCTGACCGGTGCCGTCGATGCCTGCCCTCCAGAGCGGCAGAATGTTATAGATGGTGGCAAGATCGTATGGCGAGACGGCGTCATAGTCATTGCCGCCAATATTATAGTTGATCTGTGACTTCAGGCCAGGGACGGCCTTCCAGCCCTTATCAGTGCGTTGGATTATCTTCGGAGTGGTGTGCTGGGCATGAACGGGAAAGTTGTTCGGCGAGAAGCTGCTGATTACATCACTGAACGCCGCGGGAATTTGAGGGTTGCTTGCGTTAGCAGTGTAGGACTCGCCCTGGACCTTGTAGATGTGAATCTCAGTGTGAAAAGCGTCGCTGATTTGATCGCTGGTGCCTGAGAACATGACTACGTTATTGCCTGCCATCTGGGGTTCAACCCTGAATCCATGACTTTCAAGCCAGCTGTTGATTCTTGCAATATCCTGCGGAGCAACGCCGAATCGCGCGCCATATTCCGCCGGGGTCAACCACGCGTGATAGCTGTGCGATTTCGAATTCTGCTGGTCATCCGTCAGCTTGTTGAGTTCAGCCTGTTGTGCCGGGCTGCTTTTGAGGACCAGGATGGCGCGGCCCATCTGGAGCGAACCGGGTGCGAGGCCCTGATCGTTGGCGGCAGTGGCAAGGGGATGAACGTTGCCCTGGAGCGTGACGAGGTTCGAGTCGTCGACTTCGCTGGTGATCCGTGGCCTCGCGACTACGCCCTCTTGTGTTTGCGCATGGATGCCACCCACAGCGAGGGACGCGAGTAGAAACAAGGCGAATTGTTTCGACATAACCCGAGGATGCAACATCGGTTGATCTCCAATTCTCGTTAGGTTTCGAAAAGCTTCGAGCAGACGGCTGAATCGGTTGATTGGTCGATTCCGTCTCCCGTTGGTGCGTCCTGCTACTGTGCTGGCTGTGAAACGGTGAGCGCGATGGCCTGTGTCTGCGTAACTCCGCCGGAGACACCTGTCACCGTGAGCGTGTAGTTCCCGGCGACCGTGCCGGGGTACTTGTCGCCCGATGCACCACAGCCACTCAGTGCGCCGAGCGAAGTAAGCGCGAGAGCTACGAAGGCAAGGATTGACAGGTACTTTGAGCGACGCCGTCGGCCGGGCCACAGCAGGAACACAAGCCCGGCCAGAGTGACGCCACCGAGTGGACCGGTCAGCGGAGACTTGCCGGCAGCCTGGTTGGTGTTGTTTGGCGGAGTGGTTGCAATGAAGATTGAGGCGTCAGAAGACTGGCCCGGTACCAGAGTTAAACTCGCCGGACTCGCCGTGCATGAGACTTCAGCCGGTGCGCCGGTGCAGGTGAGCTGAACAACGCCACTGAATGTCGAGTCTGCCACAGCCGTGACCACCACGCTTCCGCTGGCTCCCTGCGACAGGCTCAGAGTTGGCGTGGTCGACGATAAGGCAAAGGATGGAGTCACAGGCGCGACTGTGATGTCGATCGTCGCGCTTGACTGGTTGTGATTGGCATCTCCCGCAAACGTCGCGGTGACGGTATCGGCGCCAACTGGAAGGCTGTCGGCGATGAAGGTTGCCACCCCATTGTTAGGAGAAGCGGATCCGAGAAGCGTCCCATTCGTGGTAAATGAAACGGTACCGGTGGGCGCCACACCGGCGCTTACCACCTGGCTGATCGTCGCGGTAAAGGTAACTGGAACTCCTTGTCCTGGGGTCGCAGAACTGGCCGTGAGCCCGAGTGTAGTGATACCGCGGTTTACATATAGAGCGGCGCCATATCGGCTGCCAATGATCAAGTCCGGGCCTCCGCTCTTGGTAAAGGGACCGACAAACGTTGTCTGACCTACGTAGTCCAGGCTCGTGACAGAGTGAAATTCCACGATTGGCGCTCCAAAAGTTCCTCCTCCCAAGTTCGGAAGCACCTCAGCCAGAGGGGCAGCGGAGTAGCCAAAGGCCGTGACATTGTCGACAAACACATTCAGCGCCAGATCCTGGAAACCATCTCCGTTGAAGTCAGCGTAGGCGCCGGATATGGGGTAGGTGTTGCTGGCAACCAGCTTGGGGTTCCCAAAGGTGTAATCGCCATTGCCTGGCAGCAGAAGCGCGCCTGATGTGTTGACGTCGGTACCACCGATAAGTGTGTCCCAGTGCCCAAGGGTGAGCAGTGTCAAGTCCTGCTTGCCGTCGCCGTTATAGTCGCCCGCAACGATATCCGTAAGAGCATAGCCTGTTACCGGGCTCGTGTACTTGGTGAGATCGAAAGATCCGCTGCCATCCCCTTTGTTGGGAATCACGTAGACATCCAACGAGGGGTCATCCGGGTTGGAGAGGTCAGAATCAAACGCTGCGATATCCAGCTTTCCCGCTGTCCCGGTGAAGTTGATCAGCTTCACCATATAGAGAGAGACGCCAAGGGGCGTGAACGTCGCTGTTTGAAACGTGCCGTTCGCTTTGCCGAGGAAGGTAAAGAAACCAGAGACGGTATTGGCATTGCCTCCACAGGCTATGACGATATCGGGGATTCCGTCTCCATTGACATCGCCTGTGTCGGCGTGTGTCAGTGTGCAACTTTGAAGGATGGCCACGCCCGCCGTACCGAAGTCGAGATCGATCGGAGCGCCAGCTGCGCCATTTTTGGCGATAGGGAGGATGTAAAGATGACTACCGCCGGCACCAACGCCGTAGCCATCGTTGATAACAAGAATGCCTGTTCCAGCTGCATTCGAGATGGTGACCGGCTCGATGTAAGAGATGCCGTGGGGATTCGGGAAAACCAGGTTCGGATTATTTACCGTGGTGAACGTGTAGTTGCTGGTCTGGTTGCCTGGCGCCGATCCATCGCTCAAGCCGACCACGATAGTGGCAAGGATGCTGTCGCTGTTCGATACGTCCAGGCCGATCACGTCCTGAATGCCATCACCGTTGATGTCCGCCGTTGCAGCTATCTCGAAGTTCGATCCGAGCAGTTCTGCGTTTTTATTGGCGCTATTGATTCCGGTGGGAACGCTCGCCGCCAGGAACTGTCCGGTTTGTGGCGACCCAGCGGCTCCCAGGTTCTGGATGTAACCTACCTGGCCAAGGTAGTAGTCGACGTCGACCAGCGAGTTATAGCCGCTGCCGTCATAGTCTGCCGGTTGAGGCTGCTGCACCAGGCCCTGGTCGCTTTCGAATTGAGAAGGAGTCGATGAGAACTTACCATTGCCGGCATTGGTGTAGATGGCGATTCCGTTCGTCAGGTAAACCACAAGATCCTGCAGGCCATCGGCATTCATGTCGGCAACGCTTACGGCTTCCTGCCACATTTGAACCGTGTTGTTGACGGAGGTGGGCGGTAACTGGCCAATTCCATTAAGTAGTCCGGGGTAGTAATCCGCGCCAACTAGAATGTGCGCGGCAGTTGGATTACCGGATGTGAATGGAGCGTCCCACACAGCGCCATCGCCGGTCATGAAGACTATATCGGTGGTTGGCTGTCCTGGACCCTTGGCAGTGAGATTTGTAGCGACCATGGGGCCAAAAACGGAAATGAACCCATCTTGGGGAACGAGTAAACCGGTCGGTTCCACGGGGGTCGAGAACGTGCCGTTCCCATTGCTCGCCATTACGATGACATCATTTGTGGCGTTGAAGCCATTGTTAAAGCCCGTATCGTTCAGCAGGAAGGCAATACCGGTAGCGTTCACTCCATCGGTGGTGACGGTCGCGTTGCCGATTTGCTGGAAGTACAAGTCGTTGAAGACGGCGTCTTGCTCGGGAAGCGGGTCGAGAGCACCGGAGCCGTTGTTGAGAAAGGTCTGCTCGACAATTGTGGTGGTGAAGGTGTATTGGGCGCTACTGTTAGTGAGAAAGCTCAGCACCGCGACATCTATCGTCCCATCATGATTGAAATCCCCAACCAGGAGCGAACTGAGGGCAGCCGACATGGTGGCATTTGAGAGCTTCAAGAAGTAGGTGTGGGGTGCGCTGAAGGTTCCGTCGCCGTTGCTGATCCAAACCACGACTTGCGAATTCGCATAATCCAGACCCACCAGATCCGGAATTCCGTCTCCGTTCATGTCTGCTACGGCCACGTCAACGATATCGAAGCCATACTGATTTCCCACATTGGAGACGATGGGAGTCTGGCCGGCAATACCGGGGCCAGGACTGAGAATCACGTCGATTGTTCCATCTAACCTGATGGTCGCCACATCTGGCTTTCCGTCGTGATTGAAGTCTCCGGTTACCGAATTTCCGATTGTGGAAGAGCTTCCGTCATGGAGCGTGAGATAGGGAGTGGACAAGAAGCCGGGGAAATTGACTCCCTGTGAAGCAGCAGTTACTGCGGCGGTCATCGGCTTGACTGCGCCCGGCGACACACGCTTCTTCGTCTTCAACATTTCGGCGATGTGCGGTGCAATGAACTTGTCGAATGGCGATACCATCTGACGGGCTGCAACCTTCGCCTGACGGGCTTCTTCTGCCACAAGCCTGGGATTGGGTGGCTGCTGCTGCGCGGTTGTTCCCTTTGCCGGAAGAACCGGGAGAATGAGGCTCCCGGCGGTCTGGGCTTGCCCTGTCGCCGCTCCCAGAGTGAAAGCGAGTAAAATCGCTGCTACGGGCTTCCATGCCGCTATTATTCTTATTGCCACGAGAGCTCCTCTTGAAACCGGGACGGGTGTCCAAAATGTCGTAGCTAACAAAGAACATTTCTGTTCCTCAGCGTCAAGGAAACTGATCTAAACAGTTCTAAACTCCTTTCCGTGAGCAGAATGAACAACTTATGGAAAAGCAATCCCAAATGTGTATAGAAATGGACAGTCCTGTTTGAAGGAAAAAACTACAACTGAGGACATGCAGAGCCAGGAAACCAGGGTGCTAGCGTGCGATGGCTACGTCTTCGACTGCTTTGAGGCCTCGCTCAAGCTCGGTACTCTGCTGCGAGATGGACAGCGTCTCAAAGTCCAATACTTGCCCTTCAGGATGTTGGTTGCACTGCTCGAGAAACCAGGAGAACTGGTAACCAAAGAAGAACTGGCCCGCCGACTATGGGGTCAGCAGGCTTTAGGCGACACCGATAAGAGCCTTTACGTGATGGCCGGGAAGCTTCGCCAGGTGCTCGGCGATAGCGCTAATGAGCCACGCTTCATTCAAACCGTTTCAGGCCGCGGGTACACGTTTATTGGATCCGTAGCTTTGGTTTCATCTCCCCCTCACGAAGAGATTTTTCCTCTATCTCCATCACCTTTGCCCGGCGGAATCACGATCGATCTTCATTCCCTCCTTGCAGCGCCCGCATCGAGAAGCATGAACCTGCCCGTCAAGGTCTCGGCCGCGATGCTTCTCGCCTTGATAGGCACCGCCGCCGCGACACTCCTATATAGATACGAAAATCGCCCGCTGATGACGGATCAGGAGAAAGTCGTCTTGGCATCTTTCACGAACAGCACGGGAAATCCCGATCTCAACGAGACGCTAGCCGCGCCCATGCAGTCTCAGCTCCAGGAGTCGCCCTACCTCAACCTTATTCCCGAACGGCGATATCGCGCCATCGTCAAGAATCCAGAAACGGCGTCGCTTCAAGATGAACTCCGCGCCTGCGTTGAGCTCGATGGACAGGTACTTCTCCAGGGCAGCATATCCGCCGTGGGACCGGGCTACCAGATCACCCTCGCCGCATGGAGGTGCGCGAGCGGTAAACTGCTCACCGCCGAGAAGGCAAACGCAGCCTCGCAGGACTCGATACTTTCTGCTCTGGACCTTGCCACCGACCACATGCGTCGCCGGCTCGGCGAACCGGAGGACTCACTGAAGAAATTCAACGTCCCTGCGGTACAGGCGACGACCGCATCGCTCGCGGCACTCAAGGCCTTCAATTATGGCGATGAGATGCGCTTTAAGAGCGACCCGAATGCGGCGATTGCCAGCTTCAAATTAGCCATCGACCTCGATCCACAGTTTGCCCTCGCCTACGCCCGACTTGGAACCATCTATCACAACACCGAGCAATTTGCTCTCAGTCGCGAGTGCTACCAGCGAGCGTTCGAGTTGCGCAGCAGCCGCGCCAGCGACCGGGAGAGGCTCTATATCGTCGCCCATTACTACGAGTTCGCCACCGGTCAGACGCAACGTGCAATCAAGGTCTACGAACTCTGGCATTCCCTCTATCCTCGCGACCCGGTGCCGATCGATAACCTTGCGGGCCAGTATCTGATGGCGGGTCAGCCGCAGAAAACCTTGGATTTGATCCAGCAGGCAGCGCAGCTTGAGCCGGCAAACCAAATCCATTATGTAATGCGCACGCAGGCCTATCTCCGGCTAGGAGACTACGCAAACGTCAGGAAGGTATGCGATGGTCTAGCGAAAAAACAGACGGACTTCAGCGAACTCCATCGTGCTTGCTTTGAACTTGCGTTCGCGCAAGACGACAAGACCGCCATGCAAAGAATGTTGCAATGGTCCCACGGAGATCCTGCAGAGTGGCTTGTGGTCGCCGACTCTGCGTGGGTCGCGATGTACCGCGGCAAGAGTTCGCTGGCGGCCATGCTCTTCAGCAAAGCCGAGCATAGCGCCATCGAGAACAACTCCGTCGAGTCCGCAGCCGACATCGGACTGGATCAAGCCATGCTGGAGGCGGAAGTAGGCCTCCTGCCTGCAGCCAGAACAGATGCGCGAGCGGTCTTGAAGCTCTCCTTTGCAAGCGGCGCCGAGCAGGCCTACGCAGCACTCGCCCTTGCCCGGGCAGGGGATGAACCACTTGCGTTGGCTACCACAAGAAAGGCGGAAAGCATGGCTCCATTGGACGATGTAGTCAATACGGCGATGATTCCATCAGCGCGCGCTGCGGCTTTCCTGCAACAGAATGATCCTGCGGATGCTCTGCAAGCTCTTGAAAAGTCCCGGCCGTTCGATCTGTACGTCTCATTGCAAATGGTTCCGGGTTACTACCGAGGGTTGGCGTACCTCCAGAACAAACAACCGGAGCTTGCGAGGCAGGAATTCCAGCACGTCCTCGATCATAGGGCGTTGTTGCCAACTTTTTCGATCTATGCCGTTCTCTCCCAACTTGAACTCGGTCACGCTTACCAGCTCCTGGGTGATTCCAGTAGCGCGAACGCCGCTTACAGGAAAGTGGAACTGGCTTGGAAAGATGCGAATCCGGACTTTCCGCCGCTGCAAGAACTAGCGAAATACAGGCGGCTGCTTCCGAGCTCAAAATAGTCTGTGCAAGCCCCAAGCCGCGGAAGTTGGGGTAGGTTCGCAGCCGTCGAATGCTTCATGGACGATGGCCTCGATGGAGGCAGCTTTATCGTCGGTCAGCTTCTCAAATTCTCCTTCGCACCGCTTGTGGCCTAGTTTACTTTCGTTCAGGCAAATGAACCTGATGAGATGTTCCGCCATTCTGTCCGGCATCTCGACGATGTTCATGATCCGGCCCAGCGCCTCGTTATTGCGGCGCAGGAAGCCGATTTCCCGAGGCAGGCTCTCGAATTGCGGAAGTGACATGGAGCCCAGGCTCAAGATGAATGCGCTGAAATCCGCGTAGTGCAATTTGAGGCTCCCCCTCGACGTCAGGAAATTTGAGATAGACCTGTACGACTTCATCGCCCGGAACCTTACCACTGTTGGCGACTGTTACATCGGCGCCGACGGGCTGGCCGGCAGGAACAGCCCGCGTCGGAAGACTGAGGTCACTGTATTTGAACGTCGTGTAGCTGAGTCGCTTCACAGATACCGCGGATCACGATCGCGAATGCAGGCCATTTGCCGCCCTTCATGAATGGGAGGATGTTTGCCCTGGAAGGGTCATTTCCCCTGGGAGTCGTTGCCAAACCCAACTTTTCCGTCAGCTACCTTCAGCTCCAGGAAGGCGATGATCTTACGCTCTACACCGATGGGGTCCTGGAAGCTCAGAGCCGCTCCGGGGAGATCTTTGGTTTCGACCGAACTGCTCAACTCCTTCGCAGTCGTCCAGATGTTAACGCCATCGCCGAAGCCGCGCGAAGTTTTGGTCAACAGGATGACATCACGGTTGTGAAAATCACACGTACTTTCCGCAGCGAACCGATAATAAACATCTCTGCCGATCTCTGCTCCAAGTCCGCCTGATCATTCGACCGCTCCGCAATTTAATCGCTACAGATCCCAGTAGAATGTGCAGCAGGGCTCCGGGCGCAACCCGCGACGGCATTCTTCTCGAACCCCAGGAATGATCCAGGCTTCCAGCTCTCTGGAATGACTGAGCGGCTCGATGGTCCGCCGCGCATTGCGTAATGATTTCGGTATCCTGGTCTGGCCCACCTTCGGAAGTTAACTATGACCCACCTGGGGAGTACCCGAAATCGGCACACGATAACTCTGCGCCGCATTCAATGGAAACGTAAGTAACTGATAGTAAATGGCTTAATGAGACACTAGATGGTGCCGGAAGGGGGAGTTGAAACCCCCATGGAGTTGCCTCCGACGGATTTCGAGTCTCTCAAGAACGGATTTTCTTATTGTGATGCAAATGCTTAACCAAAAGTGAACGCAAAGGTCTGAACTCCGGGGTCAAGGAATTCGATCTCAAAGGTCCTATCTTTTATTTGACCCTTTTGCCGGATGAGTTGATAGAGACGAGGCTCTCGAACCTCGCCTGAGCCATCCGGGGCGGAATCAGATCCACAATCGGCGGCGGGCACTGCGCCATCCAACTTCACCCTGAAGTGAACGGGCTTACCATCCTTCGTTGGACCTAACACCATGTGCAGGTC
>Ga0302325_10026208_pt1 | contig 12109 bp, 8 predicted proteins | sample Palsa_T0_2_FD_201948 | JGI IMG/M metagenome (GOLD analysis project Ga0302325, IMG submission 201948) | Peat permafrost microbial communities from Stordalen Mire near Abisko, Sweden - Palsa_T0_2 | ecosystem: Environmental > Terrestrial > Soil > Palsa > Peat permafrost | place: Sweden: Abisko...
CACCAGTACCGGCCCCGGACCGCGGGCCCCGCCTGCCAACGACCCCGCCCACCGCATCCATGGTGCCTCAGAGGCACTAGTCACATAATGCCTGAATCTAACCTTCAGGCATTTCAGGCCTGCGAGGTTATCGTGTGCCGTTCGGGTCGTGGAGCGCCCCAAACTACCCACGATCATGATGCTCGTCCGAAATGCCTGAATGTAAGGTTCAGACATTTCCCGTCAACAGTCACGCGCCAGCCCGGCTCAGCGGAAACGCCATGTGTCTTTTCGGTCTTGGCCCGGCAGTGATGGTAGTTCGCGCACTTCGCCGCGACCGCACGTCCGAGATGGGCAACTTTGCCGGTTGGCGCCCATGGTGATTGGTGTGTAAGAGGCGGGGGACTAGATTGGGCCTGTGCGGGTGGCGACGTGGAACGTGAACTCGGTCAAGCAGCGGCTGCCGCGGCTGCTGCCATGGCTGGACCAGCGGAAGCCGGACGTGGTCTGCCTGCAGGAGACGAAGCTGGCCGACGACGCGTTCCGCGCGCTGCTGGGGGAAGAGCTCGCCAGCCGGGGCTACGAGGTGGCGCTGCACGGCCAGCCGCAGTGGAACGGGGTGGCGATCCTGTCGCGGGCCGGACTGGCGGACGTGGTGGGCGGGTTCCCTGGCGAACCGGGATTTCCCGCGCCTGAGGCGCGCGCGGTCTCCGCGACCTGCGGCGGGATCCGGGTGTACTCGCTCTACGTGCCGAACGGCCGGGTGCCCGATTCCGACCACTACCGCTACAAGCTGGAGTGGCTGGCGGCGCTGCGGAACGACGTCAGCGCGCAGAGCGCGGCCGGAGCGGGCCTGCTGCTGTGCGGGGACATGAACATCGCGCCGACCGACGCGGACGTGTTCTCCGCGAAGGCCTTCGTCGGCCAGACCCACGTCACCCCGCCCGAGCGGGCCGCGCTAGCCAGCCTGGAGGCGGTCGGCCTGCACGACGTGGTCAGGGACCGCTGGCCGGACGAGCGCGTTTTCAGCTATTGGGACTACCGGGCGGGGATGTTCCACAAGGACCTCGGGATGCGGATCGACCTGATCCTCGCCAGCGACGCGGTCGCGGGCCGGGCGCGGGCGGCGTGGGTCGACCGCGAGGCCCGCAAGGGCACCGGGCCGAGCGACCACGCGCCGGTGATCGTCGACCTGGACGAAGCGCCCGACGGCGACATCGGCCCGGTCGTGCCGCCGCCCTCGGTCCGCCCGTAGCGGAACCCCCAGATCCCGTCTGAAAATTGCAGATTCAGGCACAGTCAAAACGATTTCGCTCATCTGCGTTCATGGCCGGATACCCTTGGTGGGTATTAAACGACCGCATTCGCATTGATTTCCCGCGATCACGAATGATTAGCGTACCTATTCGATTCTGATCCCCTGCCAGGATTGGCGTGTCCTGTGGTGGAACAGGCACAAGGTTCCGTGATCCCGGAGTTCTCTACGCTTCGTGATCCCGGGGAATCCCTGTGCCTGCCATCCCATCATGACTGCTAGAGCCCCGGTTGGACCAGTTCGCCGGCCTGCCTTTCCGGCAGCCCGGTCGGCGGCCCTGCTCGCCCACCGGGCTGCCGCCGTCCATGGGGCGCGAGACGAGATCGTCGACGACCAGGGGCGACCTGGCTGGCTGGGCTGTCAGGCGCTCAATCGTCGCTGCCCCGGTGCCGGAACTCCTGCCGTAGGCGCTGGATTGAGTAAATCCGGGAGTACCGGTCGTAGTGATCGAATTCCCGCAGCGGCCAGAGTGCGTTGGTGCCGTCCACGACACAGTTCAGCCCGTCTCGCAGGGCGTCCTCGCGGCTGCCCACTCGCGCCGGGAACGCGCGGTTCTCGTGCGCCGCGGCGCGGCGCGGCCGAATGTGACCAGGGGTGATCGGCGAGAGGGGCAGATGTGACGAAGTTCTTTCGCGTGCCCCTTCCGTCGCCGCTTATCTCTAACGTGTAACGAGAAATGCGGCGGACAGGGCCAGCAATCGTTATCCCTGATCCCGGCAGAACGCTGTGTTCGATGTCTGATTTCTCGACGGGCGCCTTAGCTGGGGCGAAGAGAGGAAGTCGGTCTGATGTACCCGCGCAGAACCTCCCGGAGGCTCCGACGCTCGTCAGGATCCCGTCACCCGACGTGGCGCCTGTGGCTGATCGCAACCGCCACGTGCGTTCCGCTCCTGGTTATCGCGTACACCCTCGTCATGGTGAGCGGTGAGAGCGCGACCGATGCCGCCTACGTTTCCGGGACCTTTGCCCATGGCGCGTACGGGCAGTCGTCGGGGGCCGGCGGATGGGGGCGGGGCGGGTACACGATGATGCCCGGCCCGGCTGGCTCCGCGCGCTCGCTCGGGCCGGAGTCCGCATCCGCCGCGCCGGGCACGGTTACGGCCGCTACCAGCGAAAACTGGGCGGGCTACGTGTCCATGGGCGCGGTCGGCGCTTTCACCAGCGTGTCGTCTTCCTGGGCGGAGCCACAGGCGACCTGCGGCGCCAGCCAGACCTTCTCCAGCTTCTGGGTCGGCCTCGACGGCGCCGGCACCGCCACTGTCGAGCAGACCGGCACCGAGGCCGACTGCGCCAACGGCGCGGCCACCTACCAGGGCTGGTTCGAGATGTTCCCGGCCGCCCCGGTGTTCTACGACAACCCGGTGCAGCCGGGCGACGCGATGAGCGCGTCGGTTGTCGCCAACGGCGGCGGCTCGTTCACCCTCACGCTGACGGACTCAACCGCAGGCTGGACCCAGACCACGCAGCAGACCTCTGACACCGCGCAACTCGGGTCGGCGGAGATCATCGCCGAGGCGCCGAGCGACGGACAGGTGCTGCCGCTGACGGACTTCGGCACCGTGAACTTCACGGACGCGCTGATCAATAATGAGGCGATCAGTGACCTGAACACGACCGCGCTCACCATGGACTCGGCTGCGAACGTGGCCGAGGCCACGCCTTCGGCGCTGACCGATGGCGACGACTTCACCGTCACCTTCGACAACGCTGGCACCACGGGCACCACTGGCGGTGGCGGCGGTACTGGCGGGGGCGGCGGCGGTGGTGGTAGCGGTGGTCACCAGCACCACAAGCATCACCACAACGACGACTCCGGCCTCTAGTCGCGGTCGCCAGGGCCGCCCTCGTCACCAGCGTGACGAGGGCGGCCCTGGCCGCGTCACGAACCGGGTCGTCCATCTCGCGGATTACCGGCCGAGACGGGAGACGACCGGTGACCTGCTCAGCCTCCGTTTAGGCTGGGCACGCCGGGGAGTTGCCCGGTCTCCACGAAGCGGCGGGCGATTTCGGCCAGCTTCCTATTCTCGGCCTGGGACACACGAGACAAGACGCCGAAGGCGGCGTCGGCGCTCACGGCGTGCCGTTCCATCAAGATGCCCTTGGCCTGCCCGATAACGTCGCGGTTGCCGAGTGCGTCGTGCATCTGGTCAGCGCGCTGCGCTTCGGCCAGGGCGAGCGCTGCGAACGTGGCCAGCAGGACGGTGACCCGCTCGTGGAGGTCGTTGAAAGCCGCCGCCTGGTCGGCGTACAGGCTGAGCGCTCCCAGCCCTCGCTCATCGATCCAAAGCGGCACGCAGAGCATGCTGCGCACCTCCAGCCGCATCGCCTCCGCAGTGAACTCCGGCCAGCGCTGGTCCTGGCTGGTGTCCTCAATCCGGAACACGGACTGGTACTTGGCGGCGCTGATGCACGGGCCGTCCCCGAGTTGCTGCTGGAGCCGGTCAAGGAGCAGGGGCGGCTCGCCGGTGGAAGCCCGGGGAATGAGCTCCCCGCGTGAGAGTACGGTCAGGGCGGCATACCGGGCGGGACTCAGCATGGTCACGGCCGTGGACACGATGGCCGCCAGCGTGGGCTCGAGCTCGGCGTTCTTCACATGAAGGGCACGCGCCAGTATCTCGAGCGATGCCGCGCTACGGCCGGTGACCTCCATGAGGTTCTCCTGATCGCTGCCGCTCAATGGTCCTGCTCCTCTCGGCAATGATCGGGGGGAAACGTGCCTCCCCGCTGAAAGGCGGGGTAAACACGACCCGAACCCGATTCGGGCGTGCTCCTTCTCACCCGGCCGTTGGGGGGCCAACCGGCGCCGGAAGGCTGCCCGGCAACATCGCTCCGGTATGCTCGGTCACAGGTGAAGCCATCGCCTGCAGCTTCTGTGACAGGAGAAATGATGGCTTCATCGAGCCATAACGGCAAGAACGCGCACACCCCCGCACCGGCCGCCGGATCATCCGATGTCGGCCTGGACGAGACGGGCGAATTCCTCACCACCGCGCAGGGCCTGCGGCTGCCCGACACCGATCATTCGCTGAAGGCCGGCCAGCGCGGGCCGACCCTGATGGAGGACTTCCACCTCCGGGAGAAGATCACCCACTTCGATCACGAGCGGATCCCCGAGCGCGTCGTGCACGCCCGCGGGGCGGCGGCGCACGGGATCTTCGAGTCGTACGGCACCGGCCGGTCGGTGACCAAGGCCGGGTTCCTGGCCAGCAAGGGGCTGCGGACCGACGTCTTCGTCCGGTTCTCCACCGTGCTCGGCTCACGGGGCTCGGCCGACACGGTCCGCGACACCCGCGGGTTCGCGGTGAAGTTCTACACCCCGGAGGGAACCTTCGACCTGGTCGGCAACAACATGCCGGTGTTCTTCATCCAGGACGGGATCAAGTTCCCCGACGTCATCCACGCGGCCAAGCCGCACCCCGACCTGGAAATCCCCGGGGCCCAGTCAGCCCACGACACCTTCTGGGACTTCGCCTCGCTGCACACCGAAGCCACCCATCACGTCATGTGGAACATGAGCGACCGGGGGATCCCGCGGTCCTACCGGACGATGGAGGGCTTCGGCGTCCACACCTTCCGCCTGGTCAACGACGCCGGCGACACGAGTCTGGTGAAGTTCCACTGGAAGCCCGCGGCCGGGGTGCACTCCCTGGTGTGGGAGGAAGCGCAGATCACGGCCGGGGTCGACCCGGACTTCCACCGCCGGGACATGGCCGACGGCATCGAGGCGGGCGCGTTCCTCGAGTACGAGCTCGGCATCCAGGTCATGCCCGATGACGGCACCGACAGCTTCGAGGGCATCGACCTGCTCGACCCGACCAAGCTCGTTCCCGAGGAGCTCGCGCCCGTGCAGCTCATCGGGAAGCTGACGCTGAACCGGAACCCGACGAGCTACTTCGCCGAGACCGAGCAGGTCGCCTTCCACACCGGGAACCTGGTGCCCGGCATCGAGGTCACCAATGACCCGCTGATGCAGGCACGGCTGTTCTCTTACCTTGACACGCAGCTCACCCGCCTCGGCGGCCCGAACTTCACCCAGTTGCCCATCAACCGGCCGCACTGCCCGGTCAACGACATGCTGCGCGACGGCATGCACCAGACCGCCGTCCCGGCCGGCCTGGCCCCCTACCGGCCCAACAGCATCGACGGCGGCAAGCCCCTGGTGGCCACCGCCGACGAGGGCGGCTACGGGCCGACCCCACGCCCGGTCGAGGGCACGGTGGTCCGGGACAGCCCGGTCTCGTTCGACGACCACTTCACCCAGCCGGCGATGTTCTACCGCAGCCTGACCCCGCTGGAGCAGGCTCACATCGTCGAGGCCTTCACCTTCGAGCTCGGCAAGTGCTACGAGCAGGCGATCAAGGAGCGCGAGCTCCAGGTCCTGGCCAACGTCGACGCCGACCTGTGCGCTCAGGTCGCGGCCGGCCTAGGCCTGCCCGCTCCCAGCGGCAGCCCGGCCCCTGAGGCGGATCTGTCTCCCGCCCTCTCCCAGGTCGTGACCGAGCCCGGCCCGATCGCGGGCCGCAAGATCGGCATCATCGCCGACGCCGGCTCCGACCTGGCCGGCATCGGCAAGATCAGGCAGGCCGCTGCCAAACTCGGCGCGACTGCCCTGGTCATCGCGCCCGTCGGGGGTGTCCTTGGCAGCGGTGCGCGCAAGGAAACAGTCGACCGGACGCTCCTGACCACCCGCTCGGTCGAGTTCGACGCCCTCGTCGTGGCCGGCGGCACCACCCCGACCGGCGATATCAAGCTGACCGTGCTGCTGCAGGAGGCGTTCCGCCACTGCAAGGCGCTGGGCGCGTGGGGCGACGGAACCGCGATCCTGGAGGCAGCCGGCATTACTGCGGGCGCGCCGGGAGTGGTGACGGGCGACGGGGCCGGGAAGTCCTTCACCGACCAGCTCGCCGCGGCGGTCGGCCTGCACCGGGCCTGGGACCGGGCGCCCGCCGTCATGGCCTCCGCCGTCCCCCCCCGTCCGCACGTCCTGACAACCGGCCGAATGGAGGCGCGCGCATGACTCACCACCCGGAACATGACCCGCTGGGCGACCTGACCGCCGCCGGGGTGGCAGTGTGGCTGGATGACCTGTCCCGCGAGCTGCTGGCGGGCGGCGGACTGCAGTCGCTCGTGGCCGCCCGCCACGTGGTCGGGGTGACCACCAACCCGACGATTTTCGCCTCCGCCCTGTCCAAGGGCGACCGCTACACCGACCAGCTGGCTGAACTGGCCGGCCTCAACGCGTACGTCGATACCGCGGTGTTCACCGTCACCACCGACGACGTCCGCGCCGCGTGCGACGTCCTGACGCCGGTGCACGCGCAAACGGCCGGCCTGGACGGCTGCGTGTCCATCGAGGTCGACCCGCGGCTGAGCCGTGACGCTGCCGCCACCACCGAGATGGCACGGCTGCTGTGGACGACGGTGAACAGGGGCAATCTGTACATCAAGATCCCGGCGACCCAGGAGGGGCTGGCCGCGATCACGGAGGTGATCAGCCAGGGCATCAGCGTCAACGTGACCCTGATCTTCTCCCTGGACCGGTACCGCGCCGTCATGGACGCCTACCTCAGCGGCCTGGAGCAGGCTCACGCGGCCGGCCGCGATCTCACCTCGATCAGGTCGGTCGCCTCCTTCTTCATCTCCCGGGTGGACACGGAGGTCGATGCGCGCCTGGACCACCTCGGTACGCCCGAGGCCGCCGCGCTGAAGGGCTCGGCCGCGATAGCCAACGCCCGCCTGGCCTACCAGGCCCACGAGCGGCTGACCGCGGGGGAGCGCTGGCAGCGACTGGCCCTCCTCGGCGCACGTCCGCAGCGACCGCTGTGGGCCTCCACCGGGGTCAAGAACCCCGCCTATCCGGACACCAAGTACGTGGCCGGGCTGATCGCCCCCGGCACCGTCAACACCATGCCAGGCCCGACGCTGGAGGCCTTCGCCGATCACGGCCAGGTCAGCGGCGACACTATGACCGGAGGCGACGAGGACAGCCGCAGCGTCCGGCAACGGCTAGCGGCGGCGGGCATCGATTTCGATGACGTCACCGAGTACCTGGAACGCGACGGCCTGGCCAAGTTCGAGAAGAGCTGGAGCGAGCTCGGCGCCACCGTCGCGGCCGAGCTGGAACGCCAGCGCCACCGCGCCCGCGAGGGTTAGCGCCCGCGCGCGTAGGCAGGCGGGTCACCGCGAGCGGACGCCTACCTGATGGACCTGATGCGGTAGACCATGGTGGCGCCGAGGAACGTGAAGATGCCGGCGAACGCGAACAGCACGCGGTAGCCGCCGAGCTGGTCGATCACGAGCGCCGCGACCACCGGGGCCAGGGCCTGGGGCACGTTGGTGCCGATGTTCATGATGCCCAGGTCCTTGGCCCGGGTCTCCGCGTCGGGCAGCACCTGGGTCACCAGGGCCTGGTCGACCGACAGGAAGGCGCCGTACCCCGCGCCGAGGAAGGCGGCGGCGATCAGCGTGGTGGAGAAGCTCGGCCAGATCACCAGCAGCACGGCGGCGATGCCCTGCAGGACCGACGCCACCGCGACGAATATCCGGCGACGCCCGGACCGGTCCGACAGCACCCCGCCGCCGTAGGTGGTGAGCAGCGTGAACACCAGGTAGATGGCGGTGGTGATCAGCAGCGAGGTATCCGGGTCCTTCAAGTGCAGGTAGTTCTCGAAGAAATAGAGCAGGTACGTGGTGCCGAGCGCGTTCCCGATGTTGACCGCCACCCGCCCGCCGAACGCCCAGGCGAAGTCCGGGTAGGCCCGCGGTGACACCCACATCGCCTCGGTCAGCGTGCGCAGGGTGAGCGGCAGCTTGCCGCCGATGATGGCCGAGTCGCGGTACCGCAGCACGAACGGCACCGAGAGGATCACCACCGCGACCGCCAGCACCAGGTACCCGCTGGCGGTGCCGGTGATCACCTCGGCCAGCAGCGCCAGCCCGACCAGCAGGCCAAGCGCCTGCGGTCCGAAGATCGCCCCGGAGATGATCCCGCGCTGGGTCACCGGCACCTGGTCGGCGACGGCGGCGAACAGCCCGGCCGACGCGATGGAGAACCCCAGCGAGGCGAACATCCAGCAGAACATCACCCCGACCCAGGAGCGCTGCGGGCCGAGCGCGACCAGGGAAAGGGCCAGCACCACCACTCCGGCCGCCATCCATACCCGCCGCCTGCCCCAGCGCGACCGGGTGCGGTCGCACAGCGCGCCCGCCACCGGCAGCGCGATCAGCGCCACCACTCCGGCCGCCCCGTTGGTGATGCCGAAATCCCGCACCTTGTGCGCCGCGTCCAGCGCCGCGAACTGGTTCGGAAGCACCAGTTGGACCGGCACCAGCCAGGCCATCCAGAACCCGAACCAGAGCAGGGTGAACCGGCTGGTCCAGCCGGTGGATACCCGGACCGTCGGCTCGGCGGTGGTCTCGGCAAAAGTCATGCTGAGAATGTACAGGTCTGCCGCAACTGTCCAGGCATTTTTCCGCGCCGACGGCGGTTCCCGCCCACAGTGGTGCAGGGCCCCAGAACATGGCCCGATCGGGTGCGAGAACCTAGAAGCCGGGATTCAGAATTCGAGTAGTTGCCTCTGCTTACCGGGGGAGATCATGAAGCTGCCGGACTGGACGCAGAGCCGCACCGCACTGGCCGACAGCGTGGTCCTCGGCCTCGTCTGCGTGGTCACGTACCTACTGGCCACGAACCTGCTGTCCTGGGTGCACTCGGTGGCGCCCGCCGACGACCTGCTGGGCGGCATGTGGGCGGTGATCGCCGCCATCTTCGTCAACCGCAACAGCTACCGGGAGGGCCTCAGCGCGGCCGTGTCGCGCCTGGCGGCCACCTTCGTGAGCTTCGCCTACTGCCTGGTCTATCTATCGTTCCAGCCCTTTCACACGTGGGCCCTGGGGCTGCTGGTCGGCGTGAGCGCGCTGACGGCGACGCTGATCGGCCGACCCGGCGACGCGATCACCGCCGCCATCACCACCACCGTCGTCCTGGTGGTGGCCGAGGTCAGCCCGCGGGGCGCCTGGGAGCAGCCGATCCTCCGGCTCGCGGACACGGTCATCGGCGTCGCGGTGGGCCTCGCGTCGGCCTGGCTCGACCAGCGCCTGGTCCGACCCCGGATCAGTCGGTCGAAGACCTAATAGCTGCGACTGCGGCTCCAGCGTCACCTGGGCGGCGCGAGCCCTCGGCCCCCGAACCGGGTGGTACCTCGGAGGCTGGGGAACCATCGCCGCCGCGCTGCTCTCGATGGCCAGCTACTCGCAGATCACCGGCCAGTACCTGTTCCTGTTGGTCGGGGCCAAGGGCATCGGCGGCGACGCCACCAGCATCTGGGTCCTGCTGGTGGGCCTGCTCTTCATCGCCGGGCTCACCTACCTGTGCTACCGCGGTATCCAGGTGTCCGCCCGGATCCAGGTCGCGATGCTGGTCCTCGAGATCGTCCTGCTGACGCTGCTGTCGGTCGTCGCCCTGGTGAAGTACCTGACCGGGCACGCGCCCAAGGGCCACTCGACCTTCAGCTGGTCCTGGCTGAACTGGTCGCACTTCGCCTCGCCCAGCGTCTTCATGGCCGGCATGCTGCTGATGGTGTTCGTCTACTGGGGCTGGGACACGACCGTCTCGGTCAACGAGGAGACCGCCGACTTCGGTAGCAGCGGCATCGGCCTGTCCAACACGGCCAACCAGAACGACGTGCTCTCCCCGCTCGGATCGGCGATCTTCGGCGGCGGCGCGCTGGGGACGGTGCTTGCCCGGCTGCTGATCTTGATGGTCATGTCCTCCTCCGCCGCGACCGCGATGACCACGATCTTGCCCAATGCCCGGACCACCCTGTCGATGGCGTTCCACAAGGCACTGCCGCCGATCTTCGGGAAGGTGCACCCGCGCTACCTGACCCCGACCTTCTCCACGACCTCGTTCGCGGTCGTCGCGGCCGTCATGTACGTGGCCATCAACTGGGCGTCGGGCGGGAACGTGATCTCCGACTCGGTCACCGATCGGCGGCGTGCTGTCCATCGGCATCGTCACCGCGCTGGCCGGCCTCGCCTGGATGCTCTCGCTCCAACGCAAGTACCGCGAGTTCTTCAGCGGCGAGTCCATGCGCGAGGGCATCTCGTTCACCGACGACGACGAGATCGTCACGATCGCCAGCGCCGACTGACCCCTGCTGGCCGCCGCGCCGGCGTCCGGCGCACGGGTTCCGACCTGGCCTGCGACAATCGAGGGATGATCTCATCAGCGGTCGCGGGGCTCTCGCGCAGTGATCCGCGCAGCCCGGGAATCAGCCGGGTGCCGGTGGACTCAGGGTTCCGGTACCGCGACCCGGCCGGCGTGCAGGTCACCGACCCGGCGACGCTGCAGCGCATCCGGGCGCTGGTGCTGCCGCCCGCGTGGCGCGACGTCTGGATCAGCCCCGATCCGCTCGGCCACATCCAGGCCACCGGGGTGGACGGCCGGGGCCGGACCCAGTACCGGTACCACGATCAATGGCGCGCGCAGCGCGACGCCCAGAAGTTCGACCACATGCTGCGGTTCGCCGCCGCGCTGCCCGCGCTGCGGACCGCGACCGTTCGCGACCTGCGCAGGCGCAGGCTCGACCGGGACCGGGTGGCGGCCGGCGCGGTGCGGCTGATCGACCTCGGCCTGTTCCGGATCGGCGGTGAGCGCTACGCCGAACTCGACCACCACTACGGCGTCGCCACCCTGGAGAAACGGCACGTCACCGTCCGCCGTGGCGGCGCGGTGTTCGACTACGTCGGCAAGGAGGGCAAGCGGCGGGAGGTCACCGTGGCCGACCCGGCCGTGCTCGGCACGCTGCGCACGCTGGCCGGCAGCGATAACGGCCTGGACGCGCTGTTGGCCTGGCAGGACGAGTCAGGATGGCATCGGCTGCACTCCCACGACGTGAGCGCCTACATCGCCACCCGCGCCGACGGCCATTTCACCGCCAAGGAATTCCGGACCTGGAACGCCACCGTGCTGATGGCGCTGCACCTGGCCGGCACCGGCCCGGCCGCCTCGCCCCGCGCCGCCAAAACGGACATCGCGGTGGGCGTGCGGGTCGTGGCCGAATGGCTGGGCGACACCCCCACGGTCGCGCGCAGCTCTTACATCGACCCCCGGCTGATCAGCCGGTACGAGGCCGACGGGCGGCTGGCCGCCGTGCCCGCCCTGCCGCCGGTGCTGCCGGTCGGCCCGGAGGCCGAGGCGGCGGTGGCCGAGCTGCTCGGCGGGCAGTCACGAGCCTGAGGCTGAACGTACGGTGGCTCCGCCCCTCCGGCCACGGGATTCCTCGGGGCGGTCGGAACGTGGACAGGCACCCTAGGGGGGTGGTCTAGGGTGCCTGTCCGGCTAACGGGTTGCCACGGGTCGGCGGGGTCTCCGCGTCCCCTGGGGGTTGTCGGGGTTCAGGGGTTGGTCAGGGGAGGGTCCAGGATTGGTTGTCGTTGCCGGTGCAGCTCCAGATCTGCACCTGGGTGCCGGATCCGCCGGAGCCGGTGTCATCGAGGCAGGAGCCCGATTGCGGGTTGACCAGGGCGCCGTCGGACTGGGGCTGCCAGACCTGGGCGCCGGTGCCGTTGCAGGCGTACAGGTCGACCAGCGTCCCGTTGGCGGTGCCGCCGCCGACCACGTCGAGGCACTTGCCGAGCGCCTGCAGCGTCCCGTTCGACTCCACCGTCCACTGCTGGGCGTTGGTCCCGTTGCACGTGTAGACCTGGACCGGCGTCCCGTTGGCGGTGTTGGCGCTGCGCACGTCCAGGCACAGGCCCTCGTACCCGGTGACGGCGCCGGTCGCGCCCGCCGACGGCGCCGCGTCGGCCGGC
>Ga0302325_10026209_pt1 | contig 12109 bp, 11 predicted proteins | sample Palsa_T0_2_FD_201948 | JGI IMG/M metagenome (GOLD analysis project Ga0302325, IMG submission 201948) | Peat permafrost microbial communities from Stordalen Mire near Abisko, Sweden - Palsa_T0_2 | ecosystem: Environmental > Terrestrial > Soil > Palsa > Peat permafrost | place: Sweden: Abisko...
ATTGGAAACTTCGACCACCGCGCGAACGAAAACGTTCCGGCCAAACTCGGCGCGCGTCGCTTCAGCGGCAGACTCATGCAATGCCGTCTGCCTGGATCCGCTGGCATTTAAATCGGTTTCATTCAAGTCACCCATTAAGAAGAATTTTTAAAATTTAAGCAAGTCCAGAATAACCCGGGTCAAGGCGCGTCCTCAATAGGGTAAAACCCTGCAATCGCAGGAGCGCCATGAACCGAACGGCGACCAGGCCAATCCAAGTCCATATTCACCGTCAATTTAACCAAGACCAGGCTGCGAGGCAACCATTCTCGCAATCCAAAAAAACAGAAATTACCGTTGGCGGGCACGCCACGGGAGGCTATCTTTAAGGTTCTCGTGGATTGGACCCGTCAATGCGTCGCCGTGATTCCGTGCTTCAATGAAGCGCCATTCGTTGCGGCCATCGTCGCCGAAGTCCGCCCACACTTGCCAAATATCATCGTGGTGGACGATGGTTCCATCGATGGCACGGCGTTGCTAGCAGAAGGTGCGGGCGCGGAAGTCATGCGGCTCGGCCGCAACGGCGGCAAAGGAGCCGCCTTGCGTGCAGGCTGGAGGCGCGCCTGCCAACGGGGATTCTCCTGGGTGCTGACGATGGATGGCGACGGCCAACACGCGCCGGAGGACATCCCGAAGTTTTTGGCCTGCGCGGAAAGAAAAGCCGCCGCGCTGGTGGTGGGCGACCGCATGGGAGATGCCGCGGCCATGCCGTGGTTGCGCCGGCAAGTCAACCGATGGATGAGCCGTCGGCTCTCCGGTCTGGCGGGCGTGCGGCTGCCCGATTCCCAATGCGGCTTCCGCCTTGCGCATTTGGAGACGCTGGCGCGGATGCCGCTGTCGGCCCGGCGATTTGAAATTGAATCGGAAACACTCCTCACTTTGCTGGCGGCGGGGCAGCGGGTGGAATTCGTCCCCATCCGGGTCATTTATGAATCGGGGCGAAGCCACATTTGCCCGTTGCTGGATACATGGCGCTGGCTGCGCTGGTGGGCGGCGCAACAAGCGGCGCCCCAATAGCATCATGGACGACATCCGGCCTCCAGCGCGACAGACGCCCTGTTTGCTCCAGCGATGGCTGCGCAAAGCATTGTCGCTGGCGATGGTGACGGTGGTGTTCGGCTGGTTTTATGGCTGGGCTTCGCCGTGGGCTTTCCCGAAAAACCAGATCGCGGGCTTCAAATACGGCGTCTTGCATGGCGCGCTGATGCCCCTGTCGCTGCCGGCCCTGCTCATAGGGAAGGACGTGCTGATTTACGCTCCAGAAAATTCGGGCCGAAGTTACAAAATTGGCTATATTTGCGGCATCAACGCGTGCGGACTGGTCTTTTTTGGCGCCGCCTTCCGCCGCCCAAAACTCACATCAGCCAATTCCGATAAATCTCAATAATGTCCAGTTCACCGCCGGCCCAATAACGATTGGGCGGCAATGAGAACACGCTTGTTCGGCGGTCGAACGAAAGGCGCACTGGCTGCGCCGGATGGTTCGGGTCGTAGGCTTGGAATGCAAGGCCTTCGCTGGTTTCCGCCGCCGCGAACAGAATCATGCTGTGATTGATGGTGAGGGACGGGAATTTGACCAAATGGATGATCGGAGGCACGTTTTGTTTGAGAGCGGCATCCAAAGATGCGGCGGTGCGGGCCTGATGCGCGCGCGAAATCGGGAATATCATCCGCCAGTGGCTGCGCAACACATAAGAGCGCCAGGCGCCGCCACATTCGGCTTTCAACAACGGCTCGCGCGCGCGGCTGAATTGCCGCAAATCCCCATAGCCAGGGATGACGATTTGTTTTCCAGGCTCGGCAGACGCGCGCGCATCGCGCGCCATGACCGCGCGAATGAGCCGGCGGCAGGCCTGGTCGTCGCCGGCCTTTTGGGTCTGGTCAAAGCGGGCGTGAAAAAGGAATTGGCGCGCCGCCCGAGTCAAGACGAAACAACGGTGCGCATAGTCCGGCTTTGGTTCGCGTCGGCTGAAAGTGGTTTTACCGGTGGCGGCATCGAAATGATATTCCCAAAACGTCTCATTCTCAAAGGCGAAGCTGTCCCGCGCGAAATTAAATTGGCGCGGGGCGGCAACCGGGAGATGGCTCGGCCTATCCATTTGGCTTGCGGAGGAAGTTAGGGTTGTATGAACTCTGTGGCAATGCTTTACGAACGGTGGCGCAAAATGGCGGCGGAACGGCGCGGTGACTTCGCGCTGCACGACCTTGCCTGCGGGCGGCGCTGGACGTTCGCCCAACTGTTCGCCGCCGGCGAGGCGCAGGAAACGGACGGGCGCAGTATGGTTTGTCCGCAAGGCCAATCGGCCGCCTTTATTTTTTCGCTTCTGTCCGCCTGGCGCACGGGAAAGGTCGCCTGCCCGCTGGACGCTGGACAAGACCTTCCGGAGGTGGCGTTGCCGCCCGAAGGTTGCATTCACTTGAAGCGGACCTCGGCCACAACGGCCGCCGCGCGCCTGCTGGCTTTCACGGCCGAGCAACTGGCCGCCGACGCGGCCCAGATTGTCGCGGCCATGGGCTTGCGTCCAGACTGGCCGAACCTCGGCGTGGTTTCGCTGGCGCATTCCTACGGATTTTCCAATTTGGCGCTGCCGCTGTTGCTGCATGGCATTCCGCTGATCCTGGCGCCATCGCCGTTGCCGGAGATCATTCGCCGCGCCGCAGCCGATGAATCGGCTGTCACTCTGGCGGCTGTGCCCGCCCTGTGGCGCGCCTGGCACGAGGCCGGCGGCGTCCCGGCGCAGGTACGGCTGGCCATTTCCGCCGGCGCGCCGCTGCCGCTGAGCCTGGAGCAGGCGGTGTTCGCGACCAGTGGAATTAAGATCCACAATTTTTACGGCGCCAGCGAATGCGGCGGCATTGCGTACGAGGCCAGTCCGGCGCCGCGCACGGACGCCGCTATGGCTGGAGTTGCCCTGCCAGGGGTCCGCGTGTCGGTGAATGGCGAGGGTTGTTTGACAGTGCGTGGTCCGGCAGTCGGCCACTCTTATTGGCCCGAAGCCTCCGAAGCGCTCGGCGAGGGAAAATTTCAAACAAGCGATCTGGCCGAAGTGAAAAACGGATTGGTGTTCCTGCGGGGGCGTTTGAACGACCTCATCAACGTGGCCGGCCGAAAAGTATCGCCGGAGACAATCGAGCGCGCGCTGCTGGCCCATCCGTGCGTGCGCGAATGCCTGGTCTTCGGCGCGCCCAGCCCAGATGAGCAGCGCACGGACATGATTGCGGCGGTGGTCGCTTCCAGCGCGGGAGAAATGGAGTTGAAGCAATTTCTCCTGGAATCCTTGCCGCCCTGGCAAGTGCCGCGCTGCTGGCAATTTGTCGAATCGCTGTCGGCCGGACCGCGCGGGAAAATTTCTCGCGCGGAATGGCGCGCGCAATTCATTGGTTGACGGGCCGCAATGCCTCGAGTAAACAAATCTGATCGCGACGGAAATGCCCCTCAAAGTCTGAAACATGAAAACACACTGCGACCCGCTCATTGAAGAAGTCCGCCGCGCCCGAATGGAGCTCTCATCGGAGTTCGGTCATGACATTAAAAAAGCTGAGCGCCTTCCTCCGCAAAGAAGAACGCAAACAACCGCAGCGGCTGGCAAACTCTCGCCATACAAGCAAGGCGAGGCAAATGACGCCTCTGTCCGCTTGATGCTGTCAAGAAGGCGGCGCTTCTCCGCTCAAGGTCAATTCCGCAGAGAGCACCAGCTTGTCGCCGACGCGCGCGCGGGCCTCGGCCTGGATTAAATTGCTCAGCCGTCCGATGACGCGCGCTTCCAGTTGCACGACGTCGCCGGGCCGGGCCGCGCCGAGAATTTTCACGCCGCGCAAGGCAGTCAGCTTCAAACCCGCCAGAGGCGCGATGGCCGGATCACTTTGCGCCACCACGCCCGCGAGTTGCGCCGCCGCCTCGATGAGCAGCACACCGGGAAAAATAGGGTCGCCGGGAAAATGTCCGCGCAGAAATGGCTCGTCGCCACGCACGCGATATTCGCCCGCGCCTTCCTTGCCGGGGGTGAGGCTCGAAACGTTGTCCAGGAAGCGAAACTCCGGGCCGTGCGGCAGGACCTCCAGTGCGATTTTTCCTGTGTCGCCGGTGTTCATTTGGCGAAGGGCTCGGTGACTTTGAAATCCGCCGGGGGCTTCCATTGGAACAGATTTTCGTCCAAGGCCGCGTTGGCCACGGCATGTGTGAAATCGTTTCTCATGCTAGAGCCGTCGATGAAAACCAGTTCCGTTGCGGCGAGGGAAAAATCGTTGGTGGCGAGGCTGACGCGCAGTTCGGGCATGATCTGGCGCGCGGCCGCGCTGCGCGGTTGCAGCGCCACCAGCCACGTGGCGTTGGTTTGGGTGAGGGATTGGATTTGAAATTGGGCGTCGAATTCCTGGCGGGTGCGCGGAAAGCCCGCGTCCAGCAGCGACATGGCATCGCGCCAGGCGCGCGGGGCGGATGCGCCCAGAGGATAATGCTCGGCGCGTTTGAGGCGCGGATAGATGACGAACATATCATCCGCGTGCCGCAGGGCGATGGTTTGCGCCGGGCGGCCCAGTTCCCAGCGAAATTGGTTGGGCAGGGAAAACCACAAGTGGCCATCGGCCACGAGGGGTTGGACGAGGGTTTTGAGTGTGCGTGTTTGCACGATATCGGCCGACAAGGTGTGAACCCGGGCCTGCGCCGCAAACCAGGCGTCCAGCACGGCGTTGGTGTCCGCCGCGCGCAGAGTGGCCGAGGCCAGCCCGCAGAGGGCCGCTGCAAAGATGGCGCGCCAGAAGGTCATTCGCCGCGCGGCGGCCAGATGGGAACAAAATGATACCATTGCGAAATATACTGCCGAATGGGCAGTTGGAAAACACTCATGATTTCCTGGGTTAATTGGATGCGCGCGGCCCGGTTGCCGATCATGGCGCGATCGTAAGGAATTTCCGGGCGGATTTCCCCCTCATAACCTCCGGCCGCGCGCACGATGCAGGCGGGCAAAATCGCGCAACCGGAAGCGCGCGCCAGTTCCGCCGCCGCGATGGAGGCAGAGAAGGGCCGGCCAAACAAATGGACGTTGACGGCGGTGGGCGCAGCCGGCCGGTCCATCAGCAACGCCACCGTCGCGCCATCCTGAAGGCGTTTGACGATCTCCATAAACGCGAAGGCATCCTCGCCCACTACAATCGTCTCCACCCCCCAGCGCGCACGGGAGGCTTTGCGCATTTCGGTCAGAACCGGGTCGGGTTCGGGTTGCGTCAAGACGATTAATTTGAAGCCCTTGCAGGGGAGAAACGCGCCGCCGATCTCCCAGTTGCCCAGATGCGGGGTGACGAGCAGGACGCCTTTGCCGCGGGCCTCGGCCGTCTGGTAGATTTCCCAGCCTTTCCACTGCATGACCCAACTGTCCAGGTCCGCCCCGCCTTCGTAGCGCCAGAGGTCGGCGACCTTGAGGGCAAATTCAGTGAAAAGGGCGCGAGCGGCCAAGGCGGCGGCGGCCGGATCATCGTTCAAGACGGGCTGCAAGTTTTGCACCACGACCTCGCGACGGCGCGGCGCCAGCCGCCAGTATAGGGCCGCGCCGCACCTGGCAAAGGTCCGAACCATGGAGACGGGGAGATGACGGGCCAGCACCAGGCCCATTCTCCAAAATGCTCCGCGGTAAAATTGGGAAGGCGCCGATGGAGCCGCGGCTGCCAATTCGTCCTTGCGACCGGCCAGGAATGTCCACCAAACCGGCAGGAGAAAAATCGAGATCAACATGTTGCCCGCCAATCCGACGGCGCAAATCTGGCCCAGACTGGCCATACCGGCGTTGCTGGAGAAGCCCAGAGAACCGAAGCCCGCCACCGCGGCGCCGCCGCAGAGCCACAACGCGCGTCCCACCGAGCGCCGGGCGGCTTCCAAACTGCCGCCATGCCGCCGCAAGGCCAGTTGCATGAAGAGGCTGTAATCCACGCCGGTGCCGAGAATCAGGGGCAGGGCCATGAGGTTGAGCACATTCCATGACCAGCCCACGATGCGCATCACTGCGAGAAGACAAAAGCCGCTTAACAACAAGGTGCCAAGGCTGAGGCAGATCTCCTCCAGGCGGCCAAAGGCGAGCCACAAGGACAAGAGCACAAGGCCGGCCATGGGCGGAAGAACCTTCCATAGATTATGTTTGACTTGATCCAGCACGGCCTGTCCCAGCAGAGTCCAGCTTGAAAGCCAGACGCCCTCGGGCGGCAGCGGGCCGCCGGCCCGGGCCAGCGCGGCGGCATCGATGTTCTGCGCCGCCGGATAAAGAAAGCCGGCGGCGAAAAGGCCTTGTGGATCGCGCGCGGCAATCTTCTCAAAAATCCACTGGCTGGCGGCGTTGGACGGCCAAAGCACATTGGTCGTGGACGCGGCTTGCCGCCACGTTTGGAGGATTTCGTCGTTCAAGCCCAAAGAAGCTCCGGTAAATCCGCTGGCCAGCGCCGCCGCCCGCATGGCGCCGCTTTCGGCCACGAGTCGCCGGGCGGTGGCGCGGTTGGCCGACTGCATTTGGGGACGAGGCCAGAGCGCATCGGGCAACGTGAAGCCCGTGAGCAAATGGTTGGAGACGGCGTTGTCCAGGACCGGTTTGATCGCGGCCAAGCGCTCCGAGATTTGGCTTTCATCACGACCGGCCACGACCAGCCAAAGAGGTTCTTGTTTCTGGCCGAGTTTTTCCTTGATGGCGTTGAGCGCGGCGTAGGCCTGGCTGTGGCGAGGTTCCATGGCGTGGGTGCTGGCATCCATTTTGGGCCATCCGAAAGACAAGGTGAAGGCGCAAAATAAAATCAAACCGCCGCTGAGGGTAAAAACCAGATTTGCGCGCAACGGACGGAGCGGTTCGGCGGCGGGCTTTTCGATGGCCGGAGCCGGTTGAGACGCCCGCGGCGCCATGCGATCGGGAAACAGCGGCGGCAAAAAGGCCATGATCATGACCAGGGCCGAAAGGGCCACGCCGAGGCCGACCAGGGAGCCGAGTTGGGCCAGACCGGGCAAGCCCCCGAAGTTGAGCACCAGAAAGGCGGAGATGGTGGTCATGGCCGCCCAAAAAATGCTCGGCGCGATGGCGCGGCGGATTTCCGGGACGGAAAGCAGCGGGTAGGCGAGGGCTTCCTGGTAATGCACCACGGCATAATCCACGGCCAGACCGAGCAGGATCGCGGCAAAGCCCATGCTGACGACGTTGACGGCGCCGAAAATCAGGCCGCCCAGTCCGAGCGTTCCGGCCAGAATCAGCGCCAGCAGGGTCAAGAGCCAGAGCATCGGTTTCCAGCGCCGGTGCGCCAGCCAAAATAAGCAGGCGATGATGAGCGCGGTGCCACCGACTGAAAGCGTGATGTCGTGTTTCATGCTGGCGGAAATTTCCGCGACGAACACGGGCCGGCCCGTGTAGCCGAGAGTCACCTGGCTGGCGGGGGGCAAGGAACTTTCCGCGATGTTTTTCACGGCGTCGAACCAGTCCGTGCATTCGCGGTAACCGTTCAATTCGCCGCGGGCCTTGACGAAAATAAGGCGGAATGCGCCGTCGGCGGAGGCGAACATATCCTGTCCCTGGCCGAAACCCGGCGCGGCGCCGGCGATGGCCGGGGGCAATTGGGTCAGGCCAAAGGGGTCGTAGCTCCATTGGGCGAGATCGACGGGGGAGAGTGTGGTGGCCAGCCGTTCGCGCGTGGCACTGAGGACGGCGTTCAGGTTGGTTTCGGCGAGGTGATCGGCCAGTTGGCCAAAAACGGCCTGCGGTTGATTGAGCCAAAGGTAGCCGATGAGTTCCGCCATTTGTTCCGGGTGTTCCAGCCACGGCGGTTGCCAGGTGGCGTCGGCCACAAGATTGGCGGCCTGGCGCAAATGGGCGGCGATGGATTGGGCGGCGGTTTTGGCGTCGTGCGCGCCGGGGGCGCGGGCGGGGAAGATTAGTTCGCGCGCGGTGGCAAAATGTTGCTGGTACATCTTCAGGCCTTGCACGGCGGGCATGCGCGCGGGCAGAAGGCTGAGCACGTCGGCGTCGAAGTGGAGGCGGGCAAACCCGGCTGCCATTGGGAGGAGCAGCGCCAGCCACCACCCATGGAACCAACGCGGCCTCATTGGAAGAATTGGCCCTCCAGGAATTCGCCCGAGCCGGAATTATCGAGCCTCCAAGAATGGTCCGCCTGGCTGGTGAAGCGCCAGGGACCGCCGGCGGGCGCGCCGGCCAGGAGGCGCGGAAGTTGAAACCAGAGGAATCGCGTTGGCGGCGCGCCGTGGCCGCGCCAGGAATGACGCGCCAAGTCGATTTGCCAGCGGCCATCGGCCACCTGCGCCGAGGCCAGCGTAAAAGGGATTTTGGAGAATTGGATCACATAATTGCCATTAGTGTTGACTGCCAGCAACAGATCGCCGCCGAGTTCCGGGCGGCCTTGGGACGGTTTCCAGACGGCTTGGCCCTGGCGCAACCGCCAGCCAGGCGAGGCGAAATCAGCGGGCGGCAAAGGATGGGCCGTGCGGCAGGCGACGCAAAACAGGAGTCCGAGCGACAACAGCGTGTTGGCAATCAACGCAGGACGCGGCGGCTGGATGGGCGGCGAAATAGGAAGGTGAGGGTTCAAACCTTTTCCGCGTTGCGGTACGGGTTCAGTTTCCGCGGTCTGCTTGCGCCGAAAAAAATGCGCGGCACGATCGGGAAGACGCGCTGTATCTTGACCAGGAGAAAGAAATACTCCAGGCGCCAGCGCAAAGCCCATCCGCCTTCCAACTCGCCGGCCAGCACGGCGTTGACGGCGGAGGGCAGATCGTAGTGATCGCCTGGGCGCAGGAACAATTCCATGAACGGCGTGGTGTAGTAGTTCTCGACCACACGCCAGTAGAACCGCAGCCCCCGGCGAACGCGCTTTTCGTAAGTGGCGAACAAACGCGGGTTGGGTTGGCCGCGTTCGAGGCATTTTCCGACCACTTCGGCCGCCAGTTTGCCGGACCACATGGCCAGGAAAACGCCGGCCGAAAAAATGGGGTCCATGAAGCCGGCGGCGTCTCCCACGCGCAACAAGCGAGGGCCAACCAGGCGGCGATTGTGATAGCTGAAATCGCTGGTGGTTTGCATTGCGCCCACCAAGCGGGCGTCCTTCATGCGTTTGCTGACCGGCGGAGTGGAATCGACCCAGCGTTGAAAGATTTCCCGCGGAGTGCCGTCGGAGGCGGTGAACTCATCCTTGTCAAAGACAATACCCACGCTGGTTTTGGCGGCCGAGATGGGGATGATCCAAAACCATTTGTTTTGCAGGCGAATAATGACGGTGTCGGTCCTGGGTTCGCCGGCATCGAGGGCGACATTTTCAAAGTGGCCGAAGAGGGCGAGCTTTTTCCATTTGGGATGCATTTCGCGCAGATTTTCCTGGTTGCCGGTCAGGTTGCCGCGGCCGGAGGCGTCGATCAAATACGAGGCGCGAAAGTGATGAGTTTGGCCGGCGGGATCGCGCGCCTCCACGTTGACAGCATCGGCAGCGGCCTCAAAGCGGCTGACGGTCCAGCCCTCGCGCACGTCGGCCCCCGAGGCGCGGGTGTGTTTGAGCAGGAGATGATCCAGCACGGCGCGTTCGACCTGGATGGCATCGGGGGCGCGGTTGAATCTGCCTTCACGGAAAACAAAGCGGGTGGAGATGGAACCGTTGCCCAGCTCGAATTGGGCGGCGTATTTCATGGGGAAACCCGCGGCGCGCAAGGCGGGCAGGACACCCATCTCCTCGAAGATAAGCATGTTGCACGGCAGCAAAGATTCGCCAATGTGGAAGCGCGGAAAGACTTCTTTTTCCAGGGCGAGCACGTGTTTGCCGGCGCGCGCCAGAAAGGTGGCGACGCTGCTGCCCCCCGGACCGCAACCGATTACCAAGGCGTCGTATGTCGTGGTTGTCACGAAACAATTTTTCAGGAAAATTGGGGAAATGCAAGGGTGGATCGCGGTTTTTGGGGCTCAGGAGAAGTGCTGGGATACGTCAGAACCGCGCCTTTTCGGAAGATTTTTCACCACGGATGGCACGGATGCCCCGGATGGAAAAACCGCCGGTTCGTATCCGTGTCATCGGCGAAATCCCTATGAACCCAGCGTGGCGAGCCGCAAGCAGAGCGAGGATCATGGAGGGACAAGGCAAGGGCAGGGGAATGTTTGGCAGGGGAATGGGAAGAAGGCTTCTCGGATTTGCAGCACGAAGGGAGGAGTCTGCAATGGCCAAGTCCTTGTTTTTCCTGGCAAGAACATGGCCGCAAAAGAACGCAGCGCGGCATGCCGCAACCCAATTCTTACCACGAAGAACACGAAGAGCACGAAGAAGAAGCATCCATATGGTCCTTTTCAAGACTTCGTGTTCTTCGTGTCTTTCGTGGTGAGGAGTCTTTTCAGAAAAAAGCATATCGCGGCACAAAGAGCGCAGAGACAGAAAATCCTGATATTGTCTTTGCATTGCAACATCTCGAATTCGAGGCAGTGCGGAAAGCCAGTGTTTTGCGGACGTTGCATGCGACAAGGCGTTGCCGGTTGCGGCTGAGTCTGAACTCGACGGCATCTCCGGAGCGCAGATCGCGTATCGTCATCGGGAGGTCCACCTGGTGAGCGCCGAAAAAGAGGGTGTCGAGCGGGTTGACGAGGATGAAGCCAAATTTTTCGCCTACGCTCTGCACAAACCCATGAAACCAGCCGCGGTTGTCCGACGAGCGTGTCGGCGATTTGGCGTGCCGTGGCGGTGACGCGTCTGGCAGCGAACGTATTGGAACTTGAAGTGTGCCCCGTGCTTACGGAGGCCGCAATGCCGTTCTGAAGGTCTTCCAGCGAAACGAATGAGTTACAGGAAGCCTTAAGACCTTCTGTGGTCGTTTTTGGGCCGAAAACGATAATGGAGATGCCGTCCGATCGCAGGCGGTTAATCATGGGTGTAAAATCTGAATCGCCGGAAACTAACCAAATCTCAGCCACATGGCGTTCCCTCGCGATGACAGCCGCTTCAAATGTAGGGGCGATGTCCGAGGCGTTTTTCCCGGGTCGGGTTGTTGGCAGTGGAGAACGACATGCGAGTCGCGACAGAGCACTTGACGCACATGGGCATTCGTAGGATAATGCTACCATGAGATTTTTACGCAGGGCGGTGAAGGGGACTGGTGGCCGCATCAGGGGAACTGCGGCTGCTCCGCGTTGAGGGCGCGCCGGGCGAGCCTCGACCACCAAAGCTCGCTGAGCCGGGTTCATTCAGTAAGGCGGGAGGCTTTCAACGCAAAGTCGCGAAGGCGCAATGACGCAAAGGGGTTTCCGACCACCAAAAGGTGGATGTTGCTTAAGGAGCCAATTGCGCATCCCGATCTCTCTGCGTCTTGGCGTCTTGGCGTCTTGGCGTTAATGGTTCCGGCTGAGGCGGCAATCAAAGTGGATCAAACCGAATCAAACCGAATCAAACCTGCCAGAGGGAGAAATTGGCCGAAATTGGACTCGGCGGCGCCGAAAGAGGGCGGCGGACCGCATGGTCAAACCCCATCAAAGCGGGTCAAGCCGAATCAAGCCTGCGGGGGCAGGATAAGGATGAAGTATGAATAATGAAGGAAGAAGCGGCGAGGACACTTCACGGCGGCATAGGCAAAACGGCTCAAACCCGGTCAAACCCAGTCAAACCCAATCAAGGTGAATCAAACCAAATCAAAGCAAATCAAACCTGCGGGGTGGTTGGTGTGTCCCAAAATTGGACAATTCGATGCGAAAGCGGTCGGCAGAGGGGGACTGGTCAAACCCAGTCAAACCGAATCAAACCCAGTCAAACTATCAAGGGCTTGCAGGAGTCAGAACAAATTAAGAACGGCCCGCTCTACGGACTGCTCGCCCCTCCCGAAAAGGTCAATTCTGGTCAAACCCAGTCAAACTCAATCAAGGTGAATCAAACCAAATCAAACCAAATCAAACCTGCCAGAGGGGGAAATTGGCCGAAATTGGACTCGGCGGCGCCGAAAGAGGGCGGCGGAACACCGCATGGTCAAACCCCATCAAAGCGGGTCAAGCCCGGGTTTTGTTCCAAGAAATCGAGTTACGGCTCGACGGAGTTGCCCTACCGTCTCAAGTCAAACCCAATCAAACCGAATCAA
>Ga0302325_10026210_pt1 | contig 12109 bp, 10 predicted proteins | sample Palsa_T0_2_FD_201948 | JGI IMG/M metagenome (GOLD analysis project Ga0302325, IMG submission 201948) | Peat permafrost microbial communities from Stordalen Mire near Abisko, Sweden - Palsa_T0_2 | ecosystem: Environmental > Terrestrial > Soil > Palsa > Peat permafrost | place: Sweden: Abisko...
AGCCCGAGGTCTCGAAGCACCTGTAATTGTTGCCTTATCTTGGGGCGTATGTTGTGATTGTCGCGATGCTTCTTTCCCAGTTCGTCCTCGAATGCATACATATCATCGAGCTTGAAGGTTGAAGGCAGCCGCTCCACGCACGTTAAGATATCCGCCACCCATCCCCTGAGTTCTGGTTTGGTCCTGAGGAGGGAATCACTCTGTTTCCATTGAGCTAAGATCTCCGCCTTCTCTCTGATTACCCCTTGGTCGATGACTTCGATCTGACCGAGTTTGGGGATTCTGTCCAGCGAATAGATACACCCTTGCCAACCGGCACGGCGTGCGGTTGAAGACAACGGCTTCCTCGGAATGATGCAGCTCGTGGTTATGCATGACCTGTGAATTACCATAAGGTCCTCAACCGTCCATTTGATTCTGTCATAGTGTAGGAGAAACATCGAGGGCTGTTGACCTGAGAGCACACTGTTCAACGTCGTGTGCAACTCTGATCCTAACACGGAGTGCGAGAACATATGGGCACCCGACTTTAGTTGGAATCTCTCCTTGCAGGAGAGAGAGAAGAAATCATACACTTTGGTTCCTTGAGGATAGGAAGTTAGCTCAAGACCACACGAGGGACAGTAGAGACACCGAAGCGCCCACGCTTCGGTAGAAACTCTTGCTATCTGAGAGGCACTCTTGAATCTGGCGTCCGGAGGGGATAGCGAAAGTTCCAAAATCTCCATTCCATATGCCGGCGTTGGACCTTATTCTGCTTTCAGCCCTGCTGATTCCTGACGCTATCCTCCTCGGTGCTTATCAGTAACGGCACGATTGATGTCTGGTAACTCGTTTGAGGAAAAGTGCCGACGGACGACCGTGGTACTCTCAATGAACTGTCCCAGATGCGGCCGACTCGCGGTATGGGCGACGGACAAGTTGCTCCTTTGCCAAGGTTGCATTGACGAAATTAACGAGTGTACATGTCCAAGCGCCTCCGATAACGTAGCGGCGTTGGATCACTACCTCTCATCTCCCGTGAGATCCTCTTCCGTGGGAGCAGACGAACAATTCGACCATGCTATGAAGGAACCCCAATCATCAGACAATCATCAGATACCGCATAGTTTTAGAACCACCGAGAACTCGCTTGCTGAAGACGTGCTGAGAGCGTTAGTTTGCGGTAAATGTGGGGCATCCTTTGAATGCGTCGGCTCGGCGGACTGCTGGTGCGCCGCGATACAAATCGAGAGTCAGCGACTCGAGGGAATGAAAAAGCAAAGCAAGGACTGCCTCTGCAAGAACTGCCTTACAGATTGAGTCAGCGCTTCTTTCGCATTGCCTTTTCCTTCTTTGCATCGTCAAGGAACTTGGTAAGTTTGAGGTTAAGGCTCTCGATCGTCTCAAGTGCGTCCGGAGTCAATTCTCCATTGGCCTTCAACGAAGAATGCTTTGCGAGAATGGACTGCGTCTGATTCATGAGCGAGATCAGACGGCGGTCCGCGTCATCTTGATCATCCGAAGACTTGGAGTCATTAACCGCAGTATTTCCTATTATCAGGTCCAGTTTTCGGATTTCTGCACCCTTTGAAATTTTGCCGTTGTGAATCCATTTGGACAGCCGCCGCAGGTTCCCCTTGGCGCCGATCCATTCTGTTGTTCTACGATGTCTGTATACTTCGAAGAAGTACGAGTACTTGCTCATCCAACCATCATCCTCTGGGTATAGGTTATGATACTCCAACGTGGCACCGTACGCTTTCTCCATCGCCCTCAGGTAAGATTGAGATCTCCCGATGATGTCAGCAATTCTACGAAAATCTATTCGGTGCACGTTATGCAGGTCATATACGTGAGCAGCCTGATTGATAGGGCGCCACTCTTTCTTCCCAGTGATATGCTCAAGTGTGAGATATACCGCTATGTCTTCTTCCTTTGCGCCTGGAGGAAGTATGAAACAGGGGACTTCCTGGATCTTTGTAAGGGGGACATCAGATTCTCCTTCCATTATTCTTGCTATCAGATGTCGAAGGCAAACAAGGCGCCGGTTACCTTCCCTCACTACCTTGTTCGAGTCAATTAGGAGTGGGGTACTCAGCCCTTGCGAATATTCGATTTCGTGATATAGTGTCCGAGTGCTCGGCTGTTTCCATAACGCGGACTCCATTTCTTTCTCATTGCCGAAGGTTCCAAGATGTCTGAACCGCGGATTCTTGGGATCGAGTCTGAGATCCCTAACTTTTACATAAGCCAGCTCCGTACTAAGAGTGCGTTCCGGAACTATGCTGAAGTCAAGCGTACCGGATGTTCCTCGGCGCTTCGGTAACGATTCTTCAGTATTCTTAACTTCAATATTCCTGTTGAACACCTTGTCTGGGAAGAAGAGGTAGGGTTTCTCCCAACACCATTGGCAAACCCAGATGTAAGGCATCTCAAGATACGGGCCTCTGATCTTGTGTTTCTCTTCGTCAAACTTTGACCCACAGCAAAGACACATCGAAGGAGGGCCTGCCGATCCGATTTGCCAAGCATCGATATTTGCATCGATCTCTGCACTACTCATGTCCAAGAACCGCTAATTTTCGGTTAAGGCCGCTCTCCAATCCTTCTTCCTCTTGGTTGCGGTCCAGTAGACTTTCTTGCTAGCAATCTCGTGTTCCTGGTCCATCCGGTGTAGCCCTTCGGCGGGTATTTCCTTCGCTTCACCCACTTCTTTAGGCCAGAGCGCGAATGCCTCGCTGAAGTTACTGGCCTGATTGAATTTCTTCACAAGACCCTCATAGGGAGGAAAAGCGCCGCCATATCCGATCACTCTCCGAGCAGACGCGACCATTTCGAGCTCTTTTGCTGTCCACTTTGGTGCTACGTACTTGCCTTTCTCCAAAGTGCATAATGGTTCGAAGCGCATTGGGTATGCAACGACTCCCCAATTGAGTAGGTCTTTGACTTTCTTGAAGAAATCCTCGGGACTGTCTACGTAGTTGTAGAGACAATAGAAAATTAGCTTCCTTCTGTCGATTCCATGTTTGGCCATTATCTCTATGGCTCTCCTGACGTATTCCCTGATTCCGATGAAATCGTAAGCCATCCTAATGAGATCAAATCTCATGTTAGAGATTGTCTCTGCCACATCGTCGGTTACAGCCCGTGCGTCTAGGCCCTGATTGAAATCAACCACTTTGTTATGATTCATTGCAGTCGTGAAGACTTGCTTCCAGTTTTCTACTGTCAGGATATTGTTATCAAAGAATGCGACGCGCTTGTGACGGGGAAGGATCAAATCGTCGATCTGATAAATCAGGTTGCTGGGTTTCCCTTCCAGCTTGGGGACCGAACAAAAGCCGCATTTTCTTACGCATCCTCTAGATGCAAAGAGAAGTGATGTGTCCCACTCAGGCACAAGGTCGTAATCAGGAAGGCAATGTTCCGCCTCATGATGCAGGCCTACATGCACATCGGTTGCACCAGACAATCTCGCATGATTTGGGAGAAGAGAGGCATAGATGCCGCCGAGACTAATGGGAACAGTCGGAAACTGGCTCTTGTAATAGCTGATCGCATCCCACACTGGTCTCCAAGCCCACGAGAACAAACTCGTCACATAGATTACATCTGGCACTTGAGAAGGATAGTGCTTTCCTCGAATGAGCTCAACAGTTGAACCCTGTTCTTTTGAGTATGTTGATAATTTCAGGAGGCCGAGAGGGGGGTATCTTGTGTAATAGTCCGGCTCAATAAGTAGAACGTGCAAGGCTATGACATCTCCACGGACATTATGATCAAAATCATATTCCTATTTAAGCCAGTTTGACCAAATTGGATTGAGCAAAAGCGTAGATCGATCATGTCCAAGCTCTCGGATTCTTATTCGTCGAATTTTCCTTTCTCCTTGGTCATTTTCCTTAATGGATCAAGCATGGCTTTGAAATCAAAGTCGCCGGTGTCGACGACCTTCCCTTTGATGTACTTGATCCCAACCTCAGCCAATTCCGCAACTATCTGGAGTACATCATCGGAACTCGAGGCATCATACTCCAGCTTCGCAAGATAGGTAAAGGCTTGTTGAATATCGCGCTTTTCCTGGCGGTCCCAATGTTGACGCAGAATCAATTCGCTGGCTTTCCCTTCGATATGAGGTCGATTGCCTCGCTGTAGCAAGTGTCCTACAGTTGCGGCTACATAGAAGGCCTGGACCGTATCGTCAAAGACTTGTTTTTCTCCTATCAGTTCTCTGCGTCCCTTCTTTACTTCATAGTCAGCTTTACGCCTACCGCACAACAAGTCATAACAATCATGTGCCTCTTCTGTCGCCAGAATTCGGCTTGGGGTGACCAGGGAGATGCTCTCTCGACGTCCATTCCCCTTAGAACTTTTGGCTCTTGGCTTCATTCTCTGCTTCACTCCGACTATGGAGAACCTTTTGCTTCGTAACGAAATTTGTATCAGAATTATTTCTTAACATGATGTACCTGTTTACGTGGTCCCAGAACGACTGGGGTGCGTATTCTGTTAGATCAAGGAATTCAGTATTTGTTGTCATTAAAACAATTTGGCTGCCGAACGAAGATAGGTTCGCTGTTATGTTAGTGATATGTCCCGGATCTAGATTCCCAAAAAAGGTGTCCAGTATCACAGGTGCTTCCCTCTCGGATGCTTTTAGAAGACCGTAAATGAAACTAACCGACAAGATTGATCGCTCGGAGGACGATTCCTCATCCCATTCAAGATTGTCTCCGTTCATGTTCATAGCTCTGATCTGAAAGTTTTCGTCAACATCAACGGGGGCCGTCTTATGGAAAAGACCACGCTTTATTGTAGTCTTCATCAGCATCTGCCCCGTTTCAAAAGCAATCTCTTGTCTCTTCTCGTCTGCGAGTTCAGTAACGGCTTCACCGAACACACTACTGAGGGATTCAGCCATTTTGTAATTCCTCTTAACCTCCTTTGAGGCACCGCCGCCCAATTTGAACAGTTCCTTTTCCAGCTCTCTCTTGTTCCGCTGAAATTGATCCAGGGTGCTCTTGAAAAGTCTCAACGATTCTTCCAGTGATCCGATCTCTCTTTCTTTTTGGCGCATCTCATCGTCAATTCTCTTTGCAGCTTCCCTGACGTCAGCGTTCTTGTATTTTCTTAGCTTAACGTCGATTTTGTTCATCTCATTTTCGAGATCCTGTATCTCGCCACGCAACTCGAAACCCGCCCGCTCAAGTTCAGTTGGATTGTAGTTGTTACCTCCTAGAATTACTACCTCTTGCATTATTGCCTCGTATTCAGGATCAGGTTCATGAAGCAGTCCTGTTTCTTCTTCAATTTTCTCGGCAAACCCTGAAATTTCTCTTTTGTAAGAGTCGATCATGCTCTTTGGGAAAGGCTGCTTGCAAACATGGCACACCTCTCCCCTCAGCATTTCTTCAAGCTGTTGTTTATCCCTGGTGAGCGATTCCATCTTCTTCTCATGGACTCGATTGCGTTCCTCTTGTTTCTTCACTTCGAATGCATGTCCAAAGAGACTGTGGTAAAGAACTTCTCTTGGAAATTGATCTAGGAGAGAACGAATCTTTCGTTCGTTATGTTCGTTTTCCTCTTCGAGCTCCTTTTTCTCCTTCTCCTTGCGATCAAAATCTTCAAACAGACCAGCGGCCTGAAGTAAATCGCCGTGCTGGGTTTCTAACGACCTTACCGCCTCCCTGGTCTCAGAGAGCATAATATTCTTTTCATCACGGAGTAGCGATTGCTTCTTTTCATCTTCGTCCAACTTGTCCCAAGTTGCTTGCTTCACTTTTCGGAGAGTCTCGTCTTGAGACGAAGCAGCGGCTTTCCTAGCGAGCTGACCCATCACTTTTTGTAGGTCGTTCGCAGCGTTAGTCATCGCCGTGACATCAAGAATCAGCTTGATTGAATCGGCAACCGGCTGTTCGATTTGTTTTGTCAGATCTCTTATCCTATCGCCATGAAACATGAAGAATGTGCTGGTGGAGGCGGGAAGCAGAAACTCTTCGATGAAACCCTGAGGATCAGGCACTTCGCGTAGGTTTGGTCCCTTCAAGGATAACGGGTTAAGGATTACATCTCTGGCGGATGGAACTATCTTACCTACGCTCGCTGATCGCTCCAAGACGTACGTGCCAACCTTCAAACCATGTGAAGTTAGGGCGGATTTTATGGATTCTCCGGGCAATATCTCGAGCTTCACTGACATATTGGATTCGCTAGGCGGCTTGTTGGCTTGAGCTCCGCCCCCCTCTCTGAAGAACAGTTTGAGCACATCTTCATGCGTGTAGTCCCTCTCCCCGTGCCCGCTCGTTCCATGGAATTGGAGATTATAGAGCGCCCACCGTATGGCCTTACCAATCGTAGTCTTGCCCGCGCCGCCATGCCCTACAATTAACGTGATGTTTCGACTACCATCAGGCTTGAGATCAATAGGGTTGACTCCACGAAAAGATCCGAAGTTGGTAAGAGTCACTCGTTCAATAATCATTCATTGGCATCTCCGGGATGGCTCTCTTGCCATTTCTCAATTAACTCCGTGACTTCTTGTTGGCGATACTTTTCCTCATTCTCGCCTGGATGCAACCGGCCTCGTTCCAGCTCGAAAACCTTCATCACTAGATCGAAGTTGACTGCATGTTTGTTCGAATACTTCTTTAGAAGTTCGTTCTTGCTTGGCAACTATCTACTCCATCCACCGTCTAAGTCAGACCGAAGATTCTCCGCAGCTCCTTTATCTGATGCATGGCTTCGTCACGATTCATTGCGTCTGAAGCAAAGGATTCCAATCGTGATAATTCGGCTTCAACGTAGCCGATTTCTTGCTTCGTCAAAGGAAATGACTCTTCCGCCCGCGTATATGGCATCATAGAAACATCGTGTATTATTGAGTATTGCTTTCCAGGGTGTTTTCGCAGGATTCTTCCTCGCCTTTGAATCCATTCGCGCTCGGTCCTATTGCTCGAAACTAGTATGGCCGAATCAAGTGCGGGAAGGTCTATTCCTTCATCTAGGCACTTAATTGCCCCTATGAAAAGTGGTTCCCCTGCGTAGTCCTGCCCAAACTTCACCCTTATCCGATGGCGGGTTTCCTCCGGGACTTGACTGTCATAGGGCTCTAGGTCGAAGTGTCGCTTGGCCATCAAGATAGCGGTTCTATCCAAGTGCTGCCTATCCGAACAATATATTATACATTTCTTTAAGTCACTTCCATATTCGTCAACAATCTTAAGCGCAACGTCTGTCTTAGCCATGGCGCTTGCAATTGTGCTTCTCCAAGCATTTCTCAGTTCAAGGACCTTAGGGAGTTTCTTCTCCGGGACTACGCCGAGCACAGCGTCTCCTTCTCGGACGCCAAGAGCCGGGTCAACCTTTTGAAGCTCTTGTTCATAATCTTGAAGACGCTTACGCAGTTCGGCGAGGTCTTCAGGGTCCATGGATACAAAATGTATGAAGAATTTGTATTCGGAGAGTATCCCGTCTTTAATCCCTCTCGAAAGCGGATAACTGTAGGCTATTGCCGAATGTTTGCCCATGAAATAGGCCTCAAGCCTTCCATTTCCGTCATCATCATATCTACGCCAAGTCGCGCTTAAACCGATTCGATAATGTGCGTCGAGCTTTAGGACTTCACCGGTTGGTCCAGACGCTCCAGCATGATGCACTTCGTCGAAGACGACGGCGAGTCGCCGTGGTTCCAACTTCCTGAACAGGTTCGTGAACCAAACCTGTGAAGCACTTTGAATGGTAGCGATAATGAATACTTTCTTGCTCGTGCGTTCGTAATGACCTGCCTTAAAATCCAGGATTACGTCATTTACCCTCTTTTCGAGCTCTTCTCTCGTTCCATGCTCCGAGCTTACTCGCACGATGTGCACTCTGCCCTTGTCGTACATCTGAAGTATTTCGTTCTCAACCCACTGGTTGACAAGGTCCTTTAGCGACCCGGCAATTATTACGTTTAGCGGATTTTCCTTCAGTGTATCTAGAGCCAATAAGGCAGCTCGCGACTTTCCAGACCCTGTGGACATGTCCAGAATGCCTCTCTGCCCGTTCTGTATCCACCCCAGGACCGCCTCTCTCTGGCATTCCCGGGGAGGTATTATTGTCCGAGGCGAGGAAGCATTAATTTCCTTCAAAATTGTTTCAATCGGCGCTCCAAAACTCGCGAGCAACTCTCTAGGATATTTCTCAAGCGGTCTTACTCTTACGTTTTGCAACTTGTCGTCCCATAAGGCGTTGAAGAAGTCTTTGTGACCCAACTTGAACCTCATCATTGCGGGCTCCTCTGAACAGAAGGCTACTAATCCTTCGAGATTAGTTTCACTTCCATCTCCGCTCCTGCTCACATTTTGAGAGCCTTCGAAAGTTATTTCTTTACCGTAATAATCAGAGAAGATCCCAATCTTCCGGTGGTACATTCCACTAAGTTTTTCTGCAGGTATGGCGACTTTGATGTCCAAAAGGCCTAGTTGTATCATTGTTCCGATACTCCTTACCGCGCTAACTAGCTCATGGTCTGAGCTTGTTTTCAGGTTCTCAAGGATCGTAATGAGTTGGTCATCTGGAGTCGCCCGTTTCTTTCCATAGCCAGCGCTCATTTGGTCATAGTCGAACTCTGAAATGTCATGTGAAGCCACGATGCGCATGACAGGTCTGGTGATCGGGGATGTGATGGCGTTGCGAATGAAGGGTAGCAGTGGGTACGCTAATGCTTTGATGCCGGACGAACTAAAGGCTCCAGTCGAGCGATCATATGTCTTCGCCACGCTCAGGATTGGGGTGTAGAAATCGGCCAAGAGGTCATTGTCATTGGTGTTGTATTCCTTATCGCTAATTCTACCCTCGAGAATTAGATCCCTGAAGCTTCTGTTGGGCAGTACGCTTGCTGACGACACGAGATACACGATTTCCCTAACTTAGGCTCCCTCTAGATCGTCATAATAACTTGAAGGGAACGAATGATCCGGATTTTCGGAGCAAATTACGACGTCTCCTGCTCTCACGGCGTCTTTACCGCAAATACGGCACTTGAACAGCTGCTGCGCATGCTTCTCCACAGATCGCTCTTCCTTTTTCTTTTTTGAGGCCTGTTCTGCCCTCAGTTTATCTGCTTCAATTTTGCTTACATATTGCGGTGATAGACAAGTGCACGTGTCTCTGCCACCAGCTATTGGTTTCCAGCACTTGGCGCAAACAGCGTCTTCCGACTTCGTAGTTATTTCGCGCGGTTTGGAGGCCGACCTGCAGTTATGTGGCTCTCCCGTAAAATCATACAGTTCTGGGCCTGCATCGGACGCGATCCATTTGACTGTCTGGCCGCAGTATCTGCAGCGAGCCACACCAACTCTGGATTCTCCTGATCTAATATGTCTGATTACGTAATTCGTTCTTGAACTCTTGTTCGTGATAAGTCACACGGGATATTTGTTCACTGTTCTCGTCAAGTGCATACCCATAGTCCGCCGCGCACATCGTACTTCTAGTGTGTTTCGCCAGGTACGATTGAAATCGGTGGGGGATTAAATGTGGGGCGAATATCAGATTACCGATGAGCGTCTCAGTTACTGCGGGACTCCTCGATCTATACGCTCCCAAGTTCGGAATGGGCGCGCTGGGTGTTCCAGGACTCACCGAGTTTGGCCCTGGGGTCGATGTCGTCTCCATCGTACGATACTCAATGAAGGATTTTGTTGAAGATGTCAGCAGGTTGGTGGCTAACGACTCATTGAAAGAAAACCCGAACTTAGATGGGAGGGCGGAAAGGTTTGGCTTGTGGTGGACGGAAGCGTTCTCCCGGCCAATGTTCAAAGCATGTATGTGCCGGCAGCCAAAATCTTCGCCATCCTTGAATGTCAGGGGAAGGTTCTGAGGGTTTCCCCCTGACGAAACGACGGTGTCGTGACAGAAGACGCCTAGGGGAGATCCGCGGGGCCAAGGGAACCTTGAAGAAAGCTGGAATTGCGGTGTGGAATCGGGACTCGGTAGAAGTCCAAAGAGGCAGCTACCACCAATTCCCAAGATCGAGTGATACTGGTCGAGTATGGAAGTGTCGCCAAAGAATAAATGATCACTAGCATTCATGACAAGCGGATAAGAACTAATGCCTAAGCAAAAGAAGGAAATGCTTTCCGTACCCGTCGAAGAAGTTCAGAAAATGACTCCGGTTAAGCTCAAACTTGAGGAGATCTATCTTGATCCGAATAACCCACGGCTGCTATCGGACCGCAGAGTGGATGATGTGCATGTAGCAGAAGAACCAGTACAAGAGAATCTTAGAAAGAAGATAGAGAAGGTCGGGATCAAGGATCTCACTAGGAGTATCAAGAGGTATGGTTTCGCTCCAACTGATCCAATAGTTGTTAGGAAGATTGCCCAGGGGAAATACGTCGTTATCGAAGGAAATCGACGCGTGACTGCACTCAAACAATTGCTTAGGAAGCACCAGACGAAGGAGGATGAACTCGACTCTACCAGATTGGGATCCATAGAGATGGTGGGTACGCTCGAGTATCGAGGCAGCAATCCCGATATTGCATGGATTATCCAAGGTCTTCGTCATATGACTGGGACGAAGGGATGGGCCCTGACTCAGAAAGCGAGCTTTGTGGCCAAGGTCGAGGACGAATTGGTTCAAAGATCTAAGCAGAACGCGCAGCCCTCTCCGAATATTCCTGACGTTGCTAAAGCAGCGGGTCTAGATACTGATGAAACGGGGGTGCTGCTGAAATCCTACCATGGGTACACCCAGGTCATTAGGGACGAGGAATTGGAGGAGTTGATGGATGAAAGAAAGTTCAGTCTGTTCTCGGAGACAATTTTCAAGAAGGAGGAACTGCAGAAATGGCTGCAGTGGAATGAAGAGCAGAGGCGCTTCGAGAACGTTACGAACCTAAAGAAACTGCTCACATGGGTGACACCTGTTAATGAAAAGGGGAAGCCTGACGAAAATGGTCAGCAGAAAATCAAGGATCTTATAGACGCTAGAGATATTCTTCCACTGATCTTGGCAGACCCTGGAAAGTTTGCAAAGTTCGAAAGCGGCAACTTGACCATAAACGAAGTAAAAGTCGAGATAGAGGAAAAGAAACAATTGGCAAGAGTCGATCTAGAGGAGGTGAAGGACCAGCTAACTGACGCAACGGCGCGGGTGGAAAAGCTACCGCTACCCAGAATACAACTTGACAACCGAGCAAAAGAATTCAGGGACGTTCTTCAAACTCTCAAAGATGTAATCGAACAGCAGATCAAGAATCTCGGAACATGAGCAATATAGATCGCTCCTCGTTAGCTAATGAAATCGCGGACAGATTATGGAGTCTTAATGAAAGGACCGAACTGACTCGATTCATCTCAGGCGAGCTAGAGAGGAAAGGAATTCCCGTGAACCAGAGTTGGGCGTTGAGCAATTTCGATCGCATTCGCGACTTGGTCAAGAATGAGCTCAATAGAAAAATAGCGTATTGCCAAGAGCGGGGTCTCACACCGAAGTATCGCATCGGCGGGTCCGACGACGAGACTCTGATTCCATTGGTGGAGAAACATGTCGAAGCCGTCGAGTCGCTCTTGAAAGTAGCCATTAGATCTCTCCAACCCATTGCATTTGAACGCTTTTGTTCGCATTTTGTCAGTTTGGTTGGAGTCGAGAAGTCGATGACCATGAGGGGAACAAAAGAAGAAGGCATTGACTTCTGGGGAGTTCTAAACATAGGGATAGCCACGGGAACGGCAACTCTAATGCACGTGAAGATTCGTCTAATAGGTCAAGCGAAGCTTTCCTATGTAGGGGAGGTCCCAATCAGGACATTTTCAAGAGACATGAAGTCTTTTGCCGACAAGGAAGGAAGGGCATGGGACCTCTCTCCAAAGTGGTTCAGGAACTCAAAACTTCCCCTTCTGGGAGTCTTCATTTCAGGGAAGGACCTCAGTCATCCTGCTAGGAAATGGGCGATGATTCACAATATCGGCGTGGCAGATCTGGACCAGATTACCCAGGACCTTCTAAGGTCTTCCGGAACCATTCCTGGCCTCTTCAAGAGTGATAGCACAGTTAGTTTCGACCGAGTCTTGTTTGCAAGTTACTTCGCCAAAAAGAGACATTGAAGCAGTACACCTCTATTCGCGGAACCAACGTGTT
>Ga0302325_10026211_pt1 | contig 12108 bp, 9 predicted proteins | sample Palsa_T0_2_FD_201948 | JGI IMG/M metagenome (GOLD analysis project Ga0302325, IMG submission 201948) | Peat permafrost microbial communities from Stordalen Mire near Abisko, Sweden - Palsa_T0_2 | ecosystem: Environmental > Terrestrial > Soil > Palsa > Peat permafrost | place: Sweden: Abisko...
GTAGGTCCAGTCAGCGACGTCCATCAGCCAGTGAGCATTCGACGCCCAGGCCTGGACGCTCGGCTCGATGAACACGTGCAGCACCCGCTCGAGATCGATGATCTTCGTGGCATCACCGAACGGCTTGTACGCGTTACCGGTATCGATCAGCCCGCGGACCACCTGGTAGAGCACGTATGCGCCCAGGAACAACAGCACCTGACGGACCACGTCGGCCCAGCCGCACGGAAGAACCCGCGCCTCGATAAGACGAAGTCGACGCCGCATGGCTAACCGGGGAATCCTATCGACGTGGAGCGTCCGGTCTCCGTCAGCGCTCAGCTGCAGCGCGGCGAGCGGGTCCCGATCCGGGTGAGCGAGAAGCGAGTCCCGAGCCTCGCGGTGCCGGCCCGGGTGAGCGTCAGCTCGGTGAAGGCGCCCGCCGGTGACACGCAACCCGATCCCTGCGTCAGTGCCCAGTACGGACTGAAGCGCACGTGTACGAGAACCTTGCCGGGACGGTTGACGTGCAGCGTGAACCAGTCTGGCCCCATGGCTGCAAGCGTCGCGACGCCCTGGACCATTGGTGTCGCATCGGCCACGGCGTAGACGCGCCAATGCGCGCTGCGCATGACGAGGTGGAGGTACGACGGCCGGCGCGAGATCACTGCCATCTCCGCCCGCGCGGAGACGTCGAGCGGCGCGTCGGACGCCGCGACGAAGCGGATCGCGTTCTCGTGCAGCCACGCCTCGTAGCTCGCGGCAGTGATGCGGCCGCGGTAGAAGATCGTGTTGTCGTTGATGTCGAGCTGCCGCTCCCAGCCTCGCGCGATCGGAAAGCGCGCCGCGACGACGTAGGCCTCCCAGTGAAAGCGCGTGAACGGAATCTCGATCCGGAATGGCGCCGCGGGCGGGACCGATTCCCGGGCCAGGAAGCGCAGCAGCGGCTGGTAGTAGGCCGCCGTTGCGGAAGGGGCGCCACTCGCGCTGGACACATCCCGTACCGGTGCCTGCCATTCGAGGTAGAGCAGCGGTGCCGCGGCGAGGATCAGCAGCACGATCTTGCGGCGCCACCACAGCAGCGCCGCCAGCGGTGCGGCGAGAAACGTGCCCAGGCGAACGGTGTTGCTGCCGGCGGGTGTCGGCACCAGAAAGGCCGTGATCGTCACGAGCGCGTACAGCACCACCCCGGCGCGCAACGTCAAGGCCTCCTTCGGCGCTGCCACCAGCGCGATGATGGCCAGCAGGCAGATTGGCCACAGCGTGCTGAACGCAAATGGTTCGGAGCCGCCCTCGGGAAACGCGATCGCCAGCAAACAGACGGGCGTGACCGCGGTGAGCGCGACGGCGACTGGACCGAGCGCCGGGCGGATCCGGCGCTCCGTGGCGTAGGCACCGAGTGCATACGCTCCGGCCGCCACGGCGGTGAACAGCGCGGCGACCGGACTGAACAGCGCCGCCAGCGCAGCCAGCACGCAGGCGAGCTTGAACCGGCCGCGGTCGAGCGCCAGTACGGCCCCCATCGCCGGCAGCGCGCCGAACGCGTAGGCCAGCCGGCCCGTGTACAGGTTGACCGAGGTCGCGGCTCCAAACACGACGGCTCCGAGCCACGCGTCGGGACCGAAGTGACGGCGCGCGAGCGGCTCGAACAGGGCGGCGGTTCCGGTCGCCGCGATCGCGGCTGCGAGCTGCGGAGTCAGTGCGGCCGACAGCGCCGGAAACAGGACGCTGTAGCTGAGAATGTGACTGCCCGAATACCACCAGTTGTTCCAGAGCGCAAACCCCTCGGCCCTGAACAGCTGAGCGCGGAAAAGCTGCGCGGCGAGGTCGAGGCTCGGCGGGGAGACGATCACGTACACAGCCGCGAGAATCGCCGCGATCAGGGTCGGCGCGATCCGCTTGGCCAGATCGTGCGGACCGGCGTCGGTTGAGCGCGGCGGGGTCGACGGCTCGCCCGTCGGGCGGCCGCTGAACCGAGGCGGTGTGAGCACTGAGCTCATCGGAGCGGGCCTGCGGAGGATCCGCCGAGCTCGTGCGGTGTCTCGAGGAACTCCGCCACGACCTCGATCATGGCGGGCTGGTCGAGCCACGGCCAGTGCCCCGCGTCGGGGATGAGCTCGAGCGAGGCGCGCGGCAGCCGGGCGGCATAGGCGTCTGCGAAGGCCGGGTCCAGCCACGGATCGCGCGTGCCCCAGACCACCAACGCCGGCCGGTCGAGCTCGGACAGCGCCGCGCCGGCGGCGGCCAGGCCGCGTTCGTCGACCGAACGCTGCAGACGCAGGGTGGCGCGCTGAGTCCCCTGATCGAACTGCTCCCACACCGCGGCGATCCGTTCATCGGACCATGCGTCCTCACGCACGCAGCCCCGCCGCAGCGTCTTGGCCAGCAGGCGTTGATTGGTCGAGCCCATCAGGAGCTCGCCGATCGCGGGCCGGCGCAACCAGCGCACGAGCGATGGCCACCGGAACGACTCGAGCAGTGGGATCGCATTGCAGACGGCCAGGCGCTCGATGCGCTCGGGGTGGCGCTGAGCGAACACCAGGCCGATCGCCGCTCCCCAGCCGTGTCCGACCAGCTTGACGCGGTCGACTTGCAGCGTGGTGAGGAATTGGTCAACGAATGTCGCGTAGGCATCTAACGAATAGTCGAGGTTGTGCGCCTTGGCGGAGCGCCCGAAGCCGATCAGATCTGGCGCGATCCCCCCGCTCCGCTCCAGGAACTGAGTCCAGTCGTCTGAGCTCGTCGGAACGCTGTGGAGGAACAACGCGCAAACGCCGCTGGCCGGGGCGGCGCGGTAGAAGACGGAAGCGCCGCCGACTTGGATCGTGTGCTCGTCGACGCGCACCGCCGGCCGAGGATAACGTCCTGGCTCATGAGCGACACCAGGCAGCCGCAATCAGCCCGGCCTTCCCGCACCCTGTGTTTAGGCGAAGCGCTGGTCGATCTGATCTGCGAACGGCCGATCGAGTCTCTGGCTCAGGCGGACGCTTTCGTTCCCCATTTCGGCGGCGCGGTCGCCAACGTGGCGGTGGTGGCGGCTCGGGCCGGCGCCCGCGTCGCGCTGGCCGGTGGGGCCGGCGATGACGCATGGGGTCGCTGGCTGCGCCAGAGGCTTGAGCAGGAGCGTGTCGACGTGCAGTTCTTCTCGCTGATCCCCGGCGCGCCGACGCCAATCGCATTGGTGCGGGTGGCCGCCGACGGCGAACCGAGCTATCAGATCTACGGCGAGACGATCGGGACCGTGGTGAATGCGCTGGGCGATCAGGTCGACGAGGCCGTCCGTGACTCGGCGGCGCTGTTCATCAGCTCGAACACCCTCGTCGGCACCGAGGAACGCGCGGTCACAATGCGAGCGAGGGACCTGGCGCTCGAACTGGAGCGACCAGTGATCTGCGATCCCAATCTCCGTCTCCATCGCTGGTCCTCGCGCGCCGATGCCGCGGCCAGCGTGAACGCGTGCGTCCCGGGTGCACTGCTGTTTCGCGCGACCGCTGCGGAGGCCGAGCTGATGACCGGCGAAGCGGATCCGGAACGCGCGGCGCTCGCGTTGATCAAGGCCGGTGCGAAGATCGTCGTGCTGACGCTCGGCCCCGACGGAGCGATCCTGCGCGGCCCGATGCGCGCCGATGTCCCAGGCGTGAAGGCGAGGGTGCTCAGCACGATCGGCGCCGGTGATGTGCTGACCGGCATTCTGCTGGCCAAGCTGGCTCTGAGCGGTTTCTACCCCTCGGCTGTGGCGGCCGCGCTTGGCGACGCCGTGGTCGCGGCGGCGCGGGCGTGCGAGCGATGGGGGGCGCTCGATTAGGCAATTCCGGGCCTGGACCCAACCTCGGCCGCGACGGGTCCGTGCCGTCCGCGACCGGCTGCGGCTCGTCTACGGAGTCCCGATCGCCCCGCCCCACGGGCATCCGCTCGCCGAGCTTGTGCTCACGGTGCTCTCGCAGTCGACCAACGACCGCAATCGCGACGTCGCGTATCTGGCGCTGCGCGAGCGCTTCGCCACCTGGGAGGCGGTGAGAGACGCGCCCGTGGACGAGATCGAGGCGGCAATCCGGCCGGGCGGAATCTCGAAGGTCAAGTCGGCGCGGATCAGAGCGATTCTGCACGCGATCACCGATACTGCCCCCGGCGGCGAGCTGTCGCTGCACTGGCTGCGCGAGTGCAGCGTGCCCGATGCGCAGGTCTACCTGACCGGGCTACCGGGGGTGGGCCGCAAGACGGCGGCGTGCGTGCTGCTGTTCGCGCTCGGGATGCGCGATGTTCCCGTCGACACGCACGTGTCGCGGGTCGGCACGCGGCTGGGGTTGTTCCGCCTGGGCGCCCCATTCGTCGAGCTCCACGACACGATGTTGGCGATCACTCCCCCGGGCCAGGAGCTGGAACTGCATCTCAACCTGCTCCGCCACGGCCGGCGCACCTGTGACGCCCGCAAGCCCAACTGCCCCGGCTGCGCCCTGCGCCGGATGTGCCCCAGCGCCGACTCATTCTGAGCCGGGGATCCCGCCGCTGGCACCTGGCTCGGCCGTGGGCGCGTCCCTGACTCACGCTGGGACGCGGCCCAAGTACGGGTGGCGACGCCGCCAGGCCAGTCGATACCCACTGAAGATCTGCTACGATCGCACTAAGATTTTTACGACTTTATAGGAGCAGAACGCATATGGGAAAGACGATCGGAATCGACCTCGGCACAACCAACTCCTGCATGGCAGTGCTCGAGGGCGGCGAACCGACGGTCATCGAGAACGCCGAGGGTGGGAGGACCACTCCGTCTGTCGTGGCATTCACGTCGAGTGGTGAGCGACTGGTCGGCACGGTCGCCAAGCGCCAGGCCGTCACCAACCCTCAGAACACGGTCTTCTCGATCAAGCGCTTCATGGGCCGCAAGGAGGGCGAGGTGCGCGAGGAGGAGTCCATCGTGCCGTACAAGGTGGTCGCTGGCCCGGGTGGCGACGCACGCGTCGAGGCCGGCGGCAAGCAGCACTCGCCGCCGGAGATCAGCGCGATGATCCTGCAGAAGCTGAAGACCGATGCCGAGGCATATCTCGGTGAGCCGGTCGACAGCGCGGTGATCACGGTGCCCGCGTACTTCAACGATGACCAGCGCCAGGCGACCAAGGATGCCGGCAAGATCGCCGGCCTTGATGTCAAGCGGATCATCAACGAGCCGACCGCGGCTTCGCTCGCCTACGGACTCGACAAGGAGGCCGATCAGACGATCCTCGTCTTCGACCTCGGTGGCGGCACCTTCGACGTGTCCGTGCTTGAGATCGGCGACGGCGTGTTCGAGGTCAAGGCGACCGCCGGTGATAACCACCTCGGCGGTGACAACTTCGACAAGGCGGTCGTCGACTGGCTCGTGTCCGAGTTCAAGAAGTCTCAGGCGATCGATCTGAGCGCCGACCCGATGGCCCTGCAGCGCCTCTATGAGGCGGCTGAGAAGGCCAAGATCGAGCTCTCAACCACGCAGGAGACTCAGATCAACCTGCCGTTCATCACCGCTGACGCGAGCGGCCCCAAGCACCTCGACATGCGCCTGACCCGCGCGAAGCTCAACGAGCTGACCTCGGCGTTGCTCGACCGCACCGTGGCCCCGGTCCGCCAGGCGTTGGACGACGCCAAGGACAAGGGCGCGGCGAACATCGACCACGTCGTGATGGTCGGCGGCATGACCCGCATGCCCGCGGTCCAGGAGAAGGTCAAGGACCTGACCGGAAAGGAGCCCCACCGGGGCGTCAACCCCGATGAGGTCGTCGCGGTTGGCGCCGCGATCCAGGCCGGCGTGCTCGCCGGCGACGTCAAGGACGTGCTGCTGCTCGATGTCACTCCGCTGACGCTGGGGATCGAGACCAAGGGCGGCGTGATGACCAAGCTGATCGAGCGCAACACGACGATCCCGACCCGCAAGTCGGAGATCTTCTCGACCGCGGAGGACAACCAGCCGAGCGTCGAGATCCACGTGCTCCAGGGCGAGCGCGAGATGGCGACGTACAACAAGTCACTGGGCAAGTTCCAGCTCACCGGCATCCCGCCGGCCCCGCGCGGTATCCCGCAGATCGAAGTGGCGTTCGACATCGACGCCAACGGCATCCTCAGCGTGTCGGCCAAGGACCTCGGCACCGGCAAGGAGCAGAAGATCGAGATCAAGGCGGGCTCAGGTCTGTCCGACGACGAGATCAAGCGGATGGTCTCGGATGCCGAGACGCATGCCGACGAGGACAAGCGGCTGCGCGAGCTCGCGGAGGCGCGGAACAACGGCGAGAACGCGGCCTATCAGGCCGAGCGCCAGCTGAAGGATCTCGGCGACACGGTGGATGCCTCCTCCAAGGAGGAGATCGAGGCGGCGATCAAGGCGGTGCGCGACGTGCTCACCTCCGAGGATGCCGCTGACATCAACGCCAAGACCGAGGCACTGCAGTCGTCCTTCCACAAGGTCTCTGAGGCGATGTACCAGCGCGCCCAAGAGCAGGCGAGCAGTGATGGAGCCGGTTCTTCGACCAACGGCGCGGGCACCGAGGACGCCGACGAGGACGTCGTCGACGCCGAGGTAGTGGACGAGGGACGATAAATCGATGACGGCAAGACGCAACTACTACGGCGGCCCGGTTTGGGCGGTGGGCGGTCCCGGGCGGTTTGAGCCCGGGGCCGCACCCGCGGCCGAGGCCGCTTCGCGAATGGCCTCGGCCGCGGGTCCGACCCCGGACTCTGTCGATAACGAGGCGCCGGAGCCTGTGACCTCTTCGCGGGAGCCCGTGGACTCGTCTGTGGTTGGGGAGGAGCGGGAGCCCGGGGCCGCTTACGAGCCCCGGGTTGATGGCGCTGGCCCGGACGGTCAGGTTGAGCCTGAGGTCGAGTTTGATCTGGAAGCGCTGGTGGCGAAGGCCGAGCAGGCTGATGCGTATCTGGAGCTGGCCCGGCGGACGAAGGCTGACTTTGAGAACTACCGCAAGCGGGCGGCGCGTGAGTCCGCGGCCGCGCAGGATCGTGGGGTGGCGAAGCTTGCCCTGGCGCTGCTGCCGGCCGTCGACAATCTCGACCGGGCGGTGGCGGCGGCGGATTCCCAGGCGGGCGGACCGCCGACCGGGGCTGTGGACGGCGTCGACACGCTGGTGTCCGGGATCAAGCTGGTGCATGCTGACGTGATCGCCGCGCTGGCGCGGGTTGGCATCGAGCCGTTCTCACCCGTGGGTGAGCAGTTCGATCCCCAGCATCACGAGGCGGTCGCCCAGCAGATCGTGGAGGGGGCCACGCCCGGCACGGTCGCCGAGGTCTACCAGCGCGGATACCGACTCGGCGACAGCGTGCTGCGTCCGGCTCGCGTCCTCGTGGCGGGATAGCGGGGTCCAGGCGATGGCTGATCGATCCGACTACTACAAGGTTCTCGGGGTGGGCAAGAACGCCTCCGAGGACGAGATCAAGAAGGCCTACCGCAAGCTGGCGCGCAAGTACCACCCTGACCGCAACGCAGGCGACAAAGCGGCCGAGGAGCGCTTCAAAGAGGTCTCGCAGGCGCACGACGTGCTGTCTGACCCCGACAAGCGTAAGGCCTATGACCGCGGCACCGGGCCGTTCGGTGGCTTCAGCGCGCCGGGTGGGTTCGATCCGAGTGCTTTCGGGGGTGTCAGCGACATCCTCTCGAACCTGTTCGGGGGTGCGGGCGGTGGGGCGTCCGGCGGCCGGAGCACGGGGGGGGTGCGCGGCGGCCGGGCTCGCCCGGCTCGCGGACGGGACCTCGAGACGGAGGTCTCGCTCAGCTTCGACCAGGCCGTGAACGGCGCCCAGGTTCCGCTTGCGGTGCCGACGTCACAGCCGTGTCCGACCTGCCATGGCTCAGGGGCAAAGCCCGGAACGGCACCCAAGGTGTGTCCGGTCTGCAATGGCCGCGGGGTCGAGTCTCAGAACGAGGGCATCTTCTCGATCTCCCAGCCGTGCTCGAACTGCCACGGTTCGGGCACCGTGATTGAGGATCCGTGTCCCACCTGCGGCGGGACAGGGGCTCAGCGGAGTGTCCGGCGGCTGCGCGTGAACATCCCCGCCGGGGTTCGTGAAGGCAGTCGGATCCGGCTGGCTGGGAAAGGCGAGCCAGGAGCCCGCGCTCCGAGCGCCGGCGGCGATGCCGGTGAGCCTGGCGACCTCTATGTGATCACCCGCGTCGTTGACTCGCCGGTGTTCAAGCGGGTCGGCGACAACCTGGAAGTCGAGGTCCCGCTTACGATCCCCGAGGCGATCCGTGGTGCCGTGATCGAAGTTCCGACGCTCAGCGGTACCAAACGGCTCCGCGTTGCCCCGGGGACCAAGCACGGCACCGTGCAGCGGCTCCGAGGCGAAGGCCCGCCTCGGCTCGGCGGCAAGGGTCGCGGCGACATTCGCTACCGGTTCGTGATCGACGTTCCGGCCTCGCTGTCGCCCGAGCAGACCGAGGCGGTTGACAAGCTCTCGGAGGTCATGAACGGCGATCCACGGGCGAAGCTGTTCGCCCCAGCCGGGACGGCCGGCGCTGCGCAGGACGCGGGCTGATGGCCTCTCAGCGCATGCGCATCTCCAGCGCTCGCGTCGAGGTCTCGACCGACCGCGGCGTGTTCATGATCTCGGTCGCGGCTGAGCTGGCCGCGATGCACCCGCAGACGCTGCGGATGTACGAGTCGCGGGGCCTGATCGAACCCAAGCGCTCCCCGAAGGGGACACGACTGTACTCCCACCAGGACGTCGAGCGCCTGCGGCGCATCCAGGCGATGACGGCCGAGCTCGGGATGAACCTGGCCGGCGTCGAGCGCGTGTTCGAACTCGAGGAGCAGCTCGAGTCGATGTCGCGCAAGGTGGCGTCGCTGGAAAAGCGCGCCGGTGAGCTGAAGGCCGAGGTCCAGCGACTCGAGGCGCTGCGCAGCGAGCTGCGCGCCGAGATTGTCCCGTATGCACGCGGTGGTGCGCTCGTCCGCCGGGCGGACGTGCGTGGGCTCAGGATCGCGGGCCGGCGCGCAACCTGAGCGGTCGTTGTTGGCCCGAGCCGTGGGGCTTGGTTGCCCGCGTGTGCAACGATCCGTGCTCGTTGTTTCCAGGTATTCGGTCACTGACGACCGCTAAACAAGAGGTGGCAGGCATGGGACGCAGGGACGAGGGACGGACGGCCCGCCGTCTTGCGCTGCTCGTATGCGGGCTCGGAGCGCTGGCTGTGGGGGGCACCGCTCTCGCCGCTCCCACCGCGCTGGGCGCCGGGCCGCAGGCGCATCCCGCGCCGGTCGCCGCGGCTCCCACCGCGCACATGAGCGCCGCGGGCGCGCTTGTCCATGGCCAGCGCGAGGGCGCGGCGCGAGTGTCGCAAACGATTGCGCTCGTGCTTCCGCTCAAGGCCGACGAGGCGGGGCTCCAGCGCCACGCGCTGGCGGTGACGACGATCGGCTCGCCGCAGTACGGACAGTACGAATCGATTGCCGTGCTCGCCCGCCAGTACGGCGCCCCGCCGAGCGCGCGCAGGCAGGTGACCGCCTACCTCCGCAGCCAGGGGGCCACCGATGTGAAGATTGACGCCACCGGCCTATTCGCCGACGCGACGATGACCGTCGGCCTCGCCCAGCGGCTGTTCGGCACTCCGCTGGCCCGGTTCCGCGCCGCGCATAGCTCGCGATTCATCGCTCCCACCGCTCCCGCGAGGGTGCCTGCGCCGATCAGCGGGCTGGTCACCGGCGTGGTCGGACTCGACACTCAGCCGCTGGCGGCGCCCGCCCGGCTGCTGCTGGGCACCAACTGGCGCAGCGCCACCGCCCACGCCACCCCAGGCCCCCAGCAGGCCTCGGGGTATGCGCCGCGCACCGGAACGCCGAGCGGCTGCCCGGCGGCGGTGGCGACAGTCGGCTTCACCCCGAACCAATACCTCAACGCGTTCAACTACGCCCCGCTGCGTCAGGCTGGACTCGACGGTCAGGGCGAGCGGGTGGCCTTGATCGAGATCGACGGTTTCCGCTCCGCGGACGTCCGCGCCTTCGCGCGCTGCTTCGGCTTGCCCGTGCCGGCGATCAATGCCTTCGGCGTGGGCATTCCCACCGCGCTGGCTCCGGGGGGAGAATCGACGCTTGACCTCGAGGTGCTCGACGCGGCGGCCCCGAAGCTGAAGGCGATCGACGTATACGAATCCGCCTCCGGGTCGGCGGACGTGCTCAGGTCCCTGACCGCCCCGCTGCAAAACGGACGCGACAAGCCGCAGGTCATCTCGGCCTCGCTCGGCGTGTGCGAACCGGCGCTCTACGAAGCGGTTGGAGTGACCGGTATCAATGCCGCCGAGGGCTCACTCGCGCTCGCGGCGGCCAGCGGAATTTCGGTCCTCGCGTCGAGCGGCGACTCCGGCTCGTCAGCCTGTGATGAGCAGAGTGGGCCCCTGCCGGCGCTGGCGGTCAGTTACCCCGCCTCGTCGTGGTGGGTGACAGGCGTCGGGGGGACGAACATCGCGCTCAATGCCGGCAACCAGATCCTGGGCCAGGCGGTGTGGAACGACGCGCCACTTCAGGTCGGTGCCGGCGGCGGCGGGCTGAGCGGCCTGTTCCGACGGCCAACCTACCAGAAGGCAGTGGTCCAGCCGAACCGCCGCGCGGTGCCCGATGTGTCGATGCTGGCCGACGTGGCTCCCGGATACACCATCTTCTGCTCGGCCCCGGGGGACTGCATCAACAGCGGCAACGCCAATCCCTGGCTTCCGGTGGGCGGGACGAGTGCGGCGACGCCGCTGCTCGCGGGAGGGATCGCCTTGGTCGATCAGGACCTGCGCCTGCACGGGCGCCAGGACCTCGGCCTGGCCAACTCGCTGCTCTACTCGCTCGGCACGTCGCCCCGGGCCAGCACGGTGTTCGACGATGTGACCCAGGGCAATGACGACCTCGGCGCCTACCTGATCGGTGGCGACGGCCAACCACTCGGCTGCTGCACGGCGGCAGTCGGCTACGACGAGGCCTCCGGATGGGGGAGCGTGAACGTGTCGAACTTTGCCCAGCTCGCCACCGAGATGCAGCCGAAGATCGTCAATGTGGCGCTGTCGCTGCCGGCGCGCCAGAGCCCGATCGGCCACCGCCAGTTGCTCGCCACCGTCTCGTGCACAGGGCACTGCCTGATGGCGTCCTTCGCCGAGGTGGCGATCGGCCGCGCCCGCCCGCTGGAGGTTCAATCGAACGTCTACCTCCTGCGTTCCCCGGGCCACAAGACGATCGCGCTGAAGTTCTCCAGCCGGGACCGGGGGACGCTGCAAGCTGCGCTTGCGGCCCACCGGCGGATTGTCGCGACCGTGCAGGCCGTGATTCTCGACGCCGGCGGCAACATCGAGAAACGCAGTGCCACCCGGCGGCTGACGATCACCGGCTGACCGCGCTCGGACCGTCGGCGACTCAAGCCTCGGGGGCTTCACAAAGCCCCCATCACCGGGGAACATTCCCGCGCCCATGAATGGCCCGGCACGCTTGCGCACGCAAGCATAATGTGCGATAATCTCAGTCACACAGACTAAGATTTTAGAGGAGCTCAATTGCAACCAGACCGCTTTACGATTAAGTCCCAGGAGGCGCTGCAAGCCGCTCAGCGGCTGGCCGATGAGCGCCGCAACCCGCAGACGACACCCGAGCACCTGCTTGCGGTGCTGCTCGAACAGGATGCCGGGGTCGTGGCTCCGGTCCTGCGCAAGCTCGGGGTCGAGCCGGGCGCTGTACGCCAGCTACTCGGCGTCGCGCTTGATGCCCTGCCGAAGCTGACCACGGCTGGTGGCCGTGAGGAGCCCGCCGGCGGCTCAGGCGAGCTGGCCCAGATCCTCCGCGCCGCGGAAAGCGAGATGCGCGACCTCAAGGACGAGTACGTCTCAACCGAGCATCTGATGCTGGCGCTCTCGGCGCATCCGGGCAAGGCCGGGGACGCACTGCGATCCAGCGGCGCCACTCACGACGAGCTGCTCAAGGCGCTCGGCGAGGTGCGCGGGTCTCATCGCGTGACCGATCAGAACCCCGAGGAGAAGTTCCAGGCCCTGGAGAAGTACGGGCGCGACCTCACTGAGGCCGCTGCGCAGGGCAAGCTCGATCCGGTGATCGGGCGCGACGATGAGATCCGTCGCGTGATCCAGGTTCTGTCCCGGCGGACCAAGAACAATCCCGTCCTGATCGGCGA
>Ga0302325_10026215_pt1 | contig 12107 bp, 11 predicted proteins | sample Palsa_T0_2_FD_201948 | JGI IMG/M metagenome (GOLD analysis project Ga0302325, IMG submission 201948) | Peat permafrost microbial communities from Stordalen Mire near Abisko, Sweden - Palsa_T0_2 | ecosystem: Environmental > Terrestrial > Soil > Palsa > Peat permafrost | place: Sweden: Abisko...
CTGAGGAAGAGAAGCACTTCCAGGTCCCGCCCGATGTGGTCGCGGAAGTTACGGCCGACCCTCGCCTTTCGGGGGGCCGCCTGGCTCTCACCAAGCGCAACGAGCTGATATCCCTTTTGGCTGAGTTCCGCCTCGAACCGCTTGACGCGTCCGAGCAGGCGGCCCGGGCCCTTACTGCACCCCGCTGAAATCAAAAGATCTGGGTGGGTGGCCTGGCGACGTCGCTCGCGCACTTCGGCGTTGCCCCGCAGCAACCTGTACATGGTCGAGGTGCTGGCCAAGTAGGTCCCTTCGTCGAGCAACTTGGCGTACACGGTGGCAGGGGCCTCGTCGATGTGGTCAGAGTGGTGCAGCACCTCGAGCACGGCGGCTCGCTCCGGCTCGGACAGCGCCCGTGGTTGGGGCGTACGCACCGGGACCGGCCGCTCAGGCGCTGGGCTCTTGCGGTGGCGGCGGTAATAGCGCGCCCGCGCTTCGCCGAGAGCCGCACAAGCCGCCCTGGTGCCGACCAGCGGGGCCAGCGTGGTGATCGCCTCGTCGGTCATCTCGTCTCGCCGGTCCCTTCGGCGCTGTCGGTGGCGAGCTGCTCCAACAGCGCCGAGAGCTTTCCCTGGATCTCGATGACCTTGTGGGCTTTGTCCAGCTCTTTGGAAAGGCGGTCGTTCTCCTTGCGCAGGGCGACGACTTCGCGGTCGCGGGGGTCGGCCGCTGGCCGGCCTGAGGGCTTTGCCAACGCTGCCAGGGCACCGCGGTCGCGCTGGTGGCGCCACTCGGCGATGTTGGAGGTGTAGAGGCCCTCACGGCGCAAGAAGGCACCGCGCTCGGCCCTAGCCAGCTTGTCGTATGCCGCCAGCACCTCGGCTTTGTAACGGGCCGAGAACTGGCGGCGGCGGGCTTTGGCCGGGATCTCGGGGTCAGGGTCATGGTCCATGCCCAAAGCCTTCTCGGGCGCGTCGATAGAGTGGGTGATGCTGCTGGTTGCCATTGTGGGGAGTGCCTTTCCCCGCCCTCTAGCTCAATGATTAGGCGCTACTGGGTGCCTCACTAGATCTTGACACGGAGGGCGCTGATGACGGAGATCCGGAACCCGGCGGAGGTGAAAGAGTCGGTCATCGCATGAAGCGGCCGGTTCCAGAACCTCATAGGCATCTTCTGGCCGCTTACGGTCCACTCGAAGGTCCAGTGCTGGAGACCCAGTAGCCCCGGTCGGGGAATCCTCGCACGCCCTCTGGGCGAGACCCGATAGTGCACTTCGGCGTCCTGGTCGAACGACGCGAGCGATCTCTACCTGGCGCATGAGCGGGACATCAGCGCGGGTACCTGGTCAAGTCCTCACCCTCACGGAACAAGGTTCGCGCGATGAACGGCTCTACGCGGCCACCAACACTGTGGGCACGATGGAACGAAAAATGGCGCAAGACGAGGGCACTGGTGCTCAGCTCGCGCGTGCTGGGCCGGTGGCCCGACCTCGACAGGTTCGACCTCGACTGGATGGACGACCGGTTTCTTCCTGAGTAGACGCCGTCGTGGCATCCACCGGAGTGCCTCTCGCCGACTCCGAGCGCCACCGACCACTCTCGAGCAGATCATCAACCGCCCCACATAGACGATCCGTCCCGCGCTCTTGGTCGCCGAGAGGGCAAGATATTGGAGTGCGAGCCCACGGCGCACCCAGCCGAAAGACCCTGGTTCGCGGCTACCGGTACTTGGTCGAGTTGGCCGAGCACGACCTTGAGACATTGCCCGATCCCGATGGGGCTGGCCGTTCTGCGCGGCTGGGCGTGGCTCTGAGGGTGCTACAGATCGTGGAGCATGCACGGAAACTCCCGATTGTGAGCGGGCTCGAGGGCGACCCATACTCGCACGAGCGGCTCAAGCAATACGAGATCCGGCTGGATGCTCTTGAGAAGCGTGCTCGGGAAGTAGTCGGCGAAGGACCTGGCGGGCTCGTCAGTGTCAGAGAACCACGCAGACCGCCCCCATCGCCAGGATTGAGCGGCCAGCGGCTCGATACGAGCGGTGCGGACAAGGAGCACTTATCGATGCCGAATATTTGCGGCCGAGCCTCGGGCTGAGGAACGTACTACCTGCACACAGAGGTTTCAGATCTGTATCCAGATGGCGCTCACTGCGTCCTCCAGTACCCGGGTACCTCCTCGGCGTCGCGCCTGCTCCGGAGGTCTGTCCGGAATGCGGATTGACTTTACGTGCGCGCCGCGCGGCTAGGTGGGGTTCATGATCTGCTCGTAGAGGCGGTCGGCGGCGGCGTGCATCTCGTCGGTCATGGTGGTGCTGCCGGTGTGACCGGAGTCTTCGATGATGATGAGTTCGACGCCGGGCCAAACGTGGGCGAGTTCCCACGGGGTGCAGGTGCCGCCGCCGAGGTCGTTGCGGCCGTGGATCAAGACACCGGGGATGCCGGCCAGCTTGCCGGCCTCGCGGATCAGCACGCCGTCCTCGAGGAAGCCGTCGTGCGCGAAGTAGTGCGAGCAGATGCGTACGAATGCAAGCTTCGCGTCATCGGGCCGGTTGCCATACGCGCCGGGGCTCCCGTTGCTTTCTTGCGAGATCACCGCGTCCTCCCAGGCCGTCCATTCGGTCGCTGCCCGTGACCGGACGCGGATGTCGGGGTCCTCCATCATCCGCGAGTAGGCCTGGAGCAGGCCGGAGATCGGCGGCGTGCTGTCGGTCGGCAGTTGGTAGGTATCGGTCAGGCCCGGGAAGTCGCGGAACCGGGCCCAGGCCTCGGGGAAAAATCGGCCGACGCCCCGGTACAGCCAGTCGATCTCCAGCCGCCTAGTCGAGGTGACGCTGAGCATGAGCATCCCGCTGACCTGCTCGGGATACCGCTCGGCGTACGCCAGCGATAGCGTGACCCCCCACGACCCGCCGCGCAGCAGCCACCTCTCCACGCCAAGGTGCTCGCGCAACTGCTCCATGTCCCTGAGCAGGTGCTCGGTCGTATTCAGGCTCATATCAGCCGCGGGGTCGCTGCCGTGGGGCTGGCTGCGGCCGCAGTTGCGCTGGTCGAAGATGATGATCCGGAACCTCTCCGGGTCGAACGACCTCCGGTTTCCTGCCGTACACCCGGACCCCGGGCCGCCGTGCACTATCAGTGCTGGTACGCCGTCGGGGTTCCCGCAGGTCTCCCAGTACACGAGGTTCCCGTCATCCGTGGGCAGCAGACCGGTCTCGTAGGGCTCGATATCCCGATACATAGGTACATAAGGATCGTATTGGCCCGGCGCCAGCGGGAGCCGGCGACGACGCGCTGCCCAGGAGGCGCGTCCTCCAACGTCACAACCCTAGGTACCAATCTTGAGCGGGGTCCTCGGCCGTAGCGCTGGCGACCGAGCCGGCCCTATCGACGGTTAGCGCTTTCTCCGGCCGACGGACGCCCTTCACGCTCCCTGGTGAACTGGCCGTCATTGGAAATCGTCCACCGCCGGCATTCCGGCAACTGGTGCTGGCGGCGAATACTCCGGGAAACGAGGGAACGAAACGCTAAGCCATTGACCTGCCCACGTCAGGTCTGAGGGCATGAGCTACCGTCAGACGGACCTGCACTCCCTCGTTGTCATTCAGCGCGGCCGTACGACTGGATCTCCGCGAGTTCTTTTGCGCTGAGCTCGCGAGGTGCTTCGCCGCGCTGCGACTTTTCCTTATAAACGTATTGACGGATCCCTTCGACGACATCGGGGTTTGCCAGCGTTGTGATGTCTCCCACGTCGGCGAAGTTGGAAATGCTTGCGATGACACGGCGCATGATCTTGCCCGAGCGTGTCTTGGGCATGTCGGGTACGATCCAGACGTTTTTCGGCCTGGCAACCTTGCCGATCTGAGTCTCGATCGCGCCCTTGACCTTGTCTTCGATCTCTTGGCTCGCCGGGACCCCGGGCTGGAGGGCCACGTACATTTCGACCACGCGGCCGCGCACTTCGTCAATAACAGGCACAGCAGCCGCTTCCGCGACTTCGGGCACAGTTAGCACCGCAGATTCGAGCTCTTTGGTGCCGAGCCGGTGCCCCGCGACGTTTATCACGTCGTCGATACGGCCGAGGATCCGGTAATAACCGTCGATCGACTGCAGCGCTCCGTCGCCGCATAGGAAGGGCCAGTCGTGCCAGTCCTTGCTTGACTTGTCGTGGCAGTACTTGGCGTAATAGGTCTGCACGAAGCGCTCTGGTTGGCCCCAGACAGTTTGCATTATCCCAGGCCACGGGTTGCGCATACAGATGTTTCCAGCGCTGCCGCTACCAGCTTCGACAGTCTTGCCGTCCTCGTCGTATATGACGGGGTAAATCCCGAGCGCCGCTGGGCCGCAACTGCCGGGTTTCATGGGTTTGAGCGCTGGCAGGGTGCTCCCAAGGAAACCGCCTGTCTCGGTCATCCACCATGTGTCGACGATCGCAGCCTCCCCCTTGCCCACCGAGTCGTAATACCAGCGCCAGACCTCTGGCTCGATGGGCTCGCCCACCGTGCACATCAATTTGAAGTGGTAGTCGTACTTGGCCGGCTCATCATGGCCGACCTTGCGTAACATCCGGATTGTCGTGGGGGCAGTGTGAAAGATATTGACCCCAAGGCGCTCGGCGATCCTCCAGGGGCGTCCCGGGTCCGGGCTGGTCGGCGCTCCTTCATAGAGCACGCTCGTGGTCCCAAGGGAGAGCGGCCCGTAGACGATATAGGAGTGCCCGGTGATCCAGCCGATGTCGGCAGCGCACCAGTAGGTGTCTTCGGGGTGGATGTCCAAGTAGTACTTGGAAGTTCCAGTGACGTAGGAGAGATAGCCGCCCGTAGAGTGCTGGGCACCCTTGGGCTTCCCGGTCGTGCCGCTGGTGTACATCAGGAAAAGGGGCGCCTCTGCTGGCATTGACACCGGCGGTACAACCTTGCGGAGGTAGTCGACGATGACTTCGTCCACGAAATAATCGCGCCCTTCCACCATCGGAGTTTTTGAAAGGTACTGGCCCGCGTGCCTCCTGAACACGAGGACCTTTTCTATTTCGACCCCCTCTTGCTTGGCCACGGCCACGGCCTCGTCTGCCTTGGCTTTGTGATCGATCCATTTCCCGTCCCGGTAGTAACCGTCGATCGTCACGAGGACCCGGCTGCCCGAGTCCGCTATACGACCGCCGCAGGCGGTGCCTGAGAAGCCACCGAAGACTTCGGAATGGACGACACCCAGTCGAGCACACGCCAGCATGGACACTGGAAGGTCAGGGACCATCGGCATGTGGAGCGTGACACGGTCCCCGGTCCGGAGGCTGCAGAAGCCGGACAGCATGGCTGCCAGCTCGTTGACCCGCCGGTACATCTCGCGGTAAGTGATCGTCCTGGTTTCTTCGGCTTCGGGCTCTGGGACCCATATGAAAGCGGCTTTGTTCGCCTTGGTCGCCAAATGGCGGTCAATACAGTTGTAGGAGGCGTTTAGGCGTCCTCCCACGAACCACTTCCAAAACGGTGGGTTGCTCGTGTCCAGCGTCGTGTGCCAGTACTCGTCCCAGTCGAGTAGTTCTGCGTATTCCCGGAAGCATTCTGGGAAATGCTCCTCGGTGAACCGGTCGAATATCGCCGGGTCCGAAGCATTGGCTTGGCCGATAAACCGTGCGGGCGGGTAAAAATACTCCTCTTCCCGCCAATGGACCGCTATCTGGGCCTCGGTTGCTGAGGTCCCAGTCTCCTCTTTGTCGTCAGCCATTGGACCACACCCTTTGTGTTTGTTGAGGAGCTCCGGAGCGGATAGTACCAGTGCGGCGCGCCTCGAGGCGGCGTAGTCTGCGATGGTGCCGCGGGCCACTGATGGGGACCTGCTGAGGCTTGTCCCGACGGCTATGGCCGCAGGCGGCGCGGCAGTCGCACGCGAGGCCACTGGCCGGGTGGTGCTGGTCGACGGGGCCTTGCCAGGGGAAACCGTCGATGCCGTGCTCACCGAGGAACGCTCCAGTTACGCCCGCGCCCGCGTTAGCGCGGTCCTCGAGCCTTCACCCGATCGAGTGACCCCGCCGTGCCCGCATGTCGTGCGGGGCTGCGGGGGGTGTGGCTGGCAGCACATTTCCCTCGAGGCCCAGCGCCGCTACAAGACCGGGGTGGTCTCCGAGGCGCTCAGGCGCATCGGTGGCGTCGAAGGGGCCGAAGTCCTGCCGGCCTCGCCCGCGAGGCTGGCTGGCTACCGCACGACGCTGCGCCTGAGGTCCGATGGTGCCCGACCGGGCTTTCGGCGCTACCGTGGCCACGAGGTCGTCCCGGTTGACAGTTGCCTCGTGGCGCACCCGTTGCTGGGCGAGTTGTTGGCGGCCGGTGATTTTGGGGCGGCGACCGACATCACGCTGCGCTGCGGGGCCCGCACCGGGGAACGGCTCGCCGTCCTAGGGCCGAGCTCGGGAGGTGCCTCTTTGCCAGCCTCAGTCCGCGTGATCGGTGAAGATGAACTCGCAGCTGGACGGCGCGCCTGGATATTCGAAGAGGTGGCTGGCAAGCGCCTGCGGTTGTCGGCTGAGTCGTTTTTTCAGGCAAGCCCCGAAGGAGCTGAGGTCCTGGTCAGCCTTGTCGGGTCGGCGCTTTCGGGAGCGCCGGACGGGCCACTCGTCGATGCTTACGGAGGCGTCGGCCTGTTCGCCGCGACCGCTGGCGCGGGCCGTCCGGTGATGCTCCTGGAGTGCTCGGCGCCCGCCGCGGCGGATGCCAGGGTCAACGTTCCCAGTGCTTCGGTCCGCCGCGTCGACGTCGCGCGATGGCGAGCGTCGAAGGCGGCTGTGGTTGTTGCGGACCCCCCACGGGCCGGCCTGGGCGCTGCCGGGGTGGCCGCCCTGGTCGCCAGCAGACCAAGCCATCTGGCGCTGGTCTCGTGCGACCCCGCCTCCCTTGGACGGGACGCGGCACTGTTGACGGCGCGAGGCTTCGCTTTGGAATGGGCAGCCCTCGTGGACATGTTCCCTGGCACGCCGCACATAGAAGTGGTCAGCCGCTTCGTCCGTTAGGCAGCGCTAGTAGCGGTAGTCGGCTGGCTTGTAGGGGCCTTCCACGGGCACGCCGATGTAGGCGGCCTGGTTCTCCGAGAGGTCGGTCAACTTGGCCCCGAGTTTCCCGAGGTGCAACCGAGCCACCTTTTCGTCGAGGTGGCGCGGCAGGACGTGAACGCCGATCGGGTAGCGGTCAACCTGGTTGAACAGTTCTATCTGGGCGAGGACCTGGTTTGTGAAACTGGAGGACATGACAAAGCTCGGATGGCCGGTGGCACACCCCAGGTTGACTAGGCGCCCGTCGGCGAGCACGATGACCCCATGGCCGTCGGGGAACTCCCACACGTCCACTTGGGGTTTCACCTCGTGGCGCGAAATGCCAGGGTAACGGGCGAGGCCCGTCATGTCTATCTCGTTGTTGAAATGGCCGATATTGCAAACGATTGCGTTGTGTTTCATCTGCGCAAGGTCGTCAGCCGTTATCACGTCTTTGTTGCCAGTGGCTGTGACGAAGATATCGCCTGTCGCCACGACGTCTTCCAAGGTCACGACCTGGTAGCCCTCCATGGCGGCTTGGAGCGCGCAGATGGGGTCTACCTCGGTTACTACGACGCGCGCTCCCTGGCCTCGCAAGGACTGGACGCAACCCTTGCCGACGTCACCGTAGCCGCATACGACCGCAAGCTTGCCAGCCACCATGACGTCGGTGGCACGGAATATCCCGTCGATCAGCGAATGGCGAACACCGTAGAGGTTGTCGAACTTGCTCTTTGTCACCGAGTCGTTCACGTTCATGGCAGGGAAGAGCAAAGCTCCGTTCGCGGCGCGCTGGCGTAGCCGGTTGACGCCTGTGGTGGTCTCTTCGCTGACCCCTTTGATGCCCGCCGCCATTTTTGTCCACATCCCTGGCCGCGATCGCAGCGTCTTTTGGAGCGTTGCAACGATGATCCCGTGTTCCTCGCTGTCGTCTGGGCCGAGGTCGGGCACCTTGCCTTCTCGCTCGGCCTGCACTCCCAAGTGCACCAGCAAGGTGGCATCCCCGCCGTCATCGACGATCATGTTGGGCCCGTCGTGCGCCGGCCAGGACATAGCCTGCTCGGTAGCCCACCAATATTCCTCCAACGTCTCGCCTTTCCAGGCGAAAACAGGCACCCCGCTCTGCGCTATCGCAGCCGCGGCGTGGTCCTGGGTCGAGAAGATATTGCAACTGGCCCAGCGCACGTCGGCGCCAAGGTCGCGCAGCGTCTCGATCAGGACGGCGGTCTGGACTGTCATGTGCAGGGAGCCACTTATACGGGCCCCGGCAAGAGGGTGCTGGCCGGCGTATTCCTTCCTGAGGGCCATCAGGCCGGGCATTTCCACTTCTGCCAGGTCGATTTCTCGCCGGCCGAAGTCGGCCAGAGAAATGTCGGCGACGCGGTAGTCGGTCTTATTGGGAGCCTCGGAGAGCTGAGACGTGGACATATTGCTCCTTTGCTGAACCTGCGCGCTGGCGCGCTGAAACTAACCGGATTGGAGGCCGGGGCCATCGGGCCCTTCCCCAGCGGGTCAGCCGATAGCAATCCTACTTGCCATGGGAGCACTGGCGGGACAATGGCCTTCTGGGCAGTTGTCGGGCCATGGCCCGAACGTGCCCTCGGAGCGCCGTGGCCCAAAGGGTGCGACGCGCTCTTGCACCAGCTCGCGCACCATGCGGACAAAAGCTGGGCTGGAGCTCACGGTTGCTGCGCGCACGAAATGAGCCCCCTTTTCCCTGGCCGCAGCCGCGGCCTCGATGTCGAGGTCGTAAACGACCTCCATGTTGTCGCAGGCAAAGCCGATCGGGACCACGACAAATGTCCCAGCCGATGAGGACCTGATCGCATCGCTTACGTCGGGACCGAGCCACGGCGAGCTGGGGCTGCCGGAGCGGCTCTGCCACACCAGCTGCCATGACTTTACGCGGGCGCCTTCTGCCGCGAGCCGAGCAGCCTCGGTGACATGTCCGACATAGGGGCTGTTGCGTGCCATCGCAACAGGGATGCTGTGCGCGCTGAAGAGCACTTCGACCGCCCCCGCGCCGGCCGGTCGAGCCTCGACGGTACCGGTGGTCTCGTCCCCCGCCCCAGGAATGCCGGCCGTCACAGGATTGCAGGCTTCGAGCCCACGGGCGAGATTGGAGGCCCAGGGCTCCACCCAGCCGGGGTGGTTGTAATAGAGGCGGAGCTTTTCCACACGGGGCGCCCGTGGCCCGACCTTGGCCTGAGCTGCCACGATGTCGTCGAGGTACTGCCGGCAGCTGCTGTAGCCCCCGTAGGCGGAAGTCACAAATGCCAGCGCACGCTCGACGCCGTCATCGCGCATCTGGGCGAGCGTGTCCTCCAACAGGGGGTGCCAGTTACGGTTCCCCCAGTAAATCTCGAGCGAAGTCCCTGCTAGTTCTGTCCGTAGCGCCTCGAGCAAGGACCTGCACTGGGCCGGTAGGGGGCTCACCCCGCCGGCCGCGTAGTAGTGCTCAGCGACTTTGTCGAGCCGGCTTTCGGGGACGTCGCGCCCCGCCGTCACGCGCCTCAAGAACGGCTTCACGTCCTCCGCTCGCTCCGGGCCGCCGAACGACACCAGGAGCAATGCTTGGTACCCGTCCACTCCTGCGGACCCTAGCGCGCGTCGCGCAGTTGCGCCATCGGGTAGTTACTCAATAGGAGGCAAAGGGGTGGAGCTCGAGGTGTTCTCGTTCACCCCGTGACGCTGTAGACAGCTCGCTGCTGCGCGCCCCACGCCGCACATTGCCCGAAAGTGGGCTCCCATATGTCCACGTGGTCGCCGACGATCGCCCCGCCTGTGTCGTCCGCGGTCCGAACGCCAACGCCCTGCACGTAAATCTGTGTGCCGAGCGGGATCACCCCTGGGTCGACGGCCGCGCTTTGCAAGCCGGCCATTGAGCCGTTCTTTGTAAGGCCGCTGAGATCGTAGCAAGTGACGAGGAAATTACCTAGGAAATTGAGATGTTGGCTGGGTGCGCTTGGCCTCATCGTCACAACCACATAACCGGCGCCGTTGGGCGTCGGTGCGAGGGCGCTTGCTTGCACCCCGGGCCCAGTCGAGGCCGAGCCGAGGTCTCTGGCTGCGCCGAAGCCGTGCACGCTGCCGCCGGCGGCGAGGAGCCAGTACCCCTGAGCCGGCCCAGGCGAGGCGGCGATCGCGGTGACGGTTACCTGCTGGTCCAAAAGCGAACCGTGGTCTGTAGCGTCCCCGAAGCTGAAGACGCCTCCGCCGGCCGTGGCGAGCCAGTACCCGCCGCCGGTCGGTGAAGCAGCGATGCCAATTACTGGCTGTTTCAGGACCGTATTGCCGAGGGACCCGTAATATCGGGCGGCCCCGAAGGTATAAACTCCACCGTCAGCTGTTACCAACCAATATCCTCGCCCGTCTGGGAGAGCCGCTATCCCGACTACGGTCGTGTTCAAATCATCCTTGCCAAGCGACCCGTAGAATTTGGCATCGCCAAAGCTAAAAACGTCGCCGTCCTTGGAAGCCAACCAGTAGCCGTCGCCTGACGGTATTGCAGCGATCCCAGCTATTTGCCTGGATCGGTGGTCGGTTGCCAGGGAGCCCAGAAAACGAGCGTCCCCATACGAAAACACCCCGCCGCCCGAGCCAACGGCCCAGTACCCTTGCCCGTACCCTGAGGAAGTGATGCCCACTATGTCTCGTGCATGTTCGGCGGGCGTTCCTACAAGTGTGGCGTCCCCGAAAGCAGCGATCGAACCCGGTGCTGCCAATTTGACCATGGTAGGGCTGGTTTTCTTGGTGGGTAACTGCGGATGGTACGTCGCGTCAAAAGGGTAGGCAGCACCACCGAGAAGGTAATCATGACCGCCAAAAGGGTAGCCAGCATCGCCAAAAAGGTATTCATCACTGCCAAAACGAAGGCTCGCGGCTGCAGCAAAGTGGCCGACGCGGCTGAAACCGATGAGCGTGGCTCTTTGTGCAGTGAGGCGGGCCGGCCCCTTGCGGGCCGTGCCTCGGACCGGCTTGGCAGCAGCCACATGGGTAGCGGCGCGCGCGGGGCCAGCTGCCGCAATTGTGGCTGGGAGGCCCAGCACGGAGATCGCGGCCAGCGGCAGGGAAAGTGTGGCCAAGACGGTCGACGAGGTGCGAAGAGTACCGACTGGGCGGAAATGGCGTGGGCGGCGACGAATGTACCCTGCGTGAGGAGCTTGGCGAAAGTGCAACCCCTTGGCAGCGGTTTTGTCCAGTCCGGTTGCGCTAGCGGGACTTCGAACTGGCCCGGGAGCAGGTTGGCCGATGCCTTTCGGCCGTGCGCCAGGACGAGCAGGTTCGGCGCGTAAATGCATAGGTTGGTGACGTCGGACCATTCAGTCTCCTTGGTCGCGTGCCATCTGCCCGCCACTCGGTCTTCGGTGGGAGGAACCAGCTACGAGCAGGAAATAGGCACGTGGCCCCGCGAGCAAATAACCCGGACGGGACGATTGCTTTCAGGCAGCTCCGGCCTCCGGCACTCTCGCCCTCCCGACCACGGTGAAGAACTTTAGTGCTGAACGCCATCTGAGAGCGTTTGTTATTGAACCCATGACATTAGGGTAAGTTTTAGCTCTAAGTCAAGCCCGAGTGCATTTTGGTGCGCTGACCAGCGATATCAGGGCCTTCGTTAACCACTGTTTTGGTGACAGGCGTTGCTGGTTGGGATATTTGACGCGCACAAAGTGGGCACCCGTAGTGATTGCGTGGCCGGCACACGGCACTTGTGGCCCGGACTGCTCGCTTAGCGCGGACGCGAGGGCGCGCAGGGTGTCGAGGCGCCTTCGTTCGGGCTGCGGCGTGGGCGTCGGCCCGCCAGGACGGCCCCATGGTGGCCAGGTCCGAGCGGTAGCTCGCGAATGGGCCCGAATGAGCCAGGGCCGAGCCAGGGCCGCTTGCTCGGTCCCGAGGTAGGGGGCGGCGGGGGGCCTCAGGCCGAGCCCGCCAGGGAGCCCCGTCAAGGGACGGCCGGGGGAGTTGGGGGGCCGGAAATGGAGGAACCGTTCCGGCGTTTTGCGCGACGGTTGGGTGCTGACGGTGGCCGAAGGTACCTTTTGGGGTAAAAGGGCACTTGAGCGCACGGGTGGCGCACTCGTTATGTCCCTCGAGTGTCATATGATTGGA
>Ga0302325_10026217_pt1 | contig 12107 bp, 5 predicted proteins | sample Palsa_T0_2_FD_201948 | JGI IMG/M metagenome (GOLD analysis project Ga0302325, IMG submission 201948) | Peat permafrost microbial communities from Stordalen Mire near Abisko, Sweden - Palsa_T0_2 | ecosystem: Environmental > Terrestrial > Soil > Palsa > Peat permafrost | place: Sweden: Abisko...
CTTGTTGCTCATTCCCGCCTCGCGCGTTCACAGCGCGAACACCGCTGTGGCGCTGATCGCCGGGGCTTCGATGGTGGGGCTCGCGACCGGCAACCTGATCGTGATCCTGCAATGCTGCGCTCCGCAAGAGGATGTGGGCCTATGGACCGGCTTCGAGAACTTCGCCGGCAACCTGGCCGGTGTTCTGGCGCCGCTGCTCACCGGCTTGCTGATCAGCCGGACGGGCTCCTACGCACCCGGATTCGCGGTGGCCGCGGTTGTACTGTTCGCGGGCATATTCTTTTACTGGTTTATCGTAGGAAAGCTCGAGTCAAACCAATCACCGTCGCCCCAGCCCCCAAGCCCGCGATTGACTTCACCGTGACCACTGCTCACAAAAGCACCACCCCACGATTTGTCATCCCAATCAAGTGGCTGACTTGCCTGCGGCAAGTCAAGGATGGAATGAACGGAGCGAAGCGTGTTGCAGTTTTCTCTGTCCCGATCACACTTCACAGGAAATCCGGGGGTGTGGGGCACCCAGCAATTGTTTGGTCGGGACAGAGAAGAGGGGGTTGAGCTCCCAAATCCTTTCCACGCCATTTGTTCATCAGGAGCAGCCGACTTGCCGTGCCCTTCCTGCGAGGATCGTCTACGGCCTTTGCCTCTTGCTTGCGTTACACAAGTTTGTTCATTTTTGGACCGGAGCGTACCCCGGATTTCCTAACTCGCAATGCTAAGGAGATCCGCGGATGCGGCTTTCCCTGAAGAAAGCCGCAGGAACCTCGCCAGTGCCACGATCGGTATTTCCGCGGCGTATTTGGAGCTGGCAAAGAGAAAAGGCCTTTCGCTGGCGACCTTTGACAAAGATCTCGTCTTGGCAGCGCAGCAAGAGGGTATCGTCCTGGTTAACAAGCCCTAACGCCATCACTCCAGCCCACCCCCGACGCCGGAAAACTCAGACGTCGCGATATCCCCACTTCCATTCAGCATGTCTTCGGAAAGCCTTCGCTTCTTCTCCAGCAGCTCGGCGAGCTTTTCATCGAAGGTCACAAAGTCATTTGCCACCACGACGGGATGGTAGACGAAAACTTCCCTCGCCTGACCGATACGGTAGGCGCGGTCTGTCCCCTGGTCTTCACGTGCCGGATTCCAGGCGCGGGTGAAATGGATCACGTGGTTCGCGGCTTGAAGATTTACGCCAAATCCGACCGCCAGCGGGGAAAGAATGATCACCCCAAACCCGGGCTTGTTCTGGAAAAGACGAATTCTCTTTTGACGGGAGTCCATCCTCTCTGCCGCGGCCGAGCTATCGCCGTTGAGAATGTCTGCAAACAAGGCCAGGCGCTCCGCGATCGCACGCTGGATCGTACGCTGCAGTTCCTTGAGCTCGCAAAAGACGATCACTTTCTCTTCTCGTTCTTGAATGCGCACGAGTTCCGCAAGCAGCCATCGCATCTTCGGCGAATCCCGTTCCAACTCGAACAGGGTTTGCTGCTTGCATGGTCCGCCGCCCGCTGGCCGGGGGTCACAGCACACGCTGCGTAAATACAGCAGAAGCCCCAGGTGGTTCCTCAAGGTGAAGGTGCCGGCGCCACTTCTGAACCGGCCCAGCGCATCGCCATAATAGGCTCTTTGTCTTTCTGAAATCGGCAAAGAACCGCAGGCAACGATTTTCGCTGGTAAATCCCTGGCGACCTCGGCTTTGGTGCGGCGCAGCGTTTGCGGCGCGATTCGTTTTCGAAGCTCCTCTACCCTGATCTTTTCCTGCTCGGTCTCTGCCTCAATCGGCCTTCGGTACCGTTCCCCAAAATCCTTGAGGCAGCCGAGAAGACCGGGTTGAATGAAATCGAAGAGACACCAGAGGTCGGTTAAGGTGTTTTCCACGGGGGTGCCTGTACAAGCGATTTTGAAGCGCGCATTTTGCTTTTTTGCCGCGCGCGACACCATGGCGTTCGGCGTCTTGATTTTTTGTGCCTCGTCGCAGATCATCACCGACCACTTCTGCCTGGCAAGGGAAAACTCAAGGTCTCGCATCGTCTCATACGTGGTCAGCACTACGTTCGCATTCCCCAGCCAATCGCGGATCAGCAGGCGGGCAATGCCGGCATGCAACAGCTCGGCCTGGATGGCGGTTCGCGGCATACGCCTCTCCCCCAGGCCAGCACCGTAGAGAGTCAGCACCGAAAGGGCTCCGGGCATGAAGAACTTTTCCATCTCTTCTTTCCAGTTTTCCAACAGAGCGACGGGAGCCACAATCAGAAAGGGATCGATGCCCGGGTCATGCTCCACGCACCAGGCGATGAAGGTAAGCACTTGGAGCGTCTTTCCCAGGCCCATGTCGTCGGCGAGCAATGCTCCGCGGCAGGTCGCCGGCGAGCAATGCCATAGATGTTGCAGCCACGCAACGCCGCGCAGTTGATGTTCCAGCAAAACGGCTCCGCGGCGCAGCGTCCGCGGGAGCACGGCGGCGCTCCCGTATGCGAAGGAGAGGTCGCCGCCCAGCTCTGCGTAATCCACCTGCTCGACGTTCGGCTTGATGATCAGGCTGTTCCGGATGACTTGCTGGGTGACTTCCTGGGTGTTCTCTTCGCACAACGTTATGCCGGGCGGCCTTTCGGATCCATCAGGCATAGCACCCACGCCGAAAATATCATTGCCGGGAAACCAGCCCTCACCCTCCCTTCTCCGCGCCATCGAGGGAAGGGAATAGGGCTTTTCGGCCCCGAATCCCTCCACCCGCGCAGAGTAGGACGAGAGGTCGAAGATCTCCGACGATTTGTATTCCTCCTCGCCACGCCAACTCGCAAGAGCGACGCGCAGCGTAGACACCTGGTCGGGCGTGTCGCCCAGAATTTCCAGTTCGTACCCATGCCACGGACAGCACTGGGCCTCCCTGCGCATGCGTTCCTCCAGCTTGGCTATGAATTGTTCCAACTCGCCGGGATCGGTGAAGGGAAGCAGCTGAGAGCTTCCCTGGTGCACGTCGCCCTCGTCGATCAAAAGACTCACCTCGGAGGCCGGTGCGCCCGGTGGGAGATGGACGCTGAACCGGGCGAACCAAATGCCGGCCTGTTCTCTTGCCTGTTCGAATTGTGCTGGGTTGAGAACCTTGCCGGCATCGGGCCCCAGGCTGGCAAACGGATTCCTGAGAAAGGCTTCCGCCCGCTCGCCGGTTACGCGCCGCGCAGGCATCCGCTTGATTTCCCGCAACACCGTCCCCACTTCGGGAGTGATGACGACGTGCGTCAGCCGTTGCCCATGTGCAACCTCATAGCACTCCCTGACTTGATCAAAGCGATCGAAGGTTTGCAGCCAACCCGGCGGCTCTCCAGGAAAGTTGGGCAAAACCTCAACGACTTTGCCGCCTCCCACCTCGGCCGTACGCAAGCCGATCGTTAACTCTTCAGGCGCGATCACGACGGTAGTTTCAAGAAAATGAGAGAGCTGGGCCCTCGCCGCCTTGGCATGCTGACGAATCTTCGACCAGCATGCCCGGTTCGATTCAACGGTGCGCTCGGGGAGCTCTCGCTCATGGAACGCCGCCACCGCCCGCAGTGTCTCCCATGCCGCGCGCTCCAGCAGCGCCTCTTCCCGTTTGGTCACGATGATAGCGCCCTCGATGCGAGGGTTTTCTGCCAGCGTCGCGCCATTGGGTCCAACCCAGCCGGAGACAAAGATGGAGAAGTCAGCATCGGAAAAAGAGCCACGGCTCGCCAGGCATGGGCGAAGACTGCTCCCCTGCGGAAGCCCGAGCAGGGGATAACTGGCGCTATAGTCCTCGGAGCTCTGAAGCTCATAAACCTGCTGCCAGGCGATGAGCACCACGCCATCCGTGGCCTCAGCCAATCCCTGTTCTTCCAGCTGCGATAAGAAGGACGCCAGGTCTTCGCATGCGAACGCATTGTAAGGATCACTCAGCCATTCCACTCGCCTGGATTCGGGCACGAATGACAAGCCGGCGGCAAGATAGCTGAGGATCAACTGGTCACAGTGTTTGGCCTTGAAAATCACCCGCTCACGTTCTTCACGTGAGGGAAACAAGCGTCGTGGCATATTATTCCTTCCACCAGCCCATTGCCGGCCTGTAGGTAAATCCCCATCTTGCGAGGCGTTCGCTGATTTCGCTGTTGCCCTTATCCGTCCGCACCCAGAGGCAACCTCCCCTGGACCCCAGATCGTCGACCACTAAACCATGCCGCGAGCGAAACTGTTCGAACTCGACGGGGCTGAACGAGGGCACGCGTTTCGACGACGGCCGGGCTTCCGGCGGGGTGGGGGCGCCGGCGCCTCGGTCGGGCCCTTGGCGCGCGAGCAAGCCTCGGCGCGATGGGGGCAGCGTGGCATACGCCTGCCGGGTGAACCCCAGCAGGGGACATAGAGCTGCGTCGAAGTTTGCTTCCCAGCTTCCGTTGTGCAACAGTCGCGCTTCACGGCTACTGGCCTTCAACTCTGCGATGTCGATCGAGGTCCTGGATCCTGCACCGGTCAGCCGCACCTTAATGCGCGGGGGAAGCCGATCATAGCGATACACAAAGCATGCGTTGCCGGCGATGCCGAACTCGATCACCAGAAACTCGCCAAGATGCATAAGGAAGGCATTGTTGGAGGTGGGCGTAGACCCCGCCAGGTCTACCAGGCGGCCGTGGGCCCTTTGCCGAAACTCAACGTAATCTTTTCTCGGATCGCTTTGTGCATCCGCTCCCAGGGCAAACCACATTTCCTGAATCATGGGCTCAAAACCCAGCCAGTAGTTCAGACGCCGTCCGTCGGCCGACCGCTCTTCGCTCAACAGGTCGAAGAAGTCCTTAATGAGACGCACTTTGAGCCAGCCCTTGATCATCTCCCTCGCCGCATCGTCAGGGCGGCCGGCGGTGTCCAGAACGTATGCATCCCAGGTTGCGCGGTGGGTCCAGGGATTGCCGATGAATGCCATGGTTGCATCGCGCAGGGGGATGTGTTCCGGCGTACTGGCGCACGACGCATATCTCGAAATAAGCACAGCCAGGCAGCGTATGGAAATGCTCCTGGAGAGGCGGAATCCGGTTCTGCCGGCGGCAATCTCCACCAGTCGAGGCAGGTGGCTCTGAAATTGCGCGTCCTCCAACTCTGCGCCGGCCTGCATCTGCGCGGCGACGGCCTCGTTCCGCAGCCAGGAATCGGAACCCACCCCAAGCACGCCAAGCGCTTCGTTCAGGCTGCTGCTCGTCCCCTCCAGGAGCTCTTGCCCATAACGTTTGCAAGGCTGGTCGCCGAGCAAATTAGAGTGATCGTTGAGCATCTGGAACCATGGAAGTTTCGTTTTGACTGACCCATCCAGAAACAGCCGCTGTACCTCGAGCCATCCGCGAAGCCGCAACCACCCTAACCTGGCCGCGGCCGACGTTTCTTTTTCGTCCCGCGGAAACGACCAATAACTGCCAAACAGACACCCGAAATACTTCAGGCGCTGGCGATGCAGGCCCAGGCGGGACCGCCGCAGAAGTATCTCCAACAGCTCGTGGTCCTGCAAAAGGCACCATCCGGAAAGATTCTGGCTGGCCCCTATACAGATATATTTGGTCTCCTGGTAGTCTCCCAGCTGGCGTGACTCACGAAAGCGAAGCACCGCCGCCGCGACCGAATCCAGTTCGCTGTCGCTGATGGCATGCGGGCTTGTGTAATAACGCTCGACCCTGGCAAGGACCCGCGACATCGCCTCCGGGTTACCCCAGTTCTGCGTGGCTGCGCTAAAACGCGGCGATCCCATAGCCTCTTCCAGGCGACGGCCGAGCTCATGGACGAAGTTCATCATCTGGCATCAATCGGGCAGCTGGTGTCATTGTCCTCAGCCAGCGCCGGAATTCTCTTCGCTTGCTGCGGGGTCTCTTGCTTTTCCCGCAAAGCATAGAAATCCAGCCGCAATTCGATCCGGCGGCTGTCGTCATCGGTCTTCTTGGTGGAATTGAAAGAGTAGCCTCCGGCGAAGAAGAGGTTCTGAATAAGCGCGCGGTCGGCGGCGGATAAGTGGAAGTCGCCGGCCGGCGCCATCAGCGTACACAACACCCGCTCCGACCGCTGCGCGCTCAGGTCAAGATTATGCAGGTAAGTGCCGCTCTGGCTGGCAAAACCCTCAACCACAATCTGCTTCAAAAACTCTTCGCATACCGGCTCCCTGGCAATTCCCAGCACCCGAGGCACAAAGCGCTGCAAAAACTGTTGCTGGTCCCGATTCAATTCGCTGCTGTTGTTTTGAAACCTGGCCAGGGTTCCAAAGTCTACCGAATGCTCTCGCACTTGAACTCCGGGAATGGTCCCGGTGAATTCTCTCACCTGTTCCATGCACGATGCGATCGAGACCGTGCGATGTCTCTCCTGCGCCTCGATGTGCCGTACTCCTTCGGTGACCGACAGCAGGGCCGCGGCCATCACCACCAGGAACAGAACCATCAGCGCGGTCATAAGATCGGAAAACGAGATCCAGAATGGTTTCTCCGCTTCCTCTTTGCTCGCTCTTCTGGATGGAGCGGTGAGTCCAGTCATATCCCGTTAGTTCCTTGCCGGTACCATCTCGATCGCATTCTCAAGATCGCGTATGCCGCTGGCCAGCAGATCGACCGCCTTGGCGAGTTCGATGTGAAAGCGGGAATTGCCCTGGTTCAACGTTCTCTCGACGTTTTCCGCAAACGATGCATGCGCCTTGGCCAGCACCTCGTTTACGCTTCCCAGGTAAGCTTCCGATTGTCGTTCCGCATTCGCCAGTTGTGCGGCAGCGCCTTGCAGCTTTTGCACCAGGTCCGAGGTAAGGAAGGCTTCTTTTTTTGCGTTCTGGATGGTGGTCTTCAGGTCTGCCACCATCATGGCAAATGCATCCCGGCTCTTCTTGTATTCCTCGAAAACCTCGATGGTCCCGCTCATGGCGCTGCTGAGCGACTGCGTGGCGGCCTGGATTTTGTCCATGGCTCCGCTGGCCTGGTTGAGCGATGCGCTGACACCCTGCCCGGCTTTGGCAAAATCGCCCGAGGCGACATAGAGCAGCTCGGCCCCCGAACTCATGCGGCTGATCGAGTCGTGGGTGGCTTCGGCAAGGGAGTCTATGCTGCCCAGCAGGGAGCGGCTGGTTTCGCTCGACTGACGGATCAGGTTTTCCACCTCGCGCGACAGGCCGCCTACCGTCTCCCCCGTTTGATCGACGAACCGTCGACTCTCTTCCCGCTGACGTTCGAGCGAAACTTCGGCTTGTTGGTGCAGTTGTCCTACCACCGCGACCACCTGCTCTCCCAGTTGGGAGAGCGTTTGCCGCAGGGTTTCCGCGCTTTCTGTTTGCGAGTGAGAGACCAGCCCTTTCATCTGTTCCACATACTCACACGTCTGCTGGTTGAGAATTTGCTGTCTCGCCTCCATGAACGCGAGAGCCCCGTCCAGGCTTTGCGCCATCACGTTGCCGGTATTCTTCCCCGCCGATTCCATGTTGGTTGCCAACTGCTCGAACCGGTTCGCCATCGCCTGCATCGACTGGGTGGTTTGCCCGAGCAAGTCGCTGATACCATGCATCGGGCTGTCGAACATGGCCTGGATCTGATCAGAAACGCGCACCAGTACATCCGTCAGCATGGTGTGAATCGCATCGCCCTGGCTGGAGCCGACGAATTTGACCGCTTCCGAGATAGTCACGATTGGGCCGGCCAAACGGTCGACGATCACCTCCGCCACATGGCTGGATATTTCCCGGCTGTCGCGCGCGGAAGCTTCCACTTGCCGGGTGGTGACCTCGGAAAGAATCTGCTTCAGATCGGCTACCAGGGCATCTTTAATGTGCAGGGCCTGGGTCGCGGATGTTTCCGACGCCACCACCAGCCGTTCCAGGTACTCTTCGTTCACGCCGGCGTGGAAGAGCCGGTCGATGGTTTGCTGAATCGCCTCGACCTTGCGATAACACATGTTCAGCAACAGCTTTTCGATCAGGGTAAAGAGGATAGCGAGAAGGATAGCCGCCGCTGAGGTCAGGAAGGCATCGCCTACTGTTTTAATCAGCGTGCCGAGTGCCTGCTGCATTTCGACCGGGTCCAACGATGGTAGGAAGTTTCTAAGCCCCTGGATCAGACCTCGGAAGGTGCCGATGATTCCCAGGCCGGTAAGAATTCCTGGCAGGTGCTTGAAGTATTCCGTGCGCAGCGGGGAATTCACCAGCGCCTGCTCGGTGAAGAAGGTTTCGGCCAGGGCGGTGGCGCGCCAGCGAAAAATAATGTACTGTCCGTTCTCGTCTTCTCCTCGCTGGGCATGCAGTGTCTTGGAGTATTCGCGCCACGGGCCGGCGAATGCGGGTTCCGCAGCGGCGGCCCCAACCATGGAAGGAAGATCGTTGCCGTTTTGTTGCGCGGATCGTATCCCGCGTGCGCGCAGAAATCGCGCGATGCGCTTGAGCGTCCGGTACAACCGAATCGCGGGAATACAGAAGCGGAACAGGAAATCTATGGCCAGGGCGCACAGGACAAGAACCAGCAGCGCCAGCAGACGGTGGTCCAGCGATTCCCGCAACAGATCCTGGAGTATTTGCGGCAACATCTCACCTATGCGCACGAAGGGCAGAATGAAAACAGGTAGCTCATTGCCGAACGAATCAGGCGTTTGAGAGGTGTTTGTCTCTGATGCACGAGTCTACAACTGTCAGGGCCTCTCAATCCTTAAAAGAAGTTCATGGGGGAAGTTTTGCTCACGCAGATTCCTCAGGTATTTGCTGGTTTGATCGGAGGTAGTGTCGACCGATGGAGGAACACGCTGGGCGGTGTCTGAGGCAGCGAGGGCAAGGAAGAATGAGGCGGAATTAATGCTGCTTTCAGGAAAGACGGTAAGTAGTAAGAAGACGTCGGCGTCGGAAAGCTTCGAATACTCAAACTTATCGCAGACAACAAAGACGATGATCGTCCAGGGTTCTGTCAGCGTAAAGCGCGGTGAGCGCGGCCGAATTGCACCCGAAGTGGCTCCATACGGGACTTGCCGGGCCAGTGACTTCTTCCTGAACCGTGTCCCGTTTCGCTCCACCCGAGCGATGACTGGCGTGCTCCACCGGATGCGCCGATAAGTCCGACATAAGGTCACAGAGTCTCTGGCCCGAGTCCATCCATGACCACCAGAAAGCGCGAAACGGCATGCCCATAGTGCAAGCCGGAATGGTCCGTGCAGATTCAGTCCTGAGCGACAACCTCAGGATCTCCACTCTGGCGGCAGGCATCCAGACGTCCGCACAGTCGGCACACGTCGGGCCAGAAGGATGCCTTTCCATACAGGGCTTCTACGTTCATCGATCCATGCGACTGCAGCAGAACGTCTCGTTTTGGCACAACTCTACGCGGCACACCCGTGGCCGAGGGCTGCTGATGGCCGGATTCTTGCGAGATATGCAGTGGTGAGGCTCGCGCCGGGTGCAGCTCGCAGTTTGTTCGCGGCAGCCGCAATCCTGGTGGTCGCGCACGTGACTTTACTCATCTTTGATCCGCGTGCGACTTTTCTGTCCAACCTGTTCAATCTTATGTATCCCTTTCTGGGGGTTACGGTATGCCTGCTTGGCGCTGGTAAGCAATCTTCAGAGACCAGGCCATTGTGGCTCTTATTCGGGTGTGGTTTGCTGATCGCGGCGATTGGTCAGCTTGGATTTACGTACTACTACTTCGCGACCCAACTCCACACGCAAACCAAAGCCATCAACTCCGACTTCTTCTTTTTTGCGTACGCAATTCCTGTCATGCTGGCTATCTGCTCCAGAGGGACGGATGCGGGCCCGAAGATCTTCGCATGGCTGGATGGCGCGCAAGCGCTCATCGCAGCCATGCTCGCCTACTTGCAGCTCTTCTCGGTACTGCCCTCGCATGCCCGTCCCCAAGCGATCTCCGCGATCAATCTCATGTATTTGAACAATGCGGAGAATCTGGTTCTGGTCGGAGCTGTGACCCTGCGCTTCTTTTCCAATCCGAGCCCGGCCAGAAGACGCTTCTATCGCGTCCTCTCTCACTATCTGTGGGTCAATGGGATCGTAGCGCTTATCCTGGGCTACCTCGAATTGAAGCACGGCTGGCGTGACGGACCACAAGATGTCGCGTGGGGGATCCCTTACCTGGCTCTGTCAGGCTCGTTTGCCTTGCAACACCAAACCCATAACGACAAGAGCGAAGCGAGCAGCGGCCAGCGGAGCGTGGGACTGCTGATCGATAACCTCAGCCCAGTATTATTCACGCTGGCGATCACACTTATGGGAGTTAAGATCGCACCGGACCACGCATGGTTGGGATTTGTCTGTATTTCGGCGGCGGTTGCGATCTATGGAGTACGAGCAGCAATCTTGCAGGTGAGATATGCCAGGTCGCAAGAGGAGTTGACCACGGCGATGATTGCGGCCGAGCAGGGGAGCCGCGCCAAGAGCCAATTCCTGGCAAACATGAGCCACGAAATACGGACGCCGATGAACGGCATTCTCGGCATGACGGAACTTGCCCTCAGCACCACTTTGACTGAAGAGCAGCGCGATTTTCTGCTGACGGTAAAGTCCTCAGCAGATCGCCTGTTGACGATCATCAATGAAATCCTCGATTACTCGAAGATGGAGGCGGGGAAAACCGTACTTGATTCGGTTGCGTTCCATTTACCCAACGTGGTCAGCGACGTGTCGAGAAGCCTCGCCTTGCTCGCCCATCAAAAGGGCCTGGAGCTCGCCTTGCACATCGCGCCGGATGTGCCCGTTGACCTTACGGGTGACCCGGTCCGTCTTGGTCAGGTCCTGATTAATCTGATTGGAAATGCTATTAAGTTTACCGACCACGGAGAAGTCTGCGTAGATGTTTCTGTGAAGGCGGTTACGAACGGCCGCGCTTGTTTGCAGTTTTCCGTTCGCGACACCGGGATCGGCATCGCGCCGGACCAGCAGGAAGGACTTTTCCAGGAGTTTCAGCAAGCCCAAACTTCCGGCAAGCGGCTATACGGCGGTACAGGACTCGGGCTGGCTGTCTCCAGGAGCATTGTGACTTTGATGGGAGGCGCAATCGGTCTCAAGAGCATGCCCGGGGAGGGCACAACCATAACGTTTCATGTTTACCTGGACGTATCGCCTGGATCGCAGCTGGCCTCGTCCTCGCCGAGTGAAGAAGATTTGCAGGGGATGCCCACACTGATCCTCGATGACAACGCTACGAATCGAAAGATCCTCTCCGAGCTAGCCCGGCGATGGAAGATGAAACCCCACATGTGTGATTCCGGGGAATCCGGGCTGGCAGAACTCTTGCGAGCCGCCGCCGCGGGAAATCCGTATCGCTTGCTTCTACTCGACGAGCAGATGCCCGGGATGGATGGGATGGAAGTGATCAAGCGCATTCGAAGGGACCCGCTACTGCAAACTGTAGTGATCATGATGTTGACCTCCTGCGATCAGGTCAGGAGCGCGGAGCGTTGCCGTCAGATGGGAGTAGAAACTTACCTGATCAAACCCATAAGTGCTGCCGACCTGCTGGGTGCGATTCGTCTTGCGATCGGAGTCCACGCTCCGGTAAGGACGGCGATTCTCCCCCCCGTCGGGAGTTCCGCTTCGTCCCTTTCGCTAAGCATCCTGTTGGCCGAAGACAACCCGGTGAATCAACGAGTCGCCATGACGATGCTGGGCAAGATGGGACATCGGATCACGCTGGCGACCAATGGCCTGGAAGCTCTGGAGCAATGGAGACACGGCGATTTCGATTTGATTTTCATGGATGTGCAGATGCCTGAGATGACCGGCCTGCAGGCCGCCGCACAAATCCGCCTGGAAGAGACGATCGGTGCTCACGTACCCATTGTTGCCATGACCGCATCTGCGATGAGCGAGGATCGGGACCGCTGCCTGGCGGCCGGCATGGATGATTTCATTTCCAAGCCAGTGAGTTACAAAGTCATCGAACAGATGATCATGGCTACCTTTGCCCATAGAAAATAAAGGGGATCGTCTTACGCGGTGCATCGTTTCAGCCCGATCCTATCGCCGAATCAAATGGGATGCATCATTTCGGTCCCCTGAAGCAAACCGCCGCAGACCAGGTCTTTCAAAAGTTGCGACCCCCAAGGCCGCAGCGTACTCACGGCGGATGCAGTTGACGACCACAGATCCGGAGGGTATCGTAATTCGAAGT
>Ga0302325_10026218_pt1 | contig 12107 bp, 12 predicted proteins | sample Palsa_T0_2_FD_201948 | JGI IMG/M metagenome (GOLD analysis project Ga0302325, IMG submission 201948) | Peat permafrost microbial communities from Stordalen Mire near Abisko, Sweden - Palsa_T0_2 | ecosystem: Environmental > Terrestrial > Soil > Palsa > Peat permafrost | place: Sweden: Abisko...
GCGCGTCTCGATGCGCAAGGTCGAAACGTCGTGGATGCGGGTGGACACCGAGCGCCACGACGACCTGGACTCGCTCATGGAGGGACTCGAACGTGTCGACCGTCTCAGCCGCTATTCGGTCGCGTGGGTCGATTGCGGGGCCGCCGGGTCCAAACTGGGCCGGGGATTGCTCGACGCCGGAGACCACGCCGGAGTGTCCGAGCTCCCAGCGAAACGCAAGGACGATCCGCTCGCGCCGCCGCGGCGGGGGCTGAAGATGCCGAGCCTGGTGCCGCCGGGACTGGTGAACCCGCTGACCGTCGCCGCGTTCAACGAGGCGTGGTTCCGCAAGAGCCCGTCGCGGACCGGACGGCTCCGTCACCTGGGCGGGTTCTTCCATCCCCTGGATGCGGTGTCGAACTGGAACCTGGTGTTCGGACGACGCGGCTTCGTCCAGTACCAGTTCGCGGTGCCAGACGCCCAGCGAGGCGTCGTCGGCCAGGCGATCGAGATCCTCCAGGAAGCAGGCGCACCGTGCACCCTGGCGGTGCTCAAGCGTTTCGGGCCCGAGGACCCGGGGCCGCTCAGCTTCCCGATCCCGGGATGGACGCTGGCCCTCGACCTCCCGGTCGGGCCACCGGGCCTGCGCTCGGCGCTCCGGCGCCTCGACGGCATCGTGGCCGGTGCCGGCGGGCGGGTGTACCTGGCCAAGGACGCGCGCCTCGAGCCGACCACGTTCGCCGCCATGTACCCCCGGTTGGACGAGTTCAACCTGGTCCGCCGGCGGGTCGACCCCGAGGGGATGCTTCAATCCGATCTCGCCCGCCGGCTCGGCATCTGTGAGGATCCCCGGCCGTGAACGACGCGTTCGGCCACCCCGACTCCGTGCTCGTGTTCGGCGGCACCTCGGACATCGCGCGGGCGCTCGTGCGCGCCCTCATCGCCGATGGATCCACCAGGGTCGTGCTGGCCGGCCGCGACCCCGCCGCCCTTGCCGCGGCGGCGGCAGAGGCCACGGAGGCCGGCGCCGGGTTCGTGGACACCGTGGCCTTCGACGCCGGCGACGTCGATCGGGCGGAGACCGTGGTCGACTCGGGGTTCTCTGCGCTCGGCCGGGTCGACCTGGTCGTGATGGCGGTCGGACTCCTGGTCGACGACGAGGACGCCGAACGTGATCCGGTACAGGTGGCGAGGTGCGTCACGGTCAACTTCACCTGGCCCGCCGCCGCCCTCAGCCGGGTGGCCCACCATCTGGCCGCACAGGGCTCGGGCCGCGTCGTCGTGCTGTCGTCGGTGGCCGGGGTGCGGGTCCGGCGGTCGAACTACATCTACGGATCGGCGAAGGCCGGCCTCGACGCCTATGCCCGGACGCTCAACCAGACCCTGGCCGGATCGGGAGCGACGGTGACGGTCGTCCGCCCCGGATTCGTCCGATCGAAGATGACCGCGGGTCGACGGGTCCCGCCACTGTCCACGACACCCGAGGCGGTGGCCCGGGACATCGTGAAGGCTCTCGAAGATGGGACCGAGGTGGTGTGGTCGCCGCGCAAGCTCCAGGGGCTCTTCCTCTTGCTCGGCCTCGTGCCCGAACCACTGTGGCGGCGCCTGCCGATGTGATCGCCGGACCCGCGGTTTGCGCGGGCCGGTCGTGGGTCGGAAGTCGAACCCCTTAGGCACTGGCTCAGTCGACCTGGGCTACGCCATCCCCGATCGGGTGTGGGGTGGTCAATTCTGACCCGACTGACGCGGTCGATGCCCACCATTAGGACCGGGCGTGACATGGCCGAGGTAACTCGGCTCGACCGATTCGAGCCGGTGCCAGATGCCGCGGGGCACGACGTACGCGTCCCCCGACCGCAAGAGAACCTTCGTCTCGACGCCCACCGCCTGCTCGTCACCATCGTCGAGAATCAACTCCATCGTTCCGCTCACGAGGTACAGGAACTCGTCACCATCTGGGTGGACCTCCCCGCCATGCGGCCCAGGCCTATCGACGCGTGGGATCGCGCCGATCGTGTATCCGTCGATTCGGCGCGGCGGTCCCGGCGGCGCAGATGTGATGGTGATCGACCAATCGCGACCGATGTTCGCCACGCTCCCGTCGAAGTGAACCGGCGAGGTGTCCAGGGGAGTCGTCATGACCACAGATTGCCCGATCCGGAACGGGTCGACCCGAGGTGTCGGCCACACGGCGGTGGGCGACGGCGCCATCCGTCCTAGGTCGAAGCCTCCGAGCGCCTTCTCAAGCCGAGGGGCTCCCCACACGACGCGCAGACCAGCTTGGACACCAGCGTGTGACCACAGCTGTGGGTAAAGATCGCCGGCGGCCCGTCGGCGCCGGCGAGATGCCGGTCGCCCCACTCCCGCAGCGCCACCACCACCGGGTACAGATCCTTTCCGGACTCGGTCAAGAAGTACTCGAAGCGGGCCGGGTGGTCCGAGTACTGGCGCCGCTCGAGGATCCCCGCCTGGACCAGGGTGCGCAGCCGGGCAGCCAACGTGTCGCGCGGGGCACCGGTCTGTCGGACCATCTCGTCGAAGCGGCGGTTGCCGAGGAGCACCTCCCGCACCGCCAACAGGGCCCACTTCTCACCCACGATCTCGAGGGACCGGGCCACCGAGCAGACCCTGGGCGTCGTGGTTGCGGTCGTCATGCAGGCAGTTTACCAGTAAGTCGGAGAATTGGATGCACTGGCTCCATGAGGCGCTATAGTACATCCAGATTCCGGACGAACTAGGAGGACGCCGGCGTGAACTCCCCCACCGAGGTGAACACCCCCGCTGCGGGTTCGGCGCCCAGCCCCCGACGGGTGACGGCCATCGTCCTGGTGCTGTCCATGGCCGTCTTCATGTCCAGCCTGGACCTCTTCATCGTCAACCTGGCCTTCCCCTACATCGGCCGGGAGTACCACGGGACCAGCCTGAGCACCCTTTCGTGGGTCCTCAACGCATACACGATCGTCTTCGCGGCGGTGCTGGTGCCGGCCGGGCGGTGGGCCGACCGGATTGGACGCCGCAAGGTGTTCGCCGCCGGGTTGTTCGCCTTCACCCTCGGCTCCATGCTGTGCGGACTGGCGCCCGGGGTGGCCGCGTTGATCGTCGCCCGACTGGTCCAGGCCGTCGGGGCAGGCTTGATGGTTCCAGCCTCGCTCTCGCTCCTGCTGGCGTCGGTCCCCACCGAGGTCCGTGGGAGGGCCATCGGCACGTGGTCGGCGCTCGGTGCCCTCGGCGCGGCGCTCGGTCCGGTGATCGGCGGAAGCCTGGTGCAGTTCAGCTGGCGCTGGGTGTTCTGGATCAACCTCCCGGTTGGGGTGGTGGCCATGTTCTTGGCCAGTCGGGTGGTACCCGAGAGCCGAGACGAGCGCGTGCAGGGACGGCCGGACCTCCTCGGCGCCGGGCTGCTGGCCGGCGCGGTGGGTCTCTTCGCCCTGGCGTTGGTCGAGGCGCCCGATTGGGGCTGGGGCTCGGCCCGATTCATCGGCCTGCTGCTCGTTTCGGTGGCCGGCGCGGTGGCCATGGTGCTGCGGTCCCGACGCCACGTCGCGCCGGTCCTCGAGCTGGAACTGCTGCGGTCACGGACCTTCAGCGGCGCCTTCGGTGCTTCGATCCTCTACTACGCCGCCTTCGGGGCCTGGTTGCTCAGCTTGGTCGAGTTCCTCACCGGGGTGTGGCACTACTCGGCGGTGCGGGCCGGCCTGGCCATCGCGCCCGGGCCGCTCATGGTCCTCCCCTTCGCCCGGATCGTCGCGCCGCGCCTGTCGGCCCGCCTCGGCGGCCCCGGCCGGGTCGCCGCGATCGGCTGCGCCCTCAACCTGGGGGCTCAGAGCTTCTTCTTCACCCACATCCAGGCCCAGTCGAACTATGTGGCCGACCTTTTGCCCGCTCAGCTGATCGGGGGGGCCGGCGTTGGCCTGGCCATCCCGTCGCTGCTCGGCGCCGGCACTGCGTCGCTCCCGCCGGCCCGCTTCGGCACCGGGAGCGGCATCCTCAACATGGCCCGTCAGATCGGCTCGGTCATCGGTGTGGCCGCCCTGATCGCCGTCCTCTCGCACATCTCCCCCACCGATCCGGTGCTGGCGTTCCGCCACAGCCTGGTCATGATCGGTTCGCTGTTCGCCGGTGCGATGGTCTTCTCGGCGGTCCTCCTCACCGCCCGGCCGGCCCCGAGCCTCCTAGCGACCCCGGCGGCGCAGCAGCAGAACGCCCTCACCGTCGTCTCTCAACCCCCGGGAGTGCCATGACCCCGCTGCTCGTCACCTTCGCTCGTCGCGTGGATGAGCCCTTCGACCACAGCCTGGGGGCCTTGCAGCGCTGGCACCCGACGACGACCCGGCACCTCGACGTGCGATGCGCCACCATCGACGCTCCCGACGACGGCGAGCCGAACCGGTACCGGCTGATGCTCCGCCTCAAGGGACGGGGACGCCCGTTGCCCATGGAGCTGCGGGTGACCCCGTGGTCCCCGACGGCCGGCACCCACATCGAGCTGCTGCCGCTTCGCCGGGTCTGGCCGAGCCACCGGTACTTCCGAACCGGCCGCACCCTGCTCGAGGACGTGGTGGCCACCATCGTCGGCAGTTCGCCGGCGACTCACGGTCGCCAGCTCGAGCTGGCCCCGAGGTGCCTCTCCGAATCGGCCTGAGCCCGTCCCGGTCCGAGGAGCCGGCCACCCCCCTACCATCGCCCCCATGGGGGCACGCCGACCAAGCATTCACGCGCACCGGGGCGACGCCGCGCACTTCCCCGAGAACACGCTGGTCGCGTTCGAAGCGGCGATCGAAACCGGAGTGGAGGGTGTCGAGCTCGACGTCCACCTGACCGCCGACGGTGAGCCGGTGGTGATCCACGACTACGACCTGGCCCGGACGACGTCTGGGACCGGGCTTATCCACGAGCGCGACTACGACTACGTCCGTTCGCTCAGCGCCGGGGCCTGGTTTCGAGAGGACTGCGCAGACCAACGGGTGCCCCGCCTCGACGAGGTGCTAGCGCTGGGCGCGACCCAGTACGAGATCGAGTTGAAGGGGCTGCCGACCAGAAGACTCATCGATGCGGTGGCGGCGTCCGTTCGCAACGCCGGGGTGCTCGACCGGGCCGAGTTCACCGGACACCACCTGGTCTCGCTGTCGGCGCTCCGGGCCGCTCTCGACGGGGCCACGCTGGGGCTCTTCGACCCGCCGAGACCGGAGTGGATGACCGATCACCTGTACCAACAGGTGCTTACCGAGACGGCGAAACTCGGGGGTTTCTCGGTCCTGCATCTCCCGGTCGGCGACCTCTCCCGATTCGATCTCGGGCGACTGCACGACGAGGGTTTTCAAGTTCACGCGCACTCGGTCGACTCCGACGACGCGCTCGAGATCCTCGCCGACGCGGACGTCGACTACCTCACCACGTTCGATCCGGCCTGGGCACTAAGGGTGCTGACGACGCGGGACTAGCCGAAGGCAACCTCTACGTTCCGGCCCGCACTGTGCGGTCCGGCCAAGCGAGGCGAGACGGCATCAACCCGGCGGAGCGGTGTCGCTGGCCGCTATATGTCTTCGACGGTTCTCATCACATACGTTGCTCCGAATCTTCGGGCATACGATCCGCCGGTCATTTCGACCAGGACGCCGATCTCCACCAAGTGGTTGATCATTCGTGTGGCGTTCACTTGAGACACCTTGTACCGAATGGCGGTATTGGAGACTGTCGTCACGGGCCACTCAATGAGGTCCTCAAGAAGATTGAAGATAGCTCCGGTCCACCGGCGTGCCTGAAGTTGGTGCCGCGACTCATCGAGCCAAAGAAGCAACTTCTGAGCATTGTTGATCAAGGATTCGCACTGTTCCGACACCGCCGTGCAGAACAACGACACCCAGGGATTCCAGTTACCGGTACAGCTCATATTGAAAAGTTCCGCCTGGTATAGGTCGCGGCGGCGAAGAAACCATGGCGAAAGCGTCACCGCTGGGTGCGCGATGGCCCTATCGCGAAGAAGCTGAAGCACTACGGCCAACCTACCAATACGGCCATTCCCATCCCCGAAGGGGTGCAGAGTTTCAATCTGATAATGAGCCATGGCTGCCCGCAGGACGGGGGGGGGATGCGAGTGCTGTTGCTGAACCCACGCCTCCCACGCGTCCACTCCCGTTTGCAGCCGATCATCTGGTGGCGCCGGAACAAAGCGTGATTCTTCGATTGGGTGGTCCTCCTCACCGATCCAAACGATGTGCTTCGGCCGGCTTGCGCTGGAACCTGGGCGAGCTCCCGGCCCTCTGCGTCCAGGCGGCCTCCCAGGCCGAAACCTTTCCGTTGGCCGACGCCCCGTTGGCCCGACCGTCGAGGACCCCGAGGGGGGCGGGGTGTCCGTTCGAGCCCCCGTTCGAAGTCCCATTCGAGCCGCCGTTCAGGCTCGCGGCGGCGAGCGCCTGGTTGTCCAGATGCAGGTCGTGTCGTCTGCCGGCTCGGTCTTCGGACCGCATCCACTGGAAGTAGATCGGTGCGAACGCCACCAGGGCCAGCACGTCGGTCCCCGCCCAGATCAGGCCTCCGCCGGCGTGGCTGCTGGCCAGCGAGTACATGGACGCAATCGGGTGGGACAGATTGAGGATGGCCACACCCAAGAAGGCGTCGATCGCCGATCCGATCAGCACGAAGAACATCCGAGCCCCGAATCCGAGCTTCCAGTGGATGATCGGGTCGATCCCCACCATCGGCCACCAGAACAGCGTCCCGCCAAAGAGGAAGAAGACGTTGATGATGTCCATCAGCCACATGTGGGTCATGGCCACGTTGATGAGCGAGGTGAGGAAGAAGATGAACATCACGCCGTAGTAGAGGAAGGCGACCAGCACCGGATTGGTCAGCACGGCGAACGGCCCCGAGCGGAGCACGGCCAGCCACCGCTCCTTGTGCTTGCGGCTGGTCGTCTGCAGGTAGAGGGTCGAGGGCGCCCCCATGGCCAGCAACGGCGGGGCGATCGCCATCAGCAGCAGGTGCTGAACGACGTGAGCCTGGAAGTAGGTGCCGGTCAACATGGCGATCGGGGATTGCAGGGCCAGGTCGATCGTGACCAGTCCGGCAAAGAACGAGACGGTGCGCCTGGTCTTCCACCGTCGGCCCCGGGCGGCCAGCGTCCAATCGGCCCGCAGGTACCACGCCCCCGCCGCGATCAGCAGCACGACCACCAGCAGGGGGAAGGCGCTCAGATCCCACCGCGTGAGGAGGTTGTGCGGGGTGAAGATCACCCTCGGCATCCCGCCCATCCCGCTCATGGCTGGCATCGCGTCCGCCTCAGCTGCTCGAGCCGTACTGGATGGGGACGTGGACGACCTGTGCGCGCACCCAGGTCGAGGAGGTCTCGTCGAACACGTAGTCGATGAGTGTCGAGGAGTGGACGGTCACCGCGTCGATTCGTCCGGGGGAAAATGCCGCCCCCAAGGTACCCCGCGGGGGAGGTGGTGGCACAACCCACGACGGTTTCGCCGACCCCGAGGCGGGGCTGACGTCGGCCAGCTCCGGCGCGCTCGTACCGACCGGCTGGAGGAGGACGAAGACGCCACCTCCCGGGGTGGTCCCGCTGGCCAGGAGCTTTGCCCCCGCCGGCACGGCCAGCGGCACCGAGGGCGCGCCCGCTTGGCCCGAGGGGGCCAGCCAGCCAGCCACCAGCATCGTCGAACCGCTTCGCTCCCGGGCCCCCAGCAGGACGGCCACCCCGCTGGTCGTTTCCACCAACCGCAAGACCGAGACGGTGGCCCCGGCCAGGGTCGACGATCGCGGAAACGCGACCGCGGTGACCCCGCCCGCCGCGACGTCGAAGAGACCGACGACCCCTCGGTGGGCGCATGACGCGCCGAGGAGCGGATCCCCGTTGGGAGCCATCGCGGTAGCGGTCAGGCGCTCGACCCCACACCGTGCGCCAGCCGCCGAATGTCCGAGCTGGGCGGCCGTCATGGCCGGGCGCCACGACGACAGCGACGACAGATCGGCCCCGGTCTCCAAGAGGCTGCCCCGCCCCGAACTCCCCAGCCCCGCCGTCGTATCGCCGATCGTGCCCCCGAGGGAATCGGGCACCGGCGCCAGGGCGTCGGGGAAGTACACCCCCGTCCACTTCTGGCCGCCATCGGTAGTCAGGCTGAGGGGCGAGAAGACCAGATCCTGGTTGGCCAGGAACCCGGCCAGGAGCCAGCCATCGGGTCCGGGGGTGATCACCAGGCCCCCGTTGTCGGCCACCCCGGGCGGGGTGACCAACACCCAGCCGGCACCGGTCGGCGTGCGGACGAAGAGCTGCCAGAACCGGTTCAAGAACTGCGACAGATCCCCCATGGGCACCACGAGCCAGGTGTCGGCCCCCTGCACAAGCGCCGTGGTGATGGGCGCCGTGGTGATGGGCGCCCGCACCACCGTGCCGGTGGCGGCCGAGGCCGAGGGAAGCGACGCGATCGTCGCGCCCATCGGCACGACCAGCCCAACCACCACCGCGACACCAACGAAAAGTTTGCGACTCACTGTTTGGGACTCACTGGGGGTTCACCGGTTGCGGTCGTCAGCCGACTGCCGACGGGCCCATCGCCTCATGGATCTCGCTGTCCAAGAGCCCCGCGAACGACGACTGCAGAGCATCGGTGTCCGCACCGGGGTCGGTGCTCAAGATGGTGCGGATATAGCCATCTCGATCGATCACGTCGGCGAACTCACTGTGGTCGACCATGGCTCCGGCCGGTTCGACCAGGGCCGAGGCTCCGAACCCCTTGAGCGCCCGGTCAAGCTGGGCGTTGGTGCCGGTGAGGTAGTACCAGTTGGGCAGGTCGGACAGATACTCCTGAGCGTCGAACGCCTGCGTGAACTTGATCGATCGGTAGAGCGGATTGGTGACGATCGCCACCATGGCGACGTTCTTGGCCGCTCCGCCGAGCAGGTCGTCGGCCTCCCGGAACTCCTGGGCGATCTGCGGACAGTCGCTGGTGCAGACCGGATCGAGGAAGGTCACGACCACGGTGCGGCCGCGAAAGCTCGACAGCGTGAATGGTCGACCGGACTGATCGACCAGATTGAAGCTGGGTGCCCGAACGTGCTCTTGCACCGGAACGCCGTTCGACGCCTCCTCCAGGATCGGATCGGCCGACGAGCTCGTCGCGGCCGCGGCCATGGGGACCGCGCCCAGCAGCACGACGGCGGCTGCGCCGAGCGCCGCGCCGGCCCGAAGCAGCAGCGACGGGTCGACCGATTGCCAGAAGCGAAGGCCGAGCCGAGCCTCGGCCGGTGCGACGGCCGGCACGGCTGCCGCCAGCCGGGTCATGGCCAGGTAGCCGGCCACGAAGACGAGGGCCATCGGGATCATCGAGTTGGGGTCGGTGCCCACCCCCCCGAAGAACCCCAGATCCTCGATGAGCACCCAGTCGGCCAGACAGAGGACGACACCGGCGACGACGGCCCACCTGGTGACCCTCGATCGGGCCACCAGGAACCCCGTGCCAATAGCCGCCAGCGCGATCACCGTGAAGAGGTTGACGGCGAAACCATGCGCGGCATCGAACCGCCCGAACGCTCGCACGATGGTCTCGAAGAGCCCGGGCTGCTGGGTCTGCACCATGCTCTGCACCATCGCCGTCAACGAGCCCGCGGGCACATGGGGGTCGCTCTGCCCCTGCCAGAAACCCCGGCCCGGCCAGGCCTGGAGGAGGGCCATGCCCACGAAGAACAGCCCCATGGCCCGCAGCACCCAACGGCCCAAGGTCGGCGTCGACCAGACCCGGGCCGGCAGGGCGAGGAGCGCACCGGCGGCGACGTAGAAGAGGGCCGCTCCGGGCGCTCCGAACAGCCAGGTGGCCCCCGGAGCGAGGATGCCACCGAAGGCCTCGCCGAAACTCCAGACGATCAGCCCCCACACGACGCTCGTCGCCCCGGCGAACCGGGACCACCCGCCGTAGGGGGCCACCAACAGCAAGAGCCCGATCCCGACTTGGATCCACACCGCGGCCGCGGCCGCGGTGACCGGGTGATCGATCCACAGCGTTCCGCCGAAGTTGACCATGTGCTGCACCCATGCCGGGGTTCCACCGGCGGCCGGCTGGAGCACCTGCGAAGGCATGCTGAGCGGCATGGCCGACTGCCCCTGCAGAATCCCGTCCAACAGCCAGATGAGACCGAAGCCGATCCGCAGCACGCGGTGAGCGACCGGCTCGGGGGGGCCAGCCGCGATCGTCGGGCTGGTCGGGGTCGTCGCTCCGGTCGTCCCGGGACCACCGGTGGCCGCCAGAGCCTGGAACTGCCTCGCCCGCAGCACCGAGCGAAAGACGGCCAGCACGGCCAGGATCAGCAGGACGACCAGGAACTGCAGCCACAACGCATGGTGAAAGGCGCTGACGACCAGGGAACTGTCCGAGCTCACCCCGGTGCCCATGCCCGACATGGAAGGATCCGCCTCCGGTTCTGCCTCGTGCCCCCAGGAGGCTGCTTGGCCGTCTCGACGTTCTACTGGCCGTAGTTCTACAGCTGGTAGTACCTTCCCTCAAGTCGGCCGGTGAGGTGAGAATCAGGTGATGGCTCGGCTCGGAGAGCTCGAACGCAAGGTGATGGAGGTGCTCTGGGCCGACGTCGGTGCCCAGGTGACGGTGCGCCACGTCGAGGAGCGCCTGCCGGGCTACGCGTACACCACCTTGTTGACGGTGTTGACCCGGCTCGAGCGAAAGGGGCTCGTGCGCCGGGCCAAGGACGGTCGGGCCTTCCGGTATGCGGCCGTGACCAGCCGAGAGGAGTACACGGCCGATCTGATGCGAGAGGCACTCGGAGGGGCGACCGACCGGGCCGCCGTGCTGGCCCGGTTCGCCGAGACGGTGTCGCCGGCCGAGGCAGCGGTGCTGCGCGAGGCGCTCGCCGGCTTTGACGGATCCGAACACGGTTCTGGCGGTCCGGGCTGATGGCGACCGCGGTCGAGCTTGCCGTCTGTTGCATCTTGTTGTTCGGTCCGCTGCCGGTGCTGCTGGCCGGCGCCGAGTGGCCAACCAGAGCCCCGCGGGCCGCGGTGATGCTGTGGCAGGTGATCGGCCTCACGGCAAGCTTCGCCGCCGTCGGTGCCGGGCTGGCCGTGGCGGTTATTCCGTTGCATGCCGGCTTGCTGCCCGGCGTGGATCGTCTGATCGTGTCCGCCGGCCACCCCCTGGCGGCGCTCAATGTCTACGAGGCGCTGGGGCTGGCCATGGCGACGTACGTGACCGGGGAGCTGACCGGCGGTTTTGTCGTGACCCTCGCACGGACGCTGCGACACCGCGCCAACCATCGCCGCATCCTCGACCTCGTCGGGCAGCGCAATGACGTGGTGCCCGGAACGGTGGTCCTCGATCATCCCGAGGCTGTCGCCTACTGCGTGCCCGGCCTTCGACCCCGCATCGTGTTGAGCGCGGGAGCACTCGGAGCACTCGACGCGTCGGAGCTTGATGCCGTGGTGGCACACGAACGAGGGCACACCCATGCGCGCCACGACCTGGTGATGCTCCCCCTGGCGTCGCTCATCGGCCCATTTCGCTGGGTGCCCTATGCCCGGCTCGCCCCGCGATCGGTGTCGGCACTGCTGGAGATGGCCGCCGACGATTTTGCGTGCCGATCTCATCGCCGTCGGGTCGTGGCTGCGGCACTGGTCCGCATGGTGGTGGCGGGCTCGGGTCGGATACCTGATTGCGCGTTCGGGGCAACGGCAGGCACGGTGATCGCCCGGGTGCGACGCCTTCTTGCCTTCGACCACAACTCACGCGCGGTGGGGGTGGCAGCACTCCTCGGAGCAACTGCGGTCCTGAGCGCACCGCTCGTGTGCATCGCGGCGCCCTCGTTGGTGCGCTGAGGCATTGGCGCACTGAGGTCGGGCTCCTAACCTCGACCACCCCATGCGTCGCCGGACTCGTCACCGGGAAGGCCCGATCCGGTCGCTCGGGCGGTCGCTCGGGTGGAGAGGCCACGGAGGTCGCCATCCTCGTCGAACCACGTGTCGGGGGTGTCGAAGCCCGATGCCTCGAGCGTCGGGAGCAGCGCCTGGTCCTGGTCCGCACCCAGCTCGATCAGGAGGGACCCACCCGGGCGGAGGAGACGGGCGGCCGAGGCTACGACCCGACGGACCAGGTCGAGGCCGTCGGCGCCCCCATCCAGGGCGA
>Ga0302325_10026219_pt1 | contig 12107 bp, 11 predicted proteins | sample Palsa_T0_2_FD_201948 | JGI IMG/M metagenome (GOLD analysis project Ga0302325, IMG submission 201948) | Peat permafrost microbial communities from Stordalen Mire near Abisko, Sweden - Palsa_T0_2 | ecosystem: Environmental > Terrestrial > Soil > Palsa > Peat permafrost | place: Sweden: Abisko...
TCCGCCACCACCTGTACTAGCTCGTCGTCGCGCAGTATCACCGTGGTGCGCAGAGCCTCATGGCGCTCAGCCAGCCGGGTGAGCGTCCACCGAACCGCGTCCAGGTCCAACGGTCCGTCAACACGGTAGACCCATGACTCGAGATACCGCGACGGGCCCTCGTGAAGGTGATCGTCCAGCCACATGGCCTCCTGCTCGCAGGTCACCGGGTACGCCTTGCCTCGCTCGCCAGCTATCAACGGCTCGACCCCGAGTCGCTCGCCAGATCAGCCGGTCGGCGGCGCGGGCTCCGGCGCGGTTGCCGGGCCAACTGCTGCAGAGCCTGCCGGTCGAGCTTGCCGTTGGGGGTGACAGGGAACCTCGTCAGCAGACGGACTACGCCGGGGACGAGGTACCCGGGAAGCAACTCGAGCAGCTGGCCGCGAACGCTCAGCGGATCCGGGTTGCCCTGACCGTCGGCATCTTCGCATTGGACCGGCGCGTCAGGATGCGCCGTGTAAAACACCGCCAGCCCCGTCACCTCGCCCTCCGCCGTCGCCAGGGCGACGACCGCACTGTCGCGGACCCCGGGCAGGCCGTTCGCGGTCACCTCGATCTCCGTCATCTCCACCCGATGACCGCTGATCTTGACCTGTCTGTCGTTCCGGCCGTGAAAGTGCAGGACGCCTTCGGCGTCCACCAGCCCGCTGTCCCCGGTCCGGTACAGCCGCACGGCTTCGCCTTCGATGTCGATGACAGGAAATCGGCTGCTTGTGAGTTCTGGATTCCCGAGGTAACCGACGGCGAGGCCCTCGCCGGCGATGCAGATCTCCCCGAGTTCGCCCGGCTGGCAGATCCGGTCCCCGGCATCAAGCAGGTGAACAGAGGTGCCGGGAACCGCCGCCCCCAGGGGCACTCCACCGGGCACATCGCAATCCGCTCGGGCAAGCAGCCTGGTCGTGGTCAGCATGCAGCTCTCGGCCGGCCCGTAGCCATTCCGCACAGGGATACCGGGGTGACGGAAGAGAAACGACCGGACATGCTCAGGAGAGAGTTTCTCACCACCTATGTAGAGGTGGCCGAGCCCGGCGAAGCAGTCGATGTCCTCATCCACGAAGAGATTGAACAGGGACGTGGTGAGCCACAGGGTGTCCACTCCCGCGTTCCTGATCAGCTCTCGCAGTGTGCTAGGGAGGAGATGGTCTCCATCGATGAGGACGGTCGTGCCGCCGCTCGTTAGCTGACCCCACAGCTCGAACGCGTACATGTCCCAGGGCAGCGCGGCTGCCTGTGGTGTCGCGTGCCCGGGGCCGAATCCAGGCAATCCGCCAGGACCGAACAGACGCGTCACGGCCTGATGCGGGCTCACGACACCCTTGGGCTTCCCCGTGGTCCCTGACGTGAAGAAGACGGTCGCCGCCGCGTCGGCGTAGACGTCAGCCGCCTCGAAAAACGACGCCCGCTGGGCGGCCGATTGAACGTCTTCGGCCGACGGTTGATAGGCGGTAAATCGATGCAGGAGATCGTCTCCCGTCACCACCAGGACCGAGCCGATTTGTTGGAGAATGTCGGCCTGACGGCTGGCTGGCCACCGCAGGTCCACCGTTGCGTAGGCGGCTCCGCACTTCAGCACCGCGAGTTGCAGGGCGACCAGCTGCGGAGATCGCGGCAACACGAGCGGAACGACGGTACCAGGCTTGACGCCGCGCTCCACGAGCTCCGCCGCGTACAGGCAGGCCGCGGCGTCGAGTTGCCCGTAGCTAATCCGCTGGTCGCCATGGACCAGCGCGATCGAATCGGGAGCGGCGGCGGCATGCAGCCGCACCGATACGTGAATCCTCGGATCGAAGAGGCTGTCACTCATTGGCCGTCTTCCGCGCCAACTCCAACTGCTCGACGAAGTCGGCCAGCACGTCGTTGGTAAAAATCAATACGGGCAGGGCCTGGTACCCCGTCTCCTTTTCGATGCGGGCGCATATTCGAATAGCCTGCAGGGAAGTTCCCCCGAAATCGTAGAAACTGTCCCGGCGGCCAAGCCGGTCTACGCCGAGAACCTCGGCCTCGATTCGCGCGACCGAGACCTCCAGGTCCCCAATCGGGGGCTCGAATTCATCGTCGATAAAGCTCTCCCGGACCTCGGTCATCTTATGATCCCTTCTTCGTCTTCTTCGACAGACGCCATTCGAAGCAGCCGTCCCTCGCCGCGCGCGAACGCGAGCGCAGCGCACAGAATTACTACGAGACAGCTAACCCCGCCAAGCATGAATACGGCTGAGGTACCAAGTGATTCTTGAAGCTCGCCCGCGACCACGTAGCCGATCGGGGTGGCGGCGAAAGATACGAGCAGACTGAAACTGAAGGCCCGCGATAGGACATTACGCGGGATCCTGGACTGCATAAGCGTGGACTCAACGACATCGAGACCGAAGCCGGTGCCCACGAGCATGGCTCCAAAGCCTATTACGACGAGAGATCCGGTCGACCCGACAACCAGAGTGCCCACCGCAAAGAACCCGGCCAGAACGAGCAACGTAACGATCGGGTTCCGCACGGTCTTTTTCGCTAGGAAAAGCGAAACCGCGGCGGCCGCGCCGACCTGAAGCGCGCTAATCTCGCCGAGGACGGCCGGGGAGCCCCCTGCGTGTTTGACGACGGCTGGAATCAGTACAAGGTAGGGCGCAATGCACAGGAGATTTACCGCCAGAGAAAGTACCGTCACGGTCCTGAGCCACTGCGTGGCCAGGCAGAATCTGACCCCCTCGATCACATCGGAGAAAAGCGGGCCCTTATAGGCCACCTTCCGTGATGGGAAGGGGGTGAAGACCATGGCGACAACGGCAACGATAAAGGTCGACCCATCGAATGCAAAAGAGAGCGCGGTGCCGCCTGCAGCGTACAGGAACCCTCCGAGCAACGGCCCTACTAGGCGTCCGGCATTACTTCCGAAACGCATGACACTGTTCGCCGCATTGTATTGGTCTTCTTCGACGATGTCTGGTACCACGGCGTTATAGGCGGGCCCGTACATAGCGCTGCACACGCCCAACACCGCGGATGCGGCTATGATTTCGCCGATGCTAAGCCCGCTTGTCCGCTCCACGAGGGCCAGCCCCAGCATGATCAGGCCGGACATGAGATCGGAACTGAGAACGACGAGTCGGCGAGATAGCCGATCGGCCAGAGCGCCCCCCAGAAGAAGGAACGCCAGCCGTGTGATCATGTTGGCGGCGAGAACCACCCCCATGTCGCGAGCTGAGTTTGTGATCTTATAGACCGTCAGCGCGAGCGTGACTTGGTAAACGCCGTTGCCGAGCAGCGAGACAGTCTGACCGGATGCGAGCAACACGAAGGCACGATTCCGCGCGAGGCCAGTGCGTGCGGAACCGGCTGAACGTGGGGACTCCGTCCGAGGCGAACTTGACCAGGGCAACAGAAAATTAAATCGCCTATTCAACGTAATCGGGGGCCGTTCTGTCTAGTAGCCGGAGTAGCGCCCGCCACGCCAGCTCGTAGGCGACGTCGTCGACGAAATCGTCGCCGACGCTTTCGCCCACGAGTTGAAGCGCCGCCCGCTCACAGATACGAGGATCTGGAATTATGATCTCGCTGCCGCCCGACTGGGCAGCCACCTGGATGCGACAGGCTTTTTCTAGGTAATAGATGCGCAGGAATGCCTGAGCAGGTGTCTTCCCGACCGCGAGCAAACCGTGATTGCGCATGATCATGACCGGAAGACTTCCGAGATTGGCTATGAGGCGATCCTTTTCCGCCTCGTTGAGCGACACGCCCTCATAATCGTGATAGGCGACCCGATCATAGAACTCAAGCGATATCTGATTCAGCGGCAGCAGCCCTTCCTTCCGCGCCGCGATTGCGCATCCAGCCAGGCTGTGAGCGTGGACGACACACGCCGCATCAGGTCTAGCCTGGTGGATTGCGCCGTGGATTACGAGGCCCGTTGGATTCACCTGGCGCGCGGGGTAGACGCGAGGCGTGCGCCAGTCAACGGAGACCAGATTCGATGCTGTTATCTCATCGAACATGAGGCCGTATGGATTTATAAGCATACGGCCTTCACCCCATGGCAATCGTGCCGTGGCGTGCGTGAAGATCAAGTCCGCCATGTCAAAATGCGCGAGCAGCCGGAAGACGGCGGCCAGCTCTCGGCGCGCTATGGCCTCCTGACCCGCCTGCGCGGCAGCGGCCGCGCTTGCCGCGGCCCCCACTAAGTCGTCTTTCTTGCGAGGCACACGACGTAGCCTTTAGGATCGACCCACTGATTGTCATCTGACTCAAATGCCAGCGTCGCCGCGACTCGGATGTCGGCAACCACGGCGGGGCGGAGCGGTGAGTCGCCGTCGACCCCGTAGAACGCCAGGTTGGACACGCAGAAAGCCGTGATTAGCTCCGGAGAATCAAAGACCAAGGCGTTGTCGAAGCGATGTACCTCGACATTTCCAAAGGTATCCGACATCATCGCGGGGAGATTATCTGAATGCACTGGGACCGGAGAGGCCGAATCGACCACGAATCCGTGTCTTGTCACTACGCCTATCACGAGATCACGCATCTTGGGTGTCGTGAACGGATGATTAACCGAGGCGACGAACTTGCCTTCTGGCGCGAGGACTCTGCTTGCTTCCGCGAGCGCGGCAGGAACGTCGGGCACGTGGTACAGCATGTGGCGGGCGAAGGCAGCCTGGAAGACGCCGGTCGCGAAGGGAAGGCGTGTCGCATCCCCCTGGTGTCCCTCTACTCCCGTGATCCCAGCCAGCTCGAGGACCGCCGCTGGCGACATGTCCAGGCCCACTAGCCTGCCGGAGTGCCCGTCTGCCGCTAGCCTGCGGAGGAAGGATCCGGTGCCCGAGCCGATGTCGAGCACGTCATCATGCGAGCGTACCTTCGCGACGCCAAGTACAGCCGCCTCCACATCATCTGGATACTTGCTATACCGACGGTGCGCATCAAGACGGATCTTCAACGGGTCAAGCGTCAGGTATTCCGTCACGTCAGCGATTTTCCGATCCATGATCCCTATCTTCCCGCGTGTCACGCTTTATTTTTTGCCGAATTAATGTGCTGCATCCCTTGACCGGGCGAGTGTCCGAGCAGTTCTTCCCGGCCATTCCACCGGGTCGTCGGGAGTCCAGGCTGCGCGACCCGGGCCGCAAATATCGCTCCGGCTAGCGGGTCGTTGGCGCACTCGCCGCCTCCGTCGCCCCGCGCTGACGTAATGAAGAGCGTAGAAAAATCTGACCCGCCGAAACAGCAGCTTGTGACCATGGGAGTCGGGACGTCAACCTTCGCGAAAAGCTTGCCATCGGGGTCGATCCCGGCGACTGCCCCCCCACCCCAGAGCGCGACCCACAGATTTCCGTACGCGTCAACCGCAAGCCCGTCCGGTGACCCGTGTTCGGCTGGGAATTGGAAAAAGCTAGCGCGGGCAGCCGGGCTGCAGGTGTCGTTATTCCAGGTCATGCGGTCAACGCGGCTCAACGCGCTGTCGATAAAATACATGTGTTTCCGGACCGGATCCCAGCCGATTCCGTTGCTGATGGTGAGGTCGTGGAGGACGTCGACGAGTTCCAGACGTTCTGACACCTTGTAGAGGGTGCCGTCAGGCCTGTCGGCGGCGTGCCTCATGGTGCCGAACCAGAAGTTCCCTGATGGATCACAGCGACCGTCATTGGGCCGCACGCCATCCGCCAGGTTCAGCGTCAGCACCGGGAGCGCGCCGCTCGTCGAGATGAGCGCCAATCCGGTGACCTGGGCGCACAGATACCAGCCGGGCAACGACGTGGGGGCCAGGCAGCCGGTCACTGCCTCCAACGCCCGCGACGTCGTTGTCCCCCGGCTGGTATCCGTACAGTGCAGCACCCCCGGGTAGATGTCCACCCACGCCAGCACGTCGAGCTCGTCATCCCAGACAGGACACTCGCCGAGGAAGGCGCCTGTTCTGGTCACCAGCTCAGCCTGGTATCGGGAGACGCTCACAGTTCCTCGCCTGGGTGCCGCACTCGTGATCCTTGGCGCTGTGCTCAGTGACCGAGTCCGGCCTGGACGTCCGCTGGCTCACGGACTTCCTTCTTCACCACGATGTGCGGGCAGTAGATCCCGCAGATGGTGCACGGCTTGCCGTCCTTCAGGAGGTCGTTCTGCATGAAGACCTGATGGGCCAGGTCCGGGTACAGGGACAGCGCGGCCTGGTCCCCCCACGCGTTCAGTCGACGCGCCTTGCCGAGCTCCAGGCTCCGCTTGAGCACGGCCTTGTTCTGGCGGCCCACTTCCAGGGCCTCAATCGCAACCCTGACATTACGGACGCCCTCAGCCGTCTCAGTGGCAGTCGGCATGGCGTAATGCTCGTTCTGCGTGATGGACGCGAACATGTCGCCACCGTGCTGCCCCGCGGTGAGCACGCCGAGCGTATTAACGATGCTATCGAGCGTAATAGCGGTATCCACCACCATGGGGCCCGCGAGCCACATGGGGGCACCGCCCAGTGCCCGCTTATAGGAGCTGATCAGATCGGGAATCTTGTCGATTGGCATATGACCGCCGGATTCGCAGAAGACCTGCACGCCGTTGTCCATAAGACGCTTGCGCTCCTCCGCGAGGAGTTCGATCTCGGCCCATTTGAGATCGTCGCCTGCGTCGGCCAGACACCCCGGGCGGAAGATGTCACCCAGGTCCATGACGACCTCGTACTTCCGGCAGAGCGCCGCGATGTCGTCCTGGAACTCGAGGAGCGGGTTCTCGCAGTTGTGCTTCTGCATGTATCGCGATACAAGACCGCCGCCGCGGGACGTGGTGGGCATGATCCGCTTGGACTTCTTCATCGCCTCGATGATGTCCCAGTTCATCCCCATGTGCGTGAGCACGAAGTCGACCCCCGTCTGCAGGCCGCTCTCGAAGCGCTCCGCGAACTCGGTCCTCGACATGTGGTGGGATGCATCCCTGAACAGGTCGTATGTCAGCGCTGCGCCCAACGGCACGCCCATCACTGACTTGAGTTCATGCCGCAGCGCGATCGCTTCCGGGTTGGTCGAGAGGTCGATGACCGCGTCCGGGCGTGCAGCCACGATGACGCTCATGCTCTGGACGATCGCGTCCCGGTTGGTGTCCCGCGGGCCCAGTCCTATGAGGGCCGTGATCTTCGCGCGCGTTCCGGTGCCGATGAGCAGCGGAGCGAACTTCTCGATTGAGCGGCTGGCGCGGCTTCGCAGAAATACTACCGTTCCTTCCTGGATATTCTGCGCGATCGTTTCCGAATCTAGAGCTTCCGCCTTGCACGCGCTCTCGAATTGTGGGTCATTTCGCAGGTGACTAGTATCCAGAACCACTAATGCTCCCATCAGAGAAACTAACATGATTATTTCGCCGGATGTGTCGGCAGGCCGGGAAGGGGGTAAACCCATTGAGTTCAGGCCTCGTTGTCGAGCGCTGGTTCGATCTTCATTGCCAGCAGCTGCGCTCTGAAAAGGTCAGCTTGCCGCGCGAAGTATTCTTCTAGGGTCTTATGCGGTCTTACCTGTCCCTGACTGACAACGGTGGTCCACGCCGCATCTCTCGCCTTCCTGATGACATTGGGGTCAGGATGTGGCTCATGGACTTGTCGAAGAATTTCTCGTAGGAGCAGGCTGGCGAGCCGTTGATGTCTCTCAACAATCTGCCCGCTCAGCGAGCCGGCATATCGAGTTCCCGAGACAGCGTCCAGGCGCTCGGCCCGATGGTCTCCGTCGAACCTCGCGGTTGCCAGTCGGAAGATCTCCCATATCCGCCCCGGGTCCAGCGGCATGCTGCGGCCGTCCTGCCAGTCGACCTCGCGTCTCATCAGCGGCCCTACGCCAAATCCGGCCGCTTGCGCCGCCCGGCTTGACTGGTGGCCATCGAGCATCGCCGTAGCGCGCAAGGCCTTGGTGCAGACCCTGCTCACTTCATCCTGGAAACCCGGATTCGAGTCCCCGCTCGCCCACCTATCGATGAAGCTCTCCTCGAAAGAGCAGATGACCGAGTGCAAAAGGATCTCGAAGGCGTCTCGAGAAGTCAGCTCTACGGGCGAGTGAGGAGGCAGGGTCTTTGCATTGAGCGGGATGCCCTCATTCTTGAACGAGTAGCCAATGTTCGTGCCGAGCCGCCTAAATTCCTGGGCCGACAACGTCATCATCGTCAGCGTCGGCAGGTCATGGATTGAGTGCTTCACGAATTCTGCCGAGGAAACGGCCGGCAATGTTGAGTCATGCACCATCAGTAGGTCGATGTCACTCGCAAGCTGCCATGTGCCGTTTCTTTCTCGAAAGATAGCCTCGCCGCGCGCCAGCGAACCGCCGAGGATGATGGCATGCCCAGGCGCGCGCACCACCTGGCACGACTCGATTATTTTTTCAGACAACTTCCGGATCGCGGGCATTGCCTCGGGCGGCATATCCAGCCTCCGCACGATGAACGGCGCCAGGTCGGTGCTCGTCATGTCAGCACCGCCACGGCCTTGGTGATCTCCTCGGCGGTCTCTCCGAGCAGCGATCGAAGCTCCGCTGCGGGCAAGAATCCTTCTCCGCACCCAAACTGGAGGTCGAGACCATCCTCGTCGATTCTGCACCAGATCACGAGCCCGCGTACGATCGGCGCGGTTGGCGGCGTCATGTCCTCGACCTCTGTATTTCCAAGCGAAAATTCAGACGACGACATCTCAACGTCGAAGTAGAGGAAGGGTACCGTCGGCCGAGCGAGTCCCCACAGGTGCGGGACCAGCTCGCGCATGAGCCGGTGTATGGGATATGACGCGAAGCTCGCGAACTCGGCCAATTGGTTCCTGATGCTCCTGAACTCGTCTAGCTGACCTGCCGCTGAATTCATTTCTATCGCGCACGGCATGATGTTCGAACACCAGGTAACGGTCGACTCCAGCTCGGCGACCCCGCGATTGGCTATCGGAGACATCACCGGGACTACGGTGAGCCCGCCCCTTCGGGATACGGCGCGACACATACTCGACAGCAGCATCACATAAGGAGTCAGGCGGCCGGCTCGACTGGCCTGCGCCAGTCGCGCTTGGCCAATGTCCAGGCGAGTCTCTTCCCAGAGCGCAGACGATTCGTTCAACTGCTCTACGCCCCCGGCACCGGGGTAGTCGAGAGCCAGCCACGGGCTCCCCCCGGCCAGGCGTCTCTCCCAGAATGCCTTGGCCCTGCGGCCGGTATCGCTTTCGCAGTAGTGGTTCTCGAACACGCCATACTTATGATTCTGGATAGCCACCGGCTGCCACAGATGGCTAGGGTCGGCATACGCTTCTTGGATCTCGCGCGTTATAACGTCTAGCGACCAGCCATCCGCGACCAGATGCTCTACGCAGATCCAAAATTCTGAGTGACCATCCCGCTCCAAGAGCAGAAAGCGAGCCAACGGGCCCGTCTTCAGGTCCATGGGCGCCATAATCACGCGGTCCCGGTAGTCATCGTCATCGACTTTCCCGAGCACGTTGAGTCGCGGCAACTCCGCGACAACGCACTGGCGCGCAGGGGTGCTCGACCAATCGAAGACGGTACGGAAGGCGGTGTGTCGGGTGGCCACACGATCCACTGCCTGCGTTAGGCGGTTGACGTCGACGGGTCCGTTGATCTGGAAGCCGACAGGTATGAGCTGGTTGTGCACGAACCAGTCTGAGCCCGTGTCTCGGCTCTTTCTTATGCGCTCAAGTCGGGCTTCCTGGTTGGCGTTAACCGGATACCAGGCGCTAATCGGTTCCATCAGATCCCTCAGACTGCGCGGCCGGTCACGGTCACGCTTGACCTCGGCTGATCGGCGAGGGTTTGCCACCATTCATGAATAACCGGTGATAGACGCGAGCCCGCGTCATCAGGGACCAGATGACCACAGTTCTCAAGCCGGGTGATGGTGAGCTGCTTGACGTTCTGCGCCATCGGATCAGTACGGGCAGGTCCTGGCAGGTGTTCCCGTCCCGTCACTGGGACCGCTAGCAGTACCGGCACATCTCCCAGGTGACGCCATGTCTGCGATACGGGATAGGCGCCGCCACCCATGCGAATTGCGGCGTATGTCTCCGGACGCTGCCGGATCGTTATCGCGCCGTCCCGCTCAACAAGCGCGCTCCGGTAGGCTTTCTCAATATTGGGCGACCAGTTATGCAGGTCGGCGCGGACATCGTCGAGCGCGGACTCGACGGAGTCAAAGCGGCACTGGCCCGCGAACGCGATAGCATCGCGCATCGCCTCGTCCGCGGGAACCGGTGGCCAATCCTCGTACCCGCCGTCCAAGAGCACCAGTGAGCGCACTAGATTTTTTCTATCCGCGACCATGAAGAGCGCCACTTCCGCACCCCACGAGTGTCCTATCACTTGAAGTGGAGCCTGTGCCGCATCCACGACGTTATCGATGATCGCCCGGGCCATACTCGGCGCCGAGTAGGTATCCGATGGCAACGCCTCGCTTCCCCCGTATCCGGGGAAATCCGGGGCGACTACTCGATAATTGCCCAGTGCGCAAAGGCCCTCCGCGAAGTCAGCCGCGTTTAGTCCGCTTTGTGGTCCAAGTCCATGCAGCCACAGAACAGGGGTGAGCGGACCTGTCGGCTCGCCTGTGCTCCACTCATGAATGCTGTACTGAACCGATTTCCCGATAACGGCATGGGAGTAACTAATGCGCATGAGTACCACCGGTGCTGGTCTCCAAGGAGTAGTCAGAGTATCGAGGGAGGGCGAGGAGGTAGAAGCCTCAGGGCGAACGGCTGTGCCGCCCTAGATAACTCGCCTAGCAACCTGTTCGATCGCAGCGGTGTACACTTGAAGTCGGTTATCATCTGGAACCCCTTCTGAGTGGGACATGATGACCATCGGCTGCTGGGGCGGGCCAACGCCTCAGCAGCCTTCTATTTTGTGCGTGCTGGACCTTCTGCACGTAAGTTCGATTATGTGTGAGTAGGTCCTCACTTGCGGACGGAGCCTAACAATATGCATGTAGATCCGTCAAGCTTACTGGCCGTAGCTACGCAGCCCGTCGACGCCCCGGCGGGCCGGTCCCGCCATCGCGAGCCTCAATCCCCGGATACACGAATTCGGCTGCTATTTCATCCTGTACACGAATGGCTTTAGATCTTTTTTTCGTATGTTATGTTGTTGAGATTTAAAGTAACGAGTTGTGATATTTCGAAATTTTTCGGCGATATCGGGGACCGATCTTTTCGGCTGGCTTCTAGAGGAAAGCACAGAGATAACGCGCTCGCGTTCCGTCGCCGCCCGGTGTGGCCGTGGGGATGCTCCGGTGCCGATGCCGAGGGGTGTCCCTGTTGCCATTAGCCGCCGACTGCTAGCACTTCGTCGCCGATGGCGGCCCGGACCTGCAGCCGGGCCTGGTGCAGGCGGCTCTTGAAGGCGGCCTGGCTGACGCCGGCGATCTCGGCCGCCTCCTGGGTGGAGAAGCCCTCGACATCGCGCAGCACGATCGCGGTTCGCAGCGGCGGCGGCAGCATGGCCAGGGCGGCGGCCAGTGCCCGGCGCAGCTCGTTGGCCTCGGCCTGCCGGGCCGGGTCGTCGTTGGGGGAGGTCGGCAGATCGAGCTCCTGCGGGCCGAGCGGCACGCTGGGCGGCTGCCGCTCCCGCCTGGCCAGCGCGCGGTTGGCCTCGTTGACCGCGATCCGGTAGAGCCAGGTGAAATAGCTGGAGCGGCCCTGGAAGCGGGTGATGCCGCGCCAGGCACGGACCATGACCTCCTGGGCCACCTCCCCCGCCTCCTCGGGGTCCCCGAGCAGGCGCAGCAGCAGCATGAAGAGGCGATCGGCGTACGCGCCCGACAGCTGCTCGAAGGCGTCAATGTCTCCGGCCTGGGCGCGGGCCAGGAGACTCGCCTCGGTTGGGATCACGCGTTCCGCGGCGGCACGCCGGCCGCCGGGCGGACCCGGTCGAAGATCGTCGCGGGCGCGCGAACGCCGGCCAGCCCGTCGAGCCCCTGGACCGCGTAGACCAGGGCGCGCAGCGCGCGCAGGCCGCGCCCGCAGTCCGCGCAGTCCCGCGCGTGGCGGTCCAGGCGGCGGCGGGCGCGGTGGTTCAGATCCCCCTCGACGTAGTGCGAAAGATGACGCTGCGACCACTGGTGGTCGTCGGCATAACCCATCACGC
>Ga0302325_10026220_pt1 | contig 12107 bp, 8 predicted proteins | sample Palsa_T0_2_FD_201948 | JGI IMG/M metagenome (GOLD analysis project Ga0302325, IMG submission 201948) | Peat permafrost microbial communities from Stordalen Mire near Abisko, Sweden - Palsa_T0_2 | ecosystem: Environmental > Terrestrial > Soil > Palsa > Peat permafrost | place: Sweden: Abisko...
CGGTTCGCTCCAATCGAGCGACGCCAAGTCGAAGAGCAGCGTGCGCGATGCATTCGTGTAATCGGTCACGTGCGCGGCGCCCTGGGTGAGATTCCAGATCAGCCACGTGTCGACCGTGCCGAACGCAAGCTCGCCGCGCTCGGCGCGCGCGCGTGCGCCGGGGACGTTGTCGAGCAGCCACGCGATCTTCGTCCCGGAGAAATACGGATCGAGCAGCAGACCCGTCGTCGCACGGACCGTGGCTTCGAGGCCTTGCGCTTTGAGCTGCTCGCACAGCGGCGCCGTCCGGCGGTCTTGCCACACGATCGCGTTGTGGATCGGCTCGCCGGTCGCTCGATCCCACACCACGGTCGTTTCGCGCTGGTTGGTTATCCCGATCGCCGCCACGTCGCTTGCGGCAATACCGGCGCTCTGCAGCGCCCCGCGCGCCGTTTCGAGCTGCGAGCGCCAGATGTCGGCCGGGTCGTGCTCGACCCATCCCGGCTGCGGAAAATGCTGCGGAAACTCGCGTTGATCGAAGCCGGCGATCGTCCCGCGCTCGTCAAACACGATCGCGCGCGAACTCGTCGTTCCCTGGTCGAGCGCCAACACGTACGCCATTTACGCAGCCGAGGTTTCTCCCGCGAGTAAGCGGGACTTCTCATCCTGCTGCAGCTGCGCGACGATGCGCGCCAAGTGGCCGTCCATCACGCTTTCGATCGCGCCGAAGTTCTCGTTGATGCGGTGGTCGGTGATCCGGTCCTGCGGAAAATTATAGGTACGAATCTTCTCGCTGCGGTCGCCCGTGCCGACTTGACTGCGGCGCAGGCTGCCCACGGCCTCTTCCGCCTCGCGCCGTTTGCGATCGGCGAGCACGCTGCGCAACATGCCCATCGCGCGTTCGCGGTTCTGCAGCTGCGAGCGTTCTTCGCTGCACTGCACGATGACGCCCGAGGGCACGTGCGTGATCCGAATCGCCGACTCGGTTTTGTTGACGTGCTGGCCGCCGGCGCCCGAGGCCTTGTAGGTGTCGATCTGCAGGTCGCGCGGATTGATCTCGACGCCCGCATCCGACTCCTCGACCTCCGGCAAGACGGCAACGGTCGCGGTGCTCGTGTGCACGCGACCCTGGGATTCCGTGACCGGGACGCGCTGCACGCGATGCACGCCGCTTTCGTACTTGAAGAACCGGTAGGGCTCGCCCGTTCGAATCCCGAGCACGATTTCTTTGACACCGCCCGCATCGCTCTCGCTCTGCGAGAGGATCTCGGTCTTCATCCCAAGCGACTCGGCGTAGCGCGCGTACATCCGCGCGAGTTCGGCTGCGAACAGGCTCGCCTCGTCCCCGCCCGCGCCCGCGCGAATCTCGACGAACACGTCCTTGCCGTCGTTCGGATCGCGCGGCAGCATCAGCTCCGTCAGATTCGCTTCGAGCTCGCGACGCCGCTCGCGCAGCGTCTTTGCTTCTTCTTCAGCCAGGTCGTGCATCTCGGGATCGCTCTTGTCGGCGAGCAACGCTTCGTTATCCACGACGTCGGCAAGCAGCTTCTTGTACGCGCGATATGCGTTGACGGTCTCTTCGTTCGCCGAGCGCTCTTTGACGAGCGCCGTAAAGCGCGCTTGATCGAACGTCTCCCCGGGATTGGCAAGCTCCGCCTCAATCTCATCAAAGCGTTTCGAAAGCGTCTCCAACCGGTCTAGCTTGAACATTTAGATCGGGGCGGTGTGCCCCCCGATGCCCCCCTTCGCCGCACTCGCGGCTCATTTTTGTTGAAGATCGGGGCGGTTAACCCCCCGATCCTCCCCTTCGCCGCACTCGCGGCTCATCTCCACAGATAGGCTCGAGGTGCGATGCCGTTTGAAGAGCTGAGCGAGAATTGAAAAGGACGAGCCGCAGTGCTGCAGCTCGTCCTTGGATTCGTGCGGGTTCGCTACGCCTCGGCGGCTTGCGCCTCTGCCTTCAAACGCAGGCGTTCGCTAGCTTCAGCCTTCTTCTTCTCGGCGGCAGCCATGCGCTGGTTGAACTTGTCAACGCGGCCGGCCGTATCGATGAACTTCTGCTGGCCCGTGAACAACGGGTGGCAAGCGGAACAGATCTCGACCGAGATTTCCTTGAGGGTCGAACCGGTGGTAAACTCATGCCCGCACGCGCAGTGGACGCGCGCCTCGGGGTGCCAATTAGGATGGATCTTCTGTTTCACAGCCCAGACATTATATCAGCCCCCGCAAGAGGGGCTTGGAAATTTGGAGGACTTCGCCGCGCGCAGCGGGGCCCGGGAGTCGGGGCCCGGGGGATCGGGGGGCTAAGCCGCCCCGATGTCAGGGCACATTCGCGAGGACGTTCGTGATTAGGCTGTGGGCGTAGGGGACGCCGATGCCGGTGACCAGATCGTCGCCGGTCCCGGCGTTGAAGCCGGGGTCTTGTCCGTTCCCGTTGCTATTGGGGGTCGAGTTGTTGCCGAAGAGCACGTCGTAGAACGTGGCCGGGTACTGCGCTTGGCTGTTGTAGATCGCGTACAGGTAGGTACCGGGGTTGCCGAGCCGGTACGGCGTGCTGCCCGACCCGTGCGAGGAGCACACCGAGGACTGCTTGCAGGCCTGGAGGACGAGCGCCCACATCGCGGCCATCTCGGGGGTAGCGACGCTCGTGCCGCCGATCGCGGCCACTAGGCGGCCGCCCAAACTCGGGGCCGCGTCCGCGACGACGGCGACGCCTGTGTTCGTGTCGGCGTCGAGCGCGACGTCCGGCTGGGTGCGGAATCCGCCGCTACACAGCGAGGTGACGGAGGTGATGCTCGAAGCGTAGGAAGGTTCGCTGAAATACAAGGAGCAGCCGCCGCCCGAGCCGCCCGGCGTGTTGCCTGCAATCTGGGTTGCCTCGCCCCAGCCCGTAATCGGCCCGAGCAGCCGGCCCGCGTCGTCGAGCGGGGCGTTGACGCCCCCGATGCTCGTCACGCTTGGATCGGTGGCCGGGTAATTGACGCACGGCGAGTCATAGAGTGATTGTGCGGGGTTGCCACCACCCAAACACTCCTCGGCGCCGTTGTCGCCGGACGCCGCGAAGACCGCGATACCCTCACTCACGAGCGAGGCATATTCGACCGGACCGAAGTTGTTGCTCGCCGATTCGGCTCCCAGGGCGCCGGCGCTGCAGCCGTTGCTCGTGGAGGGCGGGCTGCATTCGAAGTAGCCGGGCGCACTCTCTTGGCTGTCGATCTCGTCTTCGCCGAAGCTCATCGAAATAACGTCCGACGCGTTGTCGCTGATCGCTTGCTGCGTCTCGTCGTCGGATAGCGCGAGTCCGAGTTCTTGCGATGGCGGATTCGCACTGTTGCACGGTCCGAAGCATTCCATCGGGTTGTACGCAATATAAAAGTTTACCGTCGCGTCGGGCGCGAGCGCCGAGGCTTGTTCCGTATCGAGTTGGGCTTCGAGGTCTTCGGGATTACAGGTCGTGTAGTCGTAGACGGGTGACGTATCGCCGAGCGACGCACCTTGTGCTTGGCAAGCGGAATTACCCGGATTCGTCACGGGCGGCGGCGTTGCAAGGCCGGTAGAGTACTCGCTCCCCGCGCCGGCCGCCGTATTCCCGGTCGAAACGTTCATCGTATCGACGTCCTGGACGACTTTGCCGGTTCCCGCGACGCCAAAGAGTGTCCGGTACTCGGTTACGTCGCCGCCCGCGATACGCGTATCACCGTCGGTGATCGGGCCCGTGCCGATGATGCCGATGGTGATGCCGTCGCCCTTGTAGCCCGCGGCGTAGGCGCCCGTGTAGTCGAACGCGTTAGCGATCTGTTGCGGCGAGTAGCCTTCGACGAACGAGCTCGACGCGCGCAATTGAAGGTAACGGCGCGATTTGATGCGGTAGCCGATCGCGTTGCCGATCCCGATGATGTGCAGGGCCGCCGGCGGACGAATCGCGCCGATCGGCGCCACGAACGTCTGGCCCTTCTTCGTATATATGCCGAATTCGGTCCCGAGCGCGCGCTCGATGTTCGCTTGCGCTCCGACCGCTCGAACGATCTGACGCTGAGTGTACGACTTCGTCGCGATGCCGTTCGCATTGAGATAGCTCACCACGCCCGCGTAATCGCTCGGCGATGCGCCGAAGCGATCGGCCAGTTCGCCCGGGGTCAACCAATGGCGAAAGAGCCCGTTCTTCGGATCGTTGGAATTCTTCGCATATTGCAACAGCCCCGGCACGTCGCGCATCGTCACCAGCACGTCGAGCCCGAGCGAATTTACCTTGGCGCGTTTGACGTACTTGGCACCGACGAGCGCTCCCGCGCCGTAGTTCACGGCAGCCGTCGCCCCCGGAACCGTCGTGGCTCTGGGAGCCGCGACAGGTGCCACCGAGGGCGAACTGCCGCCGCTGCAGGCCGCCGTTGCGACGACGGCGAGTACGGCAGCGAGCCGCAAACTGAAACGGAGTGAGGCGTTCATCGGTGCGATCCCGGGAAGCGGAGGGTGCGAAGACGGTGAATGGCGCGATCGCGGCGTTCGAGGCGCCGGCGTTCGAGCGCGGCGAAGAACGACGCGCGTGCGATCGTTACGCGGCTGGAGATCGACTCCAGCCCGCGCGCATTACGGACGCGCGAGGCGCCGGAGACGCTCGTTGAGGTCAAGCCGATCGTCGAGGTCGTCGTGACGACGTCGAGCGGCGAGCTGCCTCCTGAGAACGAGATCCCTAGCGGCGCTTCATTGCCCTGACCGCTGTAGTCGTAGTACTCGTCGGTCGTGTCGTTCAACGTGACGCAGACGTCGTAGCCGCCGACGACATAGGTGATCTGGTCGAAGTAGTCGATCGTCCCGAGGATCGTATCCACCCGCGTCGATTTTTGCTCCACGCCGTTCCCCGTGGTTCCGAACTGTGCCGGAACGTCGCAGGCCGCCGGAAGCGTGATCGCTCCGTCGTCGGTATCCGTTTCGGAATACAGCGATAGCGGCAGCGCATACCAGGTGTTCACCGTGTAGCTTTGGGTGTCGGATCCCTGGGATGCCACGATCGTGATCGTGCCGCCGGACCCGGCCGAGTAGGTGATGTTCACGTTCGGCGGCGAGATCGGCGTGATCGGAAGGTTGTACGTTCCCGATCCGTCCGAATTCTCGGTAATGGACGCCGTGAGCGGCGACGGCGACGGCGTGAACTGCGAACTCTGCGGATAAGCGTCGCTTTCGGTATACGTCCCGTTCGCGGCGTAGGTCCGGGTCGAGGTAAATCCATCGCTTTCGCTTTCGGCAATCGTCGCGGCGCCGGAGTTGGACCATTGCTGTCTCGCCGTCTCGGGCAGCACGTCGATGAGCCCGTTGAAGACGGGGTTGAAGCCGACGTTGCTCAGCGTATCGCTAACGTTCTCGCCTGCGGAATTCGACGACGTGAAACCGTACGTATAGAAACCGGTCTCGGGGCCACCGAGAGCGCTCGAGGCGTAAAACGCGTCGGTCGTACTCGTCGTCGTCGTGGCGGGCGAGATCTGCGTATCGGTCTCGCTCGTTCGCAGATCGAACGGCGAGGCTCCGTCAAACGGTACCGCCGTACCCTCGTCGGTCACGGTTTGTGCGATCGTGTACGCCACGGTCGCGGTGGGGTTCGGCGTCTGTCCGCGATAGACGAGGGTCTCCAGATAATTTCCCGCGTACGCAAACGTGTCGCCGCTGTTGAGCGGGCGAGAGGTTACGCCGTTCGCCGTTCCCGTCGGCCCCGGCGTGGGTGTTGCGGTCGGCGATATCGGAACCGGTGTCTGAAACGGCGTCGTCGTCGGGGCAGCGCTTCCCGTCGGTGTAGCCGTCGCCGTCGCTACGCCAGTCGGCGTTGCGGTCGCGCCGGCCGTGTGCGTGGGCGCGACGGTCGGCATCGTATTGTTGCCGCCGCCTCCCCCACCGCCGCAGCCGATCAGCACGGCGGAAACCCCGCCGAGCAATGCGAAAAGCGCTCGGTTCCAAAGTCTCATAGCCCGCCTGCGTTGCGTCGAAAGGCCCGACATTCCTACTCAATCGTCCTTCAGTTCGTAGGCCCCCGATGCGGTTGACGCCAGCGCTGCGGAGCGAGGGAAGCGCCTTCATCGTCGCTCTCGCCGGCTTCGTCGCCGTCAACCTGCTGTTGTTCGCGACGCCGCTGTACCGCAACGTCGTCGAGCCGAATTCGACGACCGGCAGCTTCGATCGCATCCTCGCCGCGACGTCCGCCCATGCGAGCGATCCGCGCAGCGACGTTCTCGTACTCGGCGACTCGCGCATCTACAACGGGTTCGAGGTCGCGACGGCCGAACGCGCCGCACCCGGCTTGCGTTTCCTGAACGCCGCTGTTCCGGGGACGACGCCGCGTTGCTGGACCGTATTCGATCGCGCGGCGGATCCCGCGGCCACGCGCTTTCGAGCGGTCGTCATTCCGGTCGACACGTATGCGGATGACGACAGCGCTATCGGCAGCGTCGACGGCGACGACCACTACTTCGATTTGCGCTACGTGGTCTTCACGGCGACGCTGCCCGAAATCGCGCGCATTGCAAAAAGCTTTCCGGAGACGGGCCGGCGCAGCAACGCATTCTTCGATCTGCTGCTGCGCGGCCCGCTCGTGCGCGAGGACGTGCAGAACTTCGCGGTCGATCCGCAAGCCCGCATCGCTGCGCTCAGCGCGCCGCGCGGCGAAGACATCTTAAAGACGCCGCGACTGCGCGAGGGAAGCCTCGCGGGGTTGCAGGTCGATTTCGCTCGTAACACCCTGATCGAGCCGGCAACATTTCCGGCCGCCGCGGTTCCCGAACTCGAACGCCAAGTGCTGTACGTCGGCCAACCGAGCCCTGCGTACGCCGTCTACCGTCGCGAATGGCTCGGACCGATCGTGCGGCGCTACCGCGCGACCGGAACGCCCGTGATCTTCGTGCGCATCCCGACACGCCCGCTGCATCGCGCGCTGCCCGCACCGCCGAGCGGCACGATCGTCGAGTTCGCACGCGCCGGCGCCCACGTCATACCGCAAGCACCGTACGTCGCGCTCGAACGGCCCGAGCTCTTTGCGGACGGCGATCACCTCAACCACGAGGGTGCCTACGCATTCAGCGCGCAGCTCGGCGCCGACGTCGCGCGCGCGATTCGCGAGAGCGGCGGCGCGCCCGCGGCCGTGCGCGACGCACCAGCGCGGCCCCGCGTCGTACTCGCCGGCTTCGGCATCGGCATCGCGCGGCTGCTGGAGATCGGTACGCCGATGCGCTTTGGGTCCTTCGAATTCGCGGTGTTCTTCAGCCTGATCGTCCTCGTGTTCTACATGCTGCCGAACGCAACGTCGCGCCGCACGTTGCTTTTGCTCGCGAGCTGGTACTTCTACGCGCGCTGGAACGCGTCGTATCTCGCGGTGCTGCTCGCGCTCAGCCTCACGGACTATCTCTTCGGCCTTGGGATCGAACGCACGCAAGGGGTGCCGCGCCGCGCGATGCTCTCGGCGGGCATCACGGCGAACGTTGCTTTCTTAGGCACGGTGAAGTATGCGGATTTCCTCACCGGTTCGCTCGCGCATCTCCTCGGGCTCCCGAACGACCCGTGGGCGCTCGATCTGCTGGTGCCGGTCGGCATCAGCTTCCACACATTCCAAAGCATCTCGTATCTCGTCGACATCTCGCGCGGCAAGACAAAAGCGGTCCACAACTTTTTCGACTACGCGCTCTACCTCGCGTTCTTCCCGCAGCTGCTCGCGGGTCCGATCGTTCGCGCGGCGCGTTTCTTCGGCGAACTCTTCAAGTGGCATCCGCCGTTGCCGGAGCAAATCGCGCGCGGCATCTACGAGATCGTCCTCGGACTGCTCAAGAAGAGCGCGATCGCCGACCGGTTCGCACCTACGGCCGACGCGTATTTCGGCGCGATTGCCGCCCATCCGGGCGCACCCGCCGCGTGGAGCGGCGCGTTCGCATTTGCGATGCAGATCTATTTCGACTTCTCCGGCTACAGCGACATCGCGATCGGATGTGCGCGCGTGCTCGGGTTCGATTTTCCGCAGAACTTCCGGCGGCCGTATCTGGCTTGGAGCGTGACCGACTTTTGGCGCCGCTGGCACATGACGCTGTCCGCGTGGCTGCGCGACTACCTTTATATCCCGTTCGGCGGCAATCGCCACGGCAAGTTCGCGACCTATCGGAACCTGATCCTGACCATGCTCATCGGCGGGCTGTGGCACGGCGCGAGTTGGACGTTCGTCGCCTGGGGGGGCTACCACGGCGTCGCGCTTGCGATCGAACGCGCGCTCGGGATCGCGCGTTCGCGCGAGGCCCAGCCGCCGGCCGGCCTGCGCCGCGTCGCGGCGACGCTCGCGACCTTTGCGGTCGTCTTGGTGGGCTGGGTGCTGTTCCGGGCGCAGACGTTCCCGGACGCGCTCGCCGCGTTCGCCGCGATGCTTTCGGGCGGCGCCGGCCCCTCGCTGCTGGACGTCTCGAGCCTACTGCTTGCGGCGCTCGCCATCGGCATCGAGATCGCGGTCGAATGCGGCGTCGGAACGCGCCGGGTGCCGGCGCCGGCCGTACGCGGGCTGGCACTCGCGGGGCTCGCGCTCGCGCTCGAATTGGGGAGCTACCCTGGCGCCGCTGCCGAGTTCGTGTATTTCAAGTTCTGAGCATACAAAGAAACTCGGGAACCCGGCGCGAACGCGCTGCGTTGGCCATTTTACCGATAACATCGGGGCGGCGAATCCCCCCAAAGTGAGACTCATTGAAGCACGTTCGTCATCCGCGCCCGATCGTACCGATTGCCGCAGCCGCCGCAATCGGCATTGCCGCGTGGTTCGGCCCGTCGCCCGGCGACCGCGCCTGGGCTCAGGTTCCGCCGGGTCCCGCAGGCGTCTCCACGCCGGCGCCGACCTTCGCGCCCCTGGCGCCGACCGCCGCGCCCTTCGGCGAGCCGAGTCCGAGCCCGAGCCCCAGCCCGGCCGGGCGCGGCAGGCGCCACCGCGGGGAGGCCGCGCCGTCTGCGACCTCAACGCCCGAGCCGACCGCGACCCCGACGTCGCCCGCCTTTGCGACGCTCGACGGAACGTGGGAGCTTCAGCTGCAGTTCATCGACCGCACCGAGTACTCGTATCTCGTCATCTCGCAGAAGCCCGACGGGACGATCTCGGGCATTTGGCGGGTCGGCAAGAACCAGTTCCCGTTCGAGGGGACCTACGACGGCCGCCTGATTCGCATGCTCGTTAAAGAGACGCAGGGCAACGTGACGATGAGCGGCTACGTCGAGGGGGCCTCCGACATCGTCGGCATCGTCGATCTCGCGAACGGCACGGCCACACCGACGGCGTTCACGGCCGAACATCGCGCACCCAGCCACGGCAGCCTCCTGAAGAAGACGATCTAAGCAGCGGCGCCGAAAGGCGTCCGGCCATGGGAGATCACGTCTTCGGGTTCCGGACGCGCGCATTGCACGCGGGAACTCCGCCCGACCCCGCCACCGGCGCACGCGCGCTGCCGGTCTACCTATCCTCGAGCTTCGTCTTCGACTCGACCGAACACGCGGCCGAACTGTTCGCGCTCCGCACGTACGGGAACATCTATAGCCGGATCGGCAACCCGACGGTCGCCGCGTTCGAAGAACGGATCGCAAGCTTAGAAGGCGGCATCGGATCGGTCGCGTTCGGCAGCGGTCTCGCCGCGCAGCTGAGCACGGTGCTTGCGCTCGCGCAGTCGGGCGATCACATCGTCGCGACGGCGTCGCTCTACGGCGGCACCGTGACGCAATTTACGGTGACGTTGAAGCGTATGGGCATCGCGTGCACGCTCGTGCCCCCGAATGCCGATGCGGTGGCGGCTGCGATCGAGCCGCACACGAAGCTCGTCTTCACCGAGACGATCGGCAACCCGGACGGCAACGTCGCAGACATCGAAGCGCTGGCCGCGGTCGCGCACGCGCACGGCGTGCCGCTGGTCGTCGACAACACGTTCGCGACGCCCGTGCTATGCCGGCCGCTCGAATGGGGCGCGGACATCGTCACCCATTCGGCCACGAAGTTCTTGGGCGGCCACGGCACCGTGATCGCGGGCGTCGTCGTCGAGAAGGGCACGTTTCCGTGGGGCGCGGGTAAGCATCCGCTGCTCTCGCAACCGAGCCCCGGCTACCACGACATGAACTTCGCCGAAACGTTCGGTGAGTACGCATTCCTGATGCGCTTGCGCACCGAGGTCTTGCGCGACGTGGGGGCCGCGCTTTCACCGATGAACGCGTTTCTCGTGATGCAGGGCATCGAGACGCTCGCGCTGCGCATGCCCGCGCACGTTGCAAACGCGATGGAAATCGCGCGCTTCTTGCGCACGCGCGACGAGGTCGCGTGGGTCTCGTATGCCGGGTTCGAAGACTCGCCATACCGCGCGCTCGCGCGCAAGTATCTGCCGGACGGCGCGGGCTCGATCTTCACCTTCGGGCTTCGCGGCGGACGCGACGCCGGACGCGCGTTCATTGAAGCGCTCGAGTTGTGGAGTCACCTCGCAAACGTCGGCGATGCGAAGTCTCTCGTCATCCACCCCGCCTCGACGACCCACCAGCAACTCACGGACGAACAGATGACGGCCGCCGGCGTGAAGCCCGAGATGATCCGGCTGTCGGTCGGCCTCGAAGATCCGGCCGACCTGCGGTGGGATCTCGAGAACGGGCTGCGCGCGGCGCGCGCGGTCGCCGCCGCCCTGGCGACGGCATGATTCTCGAAACGGTTTCGCAACGCCGCGACTTGCTCGCGCGTTCGCGCACGGTCGCGATGGTCGGCGCGTCGCCGAACCCGACGCGCCCGAGTTACTTCGTCTTCTCCTACCTGCGCACCAAAGGACGGCTCAAGGTCGCGCCGATCAATCCCGCCGTCAGCGAGATCGACGGCGTAAAAGCGTACCCGTCGCTCGAGGCGTACGCGGCCGCGAACGGGCCACCCGATATCGTCGACGTCTTCCGCAAGGCGGCCGACGCACCTCAAGTCGTGAGTGAAGCGATCGCCGCCGAGGCGAAGGCTATCTGGTTCCAATACGGCGTGATCAACGACGAGGCGATCCGGCTTGCGGCCGAAGCCGGGATGGACGTCGTCGTCGATCGTTGCATCAAGGTCGAGTCGGCGCGGTTCGACGGCGGCCTCTCGACCGGCGGCCTCAACAGCGGCCTCATCACGTCGCGCCGTACGTGAGCGATCGGGCGGCGCGCGAGCTCGACGACGCATTTATCGACTTGGTGGCGGATTGGCGCGAGGGCGGCATCGGCTGCGACGACGCGCAGTTCGAAGCGCACGCTCTCGCGCTATGCGCGCACCAGATCGAACGCAACGAACCGTACCGGCGCTATGCGGCTAGTCTCGGTTTCGATGCCACGCATCGGCCGAAATCATGGCGCGAGATTCCGGCGGTTCCGGCGAGCGCGTTTAAGGACGCGACGCTCGCGACGTTCGACGTGGCGCAAGCGGAACTCGTATTCCACACGAGTGGCACGTCCGCCGAGCTAACGGGCACGCACTACGTCGAACACGCGCGGCTCTACGATGCGTCGCTGCTTGCGGGGTTCGATCGCTTCGTGCTTCCGGATCGCGCGAAGCTGCGCTACCTCAACCTCGTTCCGAACCCGCGCTGGAAGACGCACTCGTCGCTCGGCTACATGATGGGTCACGTCAGCGTGTTGCGCGGCGAGGGCAAGGCCGCATATTTCCTCCCTTCGACTCCGCTCAGGTCAGGCTCCTCGACTCCGCTGGGGACAGGCTCGGGCGTTGACGTCGCCGGTTTTACGCGCGCACTCGATGCCGCGATCGCGGAGCGCCAGGCGGTTTGCATCGCCGGAACTGCGTTCGCTTTCGCGGCCTTGCTCGAGTCGCTCGAAGCGGACGCTCGCACTTTCGTCGCGCCGGAAGGTTCCCGCATCATGGAGACCGGCGGCTTTAAGGGCCGCACGCGCGCAATCGAACGCACCGAACTCTATCTCCGGCTCGAAGCGTCGCTCGGGATCGAGCAGCCGGCAATCGTCGCCGAGTACGGCATGACGGAATTGCTGTCGCAGTACTACGACGCGCCCGAGTCCCGCTCGAGCGATCTTCGCATCAAGGTGGGGCCACCGTGGTTGCGCGCGCTCGTCGTCGACGCAAACGGACGCGAGGTGCCTGCGGGCGAGACGGGCTTCTTACGTCACGT
>Ga0302325_10026221_pt1 | contig 12107 bp, 11 predicted proteins | sample Palsa_T0_2_FD_201948 | JGI IMG/M metagenome (GOLD analysis project Ga0302325, IMG submission 201948) | Peat permafrost microbial communities from Stordalen Mire near Abisko, Sweden - Palsa_T0_2 | ecosystem: Environmental > Terrestrial > Soil > Palsa > Peat permafrost | place: Sweden: Abisko...
TCTACACGCCTCTCTCCTTCACAACTCCTCGTCCCAATCCTTCAATGCAACTCCCGGGCGCCCTCCCCGCAAACAAGCTCTTGTGTTCACCGCCGATCGTACAGAGACGTGTTGGAACATTGCCTCCGCAGGACAGTGAAGGTATGAAGCTGGTTAGCAGGGTGGACAATTTCAGATGCACGGACACTTACCTATTTTCCTGCGCGATGTTCCGCTTTCTTCCCCATGCCGCCGCACGACGCCGGCGACAACCATCAATACGACAACTATCAATACAACCACCATAACAGCCACCAAAACAATCACCATAACAACCACTACTACAATGAAGAGTCCTCAAAGAGCTGAACAGTCTCGAAGAGGAATCAAATCAAAAATTGTGCCCATGTCAGACCCAAGTCCTTCGCAACATATCGGAAATTTGAGATTCTTGAGCTTCCGGATTCTAGGCCGAATTAACGTTGAGGAGAAAAGAAAAGAGATATAAGAAGAGACTTTCTGGTGCAGAGAGTGATGGTTGAGCACTCTGTTATTTGACGGGTTTGGAAGCTAGACGCTTTTGCGGTTGATAATCATCTTTTCGGGGCGGTGAGGGGTTGAGAAATGAGCAGACGAGACTTTTGGTACAAGTTTGAGTTCTTGACGTCTAGTTGGATAAAGGACTATTGGAGACCATTTTTATCGCTGCAGGTTATGTTAGTGCAAAAAGGGGCTGTTTAGAACCTTCGCACGACACAGTGAAACCGGTTCTCAAAACATCATATCGACGAGCTGCTCCTTACTAGATCATGAAAATGCATATCTGCCCATCGCCTGACCTTAAGCGGGATGCTTTATAGATGTTTTCACCAATCCCGAATTATTGCCACATCCATTATCCAAGCACGAGAAGACTTTGATAGATTTGTACATTCGATCTATGTGAGACCACATTTGGTATGATATTCCATCACAGCCTGGGAGCGTCCTTTCACGCCCGCTTTCTAAGTCTCCACAGATTCTATAATTTGCAGCAATGCTTCCAATGGCAAGGCTCTTACTCTTCCTCTTGATCTAGAGGCTTATATTTTCCGCTCTTGATGCTTTCCTCGTCACCCTTATTCCTATTCACCATACGAGAAATCCAACCTCCGACACCTTCGCTCGTCGAACCATCATCATCGGTACCATATTGTGGTTTCCCGTTCCTGATGTTAACATGAGGAGGGTCGATATCAAGGCCTGGAATAGCATTTGAAGGACCAAGTCCGTTGCCATTCAAGGCGCTGGATAGTACGCCTCTTCGAAGGTCCATCGAAGGAACAGGTGAGGAGGCACCCATTAAAGAGCCAGTTTCTGCTCTCGTTGCCGGTGTCGGCATAGCGGTAGTAGCATCACCAAACAGAGCATCCATGTCTTCTAATCTTACACCGGCTGTCTCTGGATAAATAAAATATACTGTGGATAATTAGTTTATTGCTCCGAAACGATAGAAACTATTCTTACCAACAACAAAACTCGTGGCACAGAAAAAGGCATGCACGAGGTAAAGGCGCCATTTGATCCACTCTTGCAAAACTGGAGTTAGCTCGCCAACTAGCCAGTTGAATGCCCAATTAGTAGCAGTGGACAAACTTGCACCCTTCGAGCGAATACTGAGTGGTAAAATCTCAGGAGGATATAGCCATGGAATAGGTCCCCAGCTGTATCCAAAAGCCGCATTGTAAATCATAACAAAGATGACGACACATGTTGGCGTTATACTAACGTCGAGGTAGAGGAAATACGAAATTGTCGATAAAGCGAGAACCATGGCAATGGCACCGCTGAGAAGAATGAATCGGCGACCCCATCGATCGACAAGATACCATGGCGGCACTGAGGACATCAAGTAGGTGATTCCGTTGATACCAGTCATCAAGATAGCCTCCTGGCCGACCCAACCAGCAGACTCAAAGACATAAGGGGCGTAGTATGAGATGACGTTAATACCATTGAGCTGAGCGAAAGCTTGAGCAGACATGGCGATGAAGACTCGAGTTCGGTATCGGCGAAACATGTCTCGGTAAGACTTCTCTCCTTCCTGTCTTTGCAAAAGGACATCCATCTTGATCTCTCGGTACTCCTCGCGGGCCTTTTGGTTATGAATGTCACCGCCTCCATAGAGGTTCGCGATCACCACAATACCCTCCTCATCATGATCATTGTCAAGAAGCCATCTAATTGATCAGAATAAGGAATTCGATATCGGGTGATGCAGCTTACCTTGGTGATTCAACGATGACTAGACTACCAATACCAAGTAGAGCACCCATCATACATTGCATGAGCAATGGCAGTCTCCAAGAATAGTCGTGTTGGATAAAGCTGCAAAAGTAGTCAACCCATACTGATGTTGCATAACCAGTAATGTTTCCCGAGAACTCGATACACGCCAATTTACCCCGGTTGTGTGGAGGTGAAATCTCAGACTGATAAATGGGGACAATCGTGGAAAGCATTCCAACACCGACACCTGCAGTGATGCGACCTAGTAACATCATTGGCATCCCATTAGCAAAACTCTGCAAAGCACCCCCAACAAAGAATATAATAGATCCATATAAAATCGTCTTTCGTCGACCAATTATGTCCCCAATCCTGCCAACTACCAAGGAAGAACAAAAGGCTCCAATTTCGAGGATAGCGACCATAGTGCCAACTTCCGCACGCGATGGCTGATTGAAGTAATCTCTAAAGAACGGGCCTCTGAGAATGTGTTAGCTGAAGTTATTCCTAACGATAATGTTCTTACGTGATGATGCCGGACATGACTCCTTGGTCGTAGCCAAAAAGGAAGACACCCAAAGATACAAATATACTTGTAAAGTATCTGAATGACCGTTAGCTGCTTGTGTTTTCTCCGAGGACCCTCTACCTACACTAATGGCCGGCCTGTAAGGCCATGCATCTGCCTTTCTCCCCCAGACATAGCGGCGGCGATAATATGCTCCGCTCTAGTAATATACCGTGGAGCGGGTGTTGGTATCTCAATCTCCTCTTTAACGAGTCCAGGATAATACTCCTTTCGTTCTGCGTTCTCGGAATCGTGATATCGGACCTTTTTGTGGTGCCGTGTAGGCCGTCTCGAAGTATCACTAAAAACCTGCTCGTCGAGAGATGCCCGTAACTTAATTTGCAAAGGGTCTTCGGCGTCCGCTGATTGTTCCGCAAGATCTCCAGTGCCACTCCAGGAAAATTCAGAGCTGGGAGAGGACGATCGAGAGAGGGAAGACCGGCGGCCCTGCTTTTCGTCTGATTGTGCACCCAGCAGCCTCTCGGAGTGTGGGTTGGATCGGTTCGCAGCTGAAGATAAAGTTCGTAGGGGTATGTTCGCGGGGCGACGAGGTGGATTTGGGGAAGGAATCTGCAGGGATGAGCCCGCAGTGATGCCGACGGCCAGATCGAGCTTATCGTGAAGTGGAATTGTGACGGTCGTGGACTGTTGAGCAGCAGTCCTCTGCGCTGGGGAAAGTTGGAGAGGTCTGGAGAATGGGTGAGATCTCTGACGTTGTTCAGGGTCCACCGCGAGTGCTATCCTATCAGCAGCTGTTCAGGGAGCTAGTTGACCTGCAGCCATGGAAAACTTTGAAGGAAAAGTAGATACAGCCCTGCATCGAGGGTGCGCGTGAAGGAGTGTCGAGAAGGCAGCTGGTGATTGGTTTTTGGGTACAGAATCAAGGTCGAGCAGCGGAATGGTTGCACGAGACAAACTTCGGATGCTGCGAGCCTGGTATGACGCTGAGTCTAAGGAGGGCCACTAAACGATTCCTGTTCAACCCTTGCTTCACGTGACGAGTCCCTCAAACAACCCCTTTTCCTTCTAAGATAAGAATTGTGTTTGTGTTCCCAAGGAAGCCGAGGTCGATAGATAGCAATCCCATTACGCGCATAGGTGCAATGCTATGGCACTACGCCCTGCGTGAGCAAACGGGGTTCCGTGATAAGGTTAAGGAACCACTAGTAAAGGAGGCAATCTGAAAAGCTCGTCAAAATATCCTTGATGCCAGCACGGAGGATATAAAGATAGATGAACAGGCTCTTTTTTCTCTAGGAGCAAGCTACGTAGTGAAAACCCCGTCCTGATCATGCCTTGATTCTCTACTATTCTCTTCATAGAGCCTCGTCGTGTGTACTATCTTTTTCGAAGGCTGGCATCCCGGAGCAGAGTGTTTTAGGTGGAATTATTTACCCTCAAAACGAAAAGATGTTCTATTGTCCATTCTGTCTGGGGCATATTACGCGCTTTGTATTATCAGCGTTCAAATATGGCTGAGATATCCGAGTCCCAATATCCAGTTTCTGCGGCTCTCGTGCTAGCAGATTGAAATTCAAAAGCGTCTCTGGTAATCTCGCCAACGAAACAACTTTTTCTTTTCCAATACTCACCTGGGAACAAGGTCAGACCAAGACATCGGATCTGGTGGGAGTGACTCGTGCTCCTGCTGCCAACATCCCAAAATCACGGGGACTGCATGGTCAGAAGCACACGACTGCAGCACTGCCTCATGCCAACGCACTCGGTCATGATCTGTCGTTTGGATTCTGAACTTTGCTTCCTCATTCGGTGACCATGCAGACGTTCTAGAATATTATCCAAACAGCACAGCCACCTCGTATCTTCAAGGATAATCCCCAAAAGCACGTTCAAAGATTGACCACTGCAGGGGCCCAAATATCCAGCTTATCATTCGCTTCGGACGGCTCTGAAGCATTCGTGGGCCTACGCAAGGTTGAATTGCTACTGTAGTAGAAATTTTCTGCATCTCTCAGATCGAGGCGGCTCAGTTTGTTCCAAACACGAGAGACGGCAACATGCAGGTATTTCTCCTCGGAGGCGGTAGAAAGAGGGGACTCGTGTCCTCACAAGCCTCTCAATACTCTACTTCGTAATCTGGAGTGCAGGAATCTCGTCAACTCGTCATCTTCTACAGTATTATTCCGTAACAGACCAAGCTCAGGCAATCCTTGCTTTCTACTCTTCTACTGTAGGAGGCTCGCGGCGCACAGCCAGCTGGAATGGGTCCGGATTCCGGAAGCAGATCGTCTGCATGAATGTGATCGGGCGAATGACTCTGGGATCACGAATGTGGCGTTTGCATAACCTGAAACGCGCAATATTGCTGTATTACTGTACTTCGTAGCGGATTCGACCGTAAATGTGCCTTTCGCCCCATGTCTTATGCTCCAGTTATGCAGACGACCCTCCAGCCACTGGTGGGAAATATAAGCATTAATAGCAGAAGGCAAAAGAACAACTGTCGGCATGAAGCGCTTCATAAAACTCAAAAGAGCAGGTCCAGAATCGGGTCGAGGTTGTCCACATCCAGCCCCAGCCGTCGCCTTGTCCCTGGACATCTGGGTTTGGATCATCTGGCTGGTCAACGGCTCTCCTCGCAGATTGAGCCTGCCAGGGATACCGACCGTAAACGCATGAATCGAGTTTGTCTCCTTATTAAAAGATTCTCCTTCGCAATTCACGAACACCTCTCACACCTCTCGCACCTCGTCGTCGCATCGTTCGATCAACCATCACCATCCACGAGAAGTGGCCCGTCAGACAATCCCCACCAACGGTCTGCGGTCGACCTCCCGTATCGCGCCCGCCCCAGATACATTATCGCACCAGCCTTTCCAGGAAGTGTCTAGCCGGCAAGTTAAGACAGGGGCAGGAACGAAGCTAGGAAGCGTCAAGACTCAAAACAGTCGGCTGGTTTTCAAAGCGAGGAACTGGAACTTCGAGATTCTCAATTGCACGCCAACTCATTCGTCTGCCTCGCGCATCTGCTGCTGCTGCTCTCATCATCGAACTGGGCAGTCGGCGGCCAGCTGCGATTTGAAGCTCGGGTTGCGACAATCGGATTGATCGACACCGCCTGCAGCTCAGCGATACGAATTATCACCAGCAGCCACTGAAGCGCCTTGCGCCACAGCAAAATGGGGTCGACGCAGTTTGGAAACTTTCATGTAGGTGGAATGTGATGCAGTGAAGACTGGGGACAATGAAAATGGCTCTAACTACAAGCTAATGCGAATTGATTACTAGAACTTCTGTCGCGACTCGACGTTACCAATCTGCAATGTACGTTCCCAGTGGCAATCCCGCCTCGAGATCGAGCAATACTAATTGGCCTTCTCCACAGATTTTCCCCGGGTACAGTGAGAATAATCCAACTCGCTCAGCATGCGAGCTACTGGGCATACCGTTAAGCCATGGACGGCACCTAGGCAACCTGGGTTCGTCGAGTCCTTCGGTCTCATACAGGCGTGGACTGATTGGGTTGCAGGTTCAATTCTGCTCTGCGGTATCGCAATTGCAGTCTCGGGTTATTTACTATGGCGATCAGAACGCAAGCAAGCTGCAGTAGGCAGAAGGTATGTTGAAGCGTTTTGCTTGTCACACAGTAGCTGATCATATGCTGCCTAGGGAGATGCAAGTTTTCCTCATTGGATATATATTAATTGAGATATGCGAAATCTTTACAGTTGGAAAGTTTCCACTGAGCCAAGATGTGCGAATAGTGAGTTGACTGGACCTCTGATGCACGGATGAGGCTAATCCTACATAGGCCTTTACAGGAATACACCTGGGCCTGATAATTGCGACTTTATGGATCCTTATGTTGAATGCCGTTGTGGGATACCAATTGCTCGACGATGGAACATTTGTGTCGGTGGGACTCATGGTCGGTTCTGCGGTGGCGCTCTTCATTGGAACCGGCTACATCACTCTCGATACTGGTTACAGCTGGACGGGACACTTTGATTCAAGTCTAGGCGGCAACAACAGGAACATAGCTCTCTACGTGCTCTACCAGCTTGCACCTCTGGTCTTCCTGTTCACCTTCTTCGTTCTGGAAACGGTGTTAGTCATCCAGGTTCTCGGGGAACGCAAGCCCATGATCTACTTGGCCTCCGCCGCCTTCCTCTTCGCACTTGGCCAAATCTTCAACTACGTCGTAAGCATTCATATATGCCACGGCACCAACGGCAAAATCGACGGTGCACTCTTCGAAACTCTCTTCACTCTGCTTTCCGTTGTCATGATCTGGATTTTCTGGTCCAGTATTACGGAAGACGATTGGCCAATGCCTGTCTCGAACACATATTCATGATGATAATAACAGAATCGCATAGAACCGTGGAGTTAAGGGCATTTTGTTTTCAGGAGCACACGTCTTGGACGATATTTTTTTGAGCATTCACAAGATGCATCTGCTACAAACAGCTAGCAGGAAGTATAAGGAGTATGAAATTAAGCATTACAACTACTCCTATGGGAGAGATAATCGTGGAGAGACGTCACGTCTGGGGAAGTTGCTGCTGGCTTCTGCTCGAGCTTGGATGGGAGATATTGGAGGATTGCTTGTATATGATTTCGAAGTCAGTAGTATACCCAATCGAGCGCATAATTTTAAAGAAATGGAGACGAAATGACAATTGCTGGCTCTGCAAGAGGAGGGCTGCAACAGATCTCGGAGCCTTACGTTCACAAGGCTACGAAAAATCACCTGCTTAGCAAAGAAGGATAGCACTCACCACCATTTCTTGAGTTTGGACTTCAAGAAAAGGTGATAACGAAACAGAGCCCAGTATGCCAGTTAATACCACGCCCCGCAAATATGTTCAAGCCCCTGGTTAAAAATCCCAAACCGCGGGGGAGGGCATCCGAGGGACAAGAGGAGCTCCTCTACGTCGGAGAAAAAAAACTGGCCGATATTGGCCCTTGCGCCAACACCAAAATCACTACTTGCCTTGTTTTTAAGACAACACAAGTCAACTAAAAGCATTAAAAAATTTGCGGGCCATTTGCGAGATTTAGAATGAGCTATAAGAAGTAAGGCGGGGGGGAAGGGTCGATTCGTTGAAGTAAATGTTGATTTTTGATGTGCCGAAATCGGCCAGTACGTAGAGCTCCTCCACTCAATTCTGCGCTATGATAGCCGAACCAGTAACATCGAGGTAACCTTAAATAGCTGCGGCGCTCAGGCAACCTCAGCCTCGTCACTAACATTCATTTCACAAGAGTCACGCAGTCGCGGTGACAGCAGCCATGTCGGACTCGGACGGAGAATACGTTGCTGACGATCTCTCTGATGAAGATATCGCGGCCCATCAGGCCTCGCGGCATGGCACACGATCAAGTGGCCCTGTCAGAGGGGTTGCAGGTTCGGCTACGAGAGGTGGGGATACCAACGTTGGAACAAATCGCAGGAGAGCAGCCTGGGAGGACATCCAGCGAAGTTGGGATACCGTCGTTGAGGGCGCCGATGGGAGCATCAACTCTACCGTCGAGGGGCTGAGAGAGGCGGGGAAGAGGAAGAGGTAAGCGGGAGATCTCAAGTCATAGCTACCTGATGCTGATACTGGGCCCACAGATTGTTGCGAGATACGACGCCTTTGCAAAGAGGCATCATTCGACATCTTATCCTCATACTCGACCTGTCTTTTGCTATGGTTGAAAAAGACTTGCGGCCCACCAGATACCTCCTTACCATACGTTATGCTTCCGAGTTTGTTACCGAATATTTCGAACAGAACCCTATTTCACAGCTAGGTATTATTGGAATGCGGGATGGAATAGCAGTACGAGTCAGTGATATGAGTGGAAATCCGACAGAGCATATTGAGAAGTTGAAAGCTTTGCGAGATCAGCAGCCTCAAGGAAATCCAAGTCTACAGAATGCTCTTGAAATGAGTAGAGCAGCTCTCTTCCACGCACCTTCACATGGAACTCGGGAGATTCTTATCATTTACGGCGCTTTATTATCTAGCGATCCTGGAGACATTCACGAAACCATATCATCTCTCATTACAGACCGAATCCGGGTTTCAATCGTCGGACTTGCCGCTCAAGTTGCTATATGCGCAGAGCTGTGTTCCCGTACGAATGCCGGTGATGAGGGAAATTACCATGTGGCACTGAATGAACAACACTTCCGGGAGCTGGTAATGACGTTAACCACGCCTCCTGTCACACGGACCAAGAAGCAGTCACAATCGAGCCTACTGATGATGGGCTTTCCGTCTCGAACGTCTGGTGCTAGAAAGACTATGAGCTTCTGCGCATGCCATAGCAAGCTAAGCCGAGGTGGCTACCTCTGCTCAAGATGCGATAGCAAAGTTTGTAGTCTTCCAGCTGAATGTCCAGCGTGCGGCTTAACTCTCATTCTCTCCACTCATTTAGCGCGATCATATCACCACCTCTTCCCGCTCAGAAATTGGATCGAGGTCCCTTGGTCTGCTGCGAAAATATCAAAGGTTTGTTTCTCTTGCCTCATTCCATTTCCTGAGGTTTCAGAGGAAAGATTACAAATCGAGCATAACGGATCTCGACCGGACGGGGAAGCGAAGGGTATGAGCGAGAGTGGACGGTATGCGTGCGAGGTTTGCGGGAACCACTTTTGCATTGACTGCGACGTCTTCTCTCATGAGGTCGTCCATAATTGTCCTGGGTGTCAGAGCGATACTCGAGGCATCATAGAGGTACAAGATATAGTTGCTAGGGGAAACTAGCCACGCCGAAGCAATAGTAGAGTGACGATTAAAGAGGGAACACTAGTAGTCTTTCGGGCGTTTAGGCTATCAAAAGGCAGCATTTATATTGGGTAGATTGGAGTTACAGGTTATTGCTAGGAGGCCAATTCTCTTGACGCCGTCTAGGAAGAGCGGACATCCAGTGTTGGATGCAAGTGGTGAGGTAGAAGGATGATGTATTCCTTTGCTTGAAGGCTAGCTAAAAAGAGAATGCTAAGCGAGCTTATAAGCTAAGCGAGAACACGTGCCCTACAACACGTAATATATCCCCCCTATTATGCAATTTGCAATGTCCTTATTGTGCCTAATAAACACATCAAAGAAAGAAAATTTGCAATGCTAATGTCTATATCCTATATTCCTTATGTCTTGCAATAAAACTTCACCCGTGCATCCTATTCCTTATATCTGATATATGCAATCTTATTTGTTCTTATCCTGCCACAATCTCCTAACTATTATAACTTTTATCCGGCTAATTATTAGGATTATTAATAAACTAGGAGGTGACTTGTAATGCTATAAATATGTTTAGATTTGCAACTCCTCCTTATACTATAATATTATTTGCATACTAAGTGCTTAGTGTTATTGCTAGCTAATATATGTTTGCTATATATACTAAACTGCTATTGTTAGTATAGCTAGGTAATCCGAATGTGTGACACACAATAGTACCCTAAAAGTAATATATTTAATAAGTCTATAATATGTGTCCCTTATTAAATAGGGATTACTATATACATATAAGGAGCGTAAGAAGTAAAATAGTACACGCAAAGCAAGTGCCGATTTGTACGAGTTATGTATAGCCCGAATAGGCTAAGTATAACTATATAAGTCGTGTATATCCTACTTATAGATAGAAGTAGGATATACTAAGTATATTGGGCTCGCGCGTATAAAGGATCTAAACTAGGGCCCGAAAAGCAAGCCCGCTAGAACCCGATAATAGGATTAGGAATAAGGCTAGCAATTAAGCTGTATAAGAATAGAAGTAAAAGCAATATTAGGGGTAAATGTAGTATATATTCCGACACTAGCAACCTTTTCTTCTCGTATAAAACGCACTCGAATTAAAAGTAACCCGTGCTTAAATAACTAAAAAACAAGTAAGGTAAAGCAAGTAAACTAGGGTATAAAATAAGCAAGTAAATTAGATAAATCAAAAACAAGTAAACCCGAAAGAACTATAACGTGCTTTAGTCCTCACATAACCGGGGAATCTAAAAATTCCTCTATTACGTGCTATTGCTGCCTTGTTTTTTAGGCTGCCATTAAAGGGGGAATTCCCCCTCCCGGAGTAGCTTTAATCCTTAAGCTGCCCCCGGAAGGGCAACTCGCTAATTTTGCCTCTCTCCGAGTAGCCTTAAACTTAAGGCATCAACCGCGTTATGTGCCTTGGCTTAAAAGCCTCTAATTGCGCTTGCGCTATTTGCTCTCTTTACTTATCCTTTAACTTGTATATTTAATTAATTCGTATCGATAAACCTCTTTAAGGCCTTATTCGGAGTCCCTTTAATTATAGCATTTATTAAGTTATCTTAGCCGTTAATTTATTATATCTTTGTGAGTTCCCTTTGTTTATACAATTATCGGATAGTTATAATATCGATTATTAGCCTCTTTTCTTTAGTAGTTCCGAGCTTAATAAGGCATTTATATAATAAATAAGAATCGGTGCAAATAATAATTGGGGTTAAAAGTAGTCTTAGTTAGTTAGTAACTATTTTAATAGTAGTGTTAATAGCAATAGCTATATTAATACTTCTTATTATCTTATATACTTTTAATATAAGGATACTTTTAGTAACCCGTTTGCTTTTTGTATTGCTATAATATATTAAGTTGCCTTGTAGCTTAAATAAGTTTGTCAAGTTATGAGCTTAATCGGCAGCGGAATAATCGTATAAATAGATGCAATTGTAGAGGGATTGCAGTGATGTTTGTATAATGTAAATTTTGTACAGATAATAAAGTTAAGTAGGGTGCAAACACCATATATATACAGGATCACCTAGCGGGCCTTAGCGGCAATTCACGTGCCACTATACCATTATTTCTAACACTCCCCCTCGTCGGCACTTGTCGGCGCATACCCTAAATAGGAAATAATGAGGTTATTCAGGTCTCGTTAACTCCTATGGTGAGCCTTTAACGCCCACGGCACTTACGTCTCCCTAATAGGAAGTTTAATGCCCTATAGTCTTATAGGCCTATATTATAGTACAAGAGTGCTTGTTTGCGCTATTCCCATTGTGAGAAAGTGGAAGCGGTGAAGTGTGAAGGATAAAATGGAGGATAAAATGGAGTAAGGCAAAGGCTAGTCGAAATTGGTAAAGAGGTCAAAAGGGCGAATATAAGGCCAGCTTATAATAATCGTGAGATGGAGCAAGGCAAGTAGAATGTGGATGAGAAGAGTGATTGATTCGATTGATGATTCATTTTGCTATAGAATTCTAATCGTATATATAATCTAGAGTCGGGCTATTAATCGCCCGCCGGCATTATAGTTAAACCGGTGGAAGGTGCCTTCCGAGAGGAGGCGTAAG
>Ga0302325_10026223_pt1 | contig 12105 bp, 11 predicted proteins | sample Palsa_T0_2_FD_201948 | JGI IMG/M metagenome (GOLD analysis project Ga0302325, IMG submission 201948) | Peat permafrost microbial communities from Stordalen Mire near Abisko, Sweden - Palsa_T0_2 | ecosystem: Environmental > Terrestrial > Soil > Palsa > Peat permafrost | place: Sweden: Abisko...
CCCACGCCCCCCCCGCCCCACCCCCCCCCCGCCCCCGCCCCCGCCCGCCCCCGCGTCCCCCCCCGCCGCCCCCCGGGGCGGGGCGGGCTGGTGTGGCCTTCCGGCGGTGCAGGCACGCAGCAACGCTCTGAGAGAGTCTGTGACATGGTGTCGTGTCGCGTCGTGAGAGTTCCTAGTGCGGGTGGTCCAAGCAACGACGATGAGAAAAGAAAGATCGGTTCGGCGTGGCGTGGGTGCAGGGCCACGCCAGATCCCTGTGCTTGCAATAAACGTGGGTTCTTGGACGCAGAGTGCAACCCTCTGGGCCGATCTGTCACCTGAGATGATAAGGGTACTTGGTAAGGAGGGCCAGAAAAGCCAGGAAAGCCAGGAAAGCCAGGCACACGCTGGTGTGGCCTTGATTGAGTTCAAATTTCAATGCGGGACACAGGCGCTTGCACGCCGGCCCTTGATCTGGCTGGGCGATGCTGTCCAGCTGTTTTACGAAGTACGAGTACGAAGGTACTGTACTACTGTACTACCGTATAGGCTGTATCGCCGTTGAGGAGTGGTTCGTCCGGGGCCCTTTGAGTTCGAGCCGCTGCTAATCCATTATCCACCTGGCCCGGTGGAGGCCTGCCACGACGTAGGGTTGCAGCGAGAGCTGTTGAAGACGCCATTCCTGGAGCGAGACGACGTCGGCGGGTTTCCAAGTAAGCTTTCACTTCGTGCAGTAGACCGAAGGAAGCAGTGCCTTCCGCCGACAAAGCGTTTACGGTATCCGCCTTGGCAAGGGAAAGGGAAAGGGAAAGGGAAAGGGAAACAGGGAAGCGCTGCTGTCTTACACCTCATTGATACAGTATGATGCCGTTTTCTAGGCCATGTCTGGGCGGTTATCGCTGTCAAACACCTCGTAGCGTGTCACCACTACCGGTATAATTGTTGCCAGAGGTTCTCGTCACTCTCATGGCTCTGCGTTTGCCCCCAAAAAAGACCTCTCACATCCCACGCCCAAGATTTTGTTCCACCATATCAAAGCGGATACCCCGCGAGAAACGTCATAGCGACACGAAAAGGAAATCTCCATGCACAAAGGTCTGTGCGTTGCAACATCTCATCAGGGGATTCCATTCCGGGACTCCACTCCTGGTTTCTTGGAATCGCGGCACTTTACGATAGCAAGGATTGAGTGAACTGGCAGCGGGCTGAGATGCATGTTCTTGGTTCCATGGGCCGTTACGGTCCTTCAAATTCAGGCTCTCTCGGATCAATTTTGAGTCCATTTTTCCGTGAGACTCGCTGCATTCTCGCACTGTTGGGGCTCAAGCTTGAGTGAGAATTCAGCATGGGCGTTTATCCACGGTCATCAATATTTTGGTCACTGGTCAAAGTCACCTGTCAAAGCCTCCAGATACCTCATTCCGTTTCGATTATCGCCTGTCCGACACCAGTGCGCTGAAGGGTTTGACGAATTTTCCGAGCCTTGTGTCAGAATGTGGACCACAATCGCATCTTCGCATTGCTTCGATGCTGGATGGCTGCAGCGACATCTCAGATCTTACCGCTCATACAGTAGAAAGGGCCAAAGCGCAGTGTCAGGTTTGAATATTGCGGGAACAAGCGCAGTAGTAGGTTTAAAGCTGTGTCGTCCAATAATACTGACCAAACACAGTTATAGATCTGTCAGAACATTAACTACCATATAGTAGTTTCATGCACCCCATGAATCTATTTGTGGATTTGGAAGGAAACGTTGATGCGTCAGTTATGCCGTGATATCGGACAATCCCCGGCTGCATTGTGGTACAGTAGAAGGTAATATGTCACCCGAGGAAGAGGTCAATGAGTGGGAAACTGCAACAAACAAAGAAAAGTCAACGAGGCTCGCCTATAAATCTCGCAAAGCGCTATTGGCGCCTCGTGCTCGCCAGCCTCGGCGTGGCTTTGTAAGATCTAAACATCATATAGTTGACTCAATGGGCTATCAAGCCAATTGATGGAGGCTTTTTCCAGATAGGGCTTGTAACCCAATCGATCACTAGACCGATGCTCCAGGATCTCACCCCATGATCATACGCATGTCTAACTTGCTGCAGAAGAGGATCTTGCCGTTCTGATATTTCGGGACAAGGCAAAAGAAATATCTGAAGCTGTACAGGGAGGCAAAAAAACCCCCTCCCAACTTCACCTGGTAGCATAGAAAGGGGGAAGGGGGAAAGTGTTGGGTCAATGTTTTAATTCTGGACAAGCGCCAAATACAGCGTATGTGCGCAATTGACATGTGTACGGGAGGGCAAGTCCCAAAAGGAAAGAAACCCAAGCCTTCGGACGAGATCTTGACAACCCGGGTCACGATCGGCGGTAGCCCCCGGCATACACCCTAAAGCAATATTCACATCAAAGCTGCTGCCGCCACCAAACCGCCCAGAATACCAGCACCGACGCCCGCCACGTTCTGAGGTCCGGCATTCTTCGTTGCCGCAGGAGTACTAGAGGAGGCACCCGTGGCAGTACCGGAGGTTGTAGTCGAATGAGTAGCAGCGCTGCCTGTGGCAGAGGTCGAAGTTGTAGTCGTCGATGTTCCCGAGGTTGCGGTAGAGCCGGATGGGGCTGCTGTCGAGCTTTGGGTTGCAGTCGAAGCACAAGATACCGCCGAAGGAAGGTTGGTGACGCCGTTTGTTCTGCACAAAGTCTGAGCATATTCAGTGGCAGCTTGCTGGTCGGCGACACTGCAGACATTGACCAGGCAGCATGCAATGTCGCTCAGGAAGTTCTTGTTGGAGCAGATGCAGGTGATATCAACTGAATTGCAACCGGCGATTTGGCTACCCGAAGTGAAATCCGAAACACACGGTTTGCTGGAGAAGAATAACATGAGCAGGAATTCAAGGAGGGACAGAGTGGAGAAACATACGCGCAATCTGGGAGGTTGCCATTGTATGTTTGGGCAAAGCTAACACCGGCCAGTCCACCGGCGATAGCGAGGATAGAGAGTTTCATCGTTGGGGATACTGATCACGGCCGGTCAGCAGATAGGGGTTATGAAGTAGGAAAGAAGAGTCGCGTTGAGAAGAGAACGAAAGAAAAGCGATTGAAGTTCAATTAAGAAGTCAACAGCAGATAGAAGATGGTGGTGCGAAAGCGTGAATGGAAATGAGGCTTGACAATCACGACAGGTTGTACCGGCCGGGGGAAATACCGAGGGGGTGAATTTTAGATCGCATCGAATCTTGCATCTTCTGTCCCGCGCGTTGAAACAAAATTCAGCCACTGTGGTCCTGGATTGGTGGACTGCCCTTCCATCTGGGCAGGTCGCAATCATCCAGAAGACGCCCATCCAATGGGGAATTGCCGTCCTCTCACATCCCCCCTCCCAATCGGCTTAGCCTAAGAGGCCAAGACTGGTTGTCGGCTAAATCGAAGTTTGATATAGATGTCTTCTCCGACAAACACCGTAAAGTTTCCACGGTCTGAGGACAGTTCGGATGCCGTGGAACACGAGCATACAGTACTCTCCCCTCCGACCAGCCAGATTTTCGGTAAGAAACATGTCACGGTGGAGCTGTCAGTAACCTTACATCTCAAGAAACCTACCAGGCACTGTATCATCCACCTGGCTCGTGTAGATTTGTAATTCCATAACACCAGAATCGAGTTTGCCCTGCAATGCCAGCTCAAATGTCTGTTGTCAACTTGTCATCCCTTCCTAGAACTAGCACCCGAACGAAAATGAAAGTGGCATCGATCCTCTCCAGTAATCTTCATACCCAGCTTCATTCTCGGACTCTTGAAACTCGGTGTTGTCATTTTTGGATCTGCCTTTCGCCTGTAAGCTTTCGGGGATGCAATATCTAGGAGGAGAGTCAAGGGATAATCCCAATCTTGCTGAACTTGCGTCTACCAAATTGAGTTTGAGGTCCCTGGATTGGACCCGTATAACCAGATTAAACCCCTTTTCCTAATGAGCCTCGTGACGGAACGTTTGATCAGAGGTTCTACGAATCTACAGGATCGCAACGGTGATCGCAAATTTAACCTTCGGAGTTTCGAAATCTAAGATTTGCAGCAAAACTATCCAACTGGGCAATTGCACGAAGCTGTTGTGGCTGCGAATCCAGACCACATGCCTTTCACGCGGCTCCATTGGCTTGTCGGCTCATGCACAGGACTAATGCAATTCGACCCCTCCTCGAATGGGACCACTCGACGTCAGCCTCACTCTCCCGTCTGAGACAATCCCCGTTGACTTCAAGACTTCATCTTCGATATTCTTGAAGACTGTTTCCACACTCAGTTGTTAACTTCAACCTCTCGCAACTCTGATGCGCCGTACGGAGTAGACTGTGGGGCTCCCGCAAACTGTACTCAACATGGGGATGTGGATACTGGAAAGCAAGAGCTCGGAACATGTCCCAGGTACGTATTGCGATTTCCAAGCAACGAGACAACGCGATTAACTTCGAGAAGGGACGACTCGATACTTCGATGACCCAGAAAGGCCTCAAGCAGCTACCTCCGAATCTGCCGGTTTAAAATGCGATACCTCAGGACCTGTGCCCATCATTCTAGTCCCGCAACCAAGCGATGACCCAAATGATCCTCTTGTATGGAAATCTATCCTCTGACAAATTTCCCTACTGACAAGATGTCATTAGAATTGGCCTCTATGGAAACGCGACATTATTCTCATCATCCTCTCCGTAGTTTCGATCTTCGCAACATCCCTCGGCCCGATCCTCGCAGCGAACACTTTGACATTATCGATTGTATTCGTGGTCAAATTCACAAAAATCGCCGTTCTGACAGGATACTTCCTTTTGGGTGTTGGCATTGCTGGCATACTGTGCGTTCCATCGGCTAGAATATGGGGCAAGAGACATCTATTTCTTCTGGGAACGATCGTTTTGATATTTTCAAGCGCGTGGGGTGGAGCTTCAAGGAGCTACTCAAGCCTGCTATGGGCGAGGATATTCCAAGGTGTAGGAACGGCTCCTTTTGAAGCGCTCGTCAATGCCGCTGTTGGAGACTTATACTTTGTTCATGTAAGAACTGCGCCTCCTATTCCTTGAACTTCAGGCTAAGATCTTATGACAGGAACGCGGCAAGCGGATGGCGTTGACCAATCTTGCAGTCTTTGGGGGAGCTTTTTTCACACCTATATTGGTTGGGAAGATTACCCATACGATTGGGTGGCCATGGTCTTTTTATTTCGTCACCATCTTTATTGGTGTCTGCCTGCCGTTGCTGTTCTTCTTCGTACCCGAGACAGCATACTGGCGCTCAACTCACTTCAACACTGACTTGGCGTCTACAGACGACCTCCGCCCATTTAGCAAACCTCAGGAATCTAGTCATGATGGGGACAATGCGAACGGGATCGAGTCGACTACAGCACCAGATGCAACACCAGGGGAAACAGAAAAAGCCGTTGCTGAACCAAGGAATGAGCCTGTCTCACACAACTTCGCTGGATCAGATATGCCATTGAAGACCTTTAAAGAAAAGCTCCTCCCATTCAGTGGAAGAAAATCAGATGATCAGTTCTTCAAGCTCTTCCTAAGACCGTTCCCGCTTTTTGCCCATCCCGCAATCTTGTGGGCTTGCCTCATTCAAGGAACCATGATTGGATGGACGGTGTTCATCGGTATCATGCTGGCTGCCATCTTCATTGGGCCTCCTCTATTCTGGGACGAAGTCAACACGGGCTACGCATACACTGGAGCATTCCTTGGCTCTGTGATCGGTTTCCTCATTGCGGGCGGCCTTGCAGACTGGAGTGCTAAATACATGACTCGGAAGAACAACGGAGTCTATGAACCCGAGTTCCGGATTGTGCTTGTCATTCCGCAACTGGTATTTGGTTGCACCGGCCTATACCTCTTCGGTGTTACTTCTTCGAAGCCCACGGAATATTCATGGGTATTACCGATTTTTGCCTTTGGATTGCAAGTCGGTGGTATGGTGATTGGAGCAGTCGCTGCTAGTCTTTATGTTGTGGACGCCCATAGTAGGTCTGATCTAACCTTGTTACGTGAATAGTTACTAATAGTCCGCAGGGGATATTGCTATTGAAGCCTTCACTTGCATTCTCATATTCAAGGCAAGATCTCCGACGAGTGTGTAAGGCAGCCAGCTAATGTCCGCAGAATTTCTTCGCTTTCGGCTTGACTTTCAGCGCCTACGAATGGATTATAAAAGGTGGAGTCTTTAAGACTTTTATGTGGATCTCTAGCATTCAGGTTGTGATCTGCCTCTTGGCTATCCCTATGTGTAAGCCCCTCATCTCAAGCCTACAAAACTTTTGCTAATTATATTCTTCAAGATGTCTTTGGGAAGCGCAATAGAAGTTTCTTCCATAGGCATGACATTCTCAAGCTTATAGGCTTGGCTTAAGGTCGTAGATTGTATAGGATTTTTTAATTGAAGTATAGCTGGACATCATCGTAATTTGAGGATTGGTCTCTGATTCTTTTGCTAGGCATATCTGGATAGGTGGCTTTGATAGCGTTCGTAAAGAAAATGCAAATCCTGCTCAACTATTTCAAGTACGTGAATGTGTGACCCTTTGCTGTAATTAATGCCTAGTGCTTCACTCGAAGAGACGGAACCGACTTTTCATGTTCGCTGATGTCGGCTCAATATCTGAATGTCCTAAAGAATTAGCGACATTCGGTGTGATGTGCAAAGCATATAAGAAAGAAAGTTCACTCGAGGACAACAGATCAAATGATATCTGCTTAGCGGTTTGAATGTCCAAAAGAATCGGAGACATTCAGTGTCATGTGTAACAGAGTATAAGATAATTCACTCGAGGGCAAAAGAGTAGATGAAGCCGCTTTATCTGAGATGAAACCTCTATTATAGTATTACAGTACTAATCTCCACGACGACTATTTACAAGGAGCCTCATAGGATGAGAGGGATGCTCTTTTTTTTTCATTCTCACCGACTTCACAAGTTGCTTATCCACAACGGCGAAAGGCACAGTTTGCCTTGCCATTGCGTATGATTGTGTCAATTGTCTTTAATATTTTCGTAGGGGAGGTTTATCTCGTACTTCCAAAGGCAACAAAAGGAATGAGCGACACTCCCAAGTCCTACCAAAATATTGAGTGAAGAAACGGAGTCGAGTATCTACCACGAATACCTATCACCAATCCTCCTGCTCGAAACACCATTCAAATTTTGATTCTCCACCTATCCCACCCTTACCAATGCCCATATCCGTCATGACCTAACTCCATTTCCTCACCGTCAAAAAGTCTTTCCCTTTCCCTTACATCTCAATAATCACCAAATCCGCAGCTCCATCTCCCCAAATACCCACAACACTCATCGCAAATCCAATACCCGCAACTACTGTTCTCACAACCTGCGTCATCATGAACCCTTCCATCTGTTCCCTAACCTCCTCCCCATTAACGTCCTCCTCCATCTCCTCTCCACTTGCAGTCCCCTCACTTTCCCGATCACTCGCGCCCAAAACCTCATAACTAGCGTCCATCTGCCGTCCCTTTCCCTTCCGATCCCTCCTCACATTGTTCTTCCGCGCGCCCGCAATCGTCTTGGCAGCCTCCTTCGGCCGGATCAGGAAATCCGCAAAGCCAGAGGTGGCGACGAAGAGCGTGGTCCAGAGGAGATAGGGGTGTTTTTGGTTGCGCGGGGAGAGGATGTAGGCGAGGAAGAAGGAGCTGCTTGAGACGCCGGCGAGGGTCCGGAGGTGCGTGAGCGAGAGGGTCGTTAGGTTTGTGAAGGCTTTGGAGGCGCTCGAGGCGGATGGGAGGGTTAGCAGAGTTGGGAGCGTAAGCGTGCTGAGTGTGTAGGAGAGACCCTATATGACAAACCCTATTAGTGTTTGTAGACTTGGTATATTGGGAAGGGGATTGGGGCCATGGGTTGAGCGGCGCTTGGTGGAGGGGTTATCATACGGTGAGGAGGCCCAGCGAAATTGAACCCACGAACTTGAGCGTGGAGACTGTTCTTGAGGCCATGGCTTCGAAGTAGAGCTCCTCACTTTAGATAAGGGGATCCGGTGGTGTCGAGGGAATTGACAGAATGGATTTGTGCCAACGACGCTGATGTTGAGGTTGACGTCGTTGTCGCTTGATTGGATCAAGATCTTTGGTGGATTCGTCGAGCTATCGATCCACCACGTCCGACCGAGAATCCCTGTCACCAGCGGCGATTTGCGTTTCCTGCCTGTTTTGTGCCTGACCGCTCGCTAGGCCGAGGCTAAAAGTACCTTCCCCAGATTTAAGCACACGCGCTGCACGCTCTGATTGAGGGCCCATACAATGAATGTTACGGCCGATATAATGTTACGGCCGTGAGCTGACAAGCTTATATTCTTAGTCGCCCCAGCAGGATTTTTCCTCCACTCTTCTTACTATAAATTAACAACACTGCATCCACAAGATTCACTATCAGCAGGACACAATGGCGCTTCCGAGATCCGAGTACCTATCTTCAGTCTGGCGGGATGGCATCTTTGGTTCAGACCTATTCTATGATCAAGAACGCAGGCTTACGACCCCTTTCTAGATAACAAAGTCGTCTTCTGCACGGGAGGAGCGGGAACCATCTGTAGCGCGCAAGTAAGAGCGCTTGTGCACCTCGGAGCCAATGCCTGTATCATTGGACGAAATGTCGAGAAGACGGAGACGATGGCCAAGAGCATAGCTACAGCACGGCAAGGAGCGAAGGTGATAGGCATTGGAGCTGTTGATGTTAGGAAAATAGAGAGTCTGGAGAGTGCTGTTGAGCGATGTGTTAAGGAATTAGGAGGGATTGATTATGTGATGTGAGATTCTTTGAAATTTGGATCTCTAGATTTATGTTGACAATTTTCTATCTACAGCGCCGGCGCAGCAGGAAACTTCATCTCTCCTATCGCTGGCCTATCTGCCAACGCTTTTAAGACGGTACTAGATATCGACACTATTGGATCTGTAAGTCTCATAAGCTCCTATGATTCTGGTATCGAGACAGCCTGACAAATTGGCTTTCTAGTTCAACACCCTCAAAGCAACCCTCCCACAGCTCATCATCTCTGCAGAAAAGAACCCGAATACGGGAACGAATAGCTCGACTGGTGGGCGGATAATCTTCATTTCTGCAAGCTTTCACTTCACTGGCATGCCGCTGCAGGCTCATGCTGCAGTAGCGAAAGCCGGTGTCGATGCTTTGTCCGCAACTGCAGCCATTGAGTTCGGACCTCGTGGAATAACCTCAAATGTTATAACGCCTGGTCCGATCATGGGAACAGAAGGCATGGCGAGATTAGGGAGCAGAGATGCTGAGGGTAGTGGTGCTGCCTTTAAGAAGGTCCCGTTGCAGAGATATGGAACAGTGAAAGAGATTGCTGACGGTACGGTATATCTGTTCAGTGATGCCGGGAATTTCGTGAATGGTGAGGTATTGGTGATTGATGGAGGAGATTGGAGAACGCCGGGGGCACCTGGTACCATGAAGAGCCAGTATCCAGATTATTTGCTTGATGATAGTCTCATCAGGCAGAAACCGGCGAAGTCAAAGTTATAGTCTGCACGAACTTATGAGATATTATCTGCTATTCACAGTGTTGTACCCACTAATGATCAGTGCGGTCCTCGTGTATGAAGGCCCCCAGGCTTAAGTCTCATCACTATCTGCGTGGCAACCCTGAAACTGGTAGCCGTATTACCAGTTTACCAATCTCCAGTTACTTCATGACCTCCTCCGTCGAAACCGAAGAAGGGAGCAACTTTGGCACTCAACTTGGTAGCCTCCAGGTCAATTTGAGCCTTCTTCGGGTGGTGCGGAGAGAGCTCGTTTATTCGTAGATAAACTTTTCAGCGAATTGAGAATCTTCAGAGTAGTTTCCCGTTCTTCTTCATTCTGGTGGTAAAAGAAGAGCTTCGCTTACAAAACCGAACCTATAAGCAGTGAAAGGCTTCTGTGCAGAAAAAGTGGCGTGACTTTGAAGGACAGAGATCTAGACTACATGACGTCACTGTAATGAATCGATATAGCACGGATAACCTGTAGATTTACAGTAATACGTGTCGTACATTCAACCAAGCTCAGGAATACTACCTCGTAGAGGTGCGAAAGGATGAAACTTTTTGAGAAATGTTCAATCCCATCAAGAGATCATAGCACCACCATTTTGGCTGAAAAGAAGCAGAGCGCGAAAGTTCTGCAGGTAATAAATGTTGTGAAATTTCTCAATCGACGAAGACAGACACGTAAAAGAAGTCCAAATACATTGAAATGACACAGATTTTATCAGAAAACCTGTAGACGTTGAGAGTGAATTTGGATATTCATATCCTGGAAGTGTCCAGATGAACTTTGAACCACATCCTAATGACGACCAACAGGATTTCTGAATTTATACCAAGTGCTCAATCTTATATCCCAGCCCCAAGTAAGTAACTTGGATGAGCATTTGATGAAAGACTCATGGAAAAAGCCAATGATCTCATCCAGGAGATGTTCAGCGTACCATCGTACTACCCTCCGGCCGAGAGAACTCGAGCCTTGCGCTCTAGTGGATGTGTTCGAGATATCTGCGCGACGCAATTTTCTGAAGACTTGCAACGTCAAATTTCATGTTAGACTGACATTAAACACCGTTGAAGAAATATTCAATCTCTTATGGTCAATATCTTTCCTTCATCTGCCTCGACCTCGGCTGCTCATAGAAGCTGGCCATCGTGGCGAGAGGGTTATTTGATTCGCACGGATTTGAATGCCGTCTCGTCAACTAGGACCAGAAAGAACGGCTCAAGGAGAATATATGAGCATCGGATGAAAAATCCTAGCGACTTGTGTTTAGAGAAAGATCCATGTGAAAGTTCTGCATGCATAGCCTACAACCTTCTTCCAAGCTGGTGAAGCCTGGACCGCTAACAGTCGAGACAGAGCACAGCAATACTTCGGTACAGCAGCACTATCATTTTGCCTGTGTCCGCGTAGAAGTGGGCTTTCTTTTCCTCTTCCTCGACAGCATTTGTCCAATAATCCCTCAGCGATGGTGAGGAGTGAAATTTTGCGTCACAGCCCTTCCCCGTCCACGCAGAGCCGTCTTGTCTGGAAGATCGAGTCCATAACTCTACCCACACCTAAGTCCGGCCTGGAATCTTACCTGTCGCGTGGCAATTGCGCCCCTAGTGACTTCGGGTAGAAAAGAACAGCCTCTCTAAAAGAGTCAAGAGACAACTGGTTTGAAGCGCGGCGCGACTCAATGGAGTCACTGAAGCATCCTTCACTGCTCCGTACGCTCAGCCCGTACAAGTCACTGTTACTCATGGTGGTCTAACACCAGCTGAAAGGTAAAAGTTTGCAAAGTGCGATGACAAGAGAGCGCTGAATATCGAGAGCCAGGTACACCAATCGAGGATTCGAGGAGTCAGAGTGGCCATCAACGGAGCCGGGCTCAAGTCCGACATTTCAGAGATTCTTGCGGTTCTCGTTGCGATGTCAAATAATTGCATATTTTTAAGGGTCCGTATCCCGAATCTTGTCTGCGCCTTCATCAGCAACGACTTTGCCATCGCTCCTGCCGCCGTCTTGCCATGCCAGATCCAGACTGCTGCGCCTGTTCGACGATACGCAACACCAACGTCGAAGCAAGAGCACGACGTCGTCTCTCACACGTCGGCCCAACTTCGTGACAACAAAAAGACCTGTACATCTGCACTCGCCAAATCGATAATGCATGTGTGCTCTTTTGTGGTGGGTTAGGGTCGATTTCGTCGCCTAGGGTGCATCACGCCTCAGGAGAACCTGTTCTGGATACTCCATCTGGAGGTCACCGCTGCGCCAACCAGCGCTGACCAGGACCTCGATCTCCATTTTACCAACCAAATCTGAACCTGTGCTGTCTCTACCGAGCACCCTCTTTTGTTTGGACCGTCGATTTAAGTGGACTCGAAGTCACCTCGCCGCCGCTGCAATATCCACCTCCTCACTCTAACCCGTTATGAACTTGGATTCAGCCTCGAGCGCCAGCTCCGGACCACCTCCAAATCCCCGTTCAAGTAGGGGTGCAATCGCTGCCCAGCAAGTGGAACATTTCCTTTAGATCTGCTCTCCCCCATCTAAGATATATCTCGATTCTCCTTTCTCCTATGTACTTTTACG
>Ga0302325_10026224_pt1 | contig 12105 bp, 11 predicted proteins | sample Palsa_T0_2_FD_201948 | JGI IMG/M metagenome (GOLD analysis project Ga0302325, IMG submission 201948) | Peat permafrost microbial communities from Stordalen Mire near Abisko, Sweden - Palsa_T0_2 | ecosystem: Environmental > Terrestrial > Soil > Palsa > Peat permafrost | place: Sweden: Abisko...
GCTAAATCCATGCTGAAAGCTTGGGCGTTATGGATGTTGGCAGCCTTGCCCGCATTTGCGGCAATGCCCGTCGCGCAAGAGAACGCCCTCGTCGCGAAGTACTGCACGGTCTGCCACACCGATGCTGTGCCCGGTGGAAGTCTATCGCTTCAGCACTTCGACGCGGCGCATCCGGATCCTGGAGTCGCGGCCATGATGGCGAGCAAACTGAGAGGCCAGGCTTTGGGAGCTTCCGGCAAGCCACTTCCTGATAGGATCACGCAAGACGAACTGCTAGCCGCGCTGGTGGCACAATCCGCTGGCGCCGAGAAATGGACTGTGACCGATACCACTGTAAGCATCGTACGGGAGGTGCATGCCAGAGCGGTTCCCGACCTATACCGATTGACTCTCACATGCCGCGCCGATACCGGGGCGGGCGAGATCCAGGTGGCGTGGTCGCCCGATGTTCCCAGACAAGGTGAAGCCGTATCCGCCGTTGTGGACGGTAAGACCAAGCTTCAATACACTGTCGAAGGCTTCGAAAAGATGGGCAACGGAAGCAGCGTCGTTTCAGGTCCGGGAGCACTCCTACTGCGTGCGATGCCTTTGCCGAAACAGACTTTGACGATCAGCAACATCTTCCCAGGAGCAGCAGTGCAGTTCCCCGTTAGCGAACTGAACCAGACAGCGCGCCAGGCTCTCTCGAAGTGCTTTAGCTCGCCACGCGCGGCGGACGTCCCCTAGGCGCGGGCACAGCGGGAACTTCCACGAAGTTTTCTTCTACTTTTTTCGGCCTGGCGTTCAGCCTTGCCGCGATGAAGGCCGCCCGGAGCTTATCGTAATTCTTCGCCCCAGGAACGACGCCTTCCGCGGCGAATTCGGTCTCGGGAATCTCCTGCACCATGGGCAGATACTTTTGAATGTAGTTGCGAATACGATCCTGAACCAGCCGCTGCGACGATTCGAACAGGACATATAACACCACATCCGGTTGCGCGGCGTTAACCAGATCGTAAATCTGGGAAGGCTTGCGAAGATTCGGAGACTTCAGCGCCGCCTCAAGCTTCTTGGCGCTTGCCTGTAGCTTCTTGCAGCTCTCCAGATCCTCCTTGCCCATCGCCACGTTGGTTGCGAGTTCCGTCTTTTCCTTCTGCGAAAGACCTTCCGTGAGAACGATAAAGAACGACCTCCAACCATCCGTCCATCCGGCAGGCGGAAGCGGCAGCGACTTCTTCAGCTTCTCCAGCTTCGACAGTCCGGCATAGTTCGCCTTCCCATTGCCGAGCGCCTTGGAGAACAGCGCCAGCAGACCCGTGGTCTCAAGGTCCTTCACCGTATCGGCGGGCGAAGGCTCATCGCCCAGCATTTTCAATTCGTGCAGAAGAGCCGGTTGGCGAATCAACTGATGCAGGTTCTCGAGCAAAGCATTCTCGAACTGGCGCAGCGTGCGCTCCTCGAACGTGAATTGAAACCGATGTTTCAAGCGGATGGCGCGTAGCAGACGAACGGGGTCGTCATAGAACGCGGTGCTGTACCCGGCTCGCATTTCGCGATTCTGAAGATCGGCAATGCCGTTCGAGGGATCGATCAGCAGACCCTTCGATCCGCGATTCAGCTTGAGCGCAATCGCGTTCAGGGTAAGATCCCGCCGCCGCAAATCCTCATGAATGGGCGCGGCCGTTACCTGCGGCTTAGCTCCCGGCTTGGAGTACTTTTCAAGACGCGACATTGCCAGCTGCGCGGTGGCGCCGCCGGGAAAGACGATCTCAATGACCTTACGGTGATCGTCCTGTGAAACAATCTTCCCGCCGAGCCGCTTCGCCAGAGCTTCCGCCATCTTCGTGGGAGGCGCTTCCAGGACGAAATCCAGATCACGCGTGGGAGAGCCGCCAAGCAAATCGCGCATCGCGCCGCCTGCAAGATACAGGTTCTGATTCGCCGCGGTAGCCAGATCCTGCAGCTCCGTCACGATTCGATTCTGAGATGCGTTCAGATGGCTTTCTAGGGAGTAAATGTAGTCGCTCATTCGTTCGGTCAGGCGCGCGGATGGTGCTCGTCGACGGTGTTCCGAAGTCGCGAACGCATCACATGAGTGTAGATTTGGGTGGTGGAAATGTCGGCGTGGCCGAGCATCGTCTGAACGCTGCGCAGGTCGGCGCCGCCTTCCAGCAGGTGGGTTGCAAAGCTGTGCCGCAGAACGTGGGGGCTCAGGTCGTGGAAAATGCCGGCTTTCTTGCCGTGTAGAGTCAGGGCATGCCAGAACGCCTGCCGGGTGAGGCAACCGCCACGGGCGGTCACGAAGAGCCAGGGGCTGGTCTTCTGTTTCAGGATACGCGGCCGGGCCGTTTCGAGATAGCGCTCGACCAGATCTAGAGCCGGTCGGCCGGCTGGAATCAGCCGCTGCTTGTTGCCTTTTCCGGTGGCGCGGACAAACCCGAGCTTCCGCTCGATATCGCCGAGCCGCAGGTGGCAGAGTTCCGAGACGCGCAGGCCGGTGCCGTAGAGAAGCTCAATCATGGCTTTATCCCTCAGACCCGTAGGTTTTGCTTCGTCCGGCGCAGCCAGAAGCCGCTCGATCTGTTCACCGTTAAGATAGTGCGGAATCGTCTGCCACTGTTTCGGCGATTTGATGTGTTCGGTAGGGTCTGCCTCGATTTTCCGCTCGGCCAGCTTGAAACGGTAAAAGGTGCGCAGCGTGGTCAGATGGCGGGCGATCGACCGGCTTCCTAAACCACTGCGATACAAGGAGTTAAGATAGACCAGAAGAGCTTCGCGGGCGGGCACCGCGGCGGTATCCAGGAACTTGACAAAACGTTCCAGGTCCGTCCGATACGCTTCGAGAGTATTGGGCGCCAAGCCCTTTTCGAGGGCGCAGAAGTGCATAAACTCCTGGACATCCGGGTCCCGCATTCAGCCAATGATACAATACTGGCGGAAATGTTTCGATAAAATGACTCGAAACACTAAGAATATTGATCCCCTGTGGCAGGCTCAACCACCAAGAAAACGCTGATCCGGCGGTTTGACCGGGAATCCCTGCAGGGATATGTAAATCCGCAGTCCTACTTGCAGCCAACTGGAATTGAGTTTTTAACTCCGGCAGGATCAATACTTTTGCTTCCCTATGCGGAGGTCAAAAGCGTAATCTTCGTCAAGGAGTTTGAGGGCGGCTCGGAATTCCCGAAAATCTTCATGACGCGGCCTAAGATGGACGGGTTATGGGTGCGGATGACCTTCCGCGACGGCGAGGTGATGGACGGGATTCTGCCAAACAATCCGGTACAATGGGAGCGCCAGGGCTATTCTTTCACGCCGCCGGAACCTTATTCGAACAACCAGAAGCTGTTCGTGCCGCGGGAAGCGCTATCGTCGATGAGCGTACTGGGCGTGGTGGGTAGTCCGCTTACGCGGAAGAAACCGAAGACTGATACCCGGAATCAGGGGACACTCTTCGACTAGGCTCTCGGCCGTGGACAACCGCTTGCGGGCGCGCACGGCTCAGAAACGGAAAATCAGCCTACGGGCACGCCTCGGAGCTGGATGTTGGCTAAATCCACCCACATCGCGCCTCGGATGTTTTTCACGAAATCCAGGGAGTGAACGGGGAAGGAACGGGAGTGGCTGCACTGCTCCCACTGCTGGCTGGCTTGGGCGGACAGGTGTTCGAGGTCTTCGAGGGGAAAGTTTTGGGCCAGAGTGACGTGAGGGTGGTAGGGGAAAGGTTCGCGATAAGCCACCGCACCGCGGTTCAACGCCCGGTACATCTCTCGGAGTTCACGTTCTCCGCGGGCGATTCCTATAAAGATCACCTTGGAAACGGGGAAGATTTCCACCTCACCCAACTCAATATCGAACCCGGAGAAGTTTTCCGCAATCTCCATCAGTTCGTCGGCGGCCTGAACTTCATCCGCGCAAATCGGCCGGGGGGGCAACACCGTCACGTGAGCGTGAGGACTGCATCCTGGCACTAAATCCAGCCGCAATCGATCGAGAAAGTTGCCTAACGGATCGGGAATGTAACTGACAAGCGCGAACTGGTTGGCCGGCGTTTTCGCGCCATTGCTACAACCCATCGATACTTCGAGTATATCGTTAACCGCACCGGAATGGACTGGTACTGTAGTACTGTCGCCGGTCGCGTCCACTAAGAACCTTTCAAGCACTCGGCGATTTCCTTTTCCGCGATCGCCCCTTCCTTGATCATTCGCCAGTAGGGTTCGGTGATATCCACGGTGCTGGCGCCTTCGCCGGAGCAGACGCCGCCGTCTAGAACCAGGTCGACGCGGCCATCCATCGTACCGAAAACGTCAATGCCGCTGGCGCAAGTAGGCTGGCCGGATACGTTCGCGCTGGTGCTAATGATCGGGTGCCCCAGGTACGTAATGATGCGGTTGGCCACCTCCGAACGCGATTGACGCACGGCCAGGCGGCCGGTATTGCCAGTCACCTTCAGAGGCAACTTGGCCGCGGGCAGGATCACGGTCAGCGGTCCGGGCCAAAAACGCCGCGCCAAAAGATAGAACCGGTTCGAAATGTCGCGCGAGAGCTCCTCGACCATCACTGTGCTGTCCACCAATAGAGGAAGCGAGCGGTTCGGTTCGCGTCCTTTGGCGTAGAAGACCTGCGAAACGGCGCGCAGGTTGAATGGGTCGGCGATCAGCGTATAGAGAGCGTCCGTTGGGATGGCAACAACTTTGCCCTGGCGTACGGCCTTTCCGGCTCGTTCAATGGCTTCGGGTGACGGGTCAGTTGAGTCGATTTCGATGAGGTCCGTTGCCACCGTCAGTCAGAGTAACATGGTCGGGCCAAGCTTGTTACCCTTTGCAAACCTGGTTTCGGAGGAACTGGCGCTGCTCGAGAACCTGAATTTTCGTCGATTGCATCCGCGATGGCGCCAGTACGAGGATTTGCTTCCTGGCTTGCGAAATGACCCGGTCGTTTGGGGCACCCAAGCAAAAACCAAGTTCCGGTAGGACAGCTGTTCTACTTGGAGTCGATGATGAAGGTCGGCGTTAGACCGGCGGAGGATGAGAACGCCGTTGAGTTGGCGGCGCTTACCCAACTGGAACAGCCGGCTACTTTTCCCAAGAAGACTTGTGGATGCACGTCTACTTGCATCTCCTTGAATTCCAGGTGACCGTAGTTCAGGAGCGGGAACAGGTGCGTGACGGATTCTACGCGCTCTTGCACGACATAAGGTGCGCGGCGGGCCTGGCGGACGGCTCGCTCCCAGCCCTGTTGATCCATTTCCCAACCGGGGAAGGTAGGATCGTCGCTGGAATCGTCGTTGGGCTTCAGGACGAAGTTGGCGCGGTTTTCGTTGATCAAGGGCAGGAGATCGACCTTTTGATCCTTATAGGTGGTCATGCCCGGCTTGACCATGCGGGTCCACGGCACGTGGTCGCGGATAGCTTTGCGTTCGGCCAGGGGGAACTTGGCGGTGACTTCGTCGTCGGTGAGGAGTCCGAACATCGAGCGCTTGTGGGAGAGTTCGGAACGGAAGCTGTTCACCATGCAGACGGCGTGGTCGCGGTAGGCTCCGACCAGGGGGTGAGAAAGATCGAACTTGACCAAGAATTCCTGGACGCTGATGCGGCGATAGATCAGGTTGATCTCGAAAGCGCCTGCGCGTAAAAGGCCGCCGCGGTATTCGAGCTGTTCGGGAGAAACGATTTCGGCGTTATAGCCTTCCTTGCGGAAGTAATCGCGGAAAAGCGAATACTCGCTGGAACCGGATGGATTTCGGAACTCCAGGATTGCGATATTCGGGCGCACAGGGCCGCCGAACTGCTTGTTGGCTTTCAGGAGCGCCGAGAGGAACGGCTTCTTGCCGCCGATGCGCGTGAGGTTGTACTTGCGGCGGAATTCCTTCACCGGGGGGGCATCGTAGAAGATGTCCGACAAGCCTTCGGAATACGCGACGCCGGTGGGCGAATCGCCATTGTATTGAACGACATGCAGAGATCCGTTGTTGATCTGAAGATCGAGCTTGGAAGACACTTCCGGCACGTCGTACCCGGGGTCGATCGCGGCGAGCATCTTCTCGGCAGGCAGGAGTTGCATGCGGCTGAGAAGGGCCGGCGAGGCGAGGGCGATTTTCTGGGCGCGCTCCATGGCGGACATGAGGGCCTCACCGGCCTTCACGAGCGTGTCATACTGACGCTGAGTCACAAAGTTCGGACGCAGAAAGGGGCACAACAGACGTCCCCCTGAGGACAGGTTCTCGTCTTCCATGCGCTGCTGCAGAACTTTGACCCAGCTAAGGTCTTTGTAAGGTTCCGACTCTAGGATCTTGTGGTAGCGATTGATGGCTTCATTCAACTGCGACATACTGCGGTTTTTACCGTTTCAAATTTGAGTATCGCACAGGAAATGGCCTTTTGCGTGCAAGAGAACGCACAAGTCACCTGTAAGCACATAATAATAAAGACTTTATTTATCTTGCAAGTTTTTTCTGTAGAAGTTGCGGGAGGGCAAAATCTTCCAGAGTTGTAATAAGCGGCGGTTTGGGGTGGGTTCATCCAGGCACATTGGCATCGGTCTTGCCAAAAAAGTACTTTTCGATGTAAAGTGATCGAGAGGTTTCCGTGACTGAACTTCCGATGAATCTTCGATCGATGCTGGGTAAGCCAAGCGCTTTTGTGCCGGTGGCCATGTCGGTGACCGCGTTAGTCCTTCTGCTTGGTAGCCTGGCGGGGGATGTCGCCAAATATGGAGCGGTGGTGCGTGAGGCGGATGAAGGAACCGTTGCTCATTTGTTTCAGTTGCTGATGGCGGGACAGGTACCGGTTCTGGGGTTCTTCGCGGTGAAGTGGCTGCCTAGGGTTCCGGGACCGGCGTTTTCCGTTCTTGGCTTGCAGATCGCGGCCGCGCTGGCAGCTTTGGCTCCTGTGTTTCTCTTGCATCTTTGACGGGTGCATCTTTGACTGGCGGCGCATGCGGCCTCATCCGGACTGATACACTCCCTGTGTGGCCGAACCGCGCATCATGTATCCCAGACCCAGGAATAGCAGGCGGGGAGGGATCGCTACGCTCATTGCGCTGGCGTTGGCGCTGCTGGTGGGGATGCGGACAGCTTCATCGCTGATTATTGAGTATCAGTGGTGGAACGAAGTCGGCCAGGTGCAGACGTGGTTGAATCTGTACCTTTATTCCTTTGCGCCGATTGCGGCTGCCACGGCGATTGCGTTCGTGGTTCTCTGGCTGACGCATTCACGGGCGATGCAGCGTGCGGAGACGAGTTTAGGGGAGCACCGGATTTACGCGGTGTTGTCGTCGGTGGGGCTGCTGTTTGTTGCGTTCGTGGTTTCGTCGGCGACGCTGGAGAACTGGACGGTGGTCCGGTTCGCCGGGAGCAGGAGCTTGAGCGAGCTGCCGAATGCGTTTCATGACACGGTGTTTGGGAAGCCGCTCTCCTTCTACCTATTCGACCTTCCTTTCTATGGCGACCTGCGGCGGTACTTGCTGGTGCTGGCGGTGGCTGCGATTTTGATTTACTGGCTGGTGGCGCGGATCTGGCAATTGCGCTTCCGGTTACCTGACTTGCGCGACAGCGGGCAGATCGATTTGACGATGCTGCGGCTGCCGGGTGGTTTGGAGTCGCGGTTCCTGCGGGGCGCGATTAGCGTGGTTCTGGTGGCGCTGGCGTGCAAATATTTTCTGGGCCGCTATGAAATGGTGGGCAATGACCACGGGTTCATGGTGGGGATCGATTACGTGGATAGCAATATTACTCTGCCGCTGCAATGGCTGCTGATTGTGGCTTGTTTGGCGGCGGCCGTGTTCGTAACGATGGGGCGATGGGTTTGGGCGGCGGCGATGGTGATCGCGTTTCCGATCGAGATTGCAACTCCGGGGATTGTCTCGACGCTATATGTGAAGGCGAACGAGATTTCGCTGGAGCGTCCTTATATCGATACGCACATTAAGGCGACGCGGAGCGCGTATCACATTGCGCAGAGCGTGGATCAGGGGTTGCGGGAGATTGAGTTCAAGACGAGCTCGGCGCCCACTATCGATGTTGTGAAGCATAAGCAACTGCTGGACAACGTGAGGCTTTGGGACTGGCGCGCGTTTCACGATACGGTGACGCAGCAGCAGGCGCTGAGGACTTATTACGATTTCAACGCGACGGATGTGGACCGGTACACGATCGATGGGCAGTACCGGCAGGTCTTGTTGACGGCGCGCGAACTGGATATTACGCAGTTGCCGGACGCGCAGGCGAGCTGGATTAATCCGCACTTCGTTTATACGCACGGGTATGGCCTCGCAATGGCTTATGTGAGCAAGATTGAGCCCGATGGGCGGCCCGATTACATAATTCAGAATATGCCGCCGGAGATCGCGACGAAGAGCATCAAGATTACCCGGCCGGAGATTTACTACAGCGAGGTGACCCATGATCCTGTGTTTGTGCGGACGGCGCTGGAGGAGTTTGATTATCCGTCCGGGAATGACAATGTAAAGTCGCGGTATGACGGGACAGGCGGGTTCCCGGTGTCGTCATTATTCGTAAGGCTAGCTGCGGCGATTGAAGAGGGAGACCGGAATATTCTATTGACGGATTATCTGAAGCCGGAGAGCCGGATGATGATCCGACGCAAGGTGCCGGACAGGTTGCATGAGATCGCGGGATTTATCGATTGGGATCCGGACCCTTATATGGTGATCAACGGGGAGGGCCGGCTGATCTGGATGGTGGATGGGTATACGACTTCGGCTGCGCATCCTTATTCGAAGCTGGTGGGCGTGCGGGGGATTGGGGATATCAACTATATACGGAACTCGGTGAAGGCTACGGTGGATGCTTACGACGGGACCACGCGGCTTTACATCTTCGACGACCGGGATCCGATTATTCTGGCTTATCAGCATCTGTTCCCGGAATTGTTCCATGCGAAGGGCGAGATGCCTGCCGAATTGCGGGCGCACACGCGGTATCCGGAAGTGCTGTTTTCGGTGCAGGCGGAGATTTACCGGACTTATCACATGACGAATCCGCAGAGCTTTTATAACAAAGAAGATTTGTGGGATCTGGCGACCTATTCGAGCGGGCAGAATGGGCAGCCGCAGGCGGTGTCGCCTACGTATGCGTTTTCGGAGTTGCCGGATACGGATAAGCCGGAGTTTGTGCTGATGACTTCGTTCACTCCAAGGACGAAGCAGAATCTGATTGGGATGATGATCGCGCGGTGCGATGGGGAGCACTTGGGAGAGCTCGATGTGCTGGAGCTTTCAAAGCAGGAGTTGATTCCGGGGCCAATGCAGATTGCGGCGAGTATCAACCAGGATCAGAATATTTCGAAAGATCTGACGCTGTGGAATCAGCAGGGGTCGCAGGTGCTGAGCGGGCAGATGCTGGTGCTGCCGGTGGGGAACACGTTCCTTTATGTGCAGCCGATTTATCTGCAGGCCACGAATGCGCGGATGCCGCAGTTAAAGAAAGTGGTGCTGGGCTTGGGGAATCAGTTGATCTACGCGGATTCTTATGAGCAGGGGCTGGCGCGGTTGAGCGGTATGGAGGCACCCGCGGCTCCTCAGACGACGAGCGGGAATCCACAGCCCGCAGTGACGAATGCGGTGGTTCCGAACGGGGCGGTGCCGGCGGCTGTGTTGCAGAGTATTCGGGAACACTTGCGGAAGTTTAAAGAATTGCAGGGGCAAGGGAAATGGTCGGATGCGGGCAAAGAACTTGAGGCGATTGAGGCTGAGGTGAAGAAGTAGGAGGCGAGATGCGGCGGTTGGCGATTGTTGGACTGGTTGTCTTGGCGGTGCTCGCCGGACAGAAGAAGCAGCGGGATCAGGAGGCTTCGCCGGGCGGGAAGCTGGTGACGCTGAATATTTCGGCGGTGGACGGTTCGGGCGCGCGGCCGGGGGATCTGACGGCGGAGGATTTTCAGATCCTCGAAGATGGAAAGCCGCAGAAGATCGCCTCGTTTGTGAAGAACGATGGTAAGGCGCATGCCGGGCCGGCGCTGGGGCCGCATGAGTTTTCGAATCTCGGGGGCGCGGCGATTCCGCATGCCACCCTGATTCTGTTCGATCTATTGAACGACCGGATGGGGACCAAGGGCTATGCGTGGAATGAGATTCTGCGCACGCTGGCGACGCTTGAGAACAACGACTACGTTTACATGTATTTGCTGGGCCTCGATGGCATGGCGTATCCGGTGCATGCCTTGCCGGATGCCGAGATGGCGAAGCAGCCGGACAATGGCGCGTGGATACGCAATGCGAAGGCGGATCTCGATGCGGCGATGAACAAATCGTTGCGCGTGAGGCCGATCGAGATGACGGACACGAACTACCGGGTGATCACGACTTTGAATGCGCTGGAGGCGATTTCGTCGCGGCTGGCAGCGATTCCTGGAAGAAAGAATCTGGTGTGGATTACGCGAGGAATTCCGATTTCGATCGGGCCGCAACGCTCGTACACGGGGGATTTTATCGATTATTCGGCACAAGTGAGGGTGCTGGCTACTGCGCTGGAGCAGTCGCAGATTGCGTTGTATCCGGTGGATATTGCGCCGGTTGGGATGGACCCAAGCACGGACGCTTCGAACGGGGGTCCGGTGGGAGCGGCGGCGACGCCGGCTGTGACGGGGCTGGGCAGTGCGGATACGTTGCAACAGTTCGCGGACATTACAGGCGGCCAGGCATTTCTCAATAACAATGTTCATGAGGCGATCCTGCAGGCTACGTCGGACGCGCATATGAGCTATCTGATCGGCTACTACCCTACGAAGGCCGGCGGGGATGGGAAGTATCGCAAGATCAAAGTGACTTGCGCCCGCAAGGGAGTGAAGGTGCATAGTAAGGCTGGCTATTACGCCTGGGGACAGACGGCAATCTCGCAGAACGACCAGGAGAAGGCGCTGGATGCGGCGATCGGGAGCCAGTTTGACGCTTCGCAGATTGGAATTCATGCGGTGGTATCGCCGAGCGCGAAGTTTTATAGTTCGGTGCATCTGGAGATCGGGATCGACCGGGCCGGGTTGAGCGATCAGCAGGAGGGACATTTGCTCGTGACGCTGGCAGACATGCACAACGATGGCAAGAAGGGCGTCTCGCCGGTTAAGCCTTTGGATTATCAGGCGGGTAATGGGCCGATACCATTTCCGCAGGAGCGCACGGTGGACGGGTCGGTGGAGAGTGTGCGGGTGATTGTGATGGACGGGAGATCGAACGCGCTGGGGACTTTGACGATACCGATCGTGAAAACGGACTTGAGTCCCGCGGGCAAATAATGTATTCTATGCATAGGATTGCGATGCATAGATGAACTTCAAAGGCACATTACCTACATTGATCCTGGAAGCGCTGGTGCGAGAGCCCAGCCACGGATACCTGATTGCGCAGAGGATTAAAGAACGCTCCGAGGGCGTGTTGGACTTCAAGGAAGGCACTCTTTATCCGGCGCTACACAAACTGGAGAACGAAGGCATGGTGGAATCCTACGAGCGCGTTGAAACGGGCCGGCCCCGGCGGCATTACCGAATTACCAGGGCCGGGCGCGGGATGCTGGCAAAGGATCGCGCTGAGTGGCGCGCGCTTTCCCATGCGGTGACGACGATCCTGGGGGAGGCATAATTATGACCGGATTGAATAGCTGGTTGGAACAAGCGACACGGCACTTGTCGAAGGATTCAGCGGCGCAGGTACGAAGCGAGATTTGGGAGCATTATGAATCGGCGCGGGAAGCCGGTGTCGAGGAGACGGCTGCGCTGAATGCGCTGGGCGATCCGAAAACGGCGAACAGGCGTTATCGCAAGGTGCTGTTGACGTCGGCCGAAGCCAAGCTGATGCGCGATTTGAACTGGGAAACGCAGGCGGTTTGTTCGCGTCCTTGGCTGAAGTGGGTGGGACTTGCGCTGCCTTTGGCGGCGGCTTCGGCATTATTTTTTATGGGCCGGGGCGAGGCGGCCCGGGATGTGCTGATTGCCGGGTTCGGGATGAGTCCTTTGCTGGCGGCGCCGCTACTGCCGATCTACACTCCTGCGCGTGGCCGCATTTTCCGAGTTGTGAAATGGACCGCGCTGGCAATTGCATTTGTACTGGTGCTTGGACCGTTAACGCTCAAATGGTCGTGGTTGCTGTTTTCGTGCATGTGGCCCATGGGGT
>Ga0302325_10026226_pt1 | contig 12104 bp, 16 predicted proteins | sample Palsa_T0_2_FD_201948 | JGI IMG/M metagenome (GOLD analysis project Ga0302325, IMG submission 201948) | Peat permafrost microbial communities from Stordalen Mire near Abisko, Sweden - Palsa_T0_2 | ecosystem: Environmental > Terrestrial > Soil > Palsa > Peat permafrost | place: Sweden: Abisko...
ACTGTATTTATCATTGCCTGTTTGTGCATCCTAATCCCCAACTCATCCCAAGTAAAATAATAGGGGTAGCCTCTTTCGTGTTCCCTTTTCATTCTTGCGGTGGAAGTGAAGGGAAGTTTAAACAGCCTCAACCCGTATGGAATTAAGTCACAAGGATGTGATAATTTTATCTGAATGTCCGATAAGGAAGGGAGGAAGGACTGCTGGGACGGAAGTGCGCTAATTTGGCGTGCTTTCGTTTGTTTACCAAAGCGAGGCCTTCTTTTCTCCCCACATCTTTTCGAAACCACACACATCCACACAAACCTCAATTTCTTCAACTCGTGTACCACAACCTTACCTGGGTGAGAGAGATTGATTGAGAGAAGTTACACTGTTGGTGAGTGCTTTTCTGAACTTCGTGTGTGTGGAGTGGGTGGGGGGTATGGTGCGCGTTTGTTTACGTATTGTTTTTGCACCCAGCCCAGTGGCGAGAGGCTTGTTTGCCTTGGTGTATAGCACGAGTTGAATATAGAGCTTGCTCTCATCTATCCCTCCAAGAAGGAAGTGATTACGTGGGAATGGATGCTGATGAGGATGTAGATCTGTTGTTGCGACTAGTCGTGACACAGTGTCAACAGAGCGAGCAGAGAGAAGAGATCAAGTGTAAGTCACCCCTATTCCCTTCCGCAAAGGCGATGATTTCATCGCGAAAAAAGGATGAGTGCCTCTTTTCTCGTGGAATTGTAGTCTCGACGCGTCCAGAACGGGGAGTTGGATCTTGTTGGAGCGTTTGGAATGTGTGCTGATCTCCTTTTTGTCATAGCAGCAAGTCTATTTACTTCTTGGTCCCAAAGCCATCATGGCAGGCGGTGCAGGTATGCATCGTGGTGGCTATGGTGGTAATAACAACAATGGTTCCAGCAATGGTCCCAACAACCAACAAGGCCAGCAATATAATGCCGGTCCACCGCAACAACAGCCACCTCCATACAATCAGTATGGAGGACAAGGCCCCCCAACCCAGCAACAGCAAGGTCAAGGACAGAAGCCACGCTCAGGTGGTTTCGATGGCCCTGGAGAACCCAGCCGGGGACCAAATCCGTACAGTCCAGGCCTCGGATATGACCCAGCAAAGCCCAAGCCGGTGGCTGAAAAAGTCATCTCGAACACCCGCATTGAGCTGCCTGCCAGTGCGTACCGTCTGGAAGGCCCCTCGGTAAGTTGATGATCTTCTTTGTATGCTATATTCTACGAGTTTGTTCTTTGTTTCTATGGGAAGTTTAATTGCTCCAAGTCAAAGTTCTGGCAATAAGAGTTGGGATCCTTTGTGCGTAGCTCCTGCCCATCGTTCGCCTTCTTGTTGTTCATCCTTAGGGAAGATCTCAGCTTTAATTCACTCCGCCATGTTGTTGTTGTTGTTGATGATGATGTCGAGTCTTTACCACGCGAGCATTTCACGCATCACGCAGTTGAGGAGGAAGGAGTAACCCCCTTCAATGAATTTCCGAATCACTGAACCCTCCTCCTTCAGTATAAAAGCTCCCCTTCTTCCACCTAACAATAATTTTTTTCTTCCATCCACAACACGCATCCGCAACAACTCCTTGTCTTCCCTTCTTCCATCTATCAATCAATCACAACATCATACAACACCAACAACAATCTTCATTGATACCAATCCATCACACAAGCACTCAAGTCCAAATCACTAATTTGATTTGTCGGCTGCTCAATCACCTTTGACCCCAAACATCCCCCACACATATTATCTCCTTTGTTCTCACTCATCTTCGTTCTCATCAACCTCATTCTTCCATAAAAATCTCGTCACCTTTGTTCCTCATTCATCATGGAGCCCGAAAACTTCCGCATCCGTACCGTAAATATTGACGATGACGCGAAGTACAACTTTCCATCCGACTTGCCTTTGCGCCCAGGCGTAAACAGCACCGGAAGGGCTATTCAAATCCGTGTCAATCAATACAAGGTCACTCAATGGCCTGGTCGCGATATTTTCCAATATGATGTAAGTTTTAGCCTCACCTTTATCTTCAATCAATTCGAGCTCACAATTTCGCAGATCAACATCGGAAATGGCGCTGAGAAGAAAGGCAAGATCATGGCAGTCTGGAAATCTCGTGCTGTTCAGAACCGCATTGCCCAACTCAGCCCTGGTAAATCAATTCTCTGGGATGGAAACAAGCTCCTCTGGTATTTTTGAATTCCTTATTGACCTTCAGACACTTGACTGACCTCTCCAAGGTCGTCTGCCCAATTCAGCGAGCAGCGTATTCTCGTTGATCTCGATGCTGAGAGGAGCCGACAACCCCGTAACCCACCTGACCAGGCGTACTGTGTCATCCGACCAGCAAAGATCATCCGCATGGCAGTGATCCAAGCTTACCTCGCTCGTCAGATGCCCTTTGACAATGCCATCCTGGAAGCCATCAGTGAGTTCTCCTATCATTGGCTTGAAATTATGAGACTCATTTCCTCCAGGTTTCCTTGATCATATCATGCGCCAATGGCCTTCTGAAAATTACACCTTGATCAAGCGTAGCTTCTTCACAAAGGGTCAAGCCTCAACTGCTCTTGACAATGTTGTTGTTGCCATGAAGGGTGTTTACTCATCCATTCGTTTGTGCAATGTAAGTATCCAACTTCACTATCCATGCTGATGACTGACCAGAAAACAGCCCAAGTCTTCCGTCGGTCAACCAAGTACTGGCTTGGCTTTGAATGTTGACGTTGCCAATGGCACCTTCTGGGCTCCCCAGGATGTGCACCAGGCTGCCCGTAACTACTGCCGCGAACGCAACCGTCAGTTGTCTTACACAGTCTTCCGTGACCTCTTGAAGCCCATCAAGGACAATAGGGGTGGTTTCACTCAGTCAGAGGATTTTAAGAACCTTCGTAAGCTTGCTAAGTTGAAGTTCCGCGTCAAGCACCGAGGCAAGGGTGATGGTAAGTCAAAACCTTTCATGAGCTATGCAAATTATGGCTAACAAACTTTTGCAGATATCAAGACTTACACAATCAAGCGCTTCACTTGGGAGAGTGGTCCTAAATATGCCAATGATGGTGCCCATGCCAAGAACACTGTCTTCAAGTATAGGAATCGTCAAACCAACACCGAGGAGGAGATCACCGTCTACAACTACTTCAAGCGTACGTACGACATTGACCTCCAGTACTGGTATCTCCCTTTGATCGTTACCGACAAGGCTGGCATGTTCCCTATGGAACTTTGTCACTTGATCCCAAATCAGCGATACAACTTCAAGTTGAGTCCCGATCAGGTAAGCAATTCTCTCCGATCTTCTTAACTTCTGGCTGACCAAATTTAGACCGCTTCAATGATCAAGTTTGCGGTTACTCGACCAAAGCAACGTCTTGAGTCTATCGCCCATGGTATCGATATGCTCAAGTGGAACGAGGATCCATACATGCAGCACTTTGGCATGAAGATTGATCCTCAGATGACCCATGTAAGCCAATGGCCACTTTGAACTCGGATATTCATTGCTGACTCTCAAGACTGCTGCTCGTCTTCTTCAAAACCCCGAAGTCCAATTCGGCAACAGGAAGATCAATCCTGGTACCCAAGGCCGTTGGGATCTTCGTGGTCAAAAGTTCTTTGCATCTAATCCTGAACCATTGAAGTCATGGGCCTTCGTCATTATCCAAAATGCTTGCCCCGAACCGGTTGTTCGCAACTTTATCAACGTTTTCGTTCAGACTTATGTAGGCCATGGTGGCAAGGTTGAGAACCGCAACCCAGCTGTTTACATTCAACAGCGCAATGAAGACATCCCAGCTTGTATTGTCAATGCACGTAACGCTGCCGGCAACCAAGCTTCTGCCATGCCTCAAATTCTCTTTTATGTTCTCCCTGGCCGCGACTCTTTCATGTACGAGCGCATCAAGAAGAACACCGAGTGCCGTTTCGCCATGGTTTCTCAATGTAAGTCCCTCCCCATTCTTCCGTGTTTGAGGACATTGCTAACTGTGACCAGGTCTCAACGTTGCTCATGTCCAGAAGGCTCAGCCACAGTACTGCTCTAATGTTTGCATGAAGGTCAACGCCAAGCTCGGTGGCACAACATCTAAGGTTGCTAATCCAAAGAATTGGTTCAGCCAACTAACCATGATCATCGGTATAGCTCGCCTCCTTAAATTATTTTGACCATTTTGACTATCGCTGACTTTTTCTAGGTGCTGATGTTTCCCATGCTTCTCCTGGTAGTCCTCAAGCATCCATGGCAGCCCTCACGATGTCTTTCGACGCCAACGCTTGCCGATATGCTGCTGCTGTCCAGACTAATGGTCATCGTGTTGAGATGATTACTCCAAGCAACATTCGCAGCATGATGCTCCCTCTCTTCGGAAAGTGGATCAGCGCAGTTGGTGGCGGTAAAGGTCAGAATCCTACTTCTGTTGTGAAAGATCTTTGGCTAATTATCTAGGCCCGAGCCACATCTACTACTTTCGTGATGGTGTTTCTGAGGGACAGTTTGCACATGTTCTCAACCAAGAGCTCTCCGATATGAAGGGTGCTCTGGCCGATACATATGGTCCTCAAGTCGTCGCTAGTGTAAGTACTTCTTGTCTGAAGTTCGAATATGGCTGACATAGAAATAGATCAAGTGGACCAAGCGTCATCATATCCGCTTCTTCCCCAAGGACAATGATTTACAGGCTGGTGATAGGAACCAAAACTCTCTTCCCGGTACTCTTGTTGAGCATGATGTCACTCATCCATTTGAGTACGACTTCTATCTCAGCGCTCATTCCGCCATCCAAGGCACTGCTCGTCCAGTTCACTACCACGTTCTCCAGGATGACGCCAAGGTCCCGGTCAATGACTTACAGAAGATGATCTACCAATTCTCGTACCAATACATGCGCTCCACCACTCCTGTCTCGATCTGTAAGTCCTTCCCTCAGCATTTGACGTTCAAAGCTAACATTTCACAGTCCCTGCAGTCTACTATGCACACCTGGCATCCAACCGTGCTCGTGCTCATGAGTCTGCTCCCGCATCTGATGGTCCTCGTGGTGGCCAGAAGTTCGAGGAGGCTCGCCAAGACGCTGCGATTCGTGCTGCTGCTCGTGGTACTGCTCTTGGATCTTCTCAGACTGGCTCTTCCTTGCCAACTGAGGCTGCTCCTCTCGTGCCTTTGGGTAATCCTGACCAGGGTGATACTCTTCTTACGAAGATTCGCACTGGTATGTGGTATATCTAAATCACTCTACCTTCTCGAGTTGTTTGCACTTGCTTCTTCTCGATTTATATTCTTCGATTCTTGATTGTTTTACTACACCTTTTTGATCTTCGGATCCCTGGCTGTCAGCGCCTTCTTTCTGCGAATCTCGTCTTCGAATAGAGCGGGCTGTTGGGCTGCTGCAGACTTGTATTTACTTTCGATTCTTTACTTAGGAGTTTTATGGAAGTCGATGGGCTTGGTGGTGGGAGAATACCATGATTGATGAGAGATGAATGATGGGCATTAGACCGCGATGGCTTAGATAGACAATTGAAGCGATGAATCTTACTTGGTTGACTTCATGTATGTGATCGTGACGAAAAGTATGTTGGAGAAGAACATGCGAAGGCGCTGCTTCCAAGACTGTCCTTTGATTTTGATTCAATATCTTTGAATGGCTTCAACATAGAAAACCTTGAGATCACGATGTTCTGCAGACAGCATAGATTCTTTGAACTTTCATTTCGAGGATTTCATTGCTCATGCTTTACCTTCTTCTAGGCTGGCCATAGCGCAGCGGTGAAGATTTCTTACTTTGGCCCTCATGCTTCAGCATGATATCTACATCGACTTCCAAAATCTGGCATCGGGCGATCTCAGACTTGAGCCAGAAGAGGAAGTAGGCCACACCAAAAATTTCAATTTGAAGATCAGTCTTGGGTATCTATTCATCCATTGATCATCTCATCCTCTTTACATGAATTCCTATATACACTCCTTCCCCTCCACCATGTATTCTTGTTCTCATTTCTAATTCCTGCCTTCTCAACCCATCCTTCTCAACCAGAGAGATCAGGGGGTCAAACACCAATACGTCCAGCGTTCGCGCCGGTCCCTATCCCTTTCCCTTTGCCACCTTTGGAAGAAGAGTTTGAAGTGTTCGTCTTGAGAGCTTTAGCTGCTGCGAATTTCTCGCGTGCGAGTTGAATTGCGGATTTGCCTTCCTCTGACTTCGCTAGCTTGTCTTTGCCTGCTTTGGTGGGGTTGACTTTGGCACTTTTCCCGTGCTTCTTTTCTTTCTTCACGCTTTCCTCATCCAATTCTTGCTGCTCGAAACCAAGAGCCCTCTGAGGCTTAGAATTCGAAAAAGCATGTTGAGAAGATACAAGAGCAGAGGAGGCTTTGACCTTATTTACCCAATCCCCCCTTCTCCGCTTGAAGAGATCAAGAGACCAATTCCTCCACACTATCCGCCCGGAAAAGGAATCGCGGAGGAGCGGTTCGGAACAGGTGAGAGTGGTGGCGATGCGTTCGGCGAGGGAGAATAGGGAACTTGGTGTGGTGGTTGAGAGGAGGAGGGTGTCGAGGACGTGGGAGCCGGAGGGGGAGAGGGACAATGCTAGAATTGGCTCCTGTTCTTGGTTGGGAGGAGGGAATAGTAGAGCGTTTATCAATTTTCGCCGGAATGGGGTGTTGGATTCTGTTGGCTGGAGGGCGCGTTGCAGGATGTGGGTTGTTGTTTGGTAGAGTGCTAATGCGAGGAGGGTTTGTGAAGACAGGGAGAGGAGCGAGGTTTGAAGGAGATTTGAAGGCGGACCGGGGATTGAGAGGAGTGATTGTGCGAGCAGGGAGCCGTGGAGTTGTGGCGCAGTTGGGGAGAGTGTTGGTGGCGGCTGTTTTGGGGGTGAGGTTTCTTCGGCGGGGTTGGAGGGTGAGTTGGTGGTAGGAGGTGTGGTTGCGGCAATGAGAGATGAAACATCGTCTATGCATGCCATTTTTAAGACCAGCGTTGAGAATTCGGATCCATATGCTGAAGCGAGGGAGGAGGTGAGTGCAGTGGTATCTGCGCCTCTCGCATGACATCTCTCAAATAACGTTTTAATAACCACTGTCCTGCTTCTTTGCACCAGCCCTCCGACTTGTGGGATTATTGCTTCCACGGCTTCTTCGAGGTCTTCTTTGCTGATGCGGCTTAGGACCCGCATCGTGGGATAAGAGGAGATTTCATTCCGTGCTAGGCCCCCGAGGCGGTCTTTAAATGTGCTGCGGTAGATTTGCTTGAATAGTTTCCCGGGCGCGTGGGTGCAGATTGTCTCTAAGAGTCTCGAACCGATGGGATCATAGAGAATGCCGTTTACGAATGTTGCAGATTCGCTGCCTTCGGTTGTGATGTCGTCTGGTAGAAGGGCCGAGATGATGGTTTTCTCAGTGGTGTTGGAACCCTTTTTGCTGGTAGGGTTGGTGAGTTCTAACTCAAGGAGGAGTTGGAGAGTAGGGTTTCCTGTGGGATGAGTGGCGAGAACCCGAATGAAGGATGTGTCCATTGTTGCTATCGTATCAGAGATTATTTTCTTGACAGCGAATTGGAAGGAGGAGGGGGTGGAGCGCTTGTTGAGGGAGAGCTCGGTGGGTGAGGTGTCTAGGCCAGTGATGGAGATTTTCTCCTTCCGTTTGCTTTGCAGGAGGGAGCGGGTAGATGTCTCCTTTAATGGTTGGCCGGAGAGAATTACGAGAAGTACTCGCAGGGTGTGGGATGCGAATCGGTCGGTAAGGAGGAAGGTCATTTTCCCTTCCAGCTCGTCCAAGGTTTGTAAGAAAAGACCCTCCATTGAGAGATCACTCTCCGAACCGTCTTCTTCCTTGGTCTCTTTCTTCTTAGAATCCGCAATGAGTTCCTCTGTCACTACCGGCGCAGACTGAATGAACAGCGTCTCGCAGCAATGACTCGCAAACCGATGCTGCACCAAATGTGCAAAGTTCCCAGCGAATTTCTCAAACAACTTCTTCTTTTGTTCCACCGTGCTCAACAATATCAATCTCTCCATCAGCCTAGAACACGATTGACTACATGCAATCTTCAATTCCTTCCCATCTGCTTCGCGGTATACGTTCGCCAAGAACAAAGAGCGTTCTTCCTCGGAGGGGAAATCGTTCAATTCGAGAAGCTCGTCTGCGCGGCGGAAATACTCTTGCTCTTCGTCCTCGAGCATACCATAGAATGGTCTTTCCGTAACTACTCCTTCTTCCTCTTCAAGTAGGATGTCCGCATTGTCTGTTCCTGTGATCACGACGTTGTCGGCGGGGTCTTGCGATTTCTGCTTCTTGTGTCTGGGATCTTCGTCTTCGCCTCTTTCTCGCTTCCTCTTAAGCAGCTTCTTCTCTTCTTTCTTTTCTTCTCGGCGCCCGCGCTTGGTCTTGTGTTCTCGAGGCATTGTGGCGGGTTGCAGCGTTTTCAGCGCTCGTTATGAAGTTGAAATGTTTTCTTGTCAAAGGTATTTCGATGCGGCCGCTTCGGGCGGTGAATGGAAGACTTGACTGTTTTGGGCGCTTCTGCCGCGCCTTGCCTAATGGTTTCTGCCAGCACGTCATGCTCTCCCATTTTTCATCGTCAAAATTGTCAATACATTCAAGATCTTTCCTGCTTTATTGCCACTTATAGAATCGGTGTTCATAGACTTTCTAATAGCTTTTATATTGCAATGACTTCAAACGAAACTTTTTTGCCTCTTCGAAATGGCTTGAGTAAGACGCCGGCATTGAATCGCGCTGATGAGGTGGATGATGTGAGTTGAGGACCTTCATATGTTGTTTCACGCAATATACTTCAACTGGATCTTATCTCGAGACATGGTACTGATACTCCTTAGCTGCTCAAAGCTGTTCAGTCCCTCATCATCCCCTTCATCCAGTCTGCTGATGAAGACGCAAGCACAAAGCCAACAGGACACGGACTTGCCATCCCTGGAGGAGGACCCCGTACCACCCTTGTTGAATATCATAAGCCCGAGAAACTCATCGGTCTTATAAAATTTGAACTCCCTGGAAATGGGAGAGGGAAAGAGGGATTGCTTGCCACAGTTGAGCAACTTCTCAAATACAGTGTCAATACTTGGGATCAAGGATTCATGGACAAATTATATTCCAGCACCAATGCAGTACGTCCTCTTTCGTCCTTTGGATACAGCAACTGAATGATATTAGGTTGGGGTTATTTCTGAGCTTCTTCTGGCAGTTCTGAATACAAATGTAAGCCACGGATCCCGATATTCATATTCAGCAGCTAACAATCAAAAGCTTCACGTCTTCCAAGTTTCGCCCGCTCTCACTATCATTGAGAAAACGACAGCAAAAACGTTTGCAAACTTATTTGGATTCAATGGTCCCCATGCTGGAGGAATATCTACTCAAGGTGGTAGCGCCTCAAACACAACGTCAATTATCATCGCTCGTAACACATTATACCCCACCAGTAAGACGGCAGGAAATGCTGACCACAAGTTCGTTCTTTTTACTTCTGCTCATGGGCATTATTCTTTGGAAAAGGCAGCTCAGATGTGCGGTATTGGATCAGACAACATTGTTTCCGTCCCAATTGATGCTCAAGGTCGAATGATTCCATCTGAACTGGAAAACCTGGTGCAAAAGACGAAGGACAAAGGAAAGACACCATTTTATGTCAATGCAACAGCAGGAACCACAGTCCTCGGCTCATTCGATCCCTTCAAAGACATCTCAGCAGTGTGCGAGAAACATAATCTTTGGATGCATGTTGATGCTAGTTGGGGTGGACCTCTCATTTTCTCTTCCAAACAGAAACATAAGCTAGCCGGAGTAGAGCTTGCAGACAGTCTGGCAGTAAACCCTCACAAGATGATGGGAGTTCCAATCACGTGTTCTTTCTTGCTTGGTCCTGACCTTACGAAGTTCCACAGAGCGAATACACTTCCAGCGGGGTACCTATTTCACGAGGGTAATCATGGCGCAGAAATTTGGGACCTTGCCGATCTGACTCTGCAATGTGGACGAAGAGGTGATAGCTTGAAGCTTGCATTAAGCTGGATATACTACGGCAGTGATGGCTTTGAGACGCAGGTTGACCACGCTTTTGAAATCGCTTCCTATTTCGCCTCCCAAATTTCTCAACGGCATGGATTTTTCCTTGTCTCGGAGAATCCACCTCCCTGTTTGCAAGTCTGTTTTTACTTTGCTCAAGGGGGGAGATTGGCAGAGGCCAACGAGGAGAACACGAAAGCGACAAGTGAGATTGTGCAGAGGCTAATACCGATGGGATTTATGGTTGATTATGCACCTGGAGAGAAGGGTTCGTTCTTTAGAGTGGTTGTCAATCGAGAAACGACACGAGGAACGATTGACGGGTTGATCAAAGCTATCGAGGAGGTTGGAAACCAGCCGTGACTTGTGACTAGAAATCCAGAGCCAGGCGGCTCAAACTCAAACCAAACGGATTGTTCTTTGTTCAATATCACTTGTGCGGAGAGATGCTTCGATGGTTAGCATACTCAAGGCAGTATGAGGATAGCTTTTCGCGCTGCACAATATATGTATCACCATTCAGGGTAGCGAATAGTGTGACCTCAGTCCAGTCCAACCGCGGTTTAACTGCTATAGTGTGGTTTAATAAGGCTGTAGTGTAGTCTAGTGCAAGTAGTGTAAACTGCAGTCTAAGGATGCCGAGGTGGGTGAAACTACGGTTTGACTATAATTTAAGGCGCAAAACTCGCTTAATAAGTCCGAGGAATCATATGACTTTATATTATAATAACATATAAAATCCTTAGCAAAGTTAAATAATAATTTTATAAAAAGAAAGCTAAGATTTAGGGCTTTTAAATAAAGTCGAAATCAAATTTTTCTGCTACGCATTCATGGTGATGGAAGTCAGAGATGTAAAGTTGTTGTTCTCTAAAGCTATAGTCGCAAACTATATAGCGAACTTAAGCGAGTATGATAAGTTATACATCTTGTAGCAATCTCTTCCCATTGCGAAATGACTAATGCCCTTGTTGGTTTGCGCCCTATAGAGTATATTGTGATGGGGTACAACCCAGGTAGAGAGGGAGTGCGAATGGGGGTGCAATTGACTGATGGCATTCGACTACTGGACTAAGTGTACAGGTGTCCTGAATCACGATATTTATGTTCCTTCGCGTAGATCACGTGCAGTGCCACGTGACCCCACCACAATATCCTTATAAAAGTAATGTAAACGCGCCTTGTAAAATATATATCCTAGCTTTAACTTGTAAAAGCAAAGTGAAAATCTATATTACACTAAGAAGTTAAAGACCCATATAAGGGAACAATAACGCAAATCTGTTTCCTTGCTCCTTATATCTCTTAATCTATATAACCCTTATTACTAGGTTATAAGTCAATAAACAGGAGCTTAATAGATAGCCCTTTGTCCTTGTACTTGTTATTGTCATTCTCTATTTCTCCGGAATTGTTATTATCTCTTTTTGCTACTATTGCCTTCTTTCCCCTAGTCTTAGGCTTAGGCTTTGACTTGGGTTTTGCTTTTAACTTCTTTTAATTCTTTTGTTGTTAAACAGGTTTTATTTGAGATTAAAGAGAGCAAAGGGCTTATTTTTAAGCTTTATCTGCTAAGTTGCTATATCTTTTGCAATACTCCTTTGCATTTGCAAGTAAGGGACTATTAAGTGTTTAATCAATTAGCTTATTTGGGTTATAGAACTCAGTTAAATATAGCTTTAATTTAATGAAGTCTTGCATACAAGTTTTAGTAATAGCTTTAATATTTTTAGCATTATTAAGTTTTGCTTGCTTTATATTTAAGTCTTTAGTATAAAGGGAACTAGTATATCTTTTAGTTGTTTTGTTATTATCCTCTTTAACATTTAACTTATTTGTTTTATTATTCTTCTCCTCAAAATCTGATATAGTAAAATTAATTAAAAAGCTTATTAAGTCCTTTGCTTTCTTTTAGCAATTAGCAATTTCTTTATTAAAAGAAGTTACAAATTAATTTAATGCTTAAACTTTATTTCTAATAGTTGTGTTTTTAAAGACTTTAGCCAAATTTAATATATTAGCTGTTATTCTTTTACTTGCTGTTTTAAGCTTATTAATTCTTTAGTGCGCAACTATTCTTTT
>Ga0302325_10026227_pt1 | contig 12103 bp, 8 predicted proteins | sample Palsa_T0_2_FD_201948 | JGI IMG/M metagenome (GOLD analysis project Ga0302325, IMG submission 201948) | Peat permafrost microbial communities from Stordalen Mire near Abisko, Sweden - Palsa_T0_2 | ecosystem: Environmental > Terrestrial > Soil > Palsa > Peat permafrost | place: Sweden: Abisko...
CTCACGGTTTGGAATCAGGATCCCAAACCCTTCGTGTGGACCGCGACCGTCGAATCCATTCAGGAAAAGCTCACTCGCTGTCGCCGAACCCTGGCGCAGATCAAGCCCGGCTGCACCACCCCCAAATCTCGAACGCGGAAGAAATGACCTGTCTAGCTATTTCGAAGACACTACACTAGCTCGGGAACCAAGCGGCAAAATCGGAGCGGATGAACTGCTTCACGCCTTCGCGGCCCGGTCAGGCGCAACCACAGGCTGCCGCCCTCGCGTTCAACGTGCACGTCGATGTCGAAGAAGGGACAGCACAGGCGCTCGCCGGCTACCCATTCCGAAACCAGTTGATACATGGGAGTGTCGGATGGAAACTCAAACTCGAAGCCATCGCGCAGCTCGCGGATGCTCTTCTTGCGGGCTCGCAACGCGGGGCTTAGTTCATCGAAGTGGCGCTTGCGTGCCTGAGCGGTGAGCGCGGCGCGGTTGCAAGCGAAGGGGGATTCGGCGAAAGACGGCGTCGCGATGGCGACGATGGCCAGGAACAGCAAGAGCTTCATGGACTACCTCCAGGATGATGCTACAACTTCAAGTTGACTTGAAGGCAAGAACTTTCTCGAGTTCATCGAGGAATTAGCCTAGTGGGGCCGTCCCCCGGGCTGCCCGGCGCGGCTACCGCGGCCGACGCCAGCGTCGGCCTGAGCGTTATACTCAAAAGGCCGCTCTGCATGAACGTCAAACGCTATCCGTTGATCATTGAGCAAACCGGGACGGGCTATTTCGCCGGGCCCCAGTCTTCGGTCGACTACGTGGAAGTCGCCGCCTAGCCGCCAAACCTCCCAGTGTCCGCGACCGGCATCCGAATCGACAAGTGGCTGTGGGCCGCGCGATTCTTCAAAACCCGCTCGCTGGCCTCACGCGCGTGCGAACTCGGCCGAGTGGAAGCGAACGGGCAATCCGTGAAGCCCGCGCGCGATGTTCACGCCGGCGATCTGCTCAAAATTAAGAACGACAGCGGCGTTTTTCAGATCGAGGTGCTGGCTTTGAGCGATGTGCGCGGCCCCGCCCCGATTGCGCAGACGCTCTACCGCGAGACCGAAGCCAGCCGCGAATTGCGCCTGAAGCTGGCCGAAGAGCGCAAAGCGATGCCGCGTTTCGAAACGTCGCCGGCGCAGAAGCCATCCAAGCGCGATCGCCGTCAAATCGACCGGCTGCGCGGCAGAGGCTGACGCTGCCGAAAACGCTAGGGCCTCCGCTCGAACTTCACCAAACCATCGCGATAATCAATGGTCAGCGTAAACAGGTCCAGCACCGGCAGCCCCAGAAACCCAGAAATCTCGGTGCCCAGCCGATGGCTTAACTCCCAAGTATCGAACGCCGTCATCCCCAGATTCTTCTGCTCGAATCCCGCGAACTCCAGCGCCAGATTGCCGGTCTGATACACATCGCCGACCCGCCCGTTCAAGCCCCGCAGCGCGGTCTTATCGTCTCGATTGAGATTGCTCACCGCCGCCGCCAGATCGCGAGAAATCAGCGTACTGGCCGCGCCCGTATCCAGCACGAACAGACGATCGGACGCATTGCCAACCCGCACCGGCAGCAGCAGCAAATGTCCGAATCGAAATACACGCGTCGCGCTCTCCATCTGCGGGACCACGGCGCGATCCGCAAACTCCTGGCCCGGATGAAAACCCGGCAGCGGCTCCAGACGCAGCTTCCCCGCCCCAAAATCCAGCGTGATCAAAAATTCGTCCAGCACGTTCGACCCAATCAGCCCGTCTTCAATCCCGACGAAGCTCTGGTCCGCGACGCTGATCACGGCATCGCTATACTCCACGTCTCCGATTCGAAAACGCTCCGCAATCGCCCGGTAACCGCCCGTCAGCTTCGCGTTGTCGCCTATTCCGCGCACGGTGGCATCGGTCACTCGCATCAGCCCCACCCGCTCCGCCGCCGAACGCGACAGCACGATTCCCGCCGCACCGGTGTCCAACACTAAGCGCGCTGGTTTGCCGTTCACCGTCACTTCCAGTCCAAACGTGCGCATGTGCGTGGCTCCGCTCACAAACGCCCGCAGCGGGACTTCCGCCGTGTTATAAGGACTTGCCAGGGCCGTTGCCTCGCGGCCATTCAGCGCCTTGGCAAGCTCTCCGCGCTGCCGCAATTCCTCCAGCACCTTCGGGTCGGCGCTACCCATCGCCCGGTAACGATTCAGAGCGTCAACCTGTTCCTGACCTTTGAGCCGGGCAATCCACCCCGCCAAAATTCGCGAATCGTTCGGATTCAGTTCGTATGCGCGATGGAAATCCTCGGCCGCCGTCCGGTGCATGGAAGCGCATTCGGCCACTCGTCCCAGCCCCCACCATGCCAGCGCGAATCGAGGGTCCCACTCGATGGCGGCCTTGAACTCCGCATCGGCCTCCGCGAATTCACCGCGCCGGAAGCGGACTTCGCCGGCGAATTCGTGCGCCGCTGCCGATTCCGGAGCATCCGCGATGGCCTTCTGCGCGATCCTCCAGGCCGTAGCCACGCCATCGTTTCCTAGCGCCTTTCGTCCCGTGGCCAGCGTATCGTCGAGCGGCCCCGCCCATGAAACCGCAACGCTCAGCGCCAATAGATAATGGACTTTCATCACGTGCCCGAAACACCAGTCTATCGCGCCGCGAATTTGTGTGCTATCGTACACCTAGGTGTCTTACTGAGATATCTAGGGAGGTATTGGTGGCCCGCTCTTCCGACACGCTGCTTGGAACCCTGGATCTTTTAGTTTTCAAAACGCTGGCCCGCGGTCCCAACCACGGCTTCGGCATCGCTCTGCATATTCAATCTGTCTCCGAAGGACTGCTGCGCGTGGAGGAAGGCTCGCTCTACCCCGCCTTGCATCGTTTAGAGCGCGACAAATTCGTCAAAGCCAATTGGACCCAAACCGAAAACGGCCGCCGCGCCCGCATCTACAAACTCACCGCCGCCGGCCGCCAGCGCCTGGACCATGCTGAATCGAACTGGGACAACGTCTCTAAGGGCGTAACGCGCGTCCTGAGGTATGTATGAAACGGTTCTGGCACACTCTGTTCCGGCGCTCCCGCGTCCACGCCGACATCGCCGCAGAGATTAAATCCCATCTAGCCATGCGAGCCGATCTGGAGTGCCAGTCCGGTCTCAGCTCCACCGAAGCCCAGGCTGCCGCGCGCAGAAAGTTCGGTAACGCCACGCTGATCCTGGAAGACATTCGCCAGGTCCACGTCGCCCCCTTCCTCGAAAGCATCCTTCAGGATCTTAGCCACGCTCTGCGCCAGATCCTTCGCAACCCGGCCTTCTCCCTCACGGTCCTCTTCATCCTCGCGCTCGGCATTGGAGCATCCACGGCCGTCTTTACCGTCGTCGACGGCGTGCTCTTTCGTCCCGCCCCTTACGCGAATGCAGCCCGCCTGGTCGCTTACGGACTCAAAGCGCCGATTGAAGCCCGCGAATTTCAATTCGGGTTCGACTATCTCTATTGGCGCGACAGGATCCCTGCATTCGAAGCGGTCACCTCCATGTTCCCCGGCGACCAACCTTGCGATCTCACCGAATCGAATCCAGCCCGCCTGGCCTGCGCCCGCGTCGAATCCACGTTCCTTCCACTGTTCGGCGTCCGCCCCATCCTCGGACGCAACTTCACGCGCGATGAAGATCGGCCGCTTGCGCCCCCGGTGGCTCTGCTGTCGTACAACCTTTGGCAAACGCGCTATGGCGGTCAGCCGAACATCTTCGGCCTTTCCATCTCGCTCGACAACACTCCAGCCAGAATCGTCGGCGTTCTCCCCAAGGATTTCGCGATGCCCACGCTTCGCCCATTCGACATCATCCTGCCCCAGCAATTAGACGAGTCCGCGCAAGTCTTCCCCAGCAACGGCACCACGCTTTGCACCTTCGCCCGCCTCCGCCCCGGCTGGACTCCCGCGCAAGCGGTCGCCGCGCTCGATCCCATGCTGCAAAAAGACATCTCGGGAGCTCCGCCAGCCTATCGCAAAGAGATCCACATCGGTGTTCGCACGCTCCGCGATTGGCAAAACGGCGATCGCCGTCAAACCTCTTGGGTCTTGCTGCTCGCGGTTCTGGCCGTCCTTTTGCTCGCGTGCATGAACGTCGCCAGTCTCTTGCTGGCGCGCGCCACCAGCCGCCAGCGCGAACTCGCCATGCGTCAAGCTCTGGGCGCCAGCCGCTTGCGTCTCGCTCGTCACGCTATCACCGAAAGCATTCTCCTGAGCCTGTGCGGCGGAGCGCTGGGCTGCGCGCTCGCTCTGTCCCTCCTCAAAATGTTGCTCGCCACTTCCGCGAACAGCATCCCCGGACTCACCGAAGCCCACTTCTCCGCGCGTATCTTCGTTTGCGCCGCTCTGCTCTCCCTGGCGAGCGGCCTCTTCTTCGGAGCGCTGCCGGCTCTCCGACAGCCTACTCTCGAAGTATTGGCCGGATGGCGCTCCACTTCGCCTTCGAGAACATCGATTCGCGATGCCCTGGTCACCTTTCAGATTGCCGGATCTCTGATCATGTTGACCGCCGCCGGCCTGACGCTCCGCACCCTGTGGAAACTCGAAAGCGTCCCGCTCGGGATCAACACTGAGCATGTGGTCACCGCGCAATTCACGCTCGGGCCGACTTACGACTCCACACGCCTGGTGGTCCTCTCCGAAACACTCGGCAACACCTTCGCCGGCAGCCCGGAGCCACCGACGTTGCCTTCGCCGACTCTATTCCTCCCGGCGGCCCCATGCGATCCATGCCATTCTTCGCTCTCCGCGTTCCCGGGCGTGCGCCCTTTCAGGAGGGTGTCGGCGGTATGGTGCCATGGCGCGCCGTCTCTGCCGATTATTTCCGCACGTTCCATGTCCGGCTGCTCGAAGGCCGAGCTTTTGATGCGTCCGACATGGGCACAAACAGCGCTCCGGCGATGGTCCTGAGCCAATCGCTGGCCCGCAAGCTTTTCCCCGCTGAAGATCCCATCGGCAGGCGCATCACCCTCGGCGACGGCGATTCCGGAACCTACACCGTGGTGGGCGTGGCTGGCGAAGTCCGCAATTCCGGACTCGGTGGCGCACCCGATCCTGAATTCTATCTGGATCGCGAACAGTATCCAGCGATCTGGCTGCGCGGCGTCACCAGCCATCACATCGCCGTCGCCATCCGCAGCAATCTGCGTTCGCAATTCCTGGAATCCTGGTTGCGCGACGAGATCCACGTCCTCGAACCGTCCGTTCCCGTCGACGTGATGACCATGCAGGATCGCGTCCGCGATTTCGCTCTTTTGCAACGTTTTCATGCCATTTTGTTCAGCCTGTTCGCGGCCATCACGCTGCTCCTGGCCGTCAGCGGGCTCTATGGATTGGTCCGCTTCCTGGTGGCCCGCCGCACGCAGGAGATCGGCGTCCGCATCGCACTGGGCGCATCGCCCGCCGGCATCGCGGCCATGATCGTCCGCTCGGCCATGCGGTTCACGTTGGCCGGAGCCGCTCTCGGGATCGCGGGTGCGCTCCTCATCGGCCGCTGGCTCGATTCTATGTTGTTTCAAATTTCTTCGCGCGATCCCCTGACTATCGCCATCGTCGCCGCGCTTCTCATATCATGCGCGGTCGTCGCAGCCCTGGCGCCGTCTCTAGCGGCCGCCCGAACCGACCCGATGGCCGCCCTCCGCGCCGACTAGCCTTAATCAACCCAATATAATTGTCTGTGGCCCCGCGCGCGCTCGTTCACTCCCGGTCCAACGCCGCACTGCTCCAGCGCGCCGCCGCATTCCTTGCCGCACAACCGGAGCACACCGAAATTCTGGTCGTTGCCCCCACCCGAGCCGCCGCCAACGAACTCGCCGCCCGCGCTTTTCCGGCGGGCTGCCAGGGCGTTCACGCACTTACTCTCACGCAACTCGCCGCGCATCTCGCCGCACAGCCCATGGGCCGTCTCGCGCTTGCTCCCATCTCGCGGCTCGGCATCGAAGCCCTGGCAGCGCGGATTGTTCACAACGCCGCAACCGCGAAGCAATTGCCCTACTTCCACCCGGTGGCTCAGACGCCCGGGTTCGCTCGCGCTGTTGCGAAAACTATCATGGAACTTCGTCTACAAAATGTGACCCCGGCGGGCGACCTGGCGCATCTTATCACGCTCTACGAAGCGGAACTCGAGCGGCGCTCCATCGCCGATCTCCCGCTACTTCTCCGCCTGGCAACAGAAGAGGTCGAAGCAGGAGACCAGGCCACGCAAGCCGATCACCGTTTCACGCGTCTTCCCCTTGTTCTGCTCGGCCTGGCTGTCGAATCCGCGGCTCACCAGCGGCTGCTGACAACGCTGGTGCAACGTTCGCCCAACGTTTTGGCCACAGCCACATCGGACGATGACGCCATTCCATCGCTGGAACGAATTTTGGGCGTCACGGCGGAAAACATCGACACCACGCCGCCCACTCGAACACTCGACCGCGTCCGCGCCTGGCTTTTCTCTTCCGATGCGCCGCCGTCCGCGCCTCCCGACCCGGGGCTGCTCTTCTCCGCCCCCGGCGAAAGTTTCGAGTGCGTCGAAATTGCGCGCCGCATTCGCGCGCTCGCCGAACAGGGCACTCCGTTCGACCGCATTGCCATCCTGCTTCGCAACGTCGATCCTTACCAGCCGCTGGTGGAAGAGGCGCTGCGCCGCGCCGGCATCGGCCACTATTTTAGCCGGGGCGCCGCTCGTCCCGATCCCAGCGGCCGCGCCTTTTTGGCTCTGCTGGCCTGCGCCGCTGAAAGCTGCTCCGCATCGCGTTTCGCAGAATATCTTTCGCTCGGCCAGACGCCGCCTCTCGATCTCGATGGCTCCCCGCAAACGCGCCCGCCGCAATGGACGCCGGCGGACGACGAGATCCTGGCGATTTTTCAAGCGCCTCTCGCGCCCCATCCGGAATCAGCGACGCCCGCTCCGCTCGACGTCCCTGTCGGCTGGGAAAAGCTGCTGGTGGACGCTGCCGTCATCGGGGGAAGCGACCGTTGGGCTCGCCGCCTGCGAGGTCTTCGCGCCGAATTCCAAGCGCAACTGCGCGATCTGGAAGACCAAGACGACACGCATCGCGCCCACCTCCTCAATCGCATTCAGCAGCTGGAACGTTTGGAACATTTCGCCCTTCCACTAATTGAACTGCTCGGCTCGCTGCCGTCTTCCGAGAAGTGGGGCGGATGGTTCGATCGCCTCACCGAACTCGCGCAGATAGCTTTGCGCCAGCCCCAATCGGTCCTCGGCGTTCTGAGTGAACTGGAGCCCATGCGCGACGTCGGCCCCGCTTCGCTGGACGAAGTGTACGACGTGCTCTCGGAACGCCTGGGTTTCCTCCGTACCGAGCCGCCCAAACGCCGTTATGGCCGCGTCTTGGTGGGCTCCATCGAGGAAGCGCGCGGGCGCAGCTTTGACGTGGTTTTTCTTCCGGGACTCGCCGAAGGACTTTTCCCGCGCCGCGCTCTGGAAGATCCGCTTTTGCTTGACGAACAGCGCCTCACACTGGCAGCGGGTCTCGACACAGGTTTGGATACACAGGACGTGCGCGTGGCCCGTGAACGCATGTTGTTGCGTTCGGCGGCAGCGGCGGCCGCTCGAAGCCTGGTGGTTTCCTATCCGCGCATGGATGTCGCGCAATCCCGCGCGCGCGTGCCTTCGTTCTATGCGCTGGAAGTGGCGCGCGCCGCCGAGGGCCGCCTGCCTTCCTTGCGTGAGTTTCGCGACCGCGCCGCCGGCGCCGCCTCCTCCCGGCTGGACTGGCCCGCGCCCGCCGATCCTCACGACGCCATCGACGACGCTGAATACGACCTTGCAGCGCTCCAGGCGGCTCTGAAATTGCGCGGCCCCGAAGCCATGGGAAGCGCGCGCTACCTGATGCAGACCAACCAATCGCTTGCGCGATCGTTCCGCACCCGCTGGCTGCGTTGGAGAAACTCATGGTCCGGCGCGGATGGCATCGTCAATCCCGACTCTGCCACCCTCGCCGCTCTGCGCCCGCACCGGTTTGCCAATCGCAGTTACTCGCCGTCGTCGCTGCAACAGTTCGCCGCTTGCCCCTATCGCTTCGCTTTACAGGCGGTGTTTCAATTGCGCCCGCGCCAGGAGCCGGCGCCTCTGGAACAAATGGACCCGCTCACGCGTGGCGCGCTATTCCACTCGGCCCAGTTCGAACTTTTCCGCGCACTCAGCGGCGCTCATCTGCTGCCCATCACAACCGATCGGCTGGCAGCGACGCTCGATCTGGCGGATCGGGTGCTCGATCGCATCGCCGCTCAATACGAGGACGATTTAGCGCCCGCCATCCCGCGCGTCTGGAAAAGTGAAATTGAAAATCTCCGAACCGACCTGCGCGGCTGGTTGCAGCAGGTAGCCGCGACACAATCCGACTGGCTTCCCGTGCATTTTGAATTCGGCTTCGGACTCGCTCCCGATCCCAATCGCGATCCGTCCAGTACGAACCAGGAGGCCGTGATTCGGGATGGCATTCGTCTGCGCGGTTCCATCGATTTGATAGAGCGCCGCGCGACCACCGGCGCGCTCAGGGTCACCGATCATAAAACCGGCAAGGCTCCCAAGGACCGTCCGCAATATGTGGGAGGCGGCGCCATCCTGCAGCCGCTGCTTTACGCCCACGCCGCCGAAACATTATTGGGACACTCCGTTGAATCGGGACGGCTCTTTTTCTGTACCCAGCGCGGCGATTTTTCGGCCGTTGACATACCGCTCAACGACGAATCGCGCGCACGCCTCGGCCGTGTGCTCGAAACAATCGACCGATCTATCGAAGAAGGATTCCTGCCTGCCGCTCCACAACCTGGCGCCTGCGCGCTGTGCGATTACCGCGCTGTATGCGGTCCCTACGAAGAGACCCGCGTGAAACGGAAACAGCCGGAGCGCCTGGATCCGCTGATCCAGATCCGCCATTCTCCATGACTAGCGCGTTTCAGCCGCAACTCGATGACCGCGCCGCTCGCGACCGAATTCGTAGTTCGCTCGCTGAAAGTCTCCTGGTTGAAGCGTCGGCCGGCACTGGAAAGACCACCGAGCTGATCGCTCGCGTCGTCGCCGTCCTGGCCGGCGGACTGACCAAAATCCATCGCATTGTCGCTGTTACGTTCACCAACAAGGCCGCGGGCGAATTGAAGCTGCGCCTGCGCCAGGTGCTGGATCGCGCCCGCCTTACCGCAAAAACTCACGACGAACGTTCCAACATCGAGCACGCTCTCGAGCATTTGGAAGAAGCTTCCATCGGAACCATTCATTCGTTCTGCGCCCAGATTCTGCGCGAGCGGCCCGTGGAAGCCGTCGTCGATCCGGCCTTCGAGGAACTGTCCGAGCAGCAGGCTTCCCGCATTTACGAGCGTGCTTTCCGCGCCTGGATGCAGCGCAAACTCGGCGAAGGCGCTCCGGGGCTCCGCCGCGCACTGGCCCGGCTGGCGTGGCGCGACTCGTATGATGGCGCATCCCCGCTGGAGCAACTGCAGTACGCGGCCTGGAAACTGATTGAATGGCGCGACCATCCGACGCCCTGGCGCAAAGTGGAATTCAACCGCGAAGCACAAATCGACCAGCTGGTGGAACAAGTGCGTCTGATGGCGGAAGCGGCCTCGCGCTGCGCCAAACTGAACGACAACCTGGTGAAATCGCTGCGGCCCGCACAGGCGCTGGTCACCTGGATGGAGCGTGCGGAAGCGGCCCGGGCTCGCGATTATGATGCGCTGGAAAGCCTGCTCATCAAGCTGATTCGCGATATCAACCGGAATCCGCAAAAAGGCTCCGGCTTCTTTGCCGCCGGCGTTCCGCGCGAGCAGGTGGTACAGGCCCGCCGGCATTTGCTTGATCGGCTCGAAGCCTTTCATCAAGCCGCCGACGCCGATCTCGCCGCAATTCTTCGCACTGAAATGTGGGACCTGGTGGACCGATACGATGGCTTGAAACGGCGCGCCGGCAAACTCGACTTCGTGGACCTGCTGCTTCTGGCGCGCGATCTGGTGCGCGACAAACCCGATGTGCGCCGGTACCTGCAAGATCGTTTCACTCACATCTTCATCGACGAGTTTCAAGATACCGATCCGCTTCAGGCTGAGATCCTGCTGCTGCTTTCCGCGGACCATCCCGCCGAATCCGATTGGATGAAAATCGCGCCCAAACCCGGCAAACTGTTCGTGGTCGGAGATCCCAAACAATCGGTCTATAAATTTCGCCGCGCCGATGTCGTCTTGTACCGGGACATTCGCGACGCACTGCAAAAACGAGGCGTCGGAATGGTGCAATTGACCACCAGCTTCCGGGCGTTGCGTCCCATTCAGCAATTGGTGAATGCCGCGTTTGAAACGGAAATGCAGGACGATGCCGTTTCCGGCCAGGCCGCTTACGCGCCGCTGCACGGACCAACACCCGCGATTTCGAAACAGCCCAGCATCATCGCACTGCCCGCCCCGAAGCCTTACGGAAGCACACGCATCTCGCGGGCGGCCATCGATCAATGCCTGCCCGAAACCATTGTTGCGTTCGTCGAATGGCTGCTGCGCGAAAGCGGCTGGAGGGTCCGCGATCCCGAAGATCCTGCGCAACTGTTGCCCGTTTCATCCCGGCACGTTTGCCTGCTGTTTCGACGCTTTACGAATTTTGGCAAAGACATTACGCGCGATTACGTTCGGAGCCTGGAGGCCCGCGAAATTCCGCACCTGCTGGTTGGATCGAAATCGTTCCATAGCCGCGAAGAAGTGGAAACGTTGCGCGCTGCGCTTACCGCCATCGAATGGCCGGAAGACGAACTGTCGGTTTTCGCCACGCTCAAGGGCTCCCTGTTCGCCATCGCCGACAACCTGCTGCTGCGCTTCCATCACGAAATCGGGCGGCTGCATCCGTTTCGTACGCTGCCCGAAGACCTGCATGAAGATTTCAGGCAGATCAAAGAGGCGCTCGATTTGCTGGCCGGTCTGAATCGTGGCCGCAATCGACGTCCGATTGCCGATACGGTGAATTCGCTGCTCGAAGCCACGCGGGCACATGCCGGATTCGCGCTGCGGCCGGCTGGACATCAAGTACTGGCCAATGTTTACCGAATTGCCGACCTGGCCCGCGGTTTTGAGCTTTCGGGCGGAGTTTCGTTTCGCGGCTTTGTCGAGGAATTGGAAGCGCAGTCGGAAAAAGCCGAATCGGCGGAAGCGCCGGTGCTCGAAGAAGGCGCCGAAGGAGTCCGGCTGATGACGGTTCACGCGGCGAAAGGACTCGAATTCCCGGTGGTGATTCTGGCCGACATGACAGCCAACATCGCAGCCGGCGACCCCGATCGTTACGTGAATGCCCGCGAGCGGCTGTGCGCAACCCGGCTGCTGCGGTGCGCCCCCTGGGAACTGCGCGATCACGAAGACCAAGAACGCTTGCGCGAGCGCGCCGAAGGTGTCCGGGTAGCGTATGTGGCGGCCACCCGGGCCCGCGATTTGCTGGTGATTCCGAGCGTCGGCGATGAAGAGCTCGATGGCTGGCTCAGTCCGTTGAACAAAGCCATTTATCCGGCCAACGACCGTTATCGAAATGCGACGCCGGCTGAAGGCTGCCCCAAGTTTGGAAATGCTTCGGTAGTGGACCGGCCGTTTTTCACGCAGGAAGAACCGTCCGTACAGCCGGGATTGCATTCGCCGCAAAATGGGACTCATGAAGTGGTTTGGTGGGATCCGAGGGTTTTGAAACTGGCGCCCCCGGCGAATCTGGGATTGCGCCAGGAAGAAATCCTGCGGGACGATTCGAACCAAGAAGAATCGCCGAGCTGGTTGGCTTATCGCGAGTGGAAGGCGCAACGCGAGAAGGTGAATGCGTCGGGAGCGAAGCAGGAGTTTGATGTTTTCACGGCAACCGAGGCGGCGGAAGGGCCAGCGGATTTCCCGCTTGCGGTGAAGTTGGAAGCGATTAAAAAGACCAGCGGCCGATCGTCGGGTCCGCGATTTGGAACCCTGGTTCATACCTTTCTTCGCGATGTAGCGCTGGACGGCAGGGGAATCGGCCAGTTGGCCAAAGTCTATGGCCGAATTCTTGGCGCCACCGATCGAGAGATCGAAGACGCCAGCGCAGCCGCAGCCGCGGCTTTGCAACATCCACTGCTTGAGCGAGC
>Ga0302325_10026228_pt1 | contig 12103 bp, 11 predicted proteins | sample Palsa_T0_2_FD_201948 | JGI IMG/M metagenome (GOLD analysis project Ga0302325, IMG submission 201948) | Peat permafrost microbial communities from Stordalen Mire near Abisko, Sweden - Palsa_T0_2 | ecosystem: Environmental > Terrestrial > Soil > Palsa > Peat permafrost | place: Sweden: Abisko...
GTCCGACACGAACTACGCGACCCACCTGGGGGCCTTCGTGTACCTGACGCTCGGAGGTTTACCCGCCTCCGCGACGGCCCAGGTGACCGACGGTTCGGGCGGTTTTGGGCTCGCCGCGGCCTTAGAACAGCACTAGCGCCTCACCAACCGGAAAAAAGGACCCTCCTCGGCGCAGCGCTTTCGCGCTGCGCCGTGTTCAGCGAGCGTGCGAGTTTTGGAAAATGACCGAGCCTTCGCCGCGCGAAGCGGGGCCGGCGAGTGCCGGCCCGGGGGGGATCGGGGGGCCTTCGCCGCCCCGATTTTAGAATGACCTTACTGGACGAACTCGAAGCGCGTTCGATCGCGATTATCCGGGAGGCGTATTTTCGAATTGCGCCGCTCGGGATGCTGTGGTCGATGGGCAAGGATTCGACGGCGCTGCTCTGGCTCGTGCGCAAGGCATTTTTGGGAAGCGTTCCGTTTCCGGTGATCTTGCTCGACACCGAGATGGAGCTTCCCGAGGTCTACGCGTTTCGCGATCAGCTCGAGCGCGACTGGAACCTCGACGTGCGCAACGAGTTGTGTCCGCCCGAGTCGTCGATCGATCCGACGCTCGCGCCCGCGACGCGCGCGGCTGCCCGGAAGACGGCGGGATTGCGCGAGCTGATCGCACGCGAGCAGCTGCGCGGCGTCATCGTCGGCATCCGGCGCGACGAGCAGTCGATGCGCGCGAAGGAGCGCGTCTTCTCGCCGCGCTTGCCGGACGGCGCGTGGGACGTCAAACATCAGCCGGCCGAGCTGTGGGACGTCTACCACACCGACGTCGCCGACGGTCAGCACGTCCGCGTCCACCCGCTGCTGGATTGGACCGAGGTCGACATCTGGCGCTACACGCAGCGCGAAGAGATTCCGATCGTTCCGCTGTACCTCGCGCGCGATGGGAAACGCTATCGCTCGCTCGGCGAAAAGAACATCACCGTACCGATCGATTCGAAAGCGGCATCGATCGCAGAAATCATCGCCGAGCTCGAGACGACCCGTCAGCCGGAGCGCGCGGGACGCCTGATGGATCACGAGAGCGAGGATGCTTTCGAACGTCTGCGCACGGGCGGGTACATGTGAACCAGTTACGCGTCGTAGCCGTCGGACACGTCGATCACGGGAAATCGACGTTGATCGGCCGCCTCTTACACGAGACCGGAAATCTTCCCGATGGAAAGGTCGCCGAGTTACGCACGATCGCCGAGCGGCGCGGCGTGCCGTTCGAATGGTCGTTCGTTCTGGACGCGATGCAGAGCGAGCGCGACCAGGCCGTGACGATCGACACGACGCGCATCTGGATGCGCACGCCGGAGCGTGAAGTCGTTCTGATCGACGCCCCCGGCCACAAAGAGTTTCTGCGCAACATGGTCACCGGCGCATCCGATGCCGATGCGGCATTGCTGCTGGTGGACGCGCACGAGGGCGTAAGCGAGCAGACGCGACGCCACGCGCTGCTCCTGGAACTGATCGGCGTTCCGCGCGCCGTCGTCGTGATCAATAAGATGGATCGCGCCGGGTACGACGTGCATCGCTATACTGCGATCCGCGCCGAGATGGAAGCGCTGCTCGAGCGCGCGGGCGTCGCCGCAACCGCGTACGTGCCGACCAACGCACGCGAAGGCGAGAACGTGGTCGCGGCGGGTTCGCCGCGGATGGCGTTCTACGAAGGCCCTTCGGTACTCGAGGCATTGGTCGCGCTGCCGCAGCGCGCTCGCGGTGCGAGCGAAGCGCTGCGCATCGCGGTCCAGGGGATCGTCCGCCACGACCTGCAGCGCATCATCCTCGGGCGCATCGAATCGGGCGAACTCGCCACCGGCCGGGAGATCCTCATTTCGCCTGCCGGCCGGAGCGCTCGGGTCGCATCGCTCGAGGTCTGGCCGCCGCGTGAGAAGGTTACGGCGCGGGCCGGCGAGTCGATCGGCTTCACCTTAGACGGGCCGTACTTCGTCGACCGCGGCGACGTGATTAGCGACGCTCGGCACGCGCCGACGCTCGCGACGTCGTTCCGCGCGCGCCTGCTGTGGCTCGGAACGGGGACGCTCGGGGCGGGCGGTTCCTATCGCATGCGCTTCGGGACGCGCACGGCGGCCGTCGAGGTCGCGAGCGTCGAGCGCGTGATCGACATCGAGTCGCTCGGCAAGGGCGACGGCGACGGCATCGCGCGAACGAACGACATCGCTGAGGTCGTGTTTACGAGCGCGCAAACCTTGCCGCTCGACGTGGTTGGAGATCACCCCGGCCTCGCGCGCTTTATTTTGCTCGACGGACTCGATATCGTTGCGGGCGGGACGATTCTCGCCGTGCTCAATACCGGTTCCGCGGGCGACCTCGTGCCGGTGCGGCATCTGCTGGACGCACGCGTGCGCGCGCGCCGCAACGGCCATCTCGGCGCCGTCGTCTGGTTCACCGGGCTGCCGGGTGCCGGCAAGTCGACGATCGCCATGGAGGTCGAACGCCGGCTGTTCGAAGGCGGCTGCCATGCCTACGTGCTCGACGGCGACAACGTCCGATCCGGTCTCAACAACGATCTCGGGTTCTCGCCGGAAGACAGGCACGAGAACATCCGCCGCGTCGGCGAGCTTGCGGCCCTCTTTGCGGATAGCGGCACGATCGCAATCGCATCGTTCATTTCGCCGTACCGTGCCGACCGCGCGACCGCGCGTCGCGCCGCGGGCTCGAGGTTCCACGAGATCTACATCAAAGCCGATGCCGCCACGTGCGAAGCGCGCGACCCGAAGGGGCATTACGCGAAGGCGCGCTCGGGGGCACTCCCCTCGTTCACCGGAATTACGGGCGACTATGAAGAGCCGCAGAACGCGGAGCTGGTCGTCGACACGAGCGTGCTTTCGGTCGAAGATGCAGTCGATACCGTACTCGCATACATCGACGAACGGGTCCTCGCGCCGGTGCGGCCGGGCGGCAGCCTCTTGGCGCGCACGCCGCTCGAAGCGGACTCGCCCTAACCTGCTAAGGCGAAACGAGCGGCTTAACGCCGGTCCGAACGAATGCGTTGCAGCGCTTGGCGCATCGCGTTTCCGAACGGGTCTACGAGCAATGCGCCGGCGATCCCCGAGAGGAGCATCGCGCAGAGACACAGTTCGTCGTGAGTGACCATTCTATTGGTACTATCGGTCTCGCGCGAGAGCCGGGAGAGTGTCGCGGGTCGCGTTTTCGCGCAACGCGCATTGCTGGGTGCGCGCCAGGGTACAAGGTTCGCATGCCCCGCAACCGTTTGGGATGGTCACGCTCTGCCCGCCAAGTGCTCGTTGCGGGCGCGCTTTGGTTGTGCTGCACGGCAGTCTCCATTCCGCCCGACCTGCACATGGCGGAATCGAACGGCAGACTCACGTTCTCGAGCAACAACGGCGTATTGTCCACGACGGCGGTATGTCCCGGATACCGCTTCGATCAGCTCGACACAGGCGGCCCGACGTTCTCACCCGACTTTCACTGGGTGCTCGTCGACGTGCTCGGTCCGTTTGAGCCGGGCAACGTGCCTCGCAATCACGCGCTCATTTACGTGGCCTCCGGGCGCATGATTCTCGCTCCGCAGTTCCCCTACTACGTGGGCGTCCCGGCGACGACGGACACGCTCTCGTGGGCGAGCGGCCGGCGCGCGGCCTTGCGCTACACGAACGGCAAGTCCGTAACGGTGCACGACCCGCCTTTGCATCCCTTGCCGCCGGAACGCTGCGCGCCGCCCGACCGCTCGTAGGCGTGTCTTTTCGGACGCTTCAGCATGGGTGTGCGCCGTCGCCGCGAAGCGGCCAGCATGGAAAACGTCGAGGAAGTTCTGCGCCTGCCCTCGCCCGCGCCGAAGCCCCAATCGCTCGCGTTCGACGGGACGTTGTTGTGGATGGGGTCACGCGAGACGCGCCACGTCTACGCTCTCGATCCCAAGACGTGGACGGTCCGCTACGATACCGTCGCGCCGGGAACGCCGTGGGGGATGACCGTCGTCGGAGACGAGCTGCGCGTGCTGTGCGGCGAAACGGACGACGACACGCGGATCATTCGCCGGCTCATTCCATGGCACGGCTTCAAGACTGCGGACGCGCTGCCGTGTCCCGACGATACGGGATCGCAACTGTCGTTCGACGGCGACCGGCTCTACGTGAGCCAGTGGTACAAGAAGCGCATCCTCTCGCTCGATGACTCGGGCCGCGTGGGTACGACGATCGACGTGCCGCATGAGATCTGCGGGCAAGTCATCGTCGGCGGGAAGTTCTATTGCGTCACGACCGACGACGAGGAAACGGATGAATATTTCCTGACGTGTATCGATGCTCGCGAGGGTACTCCGCGTGCCGAGGACGTCGCGCGCATCGGTTTTTCGGCGCGAGCGCTCGCCTACGACGGCGAACGCTTCTGGACGAACCACCGCGAAGCAGACCAAATCGTCGCGTTCAAAATTTCGGGTTAGCGGTGACGTTGTCCGATCTGGTCCGGTTGCGCCAAGCGCGCGATAGAATAGACCGCGAGTACGCGGAGCCGCTTTCCGTTACGATCTTGGCGCGTGCCGCGCTGATGTCGCCGGGGCATTTTTCCCGAAGCTTTCGCGCGGCTTTCGGCGAGACGCCGTACAGCTACCTAATGACGCGACGGATCGAACGGGCGAAGGCCATGCTGCGCAGCGGCGATCTCTCGGTGACGGAGGTGTGCTTCGCCGTGGGTTGCACGTCGCTTGGCTCGTTCAGCACGCGGTTCGCGGAGCTCGTCGGAGAGAGTCCGAGCGCTTATCGTGCCCGTTCGCACGACCATGCCGGCGTGATTCCCGCGTGTTTTCTGCGGATTTTTACCCGGCCGGTCAGGAATGAAGAAGCCAAATTCGGCAGGCACGCGGTAACCTGAGCCCATGGAATTGAAAGTTTCGACCTGTTTTATCGCCGTCGACGACCACGAAAAGGCGCTTGCCTTCTACCGCGATATCCTTGGCCTCGAGGTCCGCGCCGATGTGAAGTTCGAGCAGATGCGCTGGGTTACGCTCGGTTCACCCTGCCAGCCCGACGTCAGTATCGTGCTCGAACCGCCCGCCGCGGACCCGAACGCCTCCCCTGCGGATCGCAAAGCTCTCCAGGAATTGCTCGCCAAGGGGATGATGCGCGGCGTCATCTTCGCAACCGACGACGTCGACGCCACCTTCGAGCGCATCCGCGCCGCAGGCGCCGAGGTGGTCCAAGAACCGATCGATCAGCATTACGGCGTGCGCGATTGCGCCTTCCGCGATCCGTCGGGCACGATGTTACGCTTCAACCAGCCTCGTGGTACCTAAGGCGCCTGCGACTCGCTCTTAAAGACGCGAAAGAGCAACAGCAACGAAGGTACGAGTAGCGCTCCGCCGGCGGCAGTGAGCCACAGGAACGCCTCGAGCGTTACGGGCGGAGCTGCCGCTGCCTGATACGTCAGCGTTCCGGGAATGATGTACGGCGCTTGTTCCGCATACCAGCCCGCAAGCACGGCGAACGCTTCAAGCATGACGACCAACCGCGCCGCAAGCAGCCGGCGGGCGAAGAGCAACGCTAAAACCAGGAGCCCGAGCAGCATCGCAATGGCGATTCCGGCGCGTGCTTCGGGTCGCGTAAGTGCTGCGAACGTTTCTGGCGAGGTGACGCGCGCGAGCGTCAGCAGGATCGCACCCATCACGGCGAGCGCAACGGTCGAGCCGATCGCGCGGCGGCGGAAATCTTCACGCAGCGCGCGTTCGGCCGTCTCGAGCGTCAGAAAGATCGCGGCGATCTGCGCGCACAACAGCACCGCAAGCACGCCCGTACCGAGTGCAAACGGCGAATTCCACGCATAGTTCCCGACGGTGAGCCCGCCGACCGCGGTGCCGAAGAAGAACGGCGTGATGATGCTCGCGATGCCGAAGACGTGCCCCCAGAAGTCGGAGAGACCGGCGTCGAAACTGGCCGACGCGCGAAACGCATAGGCCGCGCCGCGCAGGATGATCCCAACGAGCGCGAAGCTCAGCGGCGCAAATAACCCCGTCGCGAGCGCGGCAAACGCCGGCGGGAAACACGTAAAGAGCAACACGACGAGAAAGATGAGCCAGACGTGGTTCGTCTCCCAAACCGGGCCGACCGCATGCTCGATGAGTTCGCGCTGTTGGTCGCGCCGCGGGCCGCTCGCGATCATGTCCCAAACGCCTCCGCCAAAGTCCGCGCCACCGAACACGGCGTACAGTGCGACGCTCCCTAGACCAACGAACGCGACGAACGCGACGAGCGTTTGCGGACTCATCCTGCGGCCGGCCGCAGCATCGCCGCCGGCGGCTCGGGTGTATCTTTCGCATGCAAGCGCAGCAAGAGCACCGCGAGCGTTATCGCGAGGAAGAAATACAGCAACGTAAATCCGTAGAACGCGAGGTCGACGGCAGGTGCCGTCGTCACACCCTGTGCCGTGCGCAGAAAGCCCACGGCGATCCATGGCTGCCGGCCTTCCTCGGTTACCATCCAGCCCGCTTCCATAGCGACGAATGCGAGAAACCCGCTCGTAACGATGGCGCGCGCGAGCCAGGCGTGCGGTGTACGACGGCCGAGGCGCGTCGCCAGCGCCCACCAGCCCGCGACGAGCAGCAGCGTGGTTCCGCTGCCGACCATCAAATCGAAGCAGAGATGCACGGCAGCGACCGGCGGTTCGACGGTACGATCGAACGCATCGAGCCCCCGCACTTCCGCCTGGGGATTCTCAAATGCGAGAATGCTCAGCAAATAGGGAATCCGGATGGCGTAGCGCGTCACCCGCGCTTGCTGATCGGGAATGCCGCCGACTTGTATTGCGGCGCCGCGTTCGGTTGCAAAGAGCGCCTCTTCGGAGGCGAACTTCACGGGCTCCACGTTTGCGTCAAAGCGCGCCGAGACGTCGCCCACGAAGATCTGCAACGGAATCGCCACCGCACCCGCGAGCATCGCGACGCGAAGCGCGGCCGCGACCATCCGATCTCCGGGCGACCGTATCAGTGCGGCGGCGTAAATCGAGGCGACGGCGAACGCGGTGAACACGTAAGCGGAAAGCGTTGTGTGCAGCACTTCGGTCGGCATCGCGGGACTGAACATGCCCGCGATCGGGTCGATGTTGGTCATCTTGCCGTTGACGAGGGTAAAGCCTACGGGCGTATTCATCCAAGCGTTCACTGCGGTCACGAATGCCGCGGACAGCGCACCCGAAATGACGATGGGAAACGAGCACAACCAGTGCGCGCGCGGTGAGAGCCGATCCCAACCGTACAAGTAGATCCCGACGAAGATCGCTTCGATGAAAAACGCAAAGCCTTCCGCTGAAAACGGGATGCCCACGATCGCGCCCGCGGCCGCCATGAAGGCCGGCCACAGCAATCCCAATTCGAACGACAGCGTCGTGCCGGAGACGGCGCCGATCGCAAAGAGCAACAGCATCGCGCGCGACCACGTGCGCGCGAGGCGGTAGTAGTCGGGATTTCTGGTGCGCAACCACAGCCCCTCGACGACGGCCAGCAGCAGCGGCAGCCCGACGCCGAGCGCGGCGAAGACGTAGTGGAAGGCGAGCGACGTCCCCATTTGGGCGCGTGCGGCCGCAAGATGGTCCACAGAATCATCATACATCCGGGGATTGGAACGCGGTGTGCGAATCGTCGCACGCATGCACGGCACCATTGTCGATGTCCCCGGGGTTCGCGTCGGCCACGCCGACGACGTCGCGGCGGGGACGGGATGCACGGTTATCCTCTTCGAGCAGGACGGGGCAGTGTGCGGTTTCGATGCCCGGGGATCGGCAGTCGGAGCGCGCGGAACGGATTCGCTCGCGCCCACCGCCTCGATCGATGTCGTTCACGCGATTTTGCTGACCGGCGGCAGCGCCTACGGGCTGGACGCCGCGGGCGGGGTGATGGAAGAACTGGAGGCGCGCGGGATCGGCCTTGCCATCGGTCCGGTTCGCGTGCCGATCGTACCGGCGGCCGTGATCTTCGACTTAATCGGTCGAGACGGCCGCGTTCGGCCTGACAAAGCGATGGGTGCCGCTGCGCTGCGCGCGGCGAGTCGCGAGCGTCCGGCAGAAGGCCGCGTCGGCGCGGGCAGAGGCGCTCTCGTCGCGAAACTCGCGGGGATCGAAAACGCTCGCCCGGGAGGTCTCGGCTGCGCTTCGATACGGCGCGGCGAACTCGTCGTCGGTGCGCTTGCCGTCTGCAACGCCGTCGGCTCCGTGTACGATCCGCACACGCGCGCACCGGTCGCGCTGCCGCGCGGCGCGAACGAGAGGTTCGACATCGCGGGAGCGATCGAAGCGTTCGCAGCCGCCGGCGCGAGCGCAGACGCTCAGTCTATTGCGAACACGACGCTCGCCGTCATCGTCACCAACGCTGCGCTACGCAAAGTCGACGCGACGAAGGTCGCGCAGATGGCGCACGACGGCTTCGCGCGCGCGATCGATCCGATCCACACGACGCGCGACGGAGATGCGATCTTCGCCGCCTCAACGGGCTCCGTTAACGTGCCGCTCGACCTCGTCGGGGTCCTGGCTGCCGAGGCCGTGGCCCGGGCAATCGTACACGGCGTGCGGGCGGCAGGTGTGGCGGAAGCGTAGCCGAGAAGCCGCAAAAACACCCTCTCATATAACGACCAACAACGCTATTGAGGTAGCCGACATGCAAGTCGACCCGTACCTGTTTTTCCTCGACGGTGCCTGTGAGGAAGCGCTGACACACTACGCGGGCGTGTTCGGCGGCGAAATCGTCGCGATGCACCGTTACGGAGATATGCCGCCGGACGCCGGCCCGCCGATGCCGGATGAGTTCAAGACCCGCGTGATGCACGCGAGGCTCGAAACGCCCATCATCACCATTATGGCTTCGGACGGCCGGCCGGGCAGCGATGCGAAGGGCGGGAATATTTCCTTGTCAATTTCAACGCTCGATCCTGCTGAGGGCGAACGCGTATTCAACGCACTCTCTGAAGGCGGCAAGATCGACATGCCGCTCGCGGATCAGTTCTGGGGCGCACGTTTCGGCCAATTTACCGATCGCTTCGGCGTCGATTGGATGGTCAACATCGAACTGGCGCCGGCCGCCGCGCACACATAACTCGTCGCAGTGCGAGCGCGGCTTCCGCTGTCACCGTGACAGCTCTGTGCCGCGCTCGCAATGACCTTTCGTTAGGTTAGGGAGCGGGTGCAGCGCACGTGGACGCGGTGCCCGCGCTGTATGCGAAGTTTGCGTGCCCGGTGGAAACGGCGCCACCCTTGACGCGCAGCGTGACGTTCTTGCCGTCGGGATAGTTGAATCCGCCGCAGCGTTTTCCGGTGTAGCCCCGAGGATAACCGCGTGGGATGACCGTGTACGATCCGGCGGCCAGATGCGAGATCGAGTAGCCGCACTCGACCGTGCCGCCGGCGAGCTTGGCGTGGAGCTTGCCGGACTTTCCGCCGGACACGGTGACGCTGAAGTCGCGACACGCTTTCGAGTTGTATCCGTGCGGGAGAAGCGATACCGGGAAGGCGATGGTTCCGGTGATTTCGCCGCGCAGAGTAAAGACGTGCGGCGGTCCCGACCCTGGTTGGTCGGCCGGCGCGGGCGTTCCGAACGCGCCGAGTGCGAGGATGGTAGCCGCGGTGAGGGCGGCTTTGCGAGCGATGTTGATCATGTGAAGAATGCCTCGCTCTAGACGCACGTATGCGGAGGATGGCTGGGTGGGCACGGCGGCGGGCTTGCGCTCGGCACCGTCGTGTAGAAGCCGATGGCTTCGGCCGAGCCGCCCGCCGGGACGGAGAAACTAATCCCCGGCACGGGCGCCTTTGCGCCCAACATCAACCAGTCGACGAACCCGGACGGGTCGATGAAATGGCCCGTGTGCGTCGCGGCGCGAGCCGAGATCGCAATCGTTTTCGCGGCCGTCGTCGTGGTTGAGACGCTCGTCGACGGCGGCGTCCAGAGACCCGGAACGGAAACCGATCCGATCGGTGTCGCGCCTTTGACGACCCCATTCGATTTCAGGGAGAATTCCCAGGTGCCGACGCTGCAGTTGACCATCGGGGTGCAACTGCCGGGGCCTTCCGCGATGTACCAGGCCGCGGCGTCTCCCTTGTGAAGATCGAGCTTCCGGCCCGTCTGGAGTTTGCCGTTTTTATTCCAGAAGAGGAACTTATAGGTGATCGTTCCGGATGGAGACGTGCCGTAGAGAAGCTCTTTGGCCACCGTTTTGAACGGGCTGCCGGAGACGTCTTTGGGAAGGAGCGCCTGACCGCTTGGGAACTGCTGGTATGACACGGCGGTCGCCGCGCCGGCCGCGGCGGCGGTTACGGTCAGAGCGAAGAGTGAGGCGAAGAATGTAGTGCACGAACGGTTGAGCATGTGGAGTGTCCTTTGTAGAGAGCGATGATGCGGCTATGATGCCGCGTCGCGCCCCACCCGGGGACACACAAGACTACAGTCTCTGCACACACTTGCGAAAACTCATCGCCCTCTCATCACGGAGCGGAAAGTGCCTAACCTGGGCTCCCGGCGAGAGCTTCCGCGACGGCGCGATCGGCGGTCCAGGAACGGCCTTCGTGCATCAGCGCCGCGAGCTCCCCTGCGTCCAGCGCCCGATCGAGCGCAGCATGCAGGGCATCGGCTTCGCGCTGTTCGGTGAAGTCTCGGACCGGTCCGAGCGAGATCAGTCGCGCCTCGACGTAGCCAAGAAGCCGCGCGGCGTGCGCGAGCCGTTCGCGCGCGCGCTGCTCATCGTGCATAGGCTCGAACGCCGACACGGCCGCAAGATGTTGCATTGCGAACGCAACCGTCGTGTCGTGTTGTGCAGCGCGCGCGAGACCGAGCGCTTCGCACGCGTCGCGGCGCGCCTCGTCGTAGCGCTCGGCTGCGATCAAGTACGCCGCCCGGTTGGAAAGCGTGCGCCAAATGAAACAGCCGCGCGGCTGAGCGCGATTGATGGCGAGCGCGTTCTCGGAGACGCGCAGCGCTTCGACCAACTCGCCCGCGTGAAATTCGGTCTCAGCGAGATCGACCATCATGCTCGCGGCGATGGCTTCCGCACCGGTCTCCTCGAAGATGCTCGCGGCCGCGGCGAGCCGGCTGCGGGCGAGATCCACGTCACCCGCCATGTCGCTTGCGGTCGCAAGATTGTGTAAGACCTGGGCGATGCGCCGGCGCGCGCCGAGCGAACGATACGCGTCGAACGCGGCGTCAAGCATCTCCTCGGCTTCGCGAAAGCGGCTCATGAAAAGCAGCGCGCGGCCCGCGATCCTTTGCGCGTCGGCAACACCGAGCGCGTCGCCCTGCTCGCGGTATCGCTCGAGCGCGCGTTCCGCCGCCGCGAGGCTCGGCCCGTGCTGGTTGATGACGGCCTCGAATTGCGCCGACGTCAGCTCGAGCTTCGCGAGCAACGCCGGCGGCTGCGCATCGTTTGAAGATGCGAGCGCCAAGCCGAGCCAACGGCGCCCCTCTGCGCTCGGCAGGTCCCACCAGGCGTGGCTCAGCGCCCCGACGAGACGTTCGCCGAGGATGACGTCCCCGCGTTCGGCCAGCGCCCATTCGAGGGCGGCGCGCCAATTCTCGAGTTCAGGCTCAGACCGTGCGTGCCACAGGCGATCGGGCGTCGTGCCCCAGAGCCCCTCGAGGTGTTCGGCAAGCTCGAGATAAGCCGTCGCGTGCGCGCGAGCCACGGCCTCATGCTCGCCGCTCTCCGCCAGTTTCTCCCGCGCGTACTCGCGCGTCGACTCGAGCAGCGCATAACGCATTTCGTCGCCGCTGAAATCTGCTCCCACGAGCGATTTGTCGACGAGAGAAGTGAGCACGTCGAGCAGGTCCAACCCCGCTTCGCGCACGACCGCATCTGCAAGTTCGAACGTGAATCCGCCGCGGAAGATCGAGAGCAAACGGAACATCCGGCGCTCGTCGCTTGTAAGGAGGTCGTAACTCCAGTCGATCAGCGCCCGCATCGTTTGGTGACGCGGAAGGGCGTTGCGGTCGCCTCCGGTGAGCAATCGAAAACGCTCGTCGAGCTTTTGCGCTAGTTGCCGCGGGGCGAGTACCTTAATGCGAGCGGCCGCGAGCTCTATCGCGAGCGGGATGCCGTCGAGCCGGCGGCAGATATCGGCGACGATCGGCGCGTTC
>Ga0302325_10026230_pt1 | contig 12101 bp, 10 predicted proteins | sample Palsa_T0_2_FD_201948 | JGI IMG/M metagenome (GOLD analysis project Ga0302325, IMG submission 201948) | Peat permafrost microbial communities from Stordalen Mire near Abisko, Sweden - Palsa_T0_2 | ecosystem: Environmental > Terrestrial > Soil > Palsa > Peat permafrost | place: Sweden: Abisko...
CCGCTAAATTCATTCGATGCTGCTCCCTCTTTTGCTTCCGTTTGGCGCGCTAATTATAGGAACGATTTTATTCTATATTTTAAGAGCAGACCCGCACGAGACCAGCGACACCCCGGAGGCCGCAAGTCTGCGAAAGCGGTTGCGACTATCGGGTGGGGGCATTTTGCTCATGGGCCTGGTCGCGGCTTGCTTTGTTTATAATACCACGGTGCCGGGTCCCGAGGACGATTGGGATGTCATTGGGTTTCGGTTTGAAGGTGGGAATGCGTATCCAATCAGGGCTTCGGAGTCTATAAGCTATCAAAGGCAAGTGGGGAAGGAAGGTGGCTGGTCGGTCTTATCCGATATAGCGATCCGATGGACATCCAGTCGATGGCGGGGTAGGAATTTGGCGTGGACGCTCCTGGAATTAGCCCTTTTGGCTTTTGTGGCGCTGTTGTTCCTAGCTAAATGCGACCTGACGCGTCGAAACTGAGCCAATGCGCAGTCGTCGCGCCGCTCGAAGATAGTAATCTACATGCCGGTTAGTAGCGTTTACCAAAGTCGCTTGGCGGCAAAGACGCGACCGGCGCCGGATTTTAGGTAGGCTTCAAAGGACGCGGCCTTCTTGGGATCGGCGAAAGCGTGATAGCTGGCCAGCCTCCAGGGACGAAATTTGGCGGTGTGGATGGAGCGGCTGGCGTTGTGGTCGGCGAGGCGGGTGCGGAGGTTCGTGGTCAGGCCGGTGTAGCGTTCGCGGGGGTGGGGGATGCTTTGGAGGAGGTAGATGTAGGTCATGCTGCTAGGTGATGCTAGCAAGGCGGGTGCCCCGGTTGGGCGGGGAGGGGTCCGCCTTCGCCCGGGGAATGACCCGGTTTAGCGGAGAGGAGTCCGCCGCCGCCCGTTGGGCTTTGGCGGACAGCCTTTCGCATTGCGAAAGGCTGGCGCCCTCAAGGGGAATCGAACCCCTATTTGGGCCTTGAGAGGGCCCCGTCCTAACCGTTAGACGATGAGGGCATCTGGCGGAAGGGTAAACGCTTCGGATTTTGACCGGCGGGTCAAGCGCATTGAGGAAAAGGCGCATCTTGCGTCCTGCCAGGAACTTTCCGCTTCGGCTTGCGTCATATCAGGCTCTGCCAGAAAAAGGGCCCGGTATTGCCGCCTATCCGGTATGTGATAGGCTGGTGGCAGTTGGTTTTATTACCCTCTTATCCCTATGAACAAAACATTGCTGTTAGCCGCCGCCGCGCTTCTGGCGACCGTCAACGTCTCCGCCCAAGACTGGGCCAAGGCCAAGCTGGACAAATCTCCCCGGCACCAGGAATGGGTCACCGTCAAGCAGGGTACGCGCAGCGTGCAATGCTTTGTCGTCTATCCGGAGGTCAAGGACAAGGCCCCGGTCGTCCTGATCATTCATGAAATCTTTGGATTGAGCGACTGGGCGCGCAGCCTGGCGGACGAGGTGGCCGAGGCGGGCTACATCGCGGTCGAGCCCGACCTCCTGTCCGGCATGGCGCCGGGCGGCGGCGGGACCAGCGAATTTCCCGACCAGAGCGCGGTGACGAAGGCCGTCGGGATGCTGGCGCCCGAGCAGGTGACGGCGGATCTCAATGCGGTCGCGGATTACGGACTGACGCTCCCGGCCGCCAGCGGCAAGCTCCTGGTCGCGGGCTTTTGCTGGGGTGGGGGAAAGTCCTTCCTGTTCGCCACCGATCGCCATGACCTTGCGGGCGCCTTCGTTTTTTACGGCATTGCCCCGAAAGCGGAAGCCATGGCCCAGATCAAGTGCCCAATCTACGGCTTTTACGCGCAGAACGACGCCCGGATCAGCGCCAGCATTCCCGCCACCATCGAATTGATGAAAACGGCTGGCAAGACCTATGGTCCGGTGGTCTACGACGGCGCCGGTCACGGATTCATGCGCGCGGGCGAGGCCCCGGAGCCCGCGGCGCCGCCGGCCACGGCCGACGATGCGACGAAGCAGAAATACCAGAAAGACCTCACCGCCTACCAGGCGAACAAGAAGGCGCGCGATGATGCCTGGACGCGCTGGACGGCGCTCCTCTCCCATTCCTAGGACATCCTATGACCCGGATCCTGATCATTGACGATGAGGACGAGATCCGGGCGCTCATGCAGCAGGTGCTGAACGGCGCGGGTTATGAGACCGTCGCGGCGGCCGAGGGGCGCGAGGCGCTCGCGCTGCAGCGGAAGAAGCCCGCCGACTTGGTCATCACCGACCTGATGATGCCTGGGCAGGAGGGCCTGGAGACGATCATCGAAATGCGCCGGATTTTTCCCGCCACGAAGATCATCGCAATGTCCGGAGGCGGCCAGGGGGGAACCTTGGATTTCCTTCCCATGGCCACCCAGCTGGGCGCCGCGCGCACGCTCGCCAAGCCGTTCACGCACGCCGGGCTCCTCGGCATCGTGCGCGAAGTCCTGGCGACCTAGTATCCGGCGAGCGGGGATTTCCCGCCGCCGGGCGCGCGCCGCGGGCCCGCGCGGGCGTCGCCTCCGATGTAACAATGCCGCGGTTGCCTTTCGCGCGGCACCTTGCCGAATGGACCCTCCGTTTTCCGCCGATCCACCCGCGCCATGCCGCTGCCCGCCGCCGCCCGACTTTCCATCGAGGAGCTTTGCGCGAAGTTCGAAGTGGAGACCGGCCATGGCTACCACGTCGCCTCCCTGGCTCTGAGGCTTTTTGACGGGACCCACGGCCTCTGCGGCATTCCGGCGGAGGATCGGGCTGTGCTCGAGGCCGCCTGCCTCCTCCACGACGTCGGCTTCAGCATCGATCCGCGGCGCCACGCCGAGGTCGGCCCCGGCCTGGTGCAGCGGGAAAAGATCGCTGGGTTCAGCATCGCGCAGGTCGAGGCGGTTTGCGTCTTGATCCGCGTGCATGGCTCGGGGCTGAGGCTGGAAAAGGCGCGCCTGCTGACCAAGCGCCAGCCCGATCCCCGGCGCACGCTCTACCTGGCGGCACTCCTGCGGCTGGCCGATGCCCTGGATAGCTGCCACCTGCAGGATGCCGTCGTCGTCTCGGTGCGGGCGACCAAGCGGCGTATCCGGGTGGGCGTGCGTTGCGCCCACTTCCCGCAGAATGTCGAGGCCGCGCGGCAGCAGGCCAGCCTCTGGCGCGAGGCTTTTCCCGTCGACGTCGATATCCGCTTGGTCGGGGGAGGCCCGCGCCCGGCGCTGGTCGGAGCGGCAGTGCCGTTCGTCGAGGCAATCCGCCGGCTTCTCTTCCTGCACTACCGGACCATGGTGATCAATGTCGAGGGCGCTCTCGCTGCCAATAGCGACGAGGCCCTGCACGATCTGCGGATCGCAATCCGCCGGATGCGCACGGTCCTGAAGGCTTTCCGCGGTCCCCTGGCGGGGACTTCGGCGGAGCGAATCGAGCGGGACCTCCAGCAGCTGAACCGGATTCTGGGCATTGCCCGGGACTTGGATGTTTGGATCGGGTTCTTTTCCCGGGAGTCGGTTTCGCGGCAGTTCACCGGCCATCGCCTGTGGGGCGGCTTTGTCGCGCACCAGCTGGAGGTGCGGCGTCTGCAGCAGGCCACCGTCCGGCGGCAGCTCCATGGGGCGCGCTTTACCGCCCTGCGGATCCGGATCGCCCGGTTCCTGCGGCTGGAGCTGCCGCGGGTGGCGAGCGCCGGGCACCAGGTGCCGGTGGCGGGACCGGCGCGGCAGGCGGTGAGAAAGAGCCTGCGCCAGGCGATGGAACTCGGGCATCTGCGGCGCTCGCGCTCACCGGATAAGCTTCACCGGCTGCGCATCGCCCTGCGCCGGGTGCGCTACCTTGGGGGATTTTTCGGAGCGGCCCTCGGCCGGCCCGTGCGCAAGCTGGGCCGCCGGGCCCACGCCCTCGAGGGCGTCCTGGGCGAGATGCGCGATGCGGACCTGGCCCTGGCTCGCATCCGGCAGGAGGGACCGACTCCGCCGCGTCTCCTGGTGCGGCAGCTCGATCGGCTCCGCCAGGCCGATTCGGCGACGGTGGAAAACGCCTGGTCCCGCTTGCAGGAGCCGCGATTTCTCCTGGGACTGCACCGGCTCTTGAAGCGATAGGCCTTCGTGCATTACTATCGACAGGTTCCGCCGTGCTTGGTGGTCTCTGCGCCTGATGTATCTTGCGGTCATTATCCTGTGCCTGCTGGCCATCATCGGCATCTACTTTCGCAATAACCCGCTGCGGCACGGCCGGTGGTTCATGATCCGCCGGTTCTTCAACTGGTTTCCGCTCGGGATGACCTACGCCTTCCTCTACATGGGGCGCTACAATCTCACGGTGTCGAAGACCGCGTTGCCCATGATGTCAAAGGAGGATTTCGGGTTGATCGCCGCCGCCGGCACTTGCACTTACGCTCTCTCCTTCGTCATCAACGGTCCGCTGGTCGATCGGATCGGCGGCAAGAAGGGAATCCTGATCGGGGCGTTCGGCTCCGCCTTCGCCAACATCCTGATGGGCGTCCTGACCTATCTCGTGCTGACCAATCAGCTGAAGATCAAGCTGGTGACCGCGTTTTCGGCGATCTACGCGGTCAACATGTATTTTCAGAGTTACGGGGCGGTCTCGATCATCAAGGTCAAGGCGTATTGGTTTCACGTGCGGGAACGTGGGGTCTTCGGCGCCATCTTCGGCTCGCTGATCTCGATCGGCGCCTATTTTGCCTTCGACTGGGGCCAGAGCATCGCCGATATGACCAAGGCGAATGTCGGGCCGGATGCGACCTGGCTCCACCGCGCCATTCTGCGCGTTTTCGCCTTGAAGCGAGGGGGAGTCGACGCCACTTGGGCGGTCTTTCTGATCCCGGCTGGACTCGTCATCTTCTGGGCGCTGATCGACTGGTTGGTGGTCAAGGACACGCCCGAGGAGGCGGGATTCCCCCCTTTTGACGCCGCCGATGCCTCCTCCGGGCAGATGCACATCAAACTGACCATGTTGGACCTGCTGAAGAAGGTGTTCACCAGTCCCCTGATGCTCACGATCGCCTGTATCGAACTGACCTCGGGGGTTTTTCGCGATGGGATCACGAACTGGTATTTCATCTTTTCCGCCGAGGTGAAGCAGCCCGGCGCGGAATTTTTCCAGGATCACTGGGGGTGGCTTCTCTGCATCTTCGGGATCATCGGCGGTTTTGCGGCGGGCCTGGCCTCGGACAAGGGGTTCCAGTCGCGGCGGGGCCCGCCGGTCGCGATGTGCTGCGGGGTCGTACTCTTCACCGCCCTCGCCATGTCCGCCTTTCTCTACTCTTCGCCGATCGTCGCCGGCTCGGCCGGCGTCGTCATCGTCATGTGCGCGGTTGGGATTACCTCGCTCATGTCCGGCACGGCGGCGGCGGATTTTGGCGGCCGGAAGGCAACCGCCACCTGCATGGGCATCGTCGACGGCTTCGCCTACATCGGCAGCGGCCTCCAATCGGTCTGTCTCTCCCACATCACCACCTGGAGCTGGCGCATGTGGCCGCTCTTTCTCGTCCCTTTCGCCCTGCTGGGCCTCGTGCTCGCGATCAAAATCTGGAACGAGTTGCCCGCGGCCACGCGCAAGTACATCGCGGAGGTGGAGAATCGGCGGCTGGCTCCCTCGGTGCCGATCGGCTGAAAATTTGCCTGTTGTTCTCCCGGCGATCGCGGCTATGAGGTCTGGGTGACGCCCAACGGCATTTTTGCCCTGAATCCGTCCAGGTCCCGGAAAGCCCGCCATGGAACACCACCAGGATCAACTGCTCGGCGCCTTGCCCACCGCCCCCAAGACGGCGGAGCAGGAATTGGGGCGCATGCTTTCACTCCAGCAGTCGACTTTTGACTCCACGGCCGACGGCCTGCTGGTCGTGGATCTGACGGGCGCCATCACCTGGTTCAATCGGAGTTTTGTCACGCTCTGGCGCATTCCGGAGGCAATCCTGGAAACGCGCGATGATGAGAAGGCCCTGGCGCATGTCTTGAGCCAGCTCGCGTCCTCGGAAAATTTTTTGCTCAAGGTCAGGGAGCTCTACGCGAATCCGACGGCATCGAGCTTTGACATCCTCGACTTCAAGGATGGGCGCCACGACGGACTTGCCGCACATATTTGAGCCATTTTTCACCACGAAGGAAGTGGGCAAGGGGACCGGCCTTGGGCTGGCCACGGTCTTCGGCATCGTCGAGCAGCACCGGGGCTGGATGGAGGGGGAGACCGAGTTGAAAAAGGGAACGACTTTCCACGTCTACCTTCCGCGCCGATCCGAGCCGGTGGTTGCGCCGGCGACGCGAGGCGCGCCGAAGGCGGCGGGCGGATCCGAGACGATTCTTGTCGTGGAGGACGAGATCGCCGTGCGCGAACTGCTGCAGGGAGTGCTCGAGCGGCACGGCTACAGGGTCCACGGGGCGGTCTCGGGGCTCGACGCCCTGCGGGTGTGGAAAAGACACCGCGACGACATCGAAATCCTGGTGACCGACATGATCATGCCGGAAGGGGTCACCGGCCGTGAGCTGGCGGCGCAGCTCCAGGCGGAGAAGCCTGGGCTCAAGGTTATCTATTGCAGCGGCTACACCAAGGACATGTTCGAAAAGGATTCTCCCTTGCGGGCGAACGAGAACTTTTTGGAAAAGCCGTTCAAGCTGAACACGCTGTTGCAAAGGATCCGCGATTGCGCGGACGCGAAGCCCAAGGTTGATCCGGGCGGTTCCCGGGCTTGAGCCCGGGGCACTCTCGTCACGCCGCCCTGACCCGGTCGTTGAGCTGCCGGATGGCGCGATGCGCGGAAACCGCCGCGCCTTCCTGCCAGGCGACGATGTGGCTGCAATGGTCGCCGATGAAATAGACGGGACCATCCGGCTGGATGAGCGTCTCGTACCCCGGATCCGGTCCCTCGCCGCGGCCGCGCCCGGCTGAATAGCTCTGCAGCCACGAACCCAGGTTGTGCGGCACGTTGCTCCAACCCACATACACCGGCTTTTCCAGCTCCCGGCCGCGGGCCGGGTGCAGCCGCTCGATCGACGCGCGCGATTCCGCGAATTTCTGTTCGAGCGTCAGGCCTTCAAAGGGCGTGCCGACCTCATTCGAGTAGCCGGCGACGACCACGCCGCGCGGGCTGAAGAGCTTCGCGCTGGGATACCAGACCGGCGTGCAACCCTGGGCCAGAAACGAGAGACCGCCATACAGGTTAAAGTCCTGCTCCCAGAAGCGGCGCGACTCCCAGGCGACCTTATAGGCTCCCGCGTACGTGCATTCCCCGATGACCTTCCGGTAGGGCGGCGAGAAGTCGTTGGGGGTCGTCCTGAGGATGGTCAAGGGCAGGGCGCAGAAGCAATAGTCCGCCTCGACGGTCTTCTCCGCGCCGCCCTGGACGTAGGAGACGCGCACCCCCTTGGCGGTTTTGCGAATTTCCTTCACCGGAGAGTTGTACTGCACCACGGCGCCGAGCTTGCTGGCGAAGGCATAGGGAATGCGGTCCATGCCGCCCTTGGGCTGAAACATCGTGGCCTGCATGTCGAAAGTCTCCTCAAAGAGAATGCCGGCCCAGAACTTTGCATCCAGTAGCGTGTGCAGATCGACGGGCTGGCTGAGGACCCCCGCCTGATCCCCCGCTCCGGGGACCTCCGCATAGCCGGCCCGCCCGGAGCCGGTGTAGGCGCCGGCCGAGTCCAGGGGTCCGTACAGACGCAGAAAGTCGAGAATGCGCTCGCGGTCTCCCGGGGCGAGGGTCTGGTCCAGGGCCCCCTGAGCCGTGCACTTGGCCAGCAGCTCGGCGACATGGCCCCGGGTGTCGTTGATCACCTGGCGCTGGACGAAGGCCTTGCCGCCGGCGACCCGATCATTCTGCAGAAAGCTGCTGCGCGAGCTGTTGACCTCCACCTCCAGCTCGACGCCGAGCTCGCGGCAGTAGCCGAGGATGGTGCCATGGATGGAGGGCAGGCGCGCCGGACCCACGTTCTGATAATTGCCCTCGTCGAAGCGGCAGGTCTGCGTGCCGTAGCCGTTGAGCGCGATGCCGGTGCCGGAGCGCACCGACCAGTTGCGGCCGCCGGGGCGCTCCCTGGCCTCGAGCACCGAGCAGCTGTACCCGAGCTTGCGCAGTTCGTAGGCCGCGACCAATCCGGCGATGCCGCCGCCCAGCACGACGACGCTGACGCCCTTGCCGGTATCGGCCGTTCCGGCCACCACGGAGGCGGCCGATGACTTTAGGGGCAGCAGACCCAGCGACTGCATCAGGAGAAAGGCCGCGCCGTAGCCGCCGACGCTGCCCGTCCGCATCAGGAATTCCCGCCTGGTCAGTGCCATGAATGTCGTCCCGGCTGGCGGGATCTTTTGGGAGATCGAGGCGTCATCGCGCGACCATGATCACGAAAATCAGATTGAGGCGTGTTTCACTGCTTCCCGACTATCTGCCCAAGCTCATCACCCGACACAAATGCAATCGGAGACCTGGAGGGAGGCAGGGTGCAGAAGGAGTGGCGGCTGCCAATCCCGCATCAACTTGAAGACGGAGCCCGCGCAGCGATTCGGGCAGCGAGCTGCCGGTCGTTGAGCCTCGCATCGTAGATGGATCGCGGGTCAATCAACCGGGCAAACAATGTGCCGGTCGTGACCGCGAGCAGCATGGGCGCCACCAGCGCTCGATTGTGTCCGGTGAGCTCAAACATCAAAACCACCGTGGAAACGGGGCCTTGCGTCGTGGCGGCAAGCATGGCTGCCGCCCCCAAGACGGAATATAAACCGAGCGGGGCGCCCGGCCAAAGCAAGGACCAACCATAGCCCAATATGCCGCCGAACATCGCGCCCACGGTGAGCGACGGGGTGAACAGTCCGCCCGGCGCGCCGCTTCGAATACTCATCACCGTGGCGAGCGGCTTGAGCACGAGTATGCATAGTAAAAGCCGAGGCCCCACCGCTCCCTTGAAAGCCAGCTCGGAGATCTCCTGCCCGTTCCCCAATATCTGCGGAAACGGAAACGATACCGCGCCCAGGACGCCCATGACGACCAGCGGCGCGACCACGCCTTTCCACCCGTCGGGTTTGTGCCGATCCGCCCATGCAACCGCTCGAACATAGCCCACCGACACAAACCCGGTGGCGGGTCCGAGCAGAAGCGCCCAGACCAGCACCGAGGCCGAGGTTTTATAGGCCGGGAACACGTAGAGCGGGCCGTTGGGCACGACCGTCCAAGCCACGATCGCGGCGATCGTACTGGCCAATAGCGCGGGGAGAACGAGCCGCAATGACAGCACCCCGCGCAGCACTTCCAGCGAAAACAGCGCTCCGCCCAAGGGCACTCCGTAGGCCGCCGACATCCCCGCGCCCGCACCACAGGCCACCAATAAACGCCGCTGCTCATCCGACAGCCCCGCGCCGTTAGCCAACAGATTTCCCAACACGGCTCCGGCCTGTTTGGGCGCGCCTTCGCGGCCGAGCGATACGCCCATACCCACGAGAAAAATAGAAAGCACCGCACTCCCTAGAGTCCGGAGCGTCGGCAACCGGCCGGCCGAGAACCAAATGGCCGCGTTGATATCAATCCCGTTGCCGCTCGAAAGACCAGACAGGAGCAACTGCCCCAAGCCGGTGAGGAAGCCTGCACCGAGCAGAATGAGGAAGTGTCGCGCCCATGAGGCCTGGCTCGCCGCGTCGAGCAGGGATGATCCCGTACCTTGCCACGCGACGTGTTGCACCCATTGCAGCAGGAGGTAGAGCGCTCCCGCGCCGATGCCGGTTCCGACTCCGGTCAGCGCCACGGCAGCCCACAGCTTAAGCCCGCTGCGACTGGCGGAAACGACGACGGCCGTTGACCGGTCAGAACTCTTCATCGAAATTTGGCCCGGACACTCACGTCATCCACATAACATGGTTTGAGATTGACGGAACAAGAAACCAGAGCAGACCAGCCGCGCCAACAGCTCGGCCGGGCCCGCCATCGCGATCATCCCGGAATCCCTCGAAAAGCCCCGACTTGGCAAAATCTATTGCCATTCCGGCAACGGGCGCGTAACGACCGGTACTGTTAATGGCCCGAGTTCTTATCATCGACGACAATCCCTCGGTCGGGGCCATTTTAGATATTCTTCTGAAGAAGAAAGGCCACAGCGTCACCTGCGCCAGGACAGCCGAGGAGGGCATTAGGCTGTTCTCGGAGATTTCGCCCGATCTGGTGATTACCGATGTGCATATGCCCGTCACGCCGGGCTTTGAGGTCTGCCGAACGATCAAAAAACAGAAACCCGGGATTCCCGTGCTCATGGTCACCGGGTGTCTGACTAAGGACGTGTTAAAGCTTGCGGCGGAGTGTGGCGCCGCGGAAGTAGTTAAGAAGCCATTCGAGCTACCGGAATTGACGGCTACAGTGTCCCGCCTTCTCGCGTTGCGGACTGGAGCTGGAACTTCTTGCGGCCTTCCGCTCGGCAGCCCTGCACTGGAGCCTCCGGCCCTCGGAGCAGAAGCCGTGGGTTAAGCGAGCCAGCCTACTCCTTGCCCGGTGTGCCAGGTAATTCAGTGGAATAGATTTCGGTCGAGAAATTCCCCGGGGTCAGGTTGGAAAAATTGACCTGGCCAACGCGAAGAGGCCGCGCCGATGGCGATCGACATGGCCACTGCCCGTTCGCTGCGGAGTGCACTGGCTAGCATTGCCACGCCCTGCTCAGTGAAAACTCGCATAGGCTTCCTAGTGCCACCATGTTGCGAACTTGATATCACAGATTGTGATATCAAGTTTCGGGTTTCTTCCAGATTCAGCCGGAAGCAGAAGTCTTCTGGGAATCGGGCTTGGTTTCGAGAAACTGCTTGGTTCAATTCGTGGGTCCGCACTCCATAGAACCCTGCCAAATCGGCGTCCAAGATAACCCGCTTGCCGCGGATCACGTGGATTCGTCGCTGGATTTCTGGGATGGGAATGATTTCGTTCATGGGGATCGGGCTGAAGGTGATTCAGTGGAATAGATTTCGGTCGAGGCTGCGGTATTGGATGGCCTCCAGCAGATGCGCCGATGCGATCATTTCGGCGCCGGCCAAATCGGCGATCGTGCGGGCGACCTTGAGGATCCGGTCGTAGGCTCGGGCGGAGAGGGAGAGCTTTTCCATCGCCTCCTGGAGGAGATCGCCCATGGCGGTGTCGATCCGACAGTGATGCCTGATCTCTCCGGGCGTCATCCGGGCGTTCACCGTTGTGTTGCCTCCGGCGAACCTCAGGCGTTGGCGCTCGCGTGCCATCCGCACGCGTTGGCGGATGGGCGCCGACGACTCGCCCGTCTGCGGGGAGCGCATTTCCGCCAGCGAGAGCGCGGGAGCCTCGATATGGAGATCGATCCGATCCAGCAGGGGTCCGCTGATCTTGGCGCGGTAGCGCTGGATCTGGGCCGGGGTGCAGCGGCAGCTCCTCCTGCTGTCACCGAGATGGCCGCAGGGGCAGGGATTCATCGCCGCCACGAGCATGGCGGCGCAGGGGAGGGTGATCTTGGCGGCGGCGCGTGAAATCGTCACCCGGCCGTCCTCCAGGGGCTGGCGCAGGACTTCCAGGACCGAGCGCCTGAATTCAGGAAGCTCGTCGAGGAAGAGGACGCCATGATGCGCTAGCGAGATTTCGCCCGGTCCAGGCATGGCGCCGCCACCGATGAGGGCGGCGTCCGAAGCGGAGTGATGGGGCGCTCGAAACGGCGGTAGGCGGCGCCAGGCGCCCGCGGCGAGCAGGTTCTGTCCGGCGGCCGAGTAAATGCCGAGGACATCGAGCTGTTCCTCGGCCTCGAGGGGCGGCAGGATGCCGGGGATGCGCTGGGCGACCATGGATTTCCCGGAGCCGGGGGGCCCGATCATCAGCAAATTATGATTTCCACTCACCGCGACCTCGACGGCGCGGCGAAGCGCCGCCTGGCCCTTGACGTCCGAAAAATCGGCCCTCGGCGGGGCTGAACTTCCCTCGCTTAGGGCGATGCGCTCGAGCGGCGCGCGGGACCTCTCCCCCTCGAGGAAGCGAAAGGCCTCGCCGAGGGAATCGACGCGATAGACCGCCACCCCTTCCACCAGCGCGGCCTCCTCCGCCGACCCTCCGGGAAGAAGTAGGCCGCGTTTGCCGAGTTGACGCGCGAGCCGCGCCATCGCCAGAGCTCCCCGCACCGGGCGCGTCGCGCCCGATAGGCTGAGCTCGCCG
>Ga0302325_10026231_pt1 | contig 12101 bp, 12 predicted proteins | sample Palsa_T0_2_FD_201948 | JGI IMG/M metagenome (GOLD analysis project Ga0302325, IMG submission 201948) | Peat permafrost microbial communities from Stordalen Mire near Abisko, Sweden - Palsa_T0_2 | ecosystem: Environmental > Terrestrial > Soil > Palsa > Peat permafrost | place: Sweden: Abisko...
TGCGTGATTCGGCTGCTCGCCAACAGAGCCTCGGAGATCACTCAGGCGCGTCGGTGTCGTTGTCGAAGAGGTCGGTGACATCTTCCTGATTATCGATCAGTTCCTCAGCGCGGAACGCGGACTGATCCCGGTTGAAATGCAAAGCGCCCTCGTACCACCCCGGCGCCGCCAGCCGGCAGCGGTAGAGCGTGCAGGGAATATTGAAAACCTGGCCGCCCGCGTGCGGTCCCGGGAGGCTGAGAATGCCTCCGTATCCAAGCGGGAGCCGTTCCCGGGTGACAAAGCCGATGCCGCGTTCATTGACATCACGGGTGTAAATGATGCGGGCCGGCATATCGGGCGAATCGGCAAACATGGCCAGCATGGCGGTGGCGCGGTAGACGCTGCGGACGTACTGCCGGCGATTTTCACGGCCGCCGGCGGCCTCCAGCGCGGTAAGCACCATCGCCGCTTCCTGCGGCAGTTCCGCATCGTCGCACACGAGGTGCGTATTGTCAGTTTGAGCAGTCATCAATAATCCTCCTACAGGTTCTACTTACGATACATTGGGCCGCAAAGGGAAATGGAATTCTGTGGAATTCCCGCGTCCGATAATTCCGGCCTTCCCGTTGTTACACTTTTGACAGCGCTTGCCCGCGGTCCTACATTCCGATCATGCGATGGATCGCCGGCGCTTCACTGTTCATGTTGATCGCTCTGGGCGGCTGCGCTTCGTCCGGCTCCCCGCAACCGCGCACCGCGGAGGAGAATCAACTCTTCGGCCCGGCCTCGATGAAGCTCGATAACTTTTCCAAGGTGCGCGACTGGAACAACGACAGCGTGCCCGATGGCATCGAAGCGCTGATCGAATTTGACGACCAGTTCGGCGACCGCACCAAGGCGGCGGGCACCGTCATCTTTGAGCTTTATGATTACCGGCCCTACTGGCCCGACCCGCGCGGGCCGCGGCTGGCAAATCCCTGGACCGCTTCGCTCACCACCTATGATGAGCAGAAGGCGCATTGGGAGACGGCCAGCGGCGCCTATATGTTTCGCCTCGCGTTCGACCAGGCGCAGTGGAACCACGATTATGTGCTCTCGGCGACGTTCCAATCGGTGGCCGGCACTCGTTTTTTCTCGCAGATCGTCCTTCAGCGGCAAAAACCGGAGAATCGTGAACCCCCAGCAGCATCGCTCGGAAGCTAATTCACCCGCCGGAAAAAACCTGGCCAACCTCGCGCCGGTGCCCGAGCTGCTCAAACGCGTGCGCGCCGAACTGGCGGGTGATTTCGCGCCGGGCAAGCTGATCCGCATCAGTCGCGCGCCCGGCAGGCTGGATGTCATGGGCGGGATCGCCGATTACACCGGGTCGCTGGTGTGCGAAACCCCCCTGGATCGCGCCGCGGCCGTGGCTTTGCAGGGGCGCGATGACCGCAACGTGCAGGTGTTCTCTTTCAATCTTTTCGACGAGCATCGGCCCTTCACGTTTCGGATTCCGCTGGATGCCCTGGCTGATTCGCCGATCCAAACCCTTCGCCGCGAGTTTGCAGAACCGGGCCGCAAATGGGCCGGATATATCGCCGGCTGCCTGGCGATCCTGCAGAGCCGGGGCATGATCGATCTGAAGAATCCATCGCTGCGCGGCGTGAACATGGCGCTGCTGAGTACCGTGCCGCTGGGCGCGGGCGTGAGCAGCTCGGCGGCGATTGAAGTCGCCTCGATGATCAATCTGATGGACCATTATCAGGTTCCTCGAAGCGATCCGATGCTCCTGGCGTCGATGTGCCAGGAGGTGGAGAACCAGGTCGTGGGCGCGCCGTGCGGGATCATGGACCAGGTGAGCAGTTGCGCCGGTCAGGAATCTTCGCTGCTGCGGATGATCTGCCAGCCGCATGAACTGCAGCCGCCGCTGGTGCTGCCGAGCGGGATTCGCGTGGTGGGAATCAACAGCAACGTGAAGCACAACGTGGGGGGCGGCATGTACGGCCGGACGCGCTGCGCGGCATTTATGGGACATCGAATCATCCTGGAAAAAATGCGCGAACTCGGCGAAGCGGGTGGCGCGAAATTAACCTCCGATCCAATGCGGGGATATCTCGCCAACCTCGATCCGGAAGATTACAAGCGGCTGTTTCGGCCTTTTCTGCCGGAGCAGGTCGAGGGGAAAATATTTCTGGACAAGTACGGCCCGACGATCGACTGCGCAACGACGGTCGATCCCGCGCTGAGCTATCACGTGCGGCAGGCGTGTGACCATCACGTGCTGGAAGCGCGACGCGTTCGTAATTTCGCCGAGCACCTGGAAACGGCCGGTGCAATGCCGGCGGATTCGAAGCAGCGGAAGCTGCCGCTGGATAAGGCGGGACACCTGATGTACGCATCGCACCTGTCTTACACCAACGATGCGCTGCTGGGCGCGCCGGAGTGCGATCTGCTGGTGAAGCTGGTGCGCGACCGCGAGTCCACGGGATTCTACGGCGCGAAAATCACCGGCGGCGGCAGCGGGGGGACGGTGGCGATTCTGGCGAATATCTCCGCAAAAGCGGACGAGTCGCTTGCGGAGATCATGTCGGAATATGAAAAGGAAACCGCCCGCAAGCCCGAGGCATTTCTCGGTTCTTCACCGGGAGCATGGGGGGTGGGGACGGCAGAGGAAACTATCTGAATCTTCAGATAGAAATTGACAAGATTGACATCCTGGCATAGCGTTGCCAATGTGGTTCTGGTTATCACTCCAGATGCGCGGCAGGATTTCACGGCTCTTCCGGTCGATATCCAGGAACGTGTTCGCGGATTGACCGAGCGACTGCTGAAATGGCCGAATGTCAGCGGCGCCAAGCCGTTGCGGGGGAAGTGGAAGGGATGCTTTCGTCTGCGGACTGGCGATTGGCGGTTGATATTCCGTCCGATGGGCGAAGAGATATGGATAGTTCGCATTTCCCATCGCCGGGAAGTCTATGAGGATTAAATATGAAATTCGCTACATTCAACGTCCCTGACGGCCAGATCGTCGTGTTGCCGAGAAGTGAGTTTGATCGGCTGGCCGAGAAGGCCGGGATTTTTCCACCGTTTCCGCCGGAGGATCGCAACGGCAATTCCGATGCGTTGGCATTCATGGATGCCGGTATCGCGCGTGGACTGATTCGGCGAAGAATTGAAGCCGGGCTGACGCAAAAGGCGCTGGCCAAACAGGCCGGGGTGAGATTGGAGACCATCAGCCGCCTCGAGGCGGGCAAGAATACTCCCACTCGCGAAACCATATTGCGCCTTGACCGGGCGTTGAAGCTGGCTGAAAAGAAACGTCGGACCATCGATTGAACGGCCCGCCGAAATGCGCGCCTGACATCCGATCAATCGATGGTCATACCGACAGGCTGACTTTTGCTGATCGGATTGCCGTCACCCTTGATCGCCAGCATTCTGTCCAGGGCAACCATCGCCCATTTGCGCGTCTGCGGGTCCACCCTGATCTGATTGACGATGCGCCCTTCGACAAGGTTCTCCAGCACCCAGCAAAGGTGCGGCAGATCGATGCGGTACATCGTCGTGCAGAGGCATTGGCAATCACTGAGGACGATGATCTTCTGCTCCGGGTGCTCATGGGCGAGGCGATTCACCAAATGCACTTCGGTGCCGACGGCCCACTGGCTGCCGGGCAGGGCGGCGTTGATCTGCTGCACGATATACGCGGTGCTGCCGGCCAGGTCGGATTTGGCGACCACTTCCTGGCGGCATTCGGGATGGACGATCACCTTAATCCCGGGAAATTTTTCGCGGGCCTGATCGACATGCTCGGGGCGGAATAGCTGGTGGACGGAGCACTGGCCTTTCCAGAGGACGAATTTCGAGGAGATCAGCGGGTCGGGATCGTTTCCACCGAGGTCGCGCGAGGGATCCCAGACGACCATTGAATCGGCCGGATATCCCATCGCCAGCGCGGTATTGCGGCCAAGGTGCTGGTCGGGGAAGAAAAGGACTTTGATTTTTCCATCGCTTTTCCCGCTGGCGCCGCCTGCCAGCGCCCACTGGAGGACATTTCGGCAATTGCTGCTGGTGCAGACAGCCCCACCGTGCTCGCCGACGAAGGCTTTGATGGCGGCCGAGCTGTTCATGTACGTGACCGGGACGATGGTTTGGTCGGGGCAGGTCTCGCGAAGCTGGTCCCAGCATTCAATGGTCTGATCGAGGTTGGCCATGTCGGCCATCGAGCAGCCGGCGCCCAGGTCCGGGAGGATGACTTTCACGTTTTCACTGGTGAGCACGTCCGCCGATTCGGCCATGAAATGGACGCCGCAGAAGACGACGAACTCGGCCTGTTTCTGCTGGGCGGCGTTTCGGGAAAGCTCGAAGCTGTCACCTGTGAAATCCGCGAATTCGATGACCGCATCCTGCTGATAGTGATGGCCCAGAATCACCAGCCGATCACCTAGCGCAGTTTTTGCCGCGGCAATTCGGACGCGCAATTCGCTGTCTGAAAGCTGCTTGTAAATCTGCGGCAAAGGTTGTTGCCAGGAAATTCCCATATCGAGCCTATTTTAGTCGGTTTGAGGCGATGAGTCCTGCATGGGCGTCTAATAATGCCGATTGTAACTATCTATTCATCCCAACAATCGACGCTGGCCGATGTTAAAACCGAGCCGAGGAAGAACCACCATCGCCGGGTGGAAAAGGAAAGGGAAGCCCCTTCTCCCTCATTGCAGAGCTTACAAAAGGAGCACGAATATGCTACGGAAAGGTTTAGCGGCGGGTGCGGCACTGGTGGTGCTTGCATTGGGTGGGGCCGCGATGGCGGATGATTCGAACACAGGTTCACAGGCGGCCGGCGCGAACGGCAGCACGAACGTTTTCACCCTCCCCGTGGAATCGGTGAATCCCCAGTTAATGGACACGACGCCCCCCGCCCCGGCCGCGCCGGTGCCTCCGGTGGCAGCGCCTGCGGCAGCCTCGCCGCCGGAAGGCGCGATCATGTGGGGCCTGGACCAGATCGGCGTTGGTAAATTCATGGAAGATCTCCACCTCAGCCTCACCGGCTACGGGGACATGGGTTACTTCTATGACCTGACCGTTCCGAAGAATGTTGCGCCGCCGCGATCGGCGCCTCCGACGTTTGTCGGGTTCCCCGGCGATTACAAGAATGACCTGATGCTCGACCAGGTGGAGCTGGATTTCCAGCGCACCATCGTCGATCCGAGCAAGTTTGACATCGGCTTCAATATTGAAGGCCTCTACGGCCGCGATGCCGTGTATACGCATTCTGATGGCATCCTCGACAATGGAAACAAGCACGGCAAAACCAGCCCTGATGATGATCTCGATCTCGAGCAGGCCTATCTGCTGGTCTCGGTTCCGCTGGGAACGGGATTGGAATTCCAGATCGGTAAATTCGATACGCTGCTGGGTTACGAGGTGATCAATCCCACCGGTAACGCGCTGTACACGCATTCGTATGAATTCAGCTACGGGGTTCCCTTCACGCAGACGGGTATCCTCGCATCTTACAATCTGACGTCGGCGCTGAAGCTGACGGGCGGCATCACCCGAGGTTGGAATCAGTCCACCGATGACAACAACGGCGCTATCGACTTCCTCGGCCAGGCGGCGTGGAATATCAATTCCGCCTGGAGCGCAACCGTCAACCTCTCGGAAGGACCGCAGTCCACCGGCGATAATCACGATTACTGGACCGTGGTCGAAGGAATCATCGCGTGGCAGGTTTCCGACCAGTTGAAGCTCGCCGGTGATTTCCTCTACGGCGACGCCAACGCGATTGCCCAATGGTATGCCGCCGCCGGATATGCGGATTACACATTGAACAAATTCGCGGCGATCAATCTCCGCGGCGAGTTCTATCATGACGGCCGCGGTTTCACGACCGGCGTGGGCCGGACCGATACGAATTACATCGAGGGCACGCTGGGCGTGGCGGTGACGCCAACCCCGGATGTGAATCTCCTTCAGTCGCTAACGATCCGCCCCGAGGTGCGATTGGACACAGCCGACCAGGGTGTCTTCGACGGGCGGAAGTTCACCCAGTTAACGATGGCGGTGGACGCGTATTTGAAGTTTTGAAGTGATTTAAGTCCCCAAAGCCGCGGGATAGCCATCCCGCGGCTTTTTTTGTTGAGATTCTTGCCTGCTACAATCGCTGTGATGAGTCCCCCGGCCTCCAATTCCTCGATGCGTATCGACACCCTCCTGGGCGGGGGTCTGCCGACCATCTCTTTCGAGTTCTCCCCGCCAAAAACGGATGCCGGCTTCGCTTCGCTGTTTAATACGATCAAGGATCTCCAGCCGCTCAAGCCCAGCTATGTTTCGGTGACCTACGGCGCCGGAGGCAGCACGCGGCGGCAGACGGTGGCCCTTGTCGAGCGCATCCAGCGCGAATCCTCCATCCTTGCCATGGCGCATCTCACCTGCGTCGGGCACACGGCCGATGAAATCGGCTCGATCCTCGACGATCTCTGGAATGCCGGCGTCCGTAACGTGCTGGCGCTGCGCGGCGATCCACCCGGCGGCCCGGCGGGGCAGTTCGTTGCCACGCAGGGGGGCTTCTCCTATTCCAGCGATCTGGTGAAATTCGTCCGCGAGCGCCATGATTTCTGCATCGGCGTCGCCGGCTATCCCGAGGGGCATCCGCAGTGCCTCAACCGCACGCGCGATCTGGAAATGCTGAAGCTGAAAACCGACAACGGCGGCTGCTTCGTCGTAACGCAGCTTTTCTTCGACAACGACGATTTTTTCCGCTTCCGCGATCAGGCCCGGGCGATGGGAGTCACTCGGCCGATCATTGCCGGCATCATGCCCATCGTGAATGTCTCGCAGATCAAGCGCTTCGTGAGCATGTGCGGCGCGAAGATTCCCCATCCGCTGCTGGTGAAGCTGGAATCGGTCGAGCACGATCCCGAAGCGGTGCACGCCGCGGGCATCGAGCATTCCATCCGCCAGTGCCGCGACCTCCTGGCCAATGGCGTCGATGGGTTGCATTTTTACACGCTGAATAAAAGCCGGGCGACGGTGGATATCGTGAGCGCCCTGGGCGCGAAGCACGCCTACTGATTTTTTATCATTGTCCCGCAGGCAGATAAAAATCGGCAATCACCGGCCGATGCGGCGAGCCAATATCCGGCCCCACCCTGCAGTCGCGGCAAATCCATCCGCCGCTGGTGAGAATGTGATCGATCCGCACGGAGGTCCATTTCACGCGATACGTCCAGCCGAATCCCAAGCCGGTCTTGTCGAACGCATCGGGCAGATCCCCGAAATTATCCAGGTAAATGGGGCTGTCGAAGGAGAGATTAAAATCGCCCGCGATAATCAGCGGGCCGGAGATGGTTCCGGCAATCTGCCTGATCGTGCTCGATTCGTTTTCCCGCTGGAGGATATTTTTCTCCAGGTCGGATTTGCCCCCGGGAATGCCGTGCAGGATCGCGTTCATCGCGATATGCGGAGACCCGAGATGAACATTCAGGATGTTGATTCTTCCCGCCGGCGTCGCAATGGTGTAACGCACCGCCGACCAGAACTGAACCCGCTCGGCAAGATCGATTCGAAACCGAGTGGCCATGCAATGTTCGCCGTCCTGGTCGATGTTCCATTGACCGTCGCCGAAGACATCTTCACGATATTTGGCGAGCCATTCCTGAAGAATAATGATGTCTGGATGAACATCGGCGATCAGTGCAACCAATCGCTCGGGCTGCAGGGTTTGGCCGTGCACGTTGCAGGTCAGCACCCGCACCGAAAGGTCGGAACTTTTGGGGGTGTAGGACGGCCCAATGGGAATGCACAGCCCCATGATGGCGAAGATGGCGATGATCGTCACCGGAATCACGATCAGGAAGCATCGCCGATTGAACAGCATCGCCATGGGAGCGAGCAGGAAAAGCGGTAAAAGAACGATCCATCGCGGTGAGAAGATCGCGATGGTCCCCAGCCAGGTGCGATCGCCATAGATGTGGAGGAATCCCCATACCGCGATCATCTGCAGGGCGTACAGCCAGCTCAGGGCGGCAGTGATTCGCCCTCGGTGTCTGGGCGGCGGGGCGGGGGCGTTTGCAGCGTCGGTGGATTCCAAAGCGATATTCTATAGAGATTCGACAGGGCGAAAAAAAAGCCCCGGATGTATATCCGGGGCCGTCTGGTTTTTGAATCGGAGTGGATTAGTACCGATCGCGGTTTCCGCGATCGCCGCGGTCGCCTCGACCGCCGCCACCGCCGTAGCCACCACGACCGCCACCACCACCACCACCGCCACCGAAGCCGCGGCCACCGCCACCGCCGCCCCCATAGCCGCCGCGGCCGCCACCACCACCGCCACCACCGCCGCTGCGCTCTTCGCGCGGGCGAGCTTCGTTGACAGTGAGTGCACGACCGTTGTGCTGTTGACCATTGAGCGCGGCCACCGCGGCCGTCGCCTCCTGATCCGTGGCCATTTCCACGAAACCGAAACCTTTGCTTCGGCCGGTGTCGCGGTCATTGATGATCTGAGCCGAAACAACCTGCCCATGCGCTGCGAACAACTGCTCGAGTTCCGAGCTATCGACGGTGTAGCTCAGGTTCCCGACATACAACTTCTTACCCATCGGAATCTCCTTTAATGGGTAGACCTCAGCCCGAGATTATGGTTCTTTCCGGGCCAAATCGAAAGAGGTTGCCAGGCAACCAATGCGGGAAGGGATAATACGGACACGGAGGAGAGACAATTCACGAGACGCTTTCCTGAGGCCGAAACACGAAACCCGCCACCTTACTGGGTGGATATCCTATATTTCGGCTTCAACAAATCAAGCGCAAAATAACCGCCCTCATCCACACCCAATGAAGCCCATAAACCGGCGCGTGCGCCTTTAATCGTTCCCGATGCCGATCGCGCTGGCGGTTGCATGGGTCTCGATATGACTCAAACTCAGTTGCCATTGCGTGATTCCGAGCTTCCGGGCGATTTTTGCGCATTCCCCGCTCAGCACAACGCCCGGTTGTCCGCTGGGGTTTTTGCTGATTTCGATGTCCGTCCATGATATCCCCCCGCGCCACCCCGTCCCCAGCACCTTCAGGACCGCCTCCTTGGCCGCAAACCGACCGGCGAGGTGCTCAAAATATCGCTTCGGATTGGCGCTGCAGTATTCCTGCTCGGCCAATGTGAAGATGCGGTCTAGAAAATGCCGGCCATGCTGTTCGTGCAGTTGCCGGATGCGGGCAGTTTCCACAAGGTCGATGCCGTGGCCGATGATGGACATGAGAGGGAATGATAAGGGTTGAGACAATAGTTGCGAGTAAATACCCCGTATTCACTCGCATCTGGCCCCATCTATTTAACGTCGTGCATCAACTCATCATTCGACCGATCAAATATCTCCATCACCGGCTTACCATCCACCTGGCGAATGATCGGGATGCCCAGCACGTACGCCGCGGTGGAAAATGTGTCTTCGGTGTCGATCGTGAGATCGACGTACGATGTGAGATCAATGCCCCGGCGAATTCCTGGGCCGACGGCAATCCACGGGATATTTCTGCTGCGCGGATCATCCGGGCCGTGCGCTGTGCCGGCGCCGCCGTGGTCGGCCGTCATGATGATGAGCGTCCGCCCGCGCAGGTTTTTTTTGTCCAGGGCCCAGAGCACCAACCCGATGGATTCATCCGCCATCGCGATGGCGGAAAGCTGCAACTTGCTCGCCCATCCATACGCATGCCCGGTGGTGTCCACGCCGGGAAAATGCACGAACAGCACGTCCGGCTGGTGGGTCAGGATCATGTTCACGGCGGCGGCGGCGACTTCGAGATCGTCATCGGCCGGGGCGCACGGCAGGTAAATCCAGTCCAGCGTGCCCGGTTTGTCGAGGTTGATGAATTTCGATTTCCCCGCGGCCATCGCGGTCGTGTATCCCGCCTGGTGGGCCAGTTCGAAAATCGTAGGGAAAATCGGATAAACCGGATGCTTCAGCGGCAAATCGGAATTCCACTGAATCCCGTGTTTCACCGGCGTCACGCCCGTGAGCATGCTCGTGTGCGACGGCAGCGTCACCGATTCGGCCGTTGTCCGGGCCCAGAAGGTGAAACTGCCCTGGTTCATCAGGCTGTGGATGTTGGGCGTATCCGCCCGCAGGGCCAGATCGGGCCGCAGGCCGTCAACGCTGATGATGACCACCTTGCTGATCGCGGGAAATGGCCGCGTCGTTTGCGCCGAAACCGGCAGGCTTAGAAATAACGCAAGGACGACGGACAAATATGGCTGCTTCATGGCATTGTCATTAACGGTGGAATATTTGCTTTGTGTTTGGTAACAACGTCACCACATCGGGTATTCGATAAAACCCCCGGATCGCCAATGTACCCGTTTCCCGCAGGAATCGGTATACTCATGAATTGCGCCGGCGGCGCAGGTTTTGATGGATCAGGAACACCAGAAAACGATTGGCAAGGAGGTCAGCCTTTCCGGGCGCGGCCTCTTTTCCGGGGAACCGGCCACGGTGACGATTGCGCCCGCCGAACCGGGGCAGGGAATCACCTTCGTTCGCGAGCAGGATGGCAAAACCGCCGCCATCCGCGCCATGGTGCAAAACGTCCTGAAGCGCCCGCGACGCACCTGCCTGAAAAATGGGACGCTGCTGGTTGAGACAGTCGAGCATTGCATGGCTGCCCTCAGCGGCATGGGGGTGGATAACGCGATCGTGCGGGTGACGGGTGGCCGCGTGGGCGAGCTTCCCGCCGGCGATGGTTCCAGCCGGCCGTTTGTGGAATTGCTCGAGGAAGCGGGAATCGTCGAGCAGGATGCTCCGCTGAATCCGCTGATCATCCGCAAGCCGGAGCAGGTGTCCAACGGCGACGCGGCTCTCGCGGCGCTGCCGGGGCCGAATGATCACCTGGAGATCATCTACGAATTCGAAGCGGGCAAGCCGCTGGGCAGGCAGATTTATCGCTGCACGCTCAAGGGGGGCGATCCCGATGCATTTGCGACGCAGATCGCCCCGGCCCGCACGTGGATTTTCGAACACGAAGCGCGCGAGCTTCAGGCCCGCGGAATGGGCGTGCATCTGACCCCGCGCGATCTGCTGGTGATTTCGCCCGAGGGGCCCATCGACAACGAATATCGTTTTGCCGATGAATGCGCCCGGCACAAGGTGCTGGACCTGATCGGCGATTTGTACCTGCTCGGCCGGCCGGTCTACGGCCGATTGGTCGCCCACAAGAGCGGGCACGAACTGAATCACATGCTGGTGCGCCGCCTGCTTCAGCAGGAAGAAACGATCGACCGCGCCTCGCTCGTGCACCGCGATGCCGCGCTCGACATTCGCCGAATCCAGCGGATTCTTCCCCATCGATATCCCATGCTGCTCGTCGATCGCGTGCTGGAAATCGTCGGCGATCAGAAGGCGGTGGGGATCAAGAACGTTACGTTCAACGACATCTTTTTCCAGGGCCATTATCCCGGGACTCCGATCATGCCCGGTGTGCTCATCGTCGAGGCGATGGGACAACTCGGTGGTCTGCTCCTCAGCCAGAAGCTGGAGCACACGGGCAAGCTGGCGGTGCTGCTGAGCATGGACAAGGTGAAGATGCGCCAGCCCGTGGTGCCCGGCGATCAGTTGCTGCTGGAAGCTGTGACCGTTCGCGTCAAAAGCCGCACCGGTCACGTGCGATGCAAGGCATTCGTCGGCGAAAAGCTCGCCGCCGAGGCCGACATCAAGTTTATGCTCGTAGACGCCGAGCCCATTTAATCCGCAATGCCCAGAATATCGCCCCTGAGTCTCGTCGATCCCCGTGCGTCCATCGCGGACGACGTTGAGATCGGCCCCTTCTGCCGCGTCGGGCCGGATGTGACGATCGACCACGGCTGCCGCCTGATGAGCCATGTCACCATCATCGGCCGCACGAAGATCGGGCCGAACAATCATTTCCATCCCAACTCGGTGATCGGCGACACGCCGCAGGACAAAAAATATCACGATGAGCCGACGTGCCTCGAGATCGGCGCGGGCAATATTTTCCGCGAAGGGGTGACGGTTCATATCGGCACCATCGCCGGCGAAGGCGTCACCCGCGTTGGAAACAACAACCTGCTGATGGCCAACAGCCACATCGGGCACGACGCCCAGTTTGCCGATGACTGCGTGCTGGCCAAC
>Ga0302325_10026232_pt1 | contig 12101 bp, 9 predicted proteins | sample Palsa_T0_2_FD_201948 | JGI IMG/M metagenome (GOLD analysis project Ga0302325, IMG submission 201948) | Peat permafrost microbial communities from Stordalen Mire near Abisko, Sweden - Palsa_T0_2 | ecosystem: Environmental > Terrestrial > Soil > Palsa > Peat permafrost | place: Sweden: Abisko...
ATCGCGCAGGCCCTTGAGGATCTCGATGGTGTGCGAGATCGTCGGCTCAGCCACCTGGATGGGCTGGAACCGGCGCTCCAGCGCCGCGTCCTTCTCCAGGTGCTTGCGGTACTCGTCGAGCGTGGTGGCACCGATCGTCTGCAGCTCGCCGCGGGCCAGCATCGGCTTCAGGATCGACGCCGCGTCAATCGCGCCCTCGGCCGCGCCCGCACCCACCAGGGTGTGCAGCTCGTCGATGAACAGGATGATGTCGCCGCGGGTCCTGATCTCCTTGAGGACCTTCTTCAACCGCTCCTCGAAGTCACCGCGGTAGCGTGATCCGGCCACCAGGGCACCGAGGTCCAGCGTGTAGAGCTGCTTGTCCTTGAGCGTCTCGGGCACCTCGCCCTTGACGATCTTCTGGGCCAGGCCCTCGACCACGGCCGTCTTGCCCACTCCGGGCTCGCCGACGAGCACCGGGTTGTTCTTGGTGCGGCGGGAGAGCACCTGCATGACCCGCTCGATCTCTTTCTCCCGGCCGATCACCGGATCGAGCTTGCCCTCACGGGCGCCCGCGGTGAGGTTCCGGCCGAACTGGTCGAGGACCAGGGAGGTAGAAGGCGCCGACTCAGACGGTGCCCCCGCCGCCGCCGGCTCCTTTCCCTGGTAGCCGTGCAGTAGCTGGATGACCTGCTGGCGGACCCGGTTCAGGTCGGCACCCAGCTTGACCAGCACCTGAGCGGCCACGCCCTCGCCCTCACGGATGAGGCCAAGCAGGATGTGCTCGGTGCCGATGTAGTTGTGGCCGAGCTGGAGGGCTTCGCGGAGGGAGAGCTCCAGCACCTTCTTGGCCCGCGGAGTAAACGGGATATGCCCGGAAGGCGCCTGCTGACCCTGGCCGATGATCTCCTCGACCTGCTGCCGTACGGCCTCCAGGCTGATCCCCAGCGATTCCAGGGCCTTGGCCGCTACGCCCTCACCCTCGTGGATGAGGCCAAGCAGGATGTGCTCGGTGCCGATGTAGTTGTGGTTGAGCATCCTGGCTTCTTCTTGAGCCAGGACCACGACCCTCCGCGCCCGGTCGGTAAACCTTTCGAACATCTCGTCGCTCCTCACAGAGCGGTCGGGGGGACCCAGAGGCCTGGATGTCCGGGGCCCGTCCCTTCCGCATGTTAGCCCGCACGCCGGACGATGTGCCGCGCGATATGCCGCACATGGTTAAAACGTTCCCCGGCAGGAGGGCGTTCATCCCATCCAACTCCGGCGAAGGGGGAAGGTGTTCCCTAGTACGCCGGAAGCGAACGCCGGCCTGCTGTTCAACGAACGCCGGCCTGCCTCTCAAACGAAGCGGAGACGGGCGCCCTAGGCCGTCCCCGGAAGATCCCATGACATGCCACAGGGCCCGCACACGTCGCGCGAGACCGGTGGTCACTACCAGATTAGCCGGTGCGTCGCGAGCCGCCTGCGGGCCCTGCGCTGTGAGACTAGTGAGCGGCGTCATACTCCGTGATGATCGTGGCCGGAATACGGCCGCGCTCGCTCACCTTGTAGCCGCGCTGCTTCGCCCAAGCTCTGATTTCCGAGCTCCGCTCCCGGCCGGGACCGGTCCTTGCGCGACGGCGACGGCCAGCGCCGCTAGCCCTGCGTGCATGATCGGTATACGGCCCGAACTTCTCACGAAGTTCCTTAGCGTGCGGCGAGCACACGTCGATCTCGTAGCCAGTTCCGTCAAAGGAGAACGAAACCGTCTCCGTACCCTCGACCTCACCGTCGTGGGGAAGGTCGCAGACGACCGTCACCTTCACCTTCTGAGCCATGGGAGCCAGCCCTTCCACTGGAGCACGTTTATTAGGTTGCAAACATATACCAGGACTGTTGCGTTTGCCAATTCGCATCACCGGAATCGAAGTGCTAGTTCCGTCTCAGCATGGCAAGGCAGACGACACGGAAGATTGCAGTAACTCTGCGTAATCATGCACGGATAGGCGGGCATCAATCGGGCATGCTGATCTATCACGCGCTACTGGAGGGCGCAGTTTCATGTAGAAGGACGCTAGCTGTCACCACGATCTGGTGACGAGGCCGGCTGCGAACGCCCGGGATCCGGAATCTCGCTGTCGCCGGAAATGTCGTCCGGGGTGTCATCATCTTCGCCGGACTCCTTCGGCGCCATCTGATGTCGGAGGAAGAGTCCCACCCCGATCAGGAAGGCCACGCACACAACCAACGACGGGGTCAGTGCGGCCAGGTCCGAGAGCATGGTGCGCTCCTTTCCGTCGGCCTGCTGCTCATCCAGTTCGCCAGCCCTCGGGATCATCCGTTCACCGTGATCCGGTTAACACTGGTACCCGCTTTGCGCCGCAGCGCGCCGGTCTGACTTATGCATTCTTGCCCATGACCAAAGCGGCCGGGACCGCACCCCGTGTTCATGACTGTGAGCAGCCAGGAGTTCACGGCGTAGGCACGCCCGTGTTCACGGATGCGGGCACGCAACCGTTCACGACGACTGCGAGCGCGGGTGCGAGCGGGGGCGAAGACTGCTCGTGCCGCCCGGCACCGTGGCAGGATCGGATCCGGCACCAGCGGGCCGGGAGCCGATCCGGCGGCGGTTTTTCGCCAGCACGGCACACAGCTTTACGGGCCGCTCCGGGACCCCCGCAGTTTCCGGCGGGCCGGGCACAGAAAAAACGCGGCACAGAAAGCAGGCAGCGACGGCATGTTCCACGCCGACCTGCACATCCACTCCCGGTTCTCCCGCGCCTGCAGCAAGACGTGTGACATCTCCTCACTCGCTTGGTGGGCCCTGCGCAAAGGGATCACTGTTGTCGGAACGGGCGACTTCACCCATCCGGCGTGGGCGCGGGAACTGCGCGAAAATCTCGTCCCGGCCGAACCTGGGCTGCTGCGCCTGCGCCCCGACCTGGAAGCGCGGCTGCGGCGATCCGCACCCGCCAGTTGCGGCCAGCCGGTGCGCTTCATGCTGTCGTCAGAGATCTCGACCATCTACCGGGGCGGCGAGCGGACCAGAAAGGTTCACCATCTGCTCTACGCACCGGACTTCGAGGCCGCAGACCGGATCACCGCGGCATTGGCGACCATCGGGAACCTTGCCTCAGATGGCCGCCCGATCCTGGGGCTCGACTCCCGCCATCTGCTGGAGATAACCCTCAACGGCGGCCCGGGATGCTTTCTGGTTCCCGCGCACATCTGGACACCCTGGTTCGCGGTGCTCGGCTCCAAGTCCGGTTTCGATGTCGTCGCGGACTGTTACGCCGATCTCGCCGGGCACGTGTTCGCGGTCGAGACGGGACTGTCTTCCGATCCGCCGATGAACTGGATGTGCTCGTCCCTTGACGGCTACCGGCTGGTGAGTAACTCGGACGCGCATTCGCCCCCGATGGTGGGCCGCGAAGCCACCACGCTCGACACGCAGCTCGATTATTTCGCCATCGAGAATGCCTTCCGCACCGGAGCGGGCCTGGCCGGGACGATCAACTTCTTCCCCGAGGGCGGCCGCTACCACCTGGATGGGCACCGCAAGTGCGGGATCCGCTTCGAGCCCGGCCAGACCAGGGAGCACGGCGGGATCTGCCCCGGCTGCGGCAAGCCGCTGACCGTCGGCGTGCTGCACCGGGTGACCGAGCTGGCCGACCGGCCTGACGGCTACCGGCCGGACGGGGCGGGCGGCTCCACCAACCTGGTCGCGCTGCCGGAAATCGTCGGCGAGATCTTCGCCGCCGGCGCCAAGAGCAAGAAGGTCGCCGCCGAGGTGGGCCGGCTCGTCGCCGCGCTGGGGCCGGAACTCGCGATCCTGGGCGAGACGCCCATCGACGAGGTGAGCCGGGCCGGCGGCAGCCCGCTCGGCGAGGCGGTGGCCCGGCTGCGCCGCGGTGAGGTGATCAAGGACCCGGGCTACGACGGCGAGTACGGCTCGATCCGCTTGTTCCGCGACCGGGAACTGGAGGCGGCCGGCGCGCTCTTCGACCTGCCCGCCCCGCCCCTGCGCTCAGGGCCAGATTCAGCCCAACGAATTCCCGTCCTCACTCCCCCCGCGGCTGCCTCGGCCGACCACGCTTCCTCGCCGGATGCGACCGGCGGCCGGGGTGATCCGGCGAGGGTGGGAGAGGGGATGGCGAGCGTTGGGAAGGAAAGGGGCCGGCTGGACGGGCTTGATCCGGAGCAGGCGGCGGCCGCCGTCGCGGACGGTCCGCTGATGATCATCGCAGGGCCCGGGACCGGGAAGACCCGGACGCTCACGCACCGGATCGCCCAGCGGGGCGCGGCGGGGTGCCTGGCGATCACCTTCACCCGGCGGGCGGCCGAGGAGATGCGCCAGCGGCTGGCCGCGCTGATGCCGCCGCCGGCCCCGCGGCCGACCGTGACCACCTTCCACGGGCTCGGCCTGATGATCCTGCGGGAGCAGCACGACCGGGCCGGGCTGCCGGAGGATTTCGGGGTCGCCGACGACCAGGCCCGGCAGGCGGTAGCGGTGGAACTGGCCGGGTCGAAGCGCGCGGGCCAGGCGCTGCTCCGCGACGCCGCCACCGACCCGGCCCGGCGCGACCAGCTCAGGAAGGCGCTCACCGCCCGGGGCCTGGTGGACTTCGACGGCCTGGTAGCCCTGCCGGTGACCCTGCTCCAGGAGGAGCCGGCCATCGCGGCGGCCCTGCGGGACCGCTGGCCCGACATCAGCGTCGACGAGTACCAGGACATCGACGCCATGCAGTACGCCCTGCTGCGGCTGCTGACCGGCGACGGCACGGGCCTGACCGTGATCGGCGACCCCGATCAGGCGATCTACGGGTTCCGCGGCGCGGATGTGGGGTTCTTCCTGCGTTTCGCCGCAGACTACCCAGGGGCTACGACATTGCGGCTGACCGCGAACTACCGGTCGAGCCCCGCCGTCGTGGCCGCCGCGCTGCAGGCGGTCGCGCCCAGCACGCTCGTCCCGGACCGGGTGCTGCGCGCGGTGTCCGCCGGCCCGGGTTCCCCGGCGCCGCCGGGCCGGGCCGGGCCGCCGGCCAGGGTCACCTTCCATGAGGCGGCGGAGGAGCATGGCGAGGGCGCCTGGATCGCGGAAGCCATCGACCGCCTGCTGGGCGGCTCGTCCTTCCACTCGCTGGACAGCGGGCGCTCGGATGGGCACGCTCAGCCCGGGATCGGCCTGGCCGATATCGCCGTCCTGTACCGCACAGACGCCCAGGCGGCCTCGCTGGGCCAGGCGCTTACCCGGGCCGGGCTGCCGTTCCAGAAGCGCTCACACGACCTGCTGGAGCGCCGCACGGGGGTTCCTGAGATCGTCCACGGGATGCGGCTGCCCGTCGGCGGGGCGGACGAGGGCTTGACCGTGCTGCGGCGGCTGGGCGACGTCGTGGACCGGCTCGCTTCGCTGTCCGGCCGATCCGGTTCGGCCGCGGTGGACATCCGGGCCGCCGGTGAAGTCCTTGCGCCGCTGGCCCGTCGCTGCGGCGACGACGTGCCGCGGTTCCTGACCGAGATCTCACTGGGGGCCGAGGCGGACGCTCTCGATCCCCGCGCCGACGCGATCACCCTGCTGACCCTGCACGCGGCCAAGGGCCTGGAGTTCGCGGTGGTGTTCGTGGCCGGCTGCGAGAAAGGCCTGCTGCCCCTCTGGCTGCCCGGCGCGGCGCGCGGAACGGGTGACGGCGCGGCGCCCGGCGCGGATGACGACCAGGCCGAGGAACGGCGGTTGCTGTTCGTCGGCATGACCCGGGCCCGGACGCATCTGCTGCTGTCCTGTGCGGCGCGGCGGCGGCGGCATGGAGCCACGGCCGAGACCGGCCCTTCCCCGTTCCTGGCCGCGATCGAGCCGCGCTTGCTGGACCGCTCAGCGCCCCCTCGGGCGCGTCGGCCCGCGGCCCAGCAACTCCGCCTGCTCTGACGGCCCCGTGACGGCGTGCTAGCTGACGTTGGCCGCCAGGTCCTGATAGGGAGGGACGAGCTCGCCCCACCGTGCCTCGGTGTCGCCAGGCGGCCGGGATCGGTGAGTGCTGACCACGGAAGCGTTCCGCGACCTGGACCGCGCCCTGCGGGACTTCACCAAGTCCAGGAAAGGTGACCGCAAGGGCAGGCGGCTCGGGTTCCCCCGGCTCAAGAAGCGCGGAAAATGCAAAGACGCATTCCGTCTCTATGGCAAGGTCATGCGCTGTGCCGGATCAACGGTCACCCTTCCCCGTCTCGGCACCATCGCCAGCTCGGCCTGCGGGGCAGTGAAAGCCAAGCTGTCCCTATCTGAGCGCGTCCTCACTGACCCGCAACAGCATGCGCGTGTTGCCTAGAGTGTTGGGCTTCACCCGGTCCAGGTCGAGGAACTCAGCGACACCTTCGTCGTAGGAGCGGAGCAGTTCCGCGTACACGCCGTGCGACACCGGCGTCCCGTCGATCTCCTCGAATCCGTGAGCCGCGAAGAAGTTGACCGCGAACGTCAGGACGAAGACCCGGCCAACCCCGAGGGTGCGGGCGCTCTCCAGCAACGCCCCGACCAGCCGGTGCCCGACCCCCTGCCCCTGGCAGCCTGGATGGACCGCGATCGTCCGGATCTCGGCCAGGTCCTCCCACATGACGTGGAGCGCACCGCAGCCGACGACGGCCTGATCGCTGGCCCGCTCGGCCACCCAGAACTCCTGGACATCCTCATACAGCGTGACGGTGGCCTTGCCCAGCAGCCGGCCGGACGCGACGTTGTCGCCCACCAGGCCAGCTATCGCGCGGACATCGCGGGTGCGCGCGCGCCTGATCTCGTAGTCCATGGCCCGCACACCTTAACCGCTGCGCCGTGAGCCGGTACCACGTGAGCCGGCGCGGCGAGAGCAGGCGCACGCGTAAATGCGCGCGGAGTTAAATGCCGGTGCCGGAGTAAATGCATGGCCGACGGCCAGAAATGGTAGCTCTGAGTCACCGGGCGAGTGCGGCCGGTCCACCGATCGGAGCATAAGTCCCCTGGTCAGCGGGTCGGCCGGACATGCAACACGCGCAAGCTATGTAAAAAATTTCGCCGTTCAGCCCACTGCGTGTCGTCTGTTCCGTTAATGTCCAACGCTGTTACCGTGCCACGCCTTCACCCCCTGAGGCGTCCCGCACGACCCGCCGAGTCACTGATGCGTAGCCAGCGTTTCGGTGAGCCGGGGACCCACAGCGTTCCCGGGGTGAATCCGTACGGAGTGGCCAGTAATGGTTGCGCCCGCGGTAGGGCTCCTCCGGCCCGAACCCGTCAGCTAACCCGGTAGGCGGCCTAGGAGAGGAGACTACGTGGAGCGCTTGCCCGTCGGCAGGCACGCGACGAGTGACTCACCGTGGACTCGCGCCCGCAACGGCCGGAACCGCCTCTGGCGGCGAGTTGCCCTGCTGGCCGGAGCGGCCACGCTGGCCAGCCTCGTGCTGCCCGGCGGAGTAGGCAGTGCTGCCGCCCGTGATCCTCAGCCCAGCCTCGACAGCCTGGTCGCCCAGGCGAAGCAGCTCTCCAATCAGATCAACAATCTGAGCGAGCAGTACGACGGGCTGCGCGTCCAGCTGAGCGAGGCCCAGGCCGAGACCAAGATTGCCCAGGCCACCTACGCGAGGGACATGAAGCGCCTCGGCGCCGGTGAGCTCGCGGTCGGCCAGGTCGCCGCCCAGAGTTACATGGACGGCGGGTTCGGCACGCCGCTGCAGGTGCTGACTTCGAGTAACGCGCAGACGCTGATGAGCCGTGCGGCCATCATGCAGCAACTCCAGAATGAGAACAGCGACAAGGTCAGCTCGCTGTCAACGGCTGCCGCAGCGGCGCGCCACGCCCAGGAGACGGCGGCTCAGCAAGCAAAGCGGGCCGCTGCCCTTTCCGCCACGATGGCGGCCAAGACCAAGGTGATCCAGGGCAAGATCAATATCCTGAACAGCGCCGCGTTCAAGCAGGCAATGGCGATCTTCAACAAGACCGGGCAGTACCCCAACATCGAGATCCCCACCGCCAACACGGTGGGGGCCGAGGCACTGCGTTTCGCGCTCACCAGGCGAGGCGACCCATATGTGTGGGGCGCCGCCGGGCCGGACTCCTTCGACTGCTCCGGCCTGGTGCTGTGGGCTTACGCCCAGGTGGGCATCAGCCTGGAGCACTACACCGGCGACCAGTGGAACGAGGGGGAGCACATCTCGAAGAGCCAGCTGGAGCCTGGCGACCTCGTGTTCTTCTTCCCGGACATCGGCCACGTCGGCATGTATGTCGGCAATGGCCTGATGGTCGACGCGCCCGACTTCGGCCAGGACGTCCAGGTCCAGCCTGTGCTCTGGAATGACTACGTGGGAGCCGTCCGGATCGCCTGAGAAAGACTCCGCAGGCAGTTACTGGGCGGGGCGTTGCCGCCGCACACTGATGGCATGGCTCTCGACACACAGACCGCCAGCTCACACGATGGCACGACGATCGCTTACCAGAAGCAGGGCGAGGGACCGGCCCTGATCCTGGTGGGCGGCGCGCTGACCGTCCATTCATCCGGCTCCGGATCGGAGCTGGCCAAGCTGCTCGCGCCGCACTTCACGGTCTACGGCTTTGATCGCCGCGGCCGCGGCGAGAGCGGGGACACCCTGCCCTACGCGGTCGACCGGGAAATCGACGACATCGAGGCGCTGATCGACCAGGCCGGCGGCTCGGCGTTCCTCTACGGCCACTCGTCGGGCGGCCCCTTGGTCATGCGGGCGGCCATCAGGCTCGGCAGCAAGGTCAGCAAGATCGCCATGTACGAGCCCCCCTACAACAACGACCCTGCCGCGCAGGAGTCCTGGAGCCAGTGCCCGCCCTCGTGATGGCGGGCGACACGAGCCTTCCGTTCATGCCCGACGCGGCCCGGGTGCTGAGCCAGGCGATCCCGCAGAGCCAGCTGCGGATGCTCGAGGGTCAGGCGCATGAGGTGAACCCGGGCGTGCTCGCCCCGGTCCTGGTGGAATTCTTCACCTCATGACCGGAACATGCTTCGGTCATACGGGCCGGAGCGGGCCCGAGTGGCGCGGGCTGAGCGATAGATCTTGTTACGAAGTGAGTGATCAGCGTTGTCTCGAATGCCACGTGGCTTTTAAGGTCTTTCGTGGTACCTAAACAGCAGGTCCACAAGCTAAACGGCCTCACACGGGCCATGATCAAACGGACAGCGGTCAAACAGGCCGCAGTCAGATGGCCAACGGTCAACGGGAAGGCGGCTATCAGCTCTCTGCTCGGCCCGGCCCGGGACCCACCGCAGCGTCCAGGCCGCCGCATATGAGCAGCTGCGACGTAATACCCCTGGCAGGCCCCCGCAACAGGCCCCCCGCCCATAGGCCACCTGCGAAGGAGTGATCCGATGCTACGCGGACAGGTTGCAATCGTGTTGTCTTGCTCCGACAAGTTCAAGGCGACGCTCGCGTGGCCGGTTCGTGATGCGCTGACCAGCCAGGGCCTGGGCGTCATCATCGTGAGCGACGAGCCGCCGCTACCCAGTTTCCGTGGCGATGTGGACGACAGGGGCGCGAAAGGCAATTTCGAGGCCTACCTGGACGCGTCGTCCGCTTTCGTGGCCCTGTGCGCGGCTGACTACGAGCTCAGCGACGGGTCGAAGTACCCCCGGGCCAGCCTCATCGACGAAATCCAGCTCGCCCTGACCCGGCCTCACCTGCAGGGCCGCTGCCAGGTCCTGAAGTCGCCCGGTGTCCTCCTGCCCAGCGACATCAGCCCGACCTACCTGTCCCTCGACGCGGCCAAGCCGGCCGAGGCGGCCGACGTCATCCTGAAGCAGTTCCAGGAGTGGGAGGTCGCCCTCCAGCCCCCGGGCCCGTCAGCCGCACCCCATCGGCCCGCCGCCGAGGCGGCCGATGACGTGGACGCCCTCTTCGACGGCCTGAACCCGGGTGAGCTCGGCGAGGCCCGCCAGCGGATCTACGCGCTGCTGCGCGACCGGGGCGAGGACCGGCGCCGGTGGGTCACCCGGGAGCTGCACCGCGAGCTCACCGAATCCGACGACCACACCCGCCAGGTCGCCGCCATGTCGCTCCTCGAGGCGGCCGCCCGGCTCGACGTCACGCTGGTCACGACAGAAATGGTCGAGTCGCTGGCCGCTCATCCCGGGTACCTGGCCCGCTCGTGCGCGGCGAACATTCTCCTGGACCGGGCGGCCCTGGCCCCGCTCGACGTCCCGCTGGAAATACTGGGCCGGCTGGCCTCGCCCAGTACCGACGACTGGCTGGTCTGGGCGCCCGCGATGGCCACGGTTCAAGGACTGGTCCTGCGGCGGCACGACGCGTACGTGATCTTTGAATCGCTGGCCGCCAGCGCCGACCCGCAGGACCGTCACGCCGTGGCCGAGGCCCTGCTCGGCCTGGCCGGGATCCCGCCCGCCACGGCGGCGCGGGATGCCGCCACGTGGGACGCACTGGCGTGGGACCTGGCCGAGCGCCTGGCCGACGACCCTGACCCCCTGGTGGCTGCGAAAGCGCAAATGGTCACGGCCGCCATGACCCACGTCAACGACCGGGGCCGGACGGCCACCCCGCTCACCCCGGTCACCCCGGCCTGGCCAGCAGCCCCCGCCTGACCAGCTACTCCGGCCTGACCAGCGGGAACAGGATCGTCTCCCGGACGCTCTCGCCGGTGAGCATGATCAGGATGCGGTCGATGCCCGCGCCCATGCCGCCCGTCGGGGGCATCCCGTACTCCAGCGCCTGCAGGAAGTCCTCGTCGATCTGCATGGCCTCCGGATCGCCGCCTGCGGCCAGCAGTGACTGCGCGGTCAGCCGGGCCCGCTCTTCCACCGGATCCACCAGCTCGGAGTAGCCGGTCCCGATCTCGGTCCCGAAGGCCACCAGGTCCCATCGCTCGGCCAGCCGCGGATCGTCCCGGTGCGCCCGGGTCAGCGGCGACACCTCGACCGGGAAGTCCCGGTAGAAGGTCGGCTCGACGGTCCGCTCCTCGACCAGCCGCTCGTACATCTCCAGCACGATCTGGCCGGGGTTCCAGGCCGGATTGAGCGGCACGCCCGCCGCGTCGCACAGCACGCGCAACTGCTCCTCGCCGGTGTCCGGGCCGATCTTCTCGCCGATCGCCTCGGAGATCGCGCCGTGCACCGTCTTGGACGACCACTCGCCCCCGATGTCGTACTCCCCGCCGTCGGCCCGCCGGATCACCGTGCCGCCGAACGCGGCGACGGCGGCCCCCTGGATCAGTTCCCGGGTCAAGGCGGCGATCGTGTTGTAGTCGCCGTACGTCTCGTACGCCTCGAGCATGGTGAATTCGGGATTGTGGGTGGAGTCCGCGCCCTCGTTGCGGAAATTGCGCCCGATCTCGAAGATTTTCTCGATACCCCCGACGATGAGCCGCTTGAGGTACAACTCCAGCGCGATCCGCAGGTACAGGTCCAGGTCGTACGCGTTGATGTGGGTCTTGAACGGGCGGGCATTGGCCCCGCCGTGCACCGTCTGCAGCACCGGCGTCTCGACCTCGAGAAAGCCACGCGCATACAGCTGCTCACGCAGCGACCGGGTGACCGTGCTCCGGACTTCCGCCATGCGCCGGGCCGCCGGATTGACGATCAGATCGACATAACGATGGCGTACCCGGGCCTCAACGTCCGTCAGGCCCTTGTGCTTATCCGGCAGTGGGCGGAGGCCTTTGGCGGTGATGGCGTACCGGCCGGCGAGGATGGAGAGCTCACCCCGGCGCGACGAGACGACCTCGCCGGTCACCCCGACGTGGTCGCCCAGGTCCACATCCTGCTTCCAGGCCGCCAGCGCATCGGCGCCGACGCGCTCGAGGGAGATCATGACCTGGATCTCGCCGGTCCCGTCGCGGATCGTCGCGAAGCAGAGCTTCCCGCCGTTGCGGGACAGCATCACCCGGCCGGCCACGCCGACCTGGTCACCGGTGGCGGTGTCCGGCTCCAGCGCGGGATAGCGGGCCCGCAGCTCACCGATCGAGTCGGTCCGGGGGAATCCCACGGGATACGGGTCGACGCCAGATGCGAGCATCCGCTCGCGCTTGGCCAGCCGGACCTTCATCTGCTCGGGCAGGTCTTCCTCCACCTGGACGAGGCTACCGGTGGGCGGCCCGCGGTCCGGCACCATTTTCCGGGGCCGGCTTTCCGGTGCCGGCTTCCGGGGCGACA
>Ga0302325_10026233_pt1 | contig 12101 bp, 11 predicted proteins | sample Palsa_T0_2_FD_201948 | JGI IMG/M metagenome (GOLD analysis project Ga0302325, IMG submission 201948) | Peat permafrost microbial communities from Stordalen Mire near Abisko, Sweden - Palsa_T0_2 | ecosystem: Environmental > Terrestrial > Soil > Palsa > Peat permafrost | place: Sweden: Abisko...
TTCTCCACGAACAGAGTAGCTAAAGCCGAGGTCAGTCGTTTTGGAGCTTCCCGTGTAGGCTTCGGCGAGGCGGCCCTTGGCGTTGGCCATGGCGACGCTGTTCACTGTCGCCGAGTCGTAAACGAAGGTCTTCGATGGTGTCACCGAGGCGTAGGATCCGCTTGGATAGGTAATGGAAGTGTTGCGGTGCAGGGCATCGTAGGCGCTGCAGATGACGTTTCCAACGGCGTCGATCTTCTTGACCAGATCGCCGTGGGAGGTCCCGCAAGTTGAGTCGGTGTCGTAGGTGTAAGTGACGGCGGTGCTGGTCGTTTCCGGATTTGCTTCGGAAGTAAGCCGGCTCAGGCCGTCGTAGGCGTACGTGCGCGTCTGCGTGCTGCTGGATTGAGCGTTCTGCGTCACCGTCAGGAGATTGTTGTTCACGTCGTAGGTGTATTTTGTCAGGTACCCGGTCTGGGCAACGGTCTGACCGCAACCTCCGGAGCCGGACATGGACGTGACCTCGCACACGGACTTCAAGCGGCCCAGGCCGTCGTATTCGAGTTGGCGTATTTTTGAGTGCTCGCCGCTCGGTGCATTGATAGTAAGCAGCACGTCGTTCTGCGTGTAAGTGTAGGTGGCCGTGCCGCCCCCGCCGTCAGTTACAACCAGGGGCCGCGACAAGGCATCGTGAGTGGTCGTGGTCGCGGGCGCGGTCGAGTTGGTTTGGCCTGCGGCGCCGGTGTAGGGCACGGTGACGCGGGAGACGCGGCCCAGGGCGTCGTAGTCGGTCTCCACGGAGTCGTAACTGGAGCCCGGGCCTCGCTCGGTTTGCGAAACGTGGGTCCGGCCGAGGCCGTCCAGAGTAATCCGCGTGTCGGAGGTGGAGGCGCCTCCTCCGCGGTCAAAGCGCACCTCCTGCCCGGTTCACCGCCCACGACACACCGCGGCTCACGCGGGTCACAGCGTCATAGAAGTCCTTAGCGGCTTGCACTCCCTTCGACGTCACGCGAACCATCCGCTTGGCGCGGCCGCCTCGTTGCGGGGTGGCATCGCCCATCCATGTCTTAATCAGACCCTTGGTTTGCAGCCGGTCCACGGTTGTGTAGAGGGCGCCGATCGAGCAAGTCCGTCCGGTAGTCGCTGCAATCTCTTCCCGAATCGCCGCGCCGTAAGCATGGTCCCCAAGCCGGGCGGCGGCGGTGATCAAGAGGTATTCAAACTCTCCAATCATCTTTACGACTACATTGTGATATAAATCGCGGGCGCGTCAAGCCCTTTACGTCCTGAATCGGCCGCCTGACGAATGCGCGATTGGCCGCCAGTCGCTCGCGGCTTCAACCCAACGATTTTACAGATTGTTGACAACTCTTTGTCACTTCGCGGCCGCCCAGAGCTTAGGCTGAGGAAGAAAAGGAGTTCTAACATGCCTCGTCTCGCAAATGGCCCTTGCCGGCCGGCTGTTCGGTTGTTTGCCAGTTTCCTGGTTCTCGCGTCGATCGCCGCTGCCGCCCCGCCCCCCTCGCCGTTCTTTCCACCCGTGCCGCAAACCGTCTCCACTGTTCCCGGAAACGGCGATCTGAACCCATATGGAACAGCGTTTGCGCCGCTGTCCGTTCGAACCGGATACGCCCTTCAGCCCGGGGACTTTCTGGTTTCCAACTTCAACAACAGCGCGGGTCTGTCGGGCACCGGTCACAGCATCGTGCTGATCCGGGCAGGCGTGCAGTCGTTGTTTTTTTCAGCGTCTCCCTCCCTGACGGTAGGTTGGAGCGGCGCTCTCGGCATTTTGAACAATGGAATCGTGATCGCCGGGAACACCCCGACCACAGACGGAACCCCCGCGACGCTGCAGGCAGGGAGCCTTTTCTTTATCAGCCCAAACGGCGTTCTTCTCGACAACTACGTAAATCCAAGCACCGTGAATGGCCCGTGGGGATTGGCTATCGCGCAACAGGACGAGGATCGCGCGAGCGTGTTCGTTTCCAACGTAGAGTCCGGAACCATCACCCGGTTCGACCTCGCATTGACTCAGAACCCGCCCGGGTTCTCCATCCTGCACACCTATACGATCGCGTCCGGATACTCTTTTGCGACCAATCCGGGTCCTATCGCGCTGGGAGTGTCGGGGCTCGCCTATTCCTGGGACAAAGATCTTCTGTACGCCGCTTCTTCTAACGACAACGCTGTCTACACCATTCCCAATGCGCGCGAAGCGAAATCGTCGAGCGGAAAAGGCACGCTGCTGTTCAGTGACCTGACCCATCTGCACGGGCCGGTGAACATGCTGATCGCACCCAACGGCGATCTTATTATTTCCAACAGTGACGGAACGAACGGCGATCCCACGCAGCCGAGCGAAATCGGTGAGTTCACGCCAACCGGCGCCTTTGTCTCTCAGTTTTCGGTAGACCCGTCGGAAGGAGGGTCATTCGGCATCGCGCTGCTCGAAGCCGGCAATGGCATCGCTTTCGCCGCAATCGATGACAACGCCAGCCCTCCCGCTGCCACGGTCTGGAATACGATTCTCTTTACGCAGCCGGACCCGATGCGCTGGAAAGACCGGTAGCGGCGGTCCCGGACTTCAAGGTCTCTGACGCGAGAAGTCTATGACAATTCCACTCGATCAGCCGCCTTGCGGCGATGAACAGATTCGGGAATACGAATTCGAAAAAGCGCGCCGGGTCCGGGCTTGTCCCCGAGCCACAGGTCTCCACCATGATCCAGCAGTGTCTGACGCGAAAGAGCCAGCCCCAGGCCAAGCCCGTTTTTCTTCCCCACACTCGCGAAGGGCTGAAAGAGCACGAGCTTGGCCTGTTCCAGCACGCCTGCGCCCGTGTCGTCGATCTCAATCAGAACACTCTCGTTTTCAGCCTTCGCCGAAATCGTCAGCACACCTCCGTGCGGCATGGCCTCGAGCGCATTGGTCATGAGGTTCAGAAAAACCCGCTCGATTCGCGCCCGGCCAAGAGAGAGTTCGATGTCCTCCGGGACATCGATAATGACTCGAACATTGTGCGCCTCGGCTGCCGGCGAAACCACGTCAGTGGCGGCGTTGACAACATCCGCCAAACGGCACACCTCCAGCCTTTCGTCCTTGCCTCTTGAAATGTTCGCCAAATCCTGGAGAAGCTCATGCATCCGCCGGGACGCGCGATAGATACTCGCAGCCAAACGCTTCCATTGCGCTGGAGGCAATTCACTGTCCACCAACATTTCAGCGCCTCCGTATATCGCGGCGAGAGGGTTCCTAAGATCGTGAACCAGGGAGGTGGAGAGTCTGGTGATGGTGTTCATGCGTTCGTGCCGGATCAGCTCCTCGCGAGCGCTCTTGAGCGAATCGCACATGGCATTGAATGTCCGGGCGAGTCTGCCCAGTTCATCTTCAGATTCGACAGGCACGCGGTAGTCGTAGTTCTGGCGTGTAACTTCAGAAGCTGCGTGGTCAAGCCTCCTGACGGGCTCGACAATCCGGCGCGCCAGCAGGTAGGTGAGGCCCAAACCGGCAAGCACCGAAATGAGCCAGATGATGGCCACGTTGCGCTGCAGTTCAGCTAAGGCTCGGCTCGCCCCGCCAAGAGAGCGAAGGATACGCAGTTCGCCGATCATTCGGCCTTCTGTATCGTTCAGCGGACTTCCCAAATAGAAGTAGTCAGTGCCATTCAGCTTCACGCGCCCCGGCGCCTGCGAGTTTTGAGGCATCGCCTGCAAAGCATCGGCGGACACAGCAGCCGGCAAGGTCGACGCGACTATGTGATTCGCGCTGAGGAACGCAAACTCACTGCCGCTGGTCGATTGCTTCAGACCGTCGGCAAGCCGCCGGTTCACTTCAAAGCCCGCCAGCAGAATGTTCAACAGCTCCTCGTCGTTTCCAGACCTTCCGGACTGAACGTAGACTGGGGTGAGCACAACATAATACAGGCGTTTCTCCCGCGGCAGAAACCCCAGGACCTGGCCGGGAAACTGGTTCACGATTCCGTCCAGAGGCACAGCAGCGGGCCACGAATTCGGTTGGTCACCGCCAAGAGAAGCGATTACCGCGCCCGTGGGGCTGAGGACCAGGAAGATCGCATCCTCCTGAGCCACGCGCGACGGGGATGCTCGTGACCACAGCTCCTGGGCTGTATCCCGGATGGTGGCTTGGTCCCTGGTTCCAAATGCCGCGCGCACGTCGGACATGGAACTGATCACGTTACTGACGACGGCCAGCATCTGTGCTCGCGTCGTCCACAAAGCCTCGTAAGCCTGAAGGCTGGTGCGCACCTCCTCTTCCAGGCTCTGCTCGCTGACCCGCGCGGCGTATGTCTGAACCACCCAACCCGTCGCGGCGAAAAGCGCGGCGATCGCGATGGAGGTTGAAAAGAAGATTCGCCACAGGAGCGGGATACGCCGAAGTGACGGCCTCATTGCGGGTAACCCTGCCGATCGTCCGGGACTGGGGGATAATTACGGCCGTATTTGTTCTTGTGGGGTACCGGCAAATAGCCAACCTCTGAAATGGCGATGGGCTGAAGAACGGCGCCGGAAGCAGACACTGCCACGTTATGGACCAGCGCGGCAAGTGTTTCCGCCGTGGCGCGCTCATGAAGCACATGCAGTTGATATTGGCCTTCGGGCACGTCCGGGACGATGAAATGGCCGTCTTTGTGGGTGGTGGCGAAATACGGAGAGTCGAGCACCACCACCAGAGCCGACATCGACGGATGGATATTGCAGAAAATCCGTACAACTCCCGGGCGGGTGAAGTGAATCGAACGGCTGGTTCCGGGCGGGTAAAGCGCGAGATCGAAGATCTGCCCGTCGAAGCTCGAAAAGGCGCTGTGAAAGATTGTGTCCAGGTTGGGAAACTCGACCGTGGCCCCGACATCGACAGCCAGAACATGCGGATCAAAACGCTTGTCCTTCTGGACCATACGCGCATGTTGCGGGGGCAGCGGCGCGGCCATTCCGCCGGGCGGTTCGAGCCAGATCACAACACCCGAGAAGTCCCCATGTTTGCGGACAGAGGATTCGTTTGAGCCGGCAAGTTGCACCACGCCGGTTACCGCGCCGGCCCGCGCATCGTCAGCGGCCACGAACGCGGCGCCGGCGAGTAAGCAGAGCGCGGCGAGCTTAGAACAGATACGCGAGCGCAAGATCATAGCGGTTGCGGACCTGCTCTTCCTCATACAGCAGCCGAGTGCGGGCCTGGAGGGTTTCGAAGCTGATGATCACGTTGGGCGAGATGCGGTACATCAGGTTTCCCGCATAAGATAAGTTTTGAACGATGTCATCAGACTGCAGATTGCTTTCCCGGTTGGCCTGGATGCCACCGAAGACGTTCAGCGTCAGACGTTTCGCAAGCTGCGCCGAAACTTGAGCCCAACCACCCCCTCCATGAACGGGAACGTCCTGATAATCGTCAACCACCGTGAACCCAGGCGCAACGCCGCCCAAGTTGGAGAAGTTCTGACCGCGAAACAGAGTTCCGGTAAGTGTGAGCCGCGACCACGGTATCGCCAGCCAATCTATCGAGTAAACCCTGGAGGGAACGCCTTCGCCGACGACATGCGTAGAACTTGCGTGGAAGCCGGAACCAATCTCGAAGCGGCGTTCATCGTCGAACTTATGCCAGAAGGCTACGCGGCCTTCAATGGCCGGGCGGTTTGGTTCCAATGAGCCGGCGTATTCTGACGGAGGCTGGAGATATGTCTCCCTGGTTTCAAGAACCGCCACTTGTCCAGTGATTCCGGTGGCCTTACTAACACGTAATCGCTCTTCATACCGGGCCTGAGGCAGCCAGAGCCAAAGGTTGCCCGCGCCGGCCAGCGGCGGGATACCAACTTCGGCGAACGAGCTGGGCTGATACGGCGAAATCAGCGGCGAGTACTGACCCACCGAAAAGCTGCGGTCTTGCCAGTCGAACAAAAGATCACCGGTCCGAATGCGCAACCAGCCCTGGCCGGCGGGCTCGAAGAAATCCATTGACAGGTTGCCGCCCACCGTACCTCCGCCGGGCAAGCTTCCGCCTTGAAACTGAAGACCGATAGTAGTTTGCCGCAAGGTCCCGCCCGAGGGACTCGGTCCGGCCGGAAGGTAGGAATAGTTCGGGGCGTCATAAGGGCCTGTGTTCGAGAAGGCATTGAAGAGAAGCATGCCCGTCAATGTCACGGGGAGCTTATGCTCGGCCTCGACTTTGGTTTGAGATTGCTCCTCGATGCGCCGCTCCGCCACGTCCACTCGTTCGTCCAACGGCGGCTGTGGCGTGCTCACGGCAGGCGCAGGCGAGGGCTGGGCAGTTGACCGCGACGCGGCAAGTTCCTGTCGCAAAGCGTGAACTTCCTCGATCAACTGCCGGTTCCGGTCTTCAAGCGCGGTAAGACGCTGCAGGATCATCCGGAGGGCGGGATCAGGCTTGTCTTCGGCTCCAAGCACGAATCCCGGCAAAAGAACTGTGATGAGAAGTGCTTTAGTGCGCATGGATCAAGCTCTCTATTTTGCGTCGAATCTCTGCCGGTGAATAAGGCTTCGGGAAGTATGCATTGGCCCCGAGGCGAAACAGGCGTTCGAGAGTGTCGGGATGGGTATCGCCGCTGACGACGACGATCGGCAGGGCAGTATAGCGCCGATCGCCGCGGATCCGCTTAATCAACTCGAAGCCGTCCATCGAAGGCAGATGGAGATCGGTGATCAGTGCGGCCACTTGATCCGGTGTGCTGATCAGCACCTCCAGCGCCTCACGAGCGCTGGAGAATAGCCGGACGCGGATTCCGATAATTGCCAGGAGCGCAACTTCGAGAGGCGCAACCGTATCCTCGCAATCTTCGACAATGATCACCGTTTGCTGCATGGCGCTTCTAGGGAAGGAAACGGTAGCCGACTCCATGCACGGTTAAGAAATGGCTGGGAGTACCTGGCTCCGACTCGAGCTTCTGGCGCAGACGCATGACGTGCGCATCGACGGTCCGGGTGTTGGGATAGGATTCGTATCCCCAGACAGAGTTCAGAATGACGTCGCGGGTGAGAACGCGGTCGGCGTTCTGCAGAAAGAAGGTAAGCAGATTATATTCGGCGGGTGTTAGCTTGACCTCGGCGCCACGGCAGATCACAATTCGGCGATCTAAGTCGACTTCGGTGTTGGAAAAATGCAAGACCTTGGGAGCGTCACCGGAACTTCGCCGCAATACTGCCCGAATACGGGCCAACAATTCGCGGGTGCCGAAAGGCTTGACCATATAATCATCGGCGCCTATTTCCAGCAGCAGCACCTTATCAATTTCGTCGCCGATCGCGCTAAGAACGATAATGGGTGTTTGTACGTTGGTCTTTCGGAGTTGCCTGCATACGTCAACGCCGCTCATGCCCGGCAGGCGCAGGTCTACCAGCAGCAAGTTGGGCTTGTGCGCGAGCGCCTTTTCATATCCTCCCTTCCCATCAGCTGCAAATAGCGGCGAATAGCCTTCCCGCTCCAGCATCACGCCGATGGTGTCGCGGAGGCACTCGTCGTCGTCGATGACGAGGATCTTCTCCATTTTTTGTTCTCTTCCGAGACAGGCTCAAGCCCAGACCGGGAAACAGATTTCGTGTTTCCCAAAGTGTACACCGCAGGCAGAATGCCGAGAGAGCCGGCATTCAGCTTCAACAATTGGGCTGGTCTAGCCCCAAAAATGACGGCTGATTCAAGACATGCTTGGCCAAGCCAGTGTAGCTAAGTTCCACTAGTATAGGGGCCGGCCCAAGCCGGAGTGTGAGGAAACTGTAAACGCTTTGTAAATTCCGCTGATTTGTCGCCTGGGCCTGCAAGAAGTGGCCGATGAGGGCTGGCTTTTATCAGGCGACCCAGGTTCCGCGGTGCGGGGTACTGGCATCAGATAAGTGCCGTTTTGCCAATTTGATAGCGTCATTCGAAAGACTCAGCGTAGGATTGCAGATCGGGGGCCGCCTTCCGCGCCCGTTTCGGTATTTTATTTCGGAGGGGTTGCCCTTGGAAGGCCAGTCGCGTCAAAGTGATAGAAGGCAACGTCCTTATATAGGAGATTTCCTTGCTGCTTCGCGCCTTGTTGGCCACAACCTTCGCCACCGCACTGGTGGCGGCTGATCTTTCTGCCGCACCACCCTTGCCGGTGATCCGGCCGGCTCCCAACCTGACCTTCACTTTACCCGGCGGGCAGCAGAAGAAGCTTGCCGACTACCGCGGTAAAGTGGTTGCGCTCGAATTCATCCTGACGACGTGTTCGCATTGCCAGGCCGCGTCGCGCGTGCTCAGCAAGCTCTCCGATGAATTGGGGTACAAGGGGCTGCAGGCCCTCGCCGTCGCGATTAATACCGGGGACGAGGCTGTGATCAAACAGTTCGTCGCCACCCAGCAGGTGACCTTTCCGGTGGGTTGGCTCGCTTTCGGCTCCATCGGCGCGAATGCTCAGGTGATGATGAAATACATGGATATGCTCCCGACCGACCGGCCGTTGATGCCTCAGCAACTACTGATCGACCGCGCCGGCAATGTGCGCTATCAGACACCGGCATCGAGTGACCATGAGGCGGTCTCGGAACCGCTCTTGCGTACGCGCGTGATGGAGTTGCTGAGCGGCAAAGCCAAGTAGAAGCACACCATTTCGTGCTTCCGTAGCAGTGGCGGAGTTACGCCCCGTTCCGGGGCTCGGCGACCGATCGAATGTGTACCCACGACTTACGTCGCGGGCTATCATCTATCGCCCTTCGGGCTTGGTGGTGCGCCGCAAGCCAAGATCTTCCAGTGCAAGTGCCATAGCCAGGCGGAAGGGCGACCACTGCAAATGCAATTACGAAACGAACTGGTCCGGCAGGGTGTACTTGGGCTGAAGTGCTGTAATTTCAGCAAGTTCGGGGCAATTTGCGGTTCAAAGCCAAATCTGCCTTGAGGGCCCGCTGGGCGAAGAAAAGGCGTTTTTTGCGAAACGAATCGCTCCTGTATGCCCGGCGCCCCAAAGGATGAAAGGGGCGGATTGTGTCGAAGGGGACGCTCCCTCGCGCTTCGCGAGCTGCGGTCGCGTCTCAGCTTGGGGGTTATCGCGCGGCGAGCCAAGATCTTTCAGTGGAAGCGCTTTAGGCAGCGAGGCCCAGCAGCCAGCCAGGCCGGCGCCGTCTTTACGGAACGAATTGTTTCGTCTTTTATTCGCACAGTGGAGCTTGGGCGGGCGCGGCGGAAGGGGCAGGGGGAGACGAATCTCCCCCATGATCCTTCTACTCTCTGAAAGAAATGGTTTCTTCGAGCGCCGTCGTGGAGTCCGGTGCCGAAGACAGCATTTGCTGAACCGGCGGCCCGAGCCGCATGGGCACGGATCCTGGCGCCCGAGTTTTTCCAGCAGCTCTTTGTCGCCGTGAACTACGCGGAATCCACGTTTGACGTGTTTCTCGGATGGGAATCCTTTGCGCCGCTTGCTAGTCGGCGTGAAAGGACTGGTTGGTGTGGATATTCTCAGTCATACGGTTCTCCAGTCTGATATAGCAGTGTAGCGCAACTTCTGTGATGTATATGTCAGATATATACTGAGAAAGTGGCTGAGCGCAAAGACCCGCTCGATGCGTGCACGGGTTTTGAATGGGATGAAGAAAACGCGCACAAGAATTGGGTACGGCATCAGGTTACCCCGGAGGAAGCCGAGGATGTCTTTTTCAATGTACCCCTGGTTATTCGCAGCGATGTCCGCCATTCAAAGCAGGAGAAGAGGCACTACGCACTTGGGCGGACCGGTGGCGGCCGATGCTTGTTTGTCGCGTTCACGATTCGCCACTCGCTATTGCGTGTAATCTCCGTTCGGGACATGAACCAAAAAGAAAGGGAGGCCTATGCCAAACGCGAAGAAGAAGCCGGTGCCTGAGTTTCGATCCGAAGATGACGAACGCAAGTTCTGGGCTGAACACGACTCGACGGAGTTCATCGATTGGCAGTCTGCTCAGCGCCGTAAGTTTCCGCGCCTGAAGCCAACGCTGCGAACCATCTCCGTGCGACTGCCTGTTTCCATGATCGAGGACCTGAAAGTTCTGGCGAACAAGCGGGACGTACCCTATCAGTCTCTGCTGAAGGTGTTTCTTGCTGAACGGCTGGATAAGGAGCGCCGGCGCGCATAGCGGCCAGAAAGCCCGGGGGATAATGGACTCGAAGTCTTCTCGCTTGCCTAAACGCCGTGGTCCTTCATCTTGATCAACTGATTCACCGAGAGGGTGCCGAAGCCCTCAGCCTGCATTCGCCGCGCGTAGTCTGCTGTCACGCCGTGCTCGTGCAGTTGAATGATCTCGTCGGCTGAGGCGGTGCTGTAGCCGGCCGCATCGAAGGATCCCAGGAAGCCTGCGTCGACTCCGTGTTCGTGCAGCCGGACGAGGTCGTCAGTCGAGAAACTTGCACGATGCGAGCGCGTTATCTGCTCGATCAGCTCTACCGGAACGCCATGCTCATGCAGCTTGATCAGGCGATCCGGAGTCAGATCCGCAAGACCGCTTCTGGCGACCCGTTTCGCAAATTCGGGCGAGACCCCTTGGTCGTGCAGCCGGATCAGTTCGTCCACCGCCGGTTTCCGCGGCAGCGCTTCCGCCATTGCGCGGACAAACTGCGGGTCGATGCCGTGATCGTGAAGCGCGATCACCGGAGAAACAGATGCATCCGTGCCCGCGTCGCGTGTTATACCGGCTTCGCGGGCGGAACGCACCAGGTCCGCGCCTGTGCCGTGATCGTAGAGTTCGATGATCTGGCCGGCTGTCAGTTGCGCGCCGGATTCCCGCAGGTTGCGCACAAACTCCGCCGTTACGCCGTGATCGTGCAGCTCGATGATCTGGCTGGCAGTCAGTGTCGCCCCGGATTCGCGCAGCTTGCGCACGAACTCGGCCGTTACCCCATGATCATGCAGCGCGATCAAGTCATTCGCATCGCGAGCCGAGGCGAATTGGGGGCCCAATTCACGAAGGAACTGCCCATCGACGCCGTGGTCATGCAACTCGATTGCCGACTGGACTGGAAGCTGGTAACCAGCCGACCGGAGGGCCTCGAGCAGCGCAGTATCCACGCCATGATCTTTCAGTTGCGTGATTTCCTGGACGGTTAGGGTTGCGGGGAGGAGCCGGGCGATTTGCCGCAGATAGTGTGTGTCGACTCCGTGATTGGTCAGCTCCATCACATCGTCCACGGTTTCTACGCAGCGGCAGGCGGAGTGAAATTCGCGGGCCGTCGAAATGCGGAAGTTCGCAACAGCGAGTTCAAACAACTGGTCATCGCGCACATCGCGCAGGCCGGCATCGCGGAGATCGCTTGCAAAATGCGGGTTGGGCTGAAACTCGATCCGGCCGGAACCCATACCCAAGAGGAACGAACCCTTGCACAGCAGGACGCCGGCGTCGCGGCGAATACGGAACGAGACCGAGCCGCCCCAGAGGTCGGCGTGCTCGAGACCTTCGAGACTCGATATCGGCACGGATGAGCCGTACGCCATGGTGTTCGACCCCTCATGCCGCGTCAGCGTGATGTAGACCGTGTCGCTGATCCCAATCACGTGCGGCAGAATCCGCCAGGAGTATTCCGGCTCCGGATCAGTCGCGAGAAGGACCGTCGCGAGTAAGCCGGCCATGAGGACCAGCAGGAAGGAAATTCTTGTGATCGATCTCATACAGCCTCTTATTCAGCCTCTTGAACCTGCCCTGGCGGGAAAAAACAGAACGCTCCCGCCGAGGGGTTTGAATATCATACGGGAGCGGGTAGGAGAAGGTTCGAAAAAAGATGGCGGGTATACTCGCTCGCCGGAATAAGGGGGGGGAAAGCCGAGACGAATCTCGGCTCTGCAGGCTCGACGGCCAAGCTGGATCGCCCCCGCCAGCCCCAAGCTGACGCAGGTGGCTCCTGCCGCGAACTAACATGAAGCGTGACGCCTGACACGCTACTTCTCGGTGACTGGTTTGTAGCCTGAAGTCCCTGCCTTCTTCATCGCTTCCAACCCTTCAGCGATGCTTAGCAGCGGCGTGGTCTTCACATTCTTGCAAGAACCACCCGCTGCGGCGGCGATGGCAAACGCCGCTGCGCTGGCATTGTCGGGCATCTCGAGGACTGCGAGAAGGTCGTGGTCCCCGAATGCCAGCCAAGACGCTGTGATCTTGCCGCCGAGTTTCTCAACGGGTTT